>Ga0154356_1010_pt1 | contig 10837 bp, 9 predicted proteins | sample RifGroA2_FD_115884 | JGI IMG/M metagenome (GOLD analysis project Ga0154356, IMG submission 115884) | Candidatus Schekmanbacteria bacterium GWA2_38_11 | reverse complement strand
GTTAATATATAGTGACAACCATTTTTCAGGGATCTATTTCTAAGGTTGATACGGTATATATATATCCTAATTAAGAGCTATTCCGGACCACTCAGAAATAAAAGCATTGCTGGCCTCCATATACGGCTATATAGATAAGATATTAGAAATTAAATAAGCTGTTGGTTTTTGAAATATATTATTCTCAATCTAAAGATACTTTACTAATTCAAGTCAGTAAAAAAACAGCTTTTTATGTTGACACCTTTAAATTATTATATCCCTCACTCAATCTCAGCCGAAAATTTCTTTGCTTCTCCTGCCTCAGGGAAATTCTTGGATATGGCAAGGGCTTTTTGAAATTCCTTTTTAGCTTCGCCTGCTTTTCCTTCCTTACGATAAGCAAGGCCAAGATGGAAATGAATAGTAGGTTCATTTGGAGATAATTTTATGGCTTCTTCAAACCTTTCCCTTGCTTCTTTATAAAGACCTTTTTTGTAATAGACCCAGCCAAGTGTATCTATAATTCCTCCATTGTTAGGAACTGCTAATTTTGCTTTTTGTGCAAGCTTTACAGCATCATCAAGTTTTACTCCTTCTTCAGCATAAAGCCATGCAAGATTATTCTGAACAGTAATAGATTCAGGAGCTATTGATATTGCTTTTTCATAATTCTCAATTGCTAACTTATTATTTTTTTCTGCCTCATATATTGTTCCTAAATTAAAATAGGCAGGAAAGCTTTTTGGATTTACTTCTGCTGCTTTTTTAAATTGATTTAAAGCCTGCTGATTATCCTTTTGAGCTTTATAGATGTTTCCTAAATTAATTATAGCGGGGGTGAAACGGGGATCAATTTTTATACTCTTTTTGAAGTTTTCTGAAGCCTCTTTATAAGATTTTTGTGCTGCATAAATCTGTCCTAACAGATTGTATCCTACCGGGGATGAAGGAGTTTGATTTATTAGTTTTTTAGCTTCAGATACGGCTTTATCCATCTCTTTTAGCCCTAAAAGAGCTTCGATTTTACGAATCAGGATGTCGGTGGCATTGGGTTGAATGTCAAGTGCTTTCTGGTATTGTAGAACAGCTTGATTGAAGTCACCTTTGGCAGCATAGGCAGCTCCGAGGTGCAAATATCCAATAGTTTTTTGGGGCTGAGCCTCTACTACTTTATTAAACTCTTTTATGGCTTCATCAAATTTTGATTTTGCTCCGTAAGCTCTTCCCATAAAATCATGCCCCAAAGCTCCATTCGGGTTAATATCGTTTATCTTTTTCCCATAATTCATTGCCTCATCAGGCTTTCCTATCTGCAGATATAAATCTGCTAAGCTTGATAATAAGGGAATGGATTTAGGGTTTTTCCTTGCAGCTTTTTCCAAACGGCCGGCTGCTTCATCTAAATTGCCTTTCTTTAAGGAGATAGAAGTCAGCCTCTGAATTGCCGTGATATTCTTAGGATCAATTTCTAAAGCATCATTGAATTGTTTGGTAGCTTTTTCAATATTGTTTTCTCTAAGATAAAGAGTTCCGAGGTTAAGGCGAGGAGAAACAAATTTTGGGCTTACCTCTATAGCTTTTTGAAACTGTTCCTTGGCATTCTTTATATCACCTTTGGCAAAATATGCTGAACCAAGCAAGTTCAATAAGAGAGGATTGTCTTTATCTACTTTTAAACCATTCTTGCATTCACTTATTGTTTTGTCAAAATTTCTGTTTGCAATATAATTAACTATCAGACTAATTCTTGCATCCATTAGCTTTGGGTCTTTGGAAAGGGCTTTCTGATATTCTTCAATAGCCTCCTGTTGCTTACCCAATGTATTATAGTATTTTCCTAAGTTGGTGTAAGAAGATGCAAATTCAGGATTAAGTTCTATAGCCTTATCAAATTCCCGTTGGGCATCGTCATATCTTTTTACATTCATATAAGCCTGACCTAATGTGTTATGAGCAACAGGATTTTCAGGGGTAAGCTCTACAATTTTTTCAAATTCTTTAATAGCATCGTCATTCCATCCCTGGCGAAAATTTAAAATCCCCAAATAGAGATGGGCTTCAGGATAATTTGGTTTTAGCTTTGTGGCTAATTTCAGTTCACTTGTGGCTTGCTGGATATTTCCCTTTGCAATTTGGGCTAAAGCATAATTAAAATGAGCTTCAGGAAATCCCTGGCCTTTTACTACAGCTTCTTGTAAGTTTGAAAAAGCATCATCAATTTTGCCTGTTTTTAAGGATGCTACTCCTTTGAGGTAATTACCTCCTGGTAATTTAAAATTGATCAGGTTAAGCTTCTCACCTTCCTTTTTAGCTTCTTCATATTTTTTCTGATCCAAATATAAAACCCCTAAAAGGAAGTGGGCATCATAATGTTTCGGATTGATTGCTAAGGCTTTTTTGAAAGTGGCTTCAGCAGATTTAAAATCTTGCTTTTGAATATATAGATTTGCGAGGCTTAAAGTTCCTTCAAAATCCTTGGGACTTATTTCAATTGCTTTTTTATAAAATTTTTCTGCTTCATCAAATTTTTTATTGTTGAGATAGAGATGTCCTCTGCCAATATAGGTTTTTACATAATTGGGGTCAGTCTGCAAAACTTTTAAGAAACATTCTTCTGCTTCGTTAAATTTGTTTTGAAAAGCATAACTCATTCCAATAGAATTTATTGCCTTTTTATTTTTAGGATCCCTTTTTAAAACCTCTTTTAAGTTAATGATAGCATCTTCTGCTTTTCCAGTACTGAGGTAGAGCAGTCCGCTTTGAAGATACGCATCAGTGAGATTAGGATCATGTTTGATTGAATTAAGGTACTCGTTAAGAGCTTTCTGATATTCTCTTCTGCCCATATAGGCATTGCCAAGCTCATAGTGAGCCTTGGCAAATTGGGGATCGATTTGAGTGGCGCTTTTTAATTCAATTATCGCAGAGTTATACTCCTTTTGTTTTAAGAAACTAATAGCTTTTTCAAGATGCTTTTGTTTTTTCTCTTCAGGGCTTGAACAACTTAAATAAAAGAAAAGTGTAATCAGAATTAATGAAAGAAATGATTTTTTAAAATGTTTCGGATTTACCATTAATTTTCCTTTTTTTAAAAAGGTTTAAACTTTGGTATCAACAAAATAAGAATAAATTAAGTTGAAATAATTTGTTAATATCATTTAAAATAACCATTTGTCAAGGCTATTAATTTTTTATATAATTTGAATTATTGTTCCAATTACAAGTGATAAGAAGGAGAATAGAGCAGGGTTTTTAGATACTGCTTTAGGTTAAGTCAGAAGGTGTTAACCTAACCCCCTCGATACTGACATTAAAGCGGTATGAATGAACAAAATGAAATCAGAAACCACAAAAACAGATTTTGAAAAAGAATATCGTGATAAGAAAAGAATTTTGATCATCTTTTTGCTTTTATCGCTGATTACAGTGCTCCATTATTTTACCCCTATTCGAGATAAGCAATTCCACGATATGTTCCGCAGATTTTATTATATCCCGATAATTCTTGGTTCATTCTGGTTTGGAATCAGAGGAGGAATTGTCATACCGATATTAGCTGGGTTCTTATTTGCTCCGCATGTGCTTTTCCAGTGGAGGGAATTTCCTACCAAGGAAATTGATCAGTATTTAGAGATAATCGTTTATTTTGCGGTTGGAGTCGTCACGGGTGTTGTGGCAGAAAAGGAAAAGAAACAAAGAAAAAAGTACCAGCAGGCTGCAAGAAATCTGGAGGTTTCTTATAAAAAATTACAAGCCCAGACTGCTGAGCTTCTTGAAAAGGATCAGCAGTTAATAAGGGCTGACAGACTTGCCACAATGGGTGAATTAGCAGCAGGACTTACCCATGAGATTAAGAATCCTTTAGGTTCAATTCTTGGTGCGGCAGAGATTATGAAAGACGATTATTCACCGGGTGAGAAGAAGTATGAGTTTCTGGAAATAATGATAAAAGAGGTTAACAGGCTTAATAAATCAATTTCTAATTTTTTGTCCTTTGCAAAGTTAAAGGCTCCCCAGTTTAAACTTTCAAACGTAAATGACATATTAAATTCAGTTAAAGATCTGGTGGAGTTCAGATTACAAAAAGAGAAAATCAAAATCGATATAGGACTCGATAGAAATTTGAAGGAAATGAGGGTAGATGCAGAGCAGTTAGAACAGGCTTTTTTAAACGTTATCTTAAACTCACTCCAGGCAATGAAGAACGGGGGAACGCTGAAGATTTATACAAGGGTTATGAATCCCGAAGGTTTGAATGGAAGTAAAGGTGAAGGAGAAAATATTCAATCCCAGAGAGATAATAAACTGCTGATGTATGTAGAAATTGGGATTGATGATACAGGATGTGGAATCCCCGAAGAGCGCCTAAACCATATTTTTAATCCGTTTTTTACGACAAGAGAAGAAGGAACAGGGCTTGGATTAGCAATCACCAAGCGGATAATTGAGGCTCATGGTGGAAATATATCTGTAGAAAGCCGGCAAGGAGAGGGGACTAAGTTCAGGATAAGGCTGCCTTTGCGAAATTAGGATGGTTTCTATCAAGAGTTCAAGATAAAAATTTAAAATGCAAAATACAAAATTATGGATGCGAAAAGCTTAAAGCGACAATGGTTGATTAAATTCAAAATTTAAATTTCAAAACTCAAAATCTTAGTATGAGAAAAGAAAATATCCTTTTAATCGATGATGATGATTCTTTAAGAAAGGTCATAGCTCATCACCTTACCTTAGACGGTTACAGGGTCATATCTGCCAGCGGAGGGAAGGAAGGCATAGAGCTTTTTAAAAGAGGGGAATTTGACTTAGTTATTACTGATTTAAAGATGCCGGATATGGACGGGATGGAGGTTTTGCGGGAGATTAAGCTCTTGAGGGATGACGTAGTAGTTATAATGATTACTGCCTATGGTACAATTGAAAAGGCTGTGGAAGCTTTAAAAGCCGGAGCATTTGATTACATTACAAAGCCGTTTAACAGAGATGAATTGAAAATTGCTATAGGAAAGGCTCTCCAGGTAAAGAGGCTTGAGGAAGAAAATCTCAGGCTTAAATCAGAACTAGATGAAAAATTTAAATTTGATCATGTCATTGGTCTAAGCTCAAAGATGGTAGATGTTTTACAGGTTCTAAAAAGGGTCTCAAAAACAGATTCCACAATTTTACTCCTGGGCGAGAGCGGGACCGGAAAAGAATTAATTGCAAGGGCTATCCATAAGAACAGCCTCAGGAATGAGAAGCTTTTTGTGCCAGTAAACTGTGCAGCTATACCTGAGGACCTTTTAGAGAGCGAGTTATTCGGTTACCAGAAAGGTTCTTTTACCGGAGCATTGGTGGATAAAATAGGAAAATTTGAGCATGCTGATGGAGGAACAATCTTTCTTGATGAGGTTGGAGATTTGAAATTAGAACTCCAGGCAAAGCTATTGAGGGTACTGCAAGAAAAGCGCATTGACAAGATAGGAGGGACTGACCCCATTGAGGTAAATGTCAGAGTGATTGCAGCCACCAATCAAAATTTAAGAGAGTTGATTGAAAAGGGAATGTTTAGGGAGGACCTGTATTACAGGCTGAGTGTAATACCTGTCAGAATCCCGCCCCTTCGCGAGCGGAGAGAGGATATTCCTCTTTTGATAGAGTATTTCCTTAAAGATTTTAATGCAGCTTCTGTTGTAAGATTCAGTCCTGAAGCGATGAAGATCATGCAGGACTATTACTGGAGAGGAAATGTAAGAGAGCTGCGAAACGTAATAGAGAGGGTTTTGGTGCTTCGCAAAGGCGAAGTAATAGTATCTGATGATTTACCTGAAGAGGTCAGGTCTAATTTGCCAAAACCGATCGACCTGATCCTTGAGATTCCTGAGGACGGGGTTTCTTTAGATGATGTTGAGAAAGAGCTATTGTTAAAGGCCCTTGAAAAGAACAATTGGAATCAAACCAAAACTGCCAAATTTTTAAAAATAACAAGAGCTACTTTGATTTATAGAATGGAGAAATACGATATCAGAAAGTTATGAGTAACAAGTGACGAGGCTTGCGTCTTTCTACTTCTAACTGCAAACTGACAGGCGAGACCTGCCTGCCGGCAGGCAGGTCTCGCCTGTCCTGCTGTTAAGTAATTTCTGTCCACTTTTCATTACTAAAAAATTTTCAGACTCAAAGAACTTCCCTGACTCCCTTAAAACTTTTCCTGTGTATTGGGCAGGTACCAAACTCAATGATTTTTTCTAAATGGAGCCGCGTAGAATAACCCTTATGTTTATTAAAACCATAGTGAGGATATAAGAGATGCATTTCATCCATAATATGGTCCCTGGTTACCTTGGCCAAAATTGATGCAGCTGCAATCGAAAAGCTTCGGCTGTCACCTTTTATAATCAAATTCTGTTCGATTTTAATGTCCAGGGGAGTGATACCATCGATAAGCAGATAGTCAGGTATGGGGTTTAAGCTTAATACAGCTTTTTGCATTGCCATAGTCGCTGCTTTTAAAATATTTGTTTGGTCTATGGTTTTTTCACTGACTATACCTATTCCATAAGATAAAGCAGAGAGGATAATTTGATTATAAAGAGTTTCTCTTTTTCTTGGGGAAAGTTTTTTCGAATCATCAACTTCGTTCAAATCTGCGGGCATTTTCTCTAAAAAGGAAGTATGGGGAGATGGGAAGATTACTGCTGCAGCAACCACAGGACCTGCCAGCGGTCCTCTGCCTGCTTCATCTACCCCGGCAACACAAGAGAAGCCTTTTTTATATGCTTCTGTCTCGAAACTAAACATCGCTTTTCTTAAAGCCTTTTTCTTTGAGTTTTGCCGCTTTGCCGGTTTTTCCCCTTAGATAATACAGTTTAGCCCTTCTGACCACTCCTCGTTTAGTTACTACGATCTTTTTTAGCAAGGGAGAATGAAGAGGAAAAATTCTTTCAACGCCGATTCCGTTTGAAATTTTTCTTACGGTAAAAGTTGAGCTTATACCGCTGGATTTCCTTTTCAAGACAGTTCCTTCAAAAATTTGTCTTCTCTCTTTATCTCCTTCAACTACCTGAAAATATACTTTGACAGTATCACCAGGCCCGAATTCAGGGAGGTCAGATTTTACCTCTTCCTTCTTGGTTTCCTCAATAGTTTCCATTTCTTCCTCCAGTCCGGATTTGACTGCTCAAGGCTGCAACAGACTAACTTTTATACTCGATTGCCTTAAGCAAGTTTGTTTTGTAATTTATATTTAAAATCTTTTTTCTAAAAAGTTTTGAGAATATAAAGCAGGTTAAATTCTTAGTCAACTATTAACTGTTTATTCTTAGATAATTCTTCCTTTATTTCATCAAGATATTTTTTATCTTTTTCACTAAGCTCTGCATTCTCAAGTAATTCGGGTCTTCGGAGATAGGTCCTTTTCAGTGCCTGATACCTCTGCCAGCAGGATATTTCTGAATGATTTCCTGAAAGCAGGATTTCAGGAACTTTTTTTCCTTCGTAAACAGGCGGCCTTGTATAAATAGGATAACTCAGAAGCCCTGAGTAGAAGGAGTCAGTTTGTGCCGAACCGTCACATCCAAGAACTTCCGGAATCATCCTTGAAACAGTATCGATGACCACCATTGCAGCTAATTCTCCTCCGGTCACAACATAGTCTCCGATAGAGATTTCCTCATCAACCAGGGATTCTCTTACCCTTTCATCTATTCCTTTATACCTTCCGCAAATCAATATGAGGTTTTTATGCTGTGAAAGCTCTTTTGCAATGTTTTGATTAAAGAGCCTGCCGTCAGGAGTCAGATAAACCACCAGAGACTTTTCCTGACAGGAAGTTTTTAGATTTTTTATGCATTTAAAAAGAGGTTCAGGCTTCATTACCATCCCCGGGTCTCCGCCATAGGGGTAGTCATCTGTAACTTTATGCGGAGAGTCAGCATAATTTCTTAAATCTATTATATTAAACCTTATAATTTCAGAATCTAAGGCTTTTTTTAAAATACTCTGGTTAAAATAAGATTCAAACATTCTGGGAAATATAGTGACTACTTGAAAAAGCATACGCCCTAAAGACCTTCGAGAAGATTTATAATGATCTTTTTACCTTCTATATCTACTTTTTTTATTACATTTTTAATCGCAGGTATGAGCTTTTCGCCCTCCTCGCTTCTTATTACGAATACATCGTTGCTTCCGGTAGAAAACAGATTTTCCAGCTTGCCTATATTTTCTCCTTTTAGAGTAATTACATCCGCCCCGATCAGATCTGAGATGAAGTAATGGTCCTCAGGCAATTTTATCCTTTCGCTTTGGGGTATCATGATTAAACCCTTCAGGAGTTCTCCTGCCTCTTTCCCTGACTCAACTCCATCAAACTTTATTACTACTTTCCCTTTGTAACTCATTACTTTTTTAATATTTTTTTTTATAATGGTACCATCAGCTTTTTTAATGGATACTTCCTGCAAAAGGGAAAATCTGTCAATGTCATCTGTCAGAGGCAAAATGGTTAATTCCCCTTTAGCTCCTCTGACTTTCAGGATTTTACCTATCGTTACCATTTCTTCTTGTCTGATCATTCAATAATCTCTAAGACAACTCTTTTTTTCTTTTTTACAGCAGCTGCGTTAAGAAGAGTCCTCATTGCCTTTACAGTCCTTCCCTTCCGGCCTATAATTTTTCCCAAGTCTTCAGGAGCAACTCTGAGTTCGATTACTGTTGTCCTTCCTTCCCCTAATTCTTTTACTTCAATTTTTTCCGGGTTGTCAACCAGGGCCTGGGCAAGGAAATTTACAAAATCTTTCATGGCTGTTCACCTTTTAATCAAAAGAATTCCTCGATGCGTTGCATCGGGGTAAAAATAATCTTAACGGCCGTCATTCCCGCGAAAGCGGGAATCCAGACGTCGTCCTCGTGAAAACGGGGAACCAGAATACAATAATCTGGATTCCGCATTCCCCACTTTCGTGAGGACAGGCTTGTGCGGAATCCAGACCTGTTCCCGAACAGTTCTGGAAAAAGATATTTCTATATTCTTTTTTAGCCTTATTCTGAAATCTCTTTAAGAGTTTTCACCAGATTCTTTTTTTACTTTGGATCCGGTTTTGAATTTTCCCCAAAGGCCTGTTTTTTTTAAAAGACTTTTAACTGTGTCACTTGGCTGAGCACCTTTACTGAGCCAGTCCAATACTCTCTCTTCTTTTACCATGAAATTTTCATCTTGTTTTTTAGGATCATATACTCCTAATATTTCGAGAAACCTGCCGTCTCTTGGTTTTCTTGAATTGGCCGCAACTACTCTGTATGCCGGTTTTTTCTTGGCTCCGGTTCTTGTAAGCCTTAGTACTACTGGCATTAAATCACCTCCTTATAAATATTATGGTTATTTGGGTAAAACTTGAGTTCGCCCAGCCGGGAAGACCCAGGCTCTATCCCTCCATATTTACTTAAATAGGACAGATACGAGGTTTGCCTTGCTTGAGCAACTTACTAATCAATAAACTAAACATTTTATTTTATAATAAAAAAAAAAGATGTCAAGCCTTATGGCAATGACGCTTCGTTGGAGGGGATAGAATCTCCCAGGGCATTGTAGGCTTTTACCTGGTAGATATAAGTTGTATTCGGGCTTACGAGTTTATCATCATATTCTTCGATATTAGACCCTATAACATTTGCTATCACAATAAAACTGGTATCGGTTGTTCTTTTCCGCTCAACCTTAAAACCTGTTGCGTTATCAATACCTGCATCAGACCATGCAAGATGGTTTTGTGTAGCTGATACAGATGTAACAGTAAGGCTAGCCGGGGGATTTGGCTTATTAAAAGTAATGGTTTTATTAGCACTATCAGAAGTAGAAGTTCCTATGTCATTGAAAGCACTTATTTCATATTTATAGGTGGTTGCCGAAATTAAATCCTGGTCACTGTATGTTGCAGTATTTGCAGCAACCGGGATTTCTACTGAGGACGTTTCAATACCGTCAACTATTATACTTCTGATAATGCTGAAACCGGTTTCATCATTGCTTTTATCTTCCCATGATAAGTCTATCTGGTCTATTCCTTCTGTACTTTTAGCAACAGTAGCCGTAAGGTTTTCAGGTGCAGTTGGTTTAAAATTTGATATATCAAAATTAAAAGTTGTTGAAGGATTACCTGAGGAACTCCCTATGCCATTCTCGGCGCTTACTTCATATGTGTAGGTATTTCCAAAAGTTACATCCGTGTCAATATAATTGCTTACGTTTTCTACTTCAGCTATCTTATTGCCATCTCTGGTGATTATAAATTTTGTTTCGTTGTTGTTTGCAGGATTATCCCATGACAGTTCTATCCCCCGCGGGTTTTTACTGTCAGCAGGCTTGAGGTTGGTTGGGGCAGCAGGTACTGAAATTCTAATTCCTACTACATTAGAATAGTCAGAGTTGCCGGCTTCGTTAAAAGCTTTGACTTTATAAGTGTACTTTTTACCGCTTGTAAAAACCCCGACATCGCTTGCCGTTACAGTTTCGTTCTCACCCGGAGATAGGTCAACTTTTTTAACCATTTTAAAATTTCCGCTTGAAGTTTTTTTGAAGATTTTAAAACCGTCTTCGTCAGTACTATTGTCTTTAAATGTGAGAGAAATCTGTGACGCAGATTCAACACTTGCTTTAAGACTGCTCGGTGCAACAGGCGGGCTTGGAGTTTCCTCCTCCCAATTAATAATCTTTATTACACTACCTACTGTATCGAAATTCACATTTGTTTGAAAAAGGAAATTCCGTTGATCTCCCGGCAGCATGGCAAATGGTCTCTGCCTGTCATTTATAAGGATAGTATCGCCGAGATTTGCCTCACCAAGGAAAGCTATAAGACCGGCCTTGTTTTTAACT
>Ga0154356_1152_pt3 | contig 10873 bp, 11 predicted proteins | sample RifGroA2_FD_115884 | JGI IMG/M metagenome (GOLD analysis project Ga0154356, IMG submission 115884) | Candidatus Schekmanbacteria bacterium GWA2_38_11 | reverse complement strand
TTTAGCAGGAACCCCCATCCCTGTGTCAGAAACTTCTATTATTAACTTATCTTCAAGGTTTTCAGTTTTAATTTTTAATACCTTTTCCCCTTTTGCTTTTGATAGCAAGGCATGGTTGGCATTCTGGATAAGGTTTAAAATCACTTGCTGGAGCTGGTTTAAATCACCAAAGGTTTGAGGGATATCCTTTTTTAATTCTTTTATGACATTTATACCATTTGTTTCCATTTCATAGAGACTAAGATTTAGTGTGGACTCTATGACTTCATTAATATCAACATTGACTCTCTTATTTTCATATTTTCTTACAAATTTTAAAAGGTTTAAAATAATGTTTTTGCATCTGTTTGCTTGTTCCGAAATTATTTTTATTTTTTCTCTTGTTTTGCCTGGTAAACTATCATCACTCAGCAGTATACTTGAGAAGCCAACGATTCCGGTCAGTGGATTATTGAGTTCGTGGGCAACTCCTGAAATAAGTACCCCGGTTGCTGAGAGCTTTTCAGCCTGAATGAGCTGTTCCTGAAGAAGCTTCATTTCTCGCATGTCTCTGAAAATAGCCATAACTGAAAAGGGCTTGCCATTTTTATCTTTGAGTAAAGTCCTTCGAGAAGAAACAGGTATTAAATCTCCATTCTTTGCATGCAGATTTATTTCCCAACTTGTAATAAGAGGTTCTTCTTTTATGAATCTTTCAAAAGATTCTTTAATTTTCTTCCAATCTTCTTTAGGATAATATATTAGACCTGATCCCCCAATAAGTTCTTCAGGCTTATATCCCAGTAGCTCGCAGAAATAACTATTAACTCTGAGAATCTTTCCAGCTAAATCAGTTACCACCATACCATCTTTCATGGAAGAGAAGATAGTTTTAAAGGATTCTTCAGAGTTGCGTATCTCCTCTTCCATCCGTTTGCGCTCAGTAACGTCCTTGAAATTACCCATTAGATATGTTTTCCCAGAAAGTTCTATTGGATAGGAAGTGATGTCAGCATAAAAAACGCTACCATTTTTTCTCTTTACGGGAATATCTCCTGCAAGTGTAATCGCTGTCCTTGACTGTTTCTCAAATTGCTCTATAATATGTGGTAAATCTTCTTCTGGATGAATATCCATTACACTCAGGTTTTCAAGCTCTTCACGAGTATAACCCAACATTTGGCAGATTGTTTTATTGTAGAGATAGAATTTCTTTGTTTCCAGGTCTGCTAAAAGTATGCCATCAGTTAGCTTATCAAAAATATTTCTAATTTTTTTTCAGATTCTTTTACAGCTTCCTCCATCCGCTTGCGCTCTTTGATGTCCCTGCATAAACTTAATATTCTTTTACCTTCTTGAGTCTCAATTACGGTAGCGTTAATCTCGATCGGAGTTATCTTGCCTTTTTTGTCCACATAATCCATCTCAAGATTTCTAACAAATCCTTGTATGCCACATTTCTTTACTTCTTCAGCATTTCGTTCCAGATCATGCTTTGCTGTCCATTCAATTACGCTTCGTCCTAATATCTCATCCAAGGTGCGATGACCGGATAATCTTACATATTCTGAATTTGCATCAATTACCCTCCCTTGTAAATCCACGATAAGATATCCAGTATTCGTAGTTTCAATCAGGGTTCTATACTTCTCTTCACTTTTACCCAATGTCTCTTCAAACTCGGTGCGTTTCTTTTCCAATTTGCGTATTGCCCGTATTGAAAGTATCCACAATATAAAAACAACAATCCCGCCCAGCAGGCTTGTAACAAAGAAAAACAGACGGATCTTTCTCTCTTCTCTCAGAGAATCTTTCATCTCTGTTGTCAAATGTTCAACTGCCTTATCTATGCCTTGAGAATAAATCCTTTCTTGCTCATTGTATTCTGTTCCGTTAAAGATTTCCAATGCCTCCGATAACCTTCCATTGCGAACCAAAGCAAATGCTTTCTTCTCTATTTCAGAAAGTTTCCTGTTTGAATTCTCTGTTTCCTTTATGCAATCAGCACCCTCATAGGATTCCGGGAAGATAGCAATAGTCTCTTTAATCAGTTTATCCAACTCCTCTTCTGCTTTGTAATGCTTTTCTACATATTTAAGGTCTCCGGTTGCTGCTGCCATTTTTGCAGACATGGTCAGCACCTCGTGATAAGAGAGAATTTTTTCAGTATTGCCTGCAAGGATAAGATTTCTTTTCTGGATTTTTTCATCAGTTTTTTGGAAAGACAAAAACTGCCATCCAAGAATTGCGATAAGAAGAATGGTTACAGCCAATGCTGCTGTGAGGGAAATGAATACTAATCTTTGGAAACTTTTATTGTCCATAATGCTTAGGAGTAAATCTTTTTCTCCAGAAGAAAATTCACATTATTATATAAAATTAAAACAAAATATAGTTGAAGTCAACTAATTTGATATGGCACTATATAAAATTGAAAACAGATACAGGGTGGATATATAATATTTTTTTATTAAGGAGAAAATTAATGAATGACTTTAAAACACAAGATATCTGGATGGTATTCAAGATCATGGGGGAATTTGTTGAGGGCTTTGAGCATTTAAAGAATATAGGTCCGGCTGTATCAGTGTTTGGGAGTGCAAGGCTTAAAAAAAACAGCAGGTATTATAAGCTTGCTGCAAAAGTTTCTGAAGCCCTTTCAAAGGAAGGTTTTTCTATTATTACCGGAGGGGGACCCGGTATAATGGAGGCTTCAAACAAAGGCGCAAGAAAAGGGAAGGGAAAATCAATTGGACTGAACATTGAAATTCCCCAGGAGCAGGTACCAAATAAATACGCTAATGTAAGTATGAATTTTGATTATTTCTTTGCCCGCAAGGTAATGTTTGTCAAATACTCTTTTGGATATGTTATTTTCCCAGGAGGATTTGGGACCATGGATGAGGCTTTTGAAGCCTTAACCCTTATTCAGACAGGGAAAATATCAAGATTTCCTGTAATTTTAGTAGGCAAAAAATACTGGTCTGGTTTGGTGCGGTGGATTAAGACTGTTATGATAAAAGAAAGAACTATTTCATCAAAAGACCTTAACCTCTTGTACCTTACTGATGATCCTAAGGAAGTAGTTAAGATAATATCCAATTTCTATAGAGAGAATAACTTCAAAGAAGAATTCAAGTGGGCAAGGTCAATGATGATTTAGCTTTCCTGTAAACCATTTGCTTAAAAACTTCAAAAACAATTTTTCCATCCTCTGATTTCTCCGGATGGAACTGGGTGGCTATTAAGGGGTAATCTTTAACCTCGACCATTTCAATTGTACCGTCGTTTGCCTCAGCTATTGAGATTAAATCTTTTCCTAATCTCTCTATTGCCTGGTGGTGAGATGTCCCGACTCTCAGGAAATCAACCTGACTTAATTTTTTAAAAAGGGAATTATTTTTAATTTTTAAAAGGTGGGCATCAATCCTTTTGTCCTCTTTATGGGTTCTCAGGTTTGATTTTAAGCTTCCTCCATGGGCAATATTTATTACCTGTAACCCCCGGCAGACAGCAAGTACAGGCAGTCCTTTTTTAGCAGCTTTTCTGTATAGGGATATTTCAAAATTATCCCTGCATAAATCGGGCTTATGGGCATCTTCCTTTTTCCCTCCGTATAGCGCAGGTGCGATGTCGTTGCCTCCGCTTAATACAATGCCATGTAAAAAATCTTCCCTGAGAAGTTCATCTATTTCTTCATCTCCTAAAAAAGGAGAGATGACAATATTTAAATTGTAACTTAGAAGAGAATCAGCTAAATCATTCCAGACACCATAATAACACCTCTTGAAGCTTGGAGTAATGAGAATAAAAGGACAGTCTTTTCTAAGGGGAATATCTTTTAATCTCCGCAGAATAATTTTCCCTTTTACCTCTTTGAAGGCATATTCCATTTTTTTCCTTTTAGGAATTTTTCTTAAAACAGCTTCGCCTATCTTATATCCTTTTAATTTTTCCAAGTTCTTACCGCCTTCTTTAGAGGTTACTTCTCCTTGCTTAATAGCCGAGGCATCTTGCTTCGGCTGGTCAGGCAAGATGCCTGCCCTGTTAAGACAGAGGGTAGGGGAGGCTACCTGCCTGCCGGCAGGCAGGTAGCCTCCCCATTTGAGGGCGACTAAAGTCGCCCTCACCCCATACGCAATTAAGCGATTGTTTCTTCTTCTTGATTTTTTCTTTAGTTATCTATATTGTGAAATAAAGAATTCACCACGATAGGCGGGACATTCCCTGCCTGCCGGCAGGCAGGTTGTCCCGCCGAGACTGGGTTAGAAAACCTCGTCTATCGGTTATCTATATTAAGCAATTAATCTCATGAAGCTAAAGAATTTAACAATATTTATTAGTTTAATTTTCTTCTTGTTCTGCTTTTCATGTAACTATAATAATGAAAATTCTGAGCAAAAGAGTCAAGGAAAAATTAAGAAAGAAAAGCAAGCAGGGGAAAATTATTTTAAAGAGAAACCCTCCCTGCCTTCCAAGGGGAAAATAGAGGGTAAAAAAGTAAGAAATTTAGAGGATAAACTAAGAGACCTTTTTACTCTTGATGAAGTTTCTCCAATAAAGGGTTTTTTGAAGAAGCTCCAGGAACTATTTATGGAGTTTAGCAAAGAAAATTTTGAAACAGAATTCCTTGGTAAGGAGACTAAAGATGGTAAAAATGAAAGAAAGAAGGAGAGTAGGCAATAGGTAGTATGCAGTAGAATAAATGACAAAATAACTTGATTAGCTTAAAGCTTACCTGCCTGCCGGCAGGCAGGTAAGCTTTAAGTTGTAAGCATTTTGAAAACTTAAAATTTTGATTGTAATTCCATTTTTTTTACTCTTTCTTATGCTTAAAGCCTACAGCTTATAGCCCTTTTGGCAATTAAGATTTATTTTGTATTTTGAGCTTTGGCATTTGACATTAACTCACCTGTTTCCTACACCTAAAAACCTTACACCTTATGGACACATGTTTCGTCTTTGCATTCATCCACACATGCATTGGGTTTAACTCTGACAGATTTTGCCGGAATTCCAACATTGATATGGAAATTCCTTACATCCCGGGTAGCCAGTCCTAATGCCCCAACCATTGCTTCTTGTCCGACTTTAACTCCTTCAAGTATTGTTGAATGATATGTGAGTCTTGCACCTTTGCCAATTACTGTTTTCCCTAAGGTTACATCCCCTTGATCAAATATGGAATGAGAATGGGAATAGACATTGACGTAGTCAGAAATGGAAGCATTATCTTCAATAACCAGCTCTCCTCTGTCATCAAGGAGAACGTTCCTGTGAATTACAACATTATCCCCGACAGAAATATTATAACCGAAGGAGAATTCAACATCATGAAAAACCTTAAGGTTTTCTCCGCATTTTTTGAATATTTTCTTTGCAAGAATCCTCCTGAAAGGGAACCCTAAGAAACAGTTTCTGCCTACAGGTGAGCGATCGAAAATTGTCCAGAGCCAGATAAGAGGCTTTACTTTATGGAACTTCTCTGAATCAACATTTGAATAATACTCCGGCTCCAAGGTAATATTTCTCGGATCAAATGATGCTATTAAAGTCTTGCTTGCAAGAGGACATTTTGTGTCATTAAGTATTTCTTCGTAATTTGAATTCTTTCCAAAATACAGCTCTACAAGAGTATCTCTGCAGATAATATTTCTATCCTCTTTCCCATTATCAAGCCTTGCCTCGAGGTTTAAAAGAAAATCTTCAAACAGTTTGCTTACCCGTTTGTCCTGAAGTTTTATATTCCTTAAAGCTCTCTTCTTGAGATCATGCTTTACTAATTCAAATCTTCTTTGTGTCATGACTAATACCTCTTAAAAAGGTTATTGGTAATAATAAGGATTCAAGTGAAAATCAAATCCCCCCTCGCCCCCCTTTTCTAAAGTGGGGTTGGAGGGATTACTTAAACCCTCGAATCCTTCAATCCTTCCCCAATTTTATTCCTCCATCTTATAGAGTATCGTTGACAGATATCTTTCACCAAAATCCGGCAGGATAGCTACAATCATTTGACCGCTGCTTTCTTTCCTGCGGGCATAATTAATTGCAGCGCATGCAATTGCTCCTGAGGATATTCCTACAAAAATCCCCTCTTCCTTTGCAAGACGCCTTGATGTCTGGATTGCCTCTTCCAGGCTTGATGTATAGACTTCATTATAAATTTTTGTATCAAGAATGGAGGGAATAAAGCCGGCACCAATTCCCTGAATTTTATGAGGGCCTGGTTTGCCCCCTGAAAGCACCGGAGAATCTTTCGGCTCAACTGCTATGATTTTGATACCAGGTTTTTTCTCCCGTAAAAATTTTCCTGCTCCTGTTAAAGTCCCCCCTGTCCCAACTCCTGCAACAAGGACATCTATTTTACCGTCAGTATCTCTCCATATCTCAGGCCCTGTGGTTTGGTAATGGATTTCAGGGTTTGCAGGGTTATCAAACTGTCTTGGGATAAAAGATTTTTTGTATTTTTTAGCTACTTCCTCTGCTTCTGCAACTGCCCGCCTCATTCCTTCTGCTCCCGGGGTCAGTATTATCTCAGCCCCTAACGCCTTGAGCAATGACCTTCTTTCAACAGACATTGAGTCCGGCATTGTGAGAACAAGCTTATAGCCTTTTGCGGCACATACAAAAGCTAAGCCTATACCTGTATTACCGCTGGTGCCTTCTACTATTACAGTATCCTTGTCAATAAGGCCGGCTTTTTCTCCTGCTGCGATCATGCTGACGCCAATTCTGTCCTTTACACTTAGGAATGGATTATATGATTCAAGTTTAACAATTACCTCAGCATCAATTCCCTTGGTAACTCTATTAAGTCTGACCAGAGGTGTATTGCCTATTAATTCTGACATACTGTTTTTGATATTTGCCATAAGTTTCTCCTCTTTAGTCTATTATTGTATAGTTAAATACTAATATTAAGAAAAAATATTGTCAAGAATTAAATATATTAAACAATATTAATCAATAATTCAATATGTTTAAATATAACAAAAGTATGGTTAATTATATCTTAAAATTAAGGTTGCTAATACTATCAGTCCAAAAATAAGGCGGTAGTAAACAAACAGGTCATAACTTCTGGTTTGAACAAATTTGAGTAGATATTTAATGCTTAGAAATCCAAACAGGGTTGAAAATAAAATTCCTGTTATAGAAGTGATGTCCAATCCGCTGTTCAATATGGCTTTGATTTTTAGCAGCCCTGCACCAGCAATGATTGGGGTCGAAAGCAGGAAAGAGAATCGTGCAGCAGACTCTCTGTCAAGGTTTCTCCAGAGGGCTGCAGTAATCGTTGCCCCGGACCTTGAAACTCCGGGAATAATGGCGAAAGCCTGAGAAATACCTATTATCAAGCTGTCAACGAGGGTGATTTTTGACATGGGGTTTTTCTTTGAAGATTTCCGGTCTATATAAAATAATACCCCTCCCATAAAAATCATCATAATAGCGATGAGCCAGGGGTTTCTGAAAATTGTCTCTGCCTGTTTTTCAAACAGATACCCGATTGCAGCTCCGGGCACAGAGGCTATTAATATAAACCAGACAAGCCTGCGGTCAACATCATCTCCTATTTTTCTTTCAGACAGGCTCGCAAAAAATGACTTTATAAGCCTTATCCAGTCTTTCCAGAAATAAAAAAGAACAGCAAAAAGTGTACCAAGATGGAGGGCTACGTCAAAGGAGAGCCCCGGATCTTCCCAGTTAAATAGCCAGGGAACGATTACAAGATGAGCAGAACTTGAAATTGGTAAAAACTCACCAAGTCCCTGTACAATGCCTAATACTATTGATTGAATAATTGTCATAATTATTTGCCTTTCTGACACTTCTGCCCGTAGCCGCAGACTTCAGTCTGCGCATATTCTGAATTTTTTTTTAAAACATTCTTTAATTATATTCAAATAGTCATTTAAATCTTAGAATCTCTCGAAGCTAAGTTCTGGGTATAATCATTTTTTATTATTGCCCTAAAATCCCCCCTCACCCCCCTTTGCTAAAAGGGGGAATTCTTAAATCCCCCTTTGGAAAAGGGGGATTTTCATGCTCCATATCCATATTATTTTCGCATGCTACCTTTAATTTCTGAAAAACAGAAACCACACAACAGTAAAAATCGGAGCTAAGATTGGCAGGGAATATTTTATAATATAACCAAAGAAGCTCGGGCAATGTGCGCCTGCCTGCTCTGAGATTGATTTAACCATGAAATTAGGTCCATTTCCAATATATGTATTGGCGCCAAAGAAAACAGCGCCTACTGAAATTGCCTGAAGATATTCCCAGTGTTCTTTAAGAAATATTTCCATATGAACATGGCTGTCAAGCTGGAGGTGGTGCAGTCCAAAGGATGCGCTTAAAAAATTAAGGTACGTTGGTGCATTGTCTAAAATGCTTGAGAGTATACCCGTACTCCAGTAAAATTGTCCCGGGGTTCTGATTCCAAGTTTATCTGCATTCAGTTGTAACCAGTCTAAACATGGCACCATCGTAGCAAAAATTCCAGCAAACAGAATAGCTACTTCCTTTATGGGGATAAAATTAAAATGGTTTCTTTCGTGTATTTCTTTTTTTGTTGTAAGATATGAACCGATGGCACTTGCTGCCATGATAACCTCCCGCAACAGCGGAGGCTTGTTTATAAACACTGCCGCAAGAATAACAAAAAGGAAAAAGATATTTTGCAGGCCTAAAACATGCGTTTTTTCACCTTTCTCCTCGACTTCTTCTCTAGTTTTTTCTCTCACTTTTTTGTAATAGTGATAATCAACAAAGTAAAAAACTGTTAGCACCAGGACAACAGTTAAAGCCCAGATATGCCATACTTTGCTAATGACCCAGAAGAATGGAACACCTTTTAAATATCCTAAAAATAACGGAGGGTCGCCTATAGGAGTAAGAAGGCCGCCAATGTTGCTTACAATAAAGATGAAGAATACAACGTGATATCCGGTGAGGCGGTATTTATTTACCTTGAGATACGGCCTTATCAGGAGCATCGAGGCTCCTGTTGTTCCCAAAAAATTTGAAACAATTGCTCCTACAAGGAGCATAATTACATTTGCATGGGGCGTTGACTGGCCTTTTATATTGATATGGATTCCGCCTGCAACAACAAAAAGGGACCCAATGAGGGTAATAAAACTTATATATTCAAGTCCCGTATGAAACATTCTGGTTATGTTATTCAGGAAAAAAATATAGTAAACAACCGCTATAGCCCCAAACCCAAAGGAAGGAACGGGATAATTTTTATCCCACCATTCTTTATTAATGAGAGGGATAGTTGCTATTGAAAGAAGGAGTAAAGCAAAAGGGAGGATCATTACGGGGTTAATAACTGCCGCGTCACCCATTATATATCAGACACCTTTATTAACATTGGCTCTGCCATTACTGGCGAAGCAGTTTCAATTTAAGCTTTAAGCTGTAAAATAACTTAATAGAAGTCCTTTACTCAAGTCAAGGGAATATGGTAATATTTGATTGATGGATCATTTATAGGAAGATAGTTTTGGTGCTGAGGCAAATTGTCAATACCGGACTCTTTTTGATGAAGGTGTTATATGTTCTATAAAGTAGTATTTAAAAAATTCAACCAAAAAAGAGTTAGATATGTGGTAGTAGGAGGACTTGCTGTAAATCTTCAAGGGGTACCGCGATTTACGAAGGACATTGATATCATCATAGACATGGAAGAAAAAAATATTGTGAAATGCATAGAGGCATTACAAACTTTACATTACAAGCCAAGGGTTCCGGTAAATCCTTTTGATTTTGCCAAAGCAGATATAAGAGAACGGTGGGTGAGAGAAAAGAAAATGATAGTATTTTCATTCTTCGATGCTAAGGAGCCTTTCTGGGAGATTGATATTGTAATGCAACAAAAAATACCATTTGACAAAATACAAAAGAGTGTAGAATACGTAAAGAGTGAGGGTATAAAGATACCAGTTATTTCTATAGACAATTTGATTCTGATGAAAAAAGAAGCATTAAGAAAACAGGATGTTTCAGATATTGAGTCACTTAAAAAATTAAAAAGAATTAGAAAAAATGATAAAAAGAAGAAAAAATAAAATTGTTAAGAAAGGGTTTTCTTACCATGTTACAGAGGAGCAGATAAGAAGTTATATGAAATTTCCAGCATCTAAGAAACTCCTATGGTTGGAAGAGGCCATTCGTTTTTCTCACTATGCGCTTACTGAAAATAAAAAGAGGATATGGGAGGCGTTTAGAAAGGGAGAGATATAAAACCACTAACTACCTACCCAAACAGTTAAACCAACAACCCAACCTTACTCCAGTTAAATTATGAAGAATGTCTTATTAACCGGTCAGCCCGGAACTGGCAAGACCACAATAATTAAAAATGTACTGGCCTATATAAAAACTCCTGCAGGAGGGTTTTATACACAGGAAATCCGTCAGGGGGGAGTAAGAGTCGGGTTTGAGATTGTTACATTGAAAGGAGAAAAAGCTCCACTTGCACATGCAAATGTGAAAAGTCCGTATAAGGTTGGGAATTACGGGGTAATCGTTGAGAACATAGACAGGGTTGCTGTAGCAAGCTTGAAAGATGCTTTGAAGGAGAACAACCTGATAGTTATAGATGAGATAGGGAAGATGGAGCTTTTTTCAGAAGAGTTTAAAAAGACTGTCATCTCATGCCTTGATTCAGATAAGATTGTTTTGGGCACAGTTACCGAAGCAAAGCTCTCTTTTGCTGAAGAAGTATCAAAAAGAGATGACGTGCACCTCATATATCTTTCTGCAAAGAACAGAAATCAGGTAGCAGAGGATCTGAACGAGGCGATATGGGAGTTGGTAAAGGAAACCTTGTAGGTAAATCAAAAATCAAAATTATCAGGGGCGGGCTCTGTCCCTGCCCTCA
>Ga0154356_1125_pt2 | contig 10972 bp, 9 predicted proteins | sample RifGroA2_FD_115884 | JGI IMG/M metagenome (GOLD analysis project Ga0154356, IMG submission 115884) | Candidatus Schekmanbacteria bacterium GWA2_38_11 | reverse complement strand
AAGAAGTCGCCGGCACAAAAATTTCAAGCCATGACGGGGCAGTGCAGGGAACAATGGATTTAAAATTTCAGATATACTATAGTGTGATCTGGTCAAAAATCAAAGACTCATGGGTTCTTCCTGAAAAGATGACTTCAGGAAGAAAAACTCTTGAAGCTATCATTGCTATAAGAATCAGGAAAGACGGAGAGATAGTGAAAGTATGGACTGAAAAACCTTCCGGGAATACATTTTTTGATCAGTCGGCTTTAAGGGCAATTGCCAAGGCAAACCCGCTGCCTCCGGTCCCTGAAGGATATGGAGAAGAATATTTTGAATTAGGAATAAGGTTTTTCCCATCTGAGCCTTAATTTTCTATTGTAGTGCCTGACCTCTGTATCAGGCAGGATAACTACAGAGGTTTAATAAAAGATAAGGAACTTTTAAGCGAGGGTAGAGCGGGGTCTCCAGACCCCGCTGGAAGTTCGGGTCAGGAGACCCTAACCTACCCATTTTGATGATATAGGCTGTTTAGGATTTAAAGAAGGAACTAAAAAAGGTTTTAATTATATGGGATTCAGAAAATTGTTAATCATAACTGCAATTTTTTCTTTTTTATTTTTAGGAACAAACTTATGGTCAAAGGTTTATATTGATATTAATTCTCCTTCCCTCAGAAAATTCCCTATAGCCATTAGTGAATTTAAAAATATGGGGAATGTAAAGGAGCAGGAAAAATTAGACAAAATACTGAGAGGGACACTTTCTTCAGATCTGGAATTCTCCGGATTTTTTGCCCTGATTGATCCAAAAAACTTTTCTCAATCCGCTGCAGAAGAGGGAATTACGGGACAGGAAATAAATTTCAGGAAATGGGCTTTGACAGGAGCTGAACTTCTGATAAAAGGTGGTCTTACTCAGAAAGGAGATTCTATAGCTGTAGAGGCACGGCTCTTTGATACTGCACAGGGCCAGTTTATAACAGGAAAAAGGTATAGCGGGAAGATTGATGATTTAAGAAAAATGGCACACAAATTTGCCAATGAAATCCTGTTAAAACTCTCAGGAACAGAAGGAGTGTTTGAAACAAAAATTGCCTTCGTCTCAAATGAAGGAGGAAATAAAGAGATATATGTAATGGATTATGACGGCTATAACATCAGAAAACTCACATCAAACAAATCGATTAATTTAGCGCCGAACTGGTCTCCTGACGGGAAAAAATTGATCTATGCTTCCTTCAAATCCAAATATCCAAAATTGTATCTCCTTGATCTTTTTCTTTACAAGGAATCCAATTTATTAAATAGAAAGGGATTGACCTTAGGAGGTTCGTGGTGTAAAGTTAACAACAAGATAGCAGTGTCATTGTCAACTGATGGTAATTCAGAAATTTATTCAATGAAGCCTGACGGGAGTAACCTGAAAAGACTAACTGACAACTTTGCCATTGACGTTTCACCTTCCTGGTCTCCGGACGGAAAATGGTTAGCCTTTACTTCGAGTCGTTCAGGGACTCCCCAGATTTATGTTATGGATTCAGAGGGGAAAAATTTGAGAAGACTCAGCTTTGAAGGGAACTACAATGCTTCACCTTCCTGGTCTCCAAAGGGTGATAAGATAGCTTTCACTTCCCAGCAAAACGGGCTATTTGATATTTTTGTCATCAATGCTGATGGGAGTGAATTAAGAAGGCTTACCTATAATTCAGGTAATAATGAATCACCAAGCTGGTCTCCGGACGGGCGTTTTATCGCATTTAGTTCGAACCGCAATGGAAGGTCCAAGATTTTCATAATGAATGCTGACGGAAGCAACCAGAAATTAGTCGGCTCTACTAAAGGTGATGAAACCAATCCTTCGTGGGCACCTGTTTTGGAAAATTTTAAAACTTAAAAATAAACAACTATATAAAGAGAGGGGGTGAGAGAAATAATGAAAAAAGGGATTTTTGGATGGAGAGTTTTACTTTTAGGGTTAATACTGTTGATTACGCCGCTCGTGGTTTTTTATGGCTGTGCAAAAAAGCAGGTTGTAAAACAAGAAGCTTCTCAGGAAGCACAAGCTGCCGGAGCTCCGGAAGCTGGTAGTGAAACTAAAGAAGGAAAAGAGGGATTGCCAGCGGAAGAAAAATTGGAAGAGGAATCTTTGAAAGGCGATGCCCTGGTAGCTAAGCTGCAGGAGCAGCTCCTCGACATCAACTTTGAATTTGACCAATTTACACTTACTGACAAGTCAAGGGAGAAGCTTACTAAGAATGCTTCTACTCTTTCGGAATATCCTGATATAAATATCCTAATTGAAGGACATTGTGATGAAAGAGGGACTGAAGAATATAATTTAGCCCTGGGAGAAAGAAGGGCTGAAACTGCCAGACAGTATCTTGTTACTTTAGGGATAAATGCATCGAGAATTTCCACCATAAGTTATGGTGAAGAAAAACCCTTAGACCCGGAACATAACGAAATTGCCTGGGCAAAGAACCGCAGAGACCATTTTGTAATAGTTTCAAAATAGAAGAATTAAACATTACGTTTATCTGGTTTGTTTTTCTGTTTGGGGGTGGGGTTGCTTTTAAGGAGCATCCATTTATATAAAAGCCTGGTCATATATAGAATATAGAGGACTATGGAAAGATATATCCTCTCCCGTAAACGCTCTCAGGCTGCTTCACCCCCTTCTTGGAGATTTTGTGATTTACTTCTAAGGCAGGAAATTATTACTTTTTAGGAGATTCATGTGAGAAAACTTTTGATGCTGTTTAGTTTTTTACTATTCTCTATTTCATTATTTACAGGGTGTGCTTACCAATCTGATATGGACTTAGTGAGAAGAGAACTCATCTCATTAAGGGATACAACCGCCCGGGAAAATAAGGATATGGATAATAGAATAAAATCGGTTGAAGACAAATTAAAGGAACTTGGTAATGGACTAAAACGGAAACAGGCTGATTTAGAAGCTGACCAGAAGAACATCCTGACAGAAGTCCAGAGTGTAAAGGGATTGATAGAAGAGAGTGAGGTTAAGACTAAGAAACTCCCTACAGATCTTGATGAATTCAAGAAAAACCTGACCATCTCAATTGAATCTTTAGGAGACCGCTTGGCAGAACTTGAAAAAAAGATTTATGCTTCATCCGGAGAAAGCACAGAAAAGGCAACACCAGTAATTCCTCCCGCTCCGCAAAATTCTCAAGTCAATGTCCCTGCGCCTGAAGTAAAAACTCAACCTGAGGTTGAGGAAGCCAAGCAGGAAAATAAGCCTTCAGAGGAAGATGTATATAAGGAAGCTTATCAAAATTATCTCAAGGGTGAATTTGAAAAGGCACGCCAAAATTTCAGTAAATATTTAGAGCTTTACCCAAATTCAAAAAATGCTGGGAATGCCCAATATTGGATAGGTGAATGTTTCTATTCACAGAAAAAATATAGAGAAGCTATATTGGCATTTTTTGAAGTCATAAAAAAATATCCCAAAGGAAACAAAGTAGCTGCTGCTTATCTAAAACAGGGGATGTCTTTCATGGAACTTGGGGACAAGGAAAATGCTAAAAATAGTTTTACTAAAATAATTACTGAGTATAAGAATTCTGATGAGGCTAAAATTGCAGCAGAAAAAATTGCAGAAATAAAATAGAACAGCTATATGCTACAAGCGTTAAGCTGTAAGCAAAAATGTAAAATGAAAAGCTCTAAACTAAATTGCAAAATTTAAAATTATTATTAGTGAAGTTTTGGGGGGAAGTTTAAGTTTGTTGCTTTTAGATATAATCTTTATATTTTTTAAAGCTTATAGCCTATAACTTACAGCTATTAGATTTATTTTGGATTTTGTTAGTTAATTTTTTTACTAATGGTTATTGCTTCAAAACCATTGGCTGTCCGCAGCAATAGACAGTCCCCTTGCCACCCTTCTTTATTTCTATCTCTCTCCCACAGACCAGGCATGTATAATATTTACCATTCTCGTTTACTACCTCTTCCTTCTCTTGGCCAGTCTTCTGACTAGCGTAGGTCTTTACTATCATCTCTTCTCTGCAGCACATAACGGAAGGACCTGATCCCCAACTGGGCCCGGGTGGTCTTATGACTTTAATCTCCTTGCCACATATTTGGCAGAATAATGTTTTCCCTAACCAATCAACCATATTTTTCCCTTTATATTAACTGCTAAATTTGCAGGTCTAAAAAAGCTATAAGCTTTAAGCTTTAAGTTATAAGCTAAAAAATTTAAAACTCAAAAATAAAAAGGTAGAATTTCTGGAAAGTATTTTAAAATTACACTTTAACTTTGAGCTTTTCGCTTTAAACTTTCCGCTTTTCTTTTCTATTTACAGCTTACAACTTATAGCTTATAGCTGTTTTGTCAATCAAGATCTTTTTTCTCAATATATGCGTTTTCTTCTAATTCCTTAAGGTAGTCCTGGTAAATTTTATCCCTTTTTCTGTTATAAAGAATCTCTTCAATCTGGTCCTTAGCGTCAGAAAAAGGTTTTATTGAATCTTTCGTTTTCTCAAGCACTTTAAGGATATGATAGGAAGATTCCCCTTTTACGATTGCAAAATCTCCGCTATTCAATGAAAAAGCAATTGCAAACTCAGGTGCCAATTCATCTTTCTTATACACCCCCATATCTGTTAGCCTTGAAACTATACCTTCCTTCTCAAACTTATCAGCCAGCTCTACAAGTCCTTCGTAACTTTTTCTTTCATTAAATACTTTATAGATTTTTGGCTCTAAATCAGTCAAACCGGCTTTGCCGTTGTCTCTGTCTGTTTTAATTAAAATCTGCTGCAGGTGGACTGTACCGGGAGTTTTAAAATAATCCATATTAGTGTCATAATAGTCCTTTAACTCCTTTGAGGTAAAGAATATTTTGGGTTTCACCACATGATTCATCAGCGTAATAATTGTAATTTGCTCCCGTATCTTCTGACGGTATTGAAGAAGTGTCAGATTTTCTTTTTTCAGCGACTCCTGAAATTGCTCTTCAGATAAGGAATATGTTTTCTTTTGCTCCTCTATTGCTGATGAAATATTTTCTTCAGAAACAGTAATCCCGAGTTCCTTTGCTTTCTGAAGCTGCAGTTTCTCTTTCACCATCTCAGCTAAGACTTTTTCCTTAATTTCCTTTATCCGGTCTTTTTGTTCTTCGAGAGGATACCTGCTCTTAGCCTCAAAAATTATAGGTGTTGTCTCTCTCTTAAGCTCGCTAAGAGTAATTGATTCGTCGTTTACTATTGCAACTATACGGTCAATGATTTCCCCCCGGGATAAAGAAGTCCCTGAGGAGATAAAGACTAAAGTAACTATAAGGTATTTTATGTATTTTAGATTCATATATCTCCCTTAAAAAACCTCTTCCCGCAGTATTGCATGGGTCTGATTTATTGCTTCCTCAAGCTTTTCTCCGTCTTTTCCGCCAGCCTGCGCAAAGTCCTTTCTTCCCCCGCCTTCTCCTCCAACAAACTTAGATATCTTTTTTACTATGTTACCAGCATGGAATTTATCTGTCAGGTCCTTGCTTACACAAACTATTATTGATGCTTTACCTTTTATTTCTGCACCTAAAACTATTACACCAGACCTTAACCTGTCTTTAAGCCTGTCACCAAGATCCCTCAACTCTCCTACAGACTCTGTTTCTACAATTGATGCTATTACCTTAATCCCGTTGAGATCTTTTACTTTTGATGAGAGTATTTCCTCGATGCTCCCCTTCCCTCCTGCTGATTTAAGCTTGCTTATCTGTCGTTCATACTCTTTGATTGTCTCAGACAATTTTTTAATTTTTGGGATTATGTCCTCGCTCCTTGTTTTTAGAGTGCTTGCAATTTTTTCAATCTCTTCTTCCTTCTTTTGAATATATTCTAAGGCAGCAACTCCTGTTATAGCTTCTATCCTCCTGATTCCAGCAGCAATTGATCTTTCCTGAAGAATTTTCAAAATTCCTATCTCACCTGTTGATTTTACGTGTGTACCTCCGCAAAGCTCTTTGCTGAAGTCTGAAATTTCAATAACTCTGACTTCATCTCCGTATTTCTCATTAAACAGCGCTGTTGCTCCTGAATTTATTGCTTCCTTGAAAGGCATGTGAATAATTTCAACTTTATAATCTTCCTGAATCTTCTCGTTGACATTTTTTTCAACCCTTTGAATATCATTTTTTCCAATCTGAGAAAAATGGGTAAAGTCAAATCTCAATCTCTTTGGCTCTACAAGTGAACCGCACTGCTTAACATGATCGCCAAGGGCTTCCTTTAAAGCTGCCTGCAGTAGATGGGTAGCCGTATGATTTGCCTGTGTTTGCTTCCTGTTATAAGTATTAATTTTTGCTTCTACATCATCCCCGGTCCTTATAGTCCCTGTTATTAATTTCCCCTTGTGTACTATTAATTCCGGCAAAGGCTTTTGAGTGTCTTCTACCTCAAAAACTGAACCTCTGCTTATTATTTTACCTGTATCTCCTACCTGGCCCCCGGATTCCCCATAAAATGAAGTTTTATCTAAAATTATTTCACCCTCTTCACCCTTAATGAGGACGTCGGTTGGGTTATTACCCTTCAATATTTTCAAAATTTTTGAATTGGATACGGGAACATCATAACCTACAAACTGGACAGGGCTTATTTCTGAAGCAACCTTCCTGTAAACAGGTTTGGTTCTCTCTTCTCCTGAACCGCTCCATGACTGCTTTGCGAGCCTTTTTTGTTCATCCATTGCAGATGAAAACCCTTCCATATCGAGGGCAAATCCTTTATCAGAAGCTATTTCATTGGCTAAATCCACAGGAAACCCGTAAGTATCATAGAGCTTAAAAACCTCCCTGCCCGGGATTGACAGTATATTTTTTTCATCCAAATTAAGCATAAGCTCGTTCAAAATTTTTATACCCTGCTCAAGGGTATTAGCAAACCTCTCTTCCTCACTTAAAACCAGTTTTATTATAAGTTCCTTAGCATCAAGCAGCTCCGGATAAGGTTCTTTCATTATTTCAATCAGGACAATGACCAATTTATTAAGGAACAGGCCCTCTATACCCAGTATTTTTCCGTGACGGAGGGCTCTTCTTAAAATTCTGCGAAGTACATAACCACGCCCTTCATTGGAAGGCAAAATGCCATCGCCGATTAAGAATGAAATTGCACGGATATGATCAGCTATGACCCTGATTGAAATATCATCTACCTGGTTTGAACCGTATTCTTTCTTAGAGATCTCTGAGATAGAATCTATAAGGGGTCTGATTAAATCAATTTCAAAGTTAGATCTGACGCCTTGAACGATTGCCGATATTCTCTCAAGACCAAGGCCTGTGTCTATACTTGGCTTCGGTAGGGGAGAGAGATTTCCCTTCTCATCCCTGTTAAATTGCATGAAAACAAGATTCCATAATTCTAAATACCTGTCGCATTCGCATCCTACTCTGCATTCAGGTTTTTTACAGCCGAAATTTTCACCCTGGTCAATTATTATTTCTGAGCATGGACCGCAAGGACCGGTTTCACCCATTTGCCAGAAATTATCTTTCTGCCCAAGCCTTACAATTCTTTCTCGTGGAACTCCTATTTTGGTTCTCCAGATCTCATAAGCTTCATCGTCTTTTTCAAACACTGATACCCAGAACAATTCTTTCGGAATCTTAACCGTTTCTGTCAGAAACTCCCATCCAAATTCTATGACAGCTTCTTTGAAATAGTCCCCAAAAGAAAAATTTCCCAACATCTCAAAAAATGTATGGTGACGCAAAGTCTTTCCCACTATCTCAAGATCATTATGTTTACCCCCTGCCCTCACACACTTCTGCGCCGTGGCAACCCTTTTGTATGGCTTTGTTTCCTCTCCCAGGAATATGTTTTTAAATTGAACCATCCCTGCATTTGTAAAAAGCAGGGTCGGATCATTTTGCGGGAGGAGAGGAGAACTTGGGATAATCTTATGATCTCTTTTTCTGAAGAAATCTAAAAACAAGGTCCTAAGCTCATGTCCTGATAAAAACATTTTGTAAAACTATTTACCTCCAAATCCATTAATGAAAGTTTGAAGCTCCCTACAGCAAGCTGCAGGGAATCTAAAAAACGTAAGATTCTTATTTGTCATTCCTGCCTGCCTGCCGGCAGGCGGGGACGGCGTCTGGATTCCCACTGGAGTTTACCCCGTACTCCAATACGGGGTGGGAATGACACAAGATAATCCTGTAATTTGGAGAAAATAAAATAAAACCCTCCTCTTGTCAAGGAAGAAAGAAAATCAAAAATTCTGAAAAAGTCTCGTTTTGTGATTACACAGATTATAGATGAGATTCCACAGATTGAATTTACAAAGAAAAAATCTCTGTAATCTTCCTAAATCTGTGTAATCAGAGGTCTTCTGGCATATTTTTCACAAACCTCCAAAAAATATATTGACAAAATTAAGCTTTTATTTTAAACAATATATGACAATTTAATTAACCTCATTTAATCCTTCGGTTAAAACTAACGTGAGAAAGTAGTGGCGAAAAAAAACAAAAGGGGAAAGTAGTTAATATTCTTTTTAAACAGATTTTCTGCTGGAGCTGATAATCCCGATAGCGTTTAAAAACCTTATATTTAGAGTTTTGATACCGATATTTAGGCAAAAAATATTTCAGTTTTAAAGTTGTTTTGGAACCATCTTTTCCTTTGTTCTAAAAAAAATCCGCACCAGCAAGTTAAAAGTAACATTGAACTAATTATAACTCTCAGGCGAGAGTTTATATTCTCTTAAATCTCTTCATCAGATTGAGAGAAAAGACATTTAACAAATAAAACTATTTCGAGGGTAACAAAAAGATGCCAAGAACAGTCGCAAGGGAAACTAAAAAAGAAGCCAAGGAAACCAAGGAAATCAAAGAAGCTAAAGAAGCTAAAGAAACCAAGGAAGAAATCAAGGAAGTACCTAAAGAAGAGATTAAAAAAGAAGAGAGCATGGATATTCCAAAATTAAAGAATTTGACCATAGTTCAACTGAGTTCGTATGCAAAAGAGCTTGGTGTTTCTGGAATAAGCTCTTTGCGTAAGCAGGAGCTGATTTTCGAAATCCTGCGAGCCCAGATTGAGAAGAACGGTTTAATTTACGGTGAAGGCGTCTTGGAAACCCTACCAGATGGTTTCGGATTTCTAAGATCAAGCGGCTATAACTACCTTCCGGGACCTGATGATATATACGTTTCTCCTTCCCAGATAAGAAGGTTTGACTTAAGAACAGGCGATACAGTATCAGGTCAGATCAGGCCGCCAAAAGAAGGTGAGAGATATTTTGCACTTTTAAAGGTCGAAGCAATTAATTTTGAAGACCCTGAACTGGCAAAGGATAAGACACTGTTTGACAATCTTACTCCCCTCTATCCCCAGGAGAGAATAAAGCTGGAAGTAGAAAACCCAGGAAATTCTGACCTTTCTATGCGCATAATGGATCTTTTGACACCTCTTGGGAAAGGCCAGAGAGGACTGATCGTTGCTCCGCCCAGAACCGGTAAAACAATGCTTCTTCAATCTATCGCAAACAGTATTACCATTAATCACCCCGAAATTATATTAATTGTGCTCCTAATTGATGAACGTCCTGAAGAGGTTACTGACATGCAGCGCTCAGTCAAGGGCGAGGTTGTAAGTTCTACTTTTGACGAACCGGCTTCAAGACATATCCAGGTTGCAGATATGGTAATAGAAAAGGCAAAAAGGTTAGTTGAGCATAGGAAAGATGTTGTTATATTACTTGACAGTATAACAAGGCTTGCCAGGGCACATAATACTGTAATTCCTCCAAGCGGCAAAATCCTTTCCGGTGGTGTCGATTCCAATGCACTGCATCGTCCGAAGAAATTTTTCGGTGGTGCGAGAAATATTGAAGAGGGTGGCAGCCTGACAATTATTGCTACGGCACTGATAGATACAGGCAGCAGAATGGACGAAGTTATTTTTGAAGAATTCAAAGGTACCGGGAACATGGAAGTCAACCTTGACAGGAGACTTGTAGACAGGCGAGTGTTCCCTGCAATTGATATAAGCCGTTCAGGAACAAGAAAAGAGGAGTTACTGCTCGACCCAGAAGAGCTTAACCGTATATGGATATTAAGGAAATTCCTGAACACCATGGGAATCGTTGACAGCATGGAGTTTCTGCTTGAAAAGGTAAAGAGCACTAAAAGCAACAGGGATTTTTTAAATTCTATGAACACTTAATTTTTTTCTTGTAAAAATATTAATAATTTTGTAAATTTTAAAAGTTATTTATTTAATATTGTAAATATGGGCTGGCAGGCGGGCTATTTATGTCCCGCAAAGACAGAGTTAGAAAACACCGTCTATCCAGATTGAAAAGGAGTAAACTTTGAAAAAAGGAATTCACCCTGAATATAAGGACACCATAATAACCTGTGCTTGTGGAGAAGTTATTCAGACAAGGTCTACTAAACAGAATCTTCGGATAGAAATTTGTTCCAAATGCCACCCATTCTTCACCGGTAAACAGAAACTTATGGACACGGCTGGAAGAGTTGAGAGATTCAGAAGGAAATACAAAAAGAAAGGCAGCGAGACTAATTGAAAATAATTTCTTTATATAACTCTTTCTCTGAAAGAATAAAATCTCTTGCCGGGCTATTTTCTTATAACTTTTTTTCTTTATATCCATCCCAAAAAGAAGCCATCTTATCTTCCCTCCAGCGAGCAGGATAGCGGTTTTCTAACCACATAAGCAGTAAGTAATAAGTAGTAAGGATTAAGTGACAAGAAAAATCTTAATCATTAATTCTCTTACTACTTAACCCTTAATTCTTAATACTGAATATTTAATCCAGAACTGAGGTTTTACAAATGTTTGAAAAATTAGAATGGTTTGAAAAACGGTTCGAAGAGTTAAATAAATTAATGAGTGATCCCAGGGCATGGGATAATCCTGATGACTTCCCCAGATATGCCAGGGAGCATTCAGAATTATCAAAGATTGTGGAACTGTATCGCCAGTA
>Ga0154356_1142_pt2 | contig 11143 bp, 10 predicted proteins | sample RifGroA2_FD_115884 | JGI IMG/M metagenome (GOLD analysis project Ga0154356, IMG submission 115884) | Candidatus Schekmanbacteria bacterium GWA2_38_11 | reverse complement strand
CGGTTGAAAGGTGAAGAGATTTTTTAATTTTTTCAGGCTGAGTAGTCATGATAAAATCATTATATTTAAATCCCAGAACCAGAACCTCGAAATTTTCAGGTTGTTCTGAGCCAATACTTGTCAGGAAAAGTTTTAGGTAGGTATCAAATATACCTTTTTCATGTAAAGGTTCCATTTTGCTGCAAGCAATATGATTACGAAAATAAAATTTTTCAGAAATCTTTTATAGACTTTTTTAAAAAAATTCTATATTTTTATTTTATCAAAACCCTTGTGATAAATAAAGCTAAATAATGGGGATGTAGCTCAGCTGGGAGAGCGCCTCGTTCGCAACGAGGAGGTCGGCGGTTCGATCCCGCCCATCTCCAATGAGAAAGGTATAATTTGATTTTATTTTCAGAGGGTGCGCACGGAGGCGGCCCCTACAATAAAATCTTTTTTATTGTTTTTCAACAGCCTCTTGATATTTGAATTTATATTTATTTTTACTCACAATATTTATGGAAATAGTAAGCCCTGAACTAAAAGACATTCTTAAAAAAGTTAAAAATGGAAAGCGTCTCTCCTTTGATGACGGGGTAAGGCTCTATATGTCAAAGGATATTCTTTCATTAGGCTACATGGCAAATATAGTAAGGGAGAGCAAGAATGGAAACCTTGCATATTTTATAACAAACGGACATATAAATTATACAAACATCTGTGCAAACAGATGCAGGTTTTGTGCTTTTAGCAGAAGTGAGGGCGAGACTGGTGCTTATACTTTGACTCTTGAGGAGATTTTAGAAAAGGGTAAAACCTTTTTTAAAGAGAAGATAACGGAGTTTCACATCGTCGGGGGCCTTCATCCGGAACTCCCTTTCAACTATTACATTGAAATGTTGTCGTCCCTCAAAAAGGAATCGCCTCAGGTTCATATTCAGGCCTTTACAGCAGTTGAAATCAGTCATCTGGCAAAGCTCTCAGGGCTATCAATCAAAGACACACTATTAAAACTTAAAGAAGCTGGTCTTGGTTCAATTCCGGGAGGTGGAGCAGAGGTCTTTAGTCCAAGGGTTAGGGAATCCCTATGCAAAGATAAAATAGGAAAAGAGGAATGGTTAGAGGTTATGAGAGTAGCCCATGAACTTGGGATTAACAGCAATGCTACCATGCTCTACGGGCATATTGAAACTATTGAGGAGAGAGTTGACCATTTGATTGCTTTAAGAGAAATGCAGGATAGGACCGGCGGCTTTCTATCTTTTATACCTCTTGCATTTCATCCAAAAAATACGGAACTGGATTCCCTTACTAATACCACGGGTCTTGAGGACCTAAAGGCAATTGCAGTATCAAGGCTTGTGCTTGACAACTTTCCTCATATAAAAGCCTTCTGGATAATGATAGGAACAAAGCTTGCTCAAGTTTCACTCTCTTTTGGAGCTGATGATTTAGACGGGACAGTGATAGAAGAAAAAATCACCCATTCTGCAGGAGCATCAACAGAGGAATATATCAGCAAGGCTAATTTGATCAGATTGATAAAAGAGGCAGGAAAAGAGCCTGTTGAAAGGGATACGGTGTATAATAAAGTTAAAAATTAAAAATGAAAAGGTGAAAGTTAATTATTCGTGAATCCCCCTATATCCCCCTTTTTTAAAGGGGGGCGAGGGGGGATTTGAAAGTGGAAAAATAATTATTATGTAAACTCTGCTTATGTTAACAGCTACGATTGAAAAAATTGAAAAGGGAGAAAGATTAGATTTTGAGGACGGAATAAATTTATTCAAATGCCATGATTTGGTCCTTCTTGGCAGAATCGCTGATAATATAAGAAAAAAATTCCATCCTAAAAAGATTGTTACATACATCATTGACAGAAATATAAACTACACCAATATCTGTATTGCAAAATGTTATTTTTGTGCTTTCTACAGAGAGGTCGGGAGCCCTGAAGCCTATCTTTTGTCAGAGGAAAATCTTTATAGTAAAATTGAGGAGACTTTAAAACTCGGCGGGACTCAGATCCTGATGCAGGGTGGACTCCATCCGGATCTTGGAATAAGTTTTTATGAAAATATGCTGAGAGGGATCAAAAGCCATTATAAGATACATATTCATGCATTTTCTCCTCCGGAAATAATACATATTGCCAGGGTGTCGCGTCTTCCTATTGAAGAGACAATAAAGAGGTTAAAGGAGGCTGGTCTTGGTTCAATCCCAGGAGGAGGGGCTGAAATTCTTGAAGAGGATGTGAGAAAAAAGATAAGCCCTGCAAAATGCACTGCTGAAGAGTGGTTCAGTGTTATGAGAATAGCCCATAAGATTGGATTGAAGACCTCCGCTACCATGATGTTTGGTCATGTAGAGTCTTTGGAAAACAGGATAAGGCATATTCTTAAGGTAAGGGACCTTCAGGATGAAACAGCTGGATTTATAGCTTTTATACCGTGGACATATCAACCTGAAAATACCAGACTTGGAGGTGAGCAGTCTTCGGGATCTGATTATCTTAAGACTCTGGCTATTTCAAGAATACTCCTTGATAATTTCAAGAACATTCAAGCCTCATGGGTAACACAGGGTCCAAAGATTGCTCAAATTGCTCTCAGCTTCGGAGCAAATGATATGGGAAGCACAATGATAGAGGAGAATGTAGTGAGGCTTGCAGGAGCCTGTTACAGGATGCGTAAAGAAGATATAGAATTTTTAATAAAAGATAGCGGTTTTCTTCCTGTTCAAAGAGATACCTTTTATAACAAAGTAGGGAACGACCGCTGTGTCGTTCCAACCTGAATTGAGCGATTAACCAGCAGGACAGGCGTCTCGCCTGTCCTGAAAGGTGAACTGATCTCAAGGAAAGTTCAAATTTCAAAATTCAAATGACAAATGAATGCTAAAATCCAAATATAAAAGGAAAATAAAATCTTCAGTTTATAGCTTGTAGCCGCAACCTTTAGGTTGCGTCTTATTACGCAGGCTAAAGCCTGCGGCTACCAATTTGAAATAACTGCTATGAAGAATTTTTCAAAATTTGCTGTTATTGGCGGAAGTGGTGCCTTCCTTTTTCTGGGTGGTGAATTTGGTAAAGAAATTGGCGCAAGAAAAATTAAAACTCCCTTTGGAGTAAGCTCTCCAGTTCATTTTTTTGAAACTGATAATTTTAGTTTTGCTTTTCTTTCAAGACATGGTGAAAAAGGTTATGAAATTGCCGCTTCTTTCGTAAATTACAGGGCTAATATCTGGGCTCTTAAGGAAATTGGTGCAGAAAGGATAATTGCGTGGACAGGCCCAGGCATAATAAATACCAGATTTAAGGTTGGAGACTATCTTTTGCCCAGTGACCTCATTGATGAGACTAAAGGAAGAAAATATACCTTTTTTGAAAAAAGAGGTCTTGGGTTTATAAGGCAGTCTCCTGTATTTTGCACCCAATTGAAATCATCTGCAAAGGAAGCAATGAAAACCCTTAAAATTCCATGCCATTTTAAAGGGGTCTATATCTGTACTGAGGGTCCAAGGCTTGAGACACCTGCCGAGATTAGGAAGTTTAAATTAAACGGGGGTGATGTAGTAGGGATGACTCTTATACCCGAATGTTTCTTAGCACGAGAGTTGGAAATCTGCTACATGCCTATTTGCTATCTAACAAATTTTGCAGAAGGAGTAAACAAGAGAAATTTCAAAAAGGGGGTCCTCTTTGAAGGGATGCAGCGTGAAAGGGAAAGGGAAAAAGTCAATAATGTGCAGAGAAAATTCCCAAAAATAATAAAGGAGATAATTAAGACTGCTTTTTCTGATGAAAGAGACTGTCACTGTAAGGATTCAATGTTAAGGTATAAAAAGGCAGGAATTATAGATAAAAATTGGCGGAGTTGGGTAAAAATTAAAAATAAAATTTAACGGGAGCGACGGGATTCGAACCCGCGACCTCCGACGTGACAGGCCGGCGTTCTGAGCCAACTGAACTACGCCCCCAACTTAAGTCATTAGTGATGAGTGAAAAGTGATTAGTGAAAATTCTACTTTTCCAGTAATCAGATTATAATTTTTTACTCCACTGACAACTATTCACTGTTTTCATAGGCGGGACAGGTATCGAACCTGCGACATCAGCCTTGTAAGGGCTGCGCTCTACCAACTGAGCTACCCGCCCGTTTTAAAAAGTAATTTTTATTAGACCTTTAAATGGTTGTCAAGCTTTTTAATTTTTCAAGAGATTTCTGAAAAAGTCTGGTTTTATGATTACACCGATTAGAAAGATCTCTCCTGTATTTTTAAGAAACCTCTTCAAGTTTTCTTGACAAATCAATTAATGTTGAATAATAAAATAAAAATAAATAATATACCTTAACCAACATAATTTTAGAAAAGAGGAATATATGAGCCAAAACAGATTAAGTGATTATGTAATGGAAACATGTGACCTACTTTTTAAAACTATCAACCTATTCCGCTTTATGGAGAGGGATGAAAAGGTTTGCTGTGAGTGGACAGTGCACCAATGTTATATCATGATTTCATTGCTCGATAAAGGGAAGCTTACTATGAAGCAGCTAAGTAAAGAGATGGATCTTACTACAAGTACGATGACCCGCAATATTGATAAGCTTGTGACAGCCGGTTGTGTTAACAGGATAAGCGATAAAGATGATAAGCGAAGAGTTTATGTCAAGCTTTCTGATCAGGGGAAAAAAACTGCAATGTTCTTGCGTGATGCTCAGAGAGAGTTTTTTTCAAAGATGCTTGAGGAAGTTCCTCTCAGTACGAGAAAGCAGATTGTTAAATCTCTTGAGATCTTAATTGAAAATTCAAAAAGATTAAGCGGTAGCTGCTGTTCTTAGTAACTTAGACGGAATTCCTTCACTTAATTTTATATTAAGAAAAATTTATTATGAGGAAGGTTTCAATAATAGGTGTTGGCCAGACAAGATATGGAAATTTAAAGGATGAAACTTTAAGGGATTTAATCGCAGAAGCTGGTTGTAAGGCAATTAAAGAAGCCAACATAAAAAGGAAGGAAATCCAAGCGTTCTATTTAGGCAATTATGATGCTGTTTCATTTATTAAGCAGAATCACTTAGCACCTTATGGAGCCGGTGCCATAGGGTTAAAAGACATACCGTGTATTCACGTAGAAGGAGCGTGCAGTTCAGGGGCTTTAGCAATAAGAGAGGGAATTATTGCTATTGGGGCAGGCCTTTATGATATTGTCCTTGTTGTAGGGGCTGAAAAGATGAACAGCCTCAGTACAGAGGATGTAACAGAGATTTTGGCACAGGCAGGCGATTACGAAACTGAGCTTTTGGCAGGTGCCACATTCCCCTCGATTTTCGGCATGATAGCAAGGCGCCATATGTATCAGTATGGGACAAAGAGGGAACATCTGGCTGCAGTGGCTGTTAAGAACCATTCAAACGGGGCTAAAAATCCTGATGCTCATATACAAAAGAAAGTAACTTTTGAGACTGTGATGGAATGTGATAGAATGGTTGCTGATCCTCTAACTGTCTATGATTGTTCGCTAATAAGTGACGGTGCTTCAGCAGTTGTTCTGTGTGCAACTGAATTAGTTTCTAACTTTTGCAAAAAAACTATTGAGATATTGAGCATTGGCCAAGCCTCAGATTCTTTTTCAATGCATCTTAAAGATGATATTACAACTTTTGATGCAACAGTAAAAGCTGCAAATCAGGCATATAAAATAGCTGGGTTAAAACCATCAGATATAGATGTTGCAGAGGTACATGATTGTTTTACCATTGCTGAGATAATTGCAATTGAGGATTTGGGTTTTGTAAAAAAAGGAGAAGGAGGAGAATCATCTTTTAGTGGGTTGACTTCCTTGACCGGAGAGATTCCTGTTAATCCGAGTGGCGGATTGAAGTCAAAGGGACATCCGGTTGGTGCAACAGGGGTAGGACAGATTGTGGAAATTGTCCGGCAACTCAGGGATGAAGCAGGATTAAGGCAGATCAAAGGTGCTGAAATCGGATTAGCCCACAATTTTGGAGGATCTGGAGCTACCGCTATTGTAACAATATTGAGGAGAGCAAACTGATAGGTGGAGAAGAAAATCAAGGTATTAAAATGTGTAAGATGTGATAAACATTATCTTCCTCCTGTAAATACCTGTTCTAACTGCGAAGAGATTTTCAGAGAATTCTCAGAGGAGGAAGTAGAAGGGACAGGTAAAATCTACAGTTTCACAGTTGTAAGAGTTCCTTCCAAGCACTATAAAGATTTAGCCCCATACTTATTAGCCATCATAGAATTAGAAAAAGGTCTGAGGCTTATAGGCAGAGTAATATGTGATGATTTCAGCAAGGTTCAAATCGATCAACCTGTAAGGTTAGTTTCTTCTAAAGATAGGATGCATTCCTTCGCACTAATTAAATAAGCTTCATAAAAGGAAATTCTTTTAATTTAAGAGCTTTTACATTTATTGAATGAATAAGTATTTGTATTTATTTAAATTATAATTCTTCTTTTTAACCATTTCCTAAATAAAAAATTAAAACTTTACAATTTTTTATACTTAAAAAATATTATTGAAAATCCCCTTGACAAAATCGGAAATTGTTCTATATTGAGAATGAGTCTCAATATAGAATTTAAAAGGAGGAAAAAAGATGACACTAATAAAATATGATCCATTTACTTCAACAAGAGAAATTGAAAGTATTATTGAAGATGAGCCTTTTATCTGGTCTTCAAGGGTGGGGGGTTCAGATGTTGATTGGCCGACGAGGTTTTTAAGATCATTCTTTGAATCATCAGCGACGCTTATTACCCATCGTCACGATCCATTAGTAAATATTTATGAGACCGAGAAGGGGTGGGTATACATGATAGAACTTCCAGGAGTCAAGGAGTCAGATACTCGGCTTGAATGGGAAGACGGCTATTTGAAACTGAGCGGTGAAAGAAAGTATGTGATTGAAGACGAAGTGAAATCTTATCATGTAAGGGAACTGAACGAAGGAAAGTTTGAAAGGTATTTTCGTCTTCATGAAGGGTCAAAGACAAATGAGATCAAAGCAACTTTTAAGGATGGGATTCTTAAGATAATGGTGCCAAAAGAAAAGCATGTAAGATCGAAACTAATCGATATTAAAGCCGAATGAGCAAAAAGAGATTTTAAAAAGAAAGGGGTGTGGCATCATACCCCTTTCTTTTTATGATAAATCAAATTTAAGGTTTTTTAAAAAGGATGAAAAAGAGGATGTTAAATTTTTTATTCGTTTAGAAAAATTTTTTAATAAAAAGAACTTTTCATATAAACAATGTTCAAGAAGGTTTTTTTGATACCGATGAAAAACAAAAATTATGAGGAAAATTAAAAAATTAACCCAATGACAAAAAATCAACAAACAGATTTATTAATGGACATTCCTCAACATCTTTTTTGTGATAATGAGCCTAAAGAATTCGTCCGGTTACGGTGGGTTGTCATTGCAGTGATTTCTCTGCTAATTTGCCTTGATAACTGGGCTTTGTTTTACCGTTTAAAGCCGTTATCAATCTTAGCTCTTTTTCTGGTATCAAATTTATTTCTAAACTTATCATCAAAAAAAATTTTTAATATCCCATTTTTTATTGATGCCATCTTTATTATTGATACTCTATTTGTAACCCTAATTTTATACTTTGTTGGAAAAGCTGATTCAGATTTTTATTTAATTTTTTATTTCTTAATAATTCTTCTTGTGTCACTGAACCAGGATGTTAGATCAGTAGTTGTGATGGGTGCTGTTGTAAGTTTAATCTATGGATGGCTACTTTTTAGCTTGGGTGTACTGAAAACAGAAAATTCGGTACATCTTTTTTTGAGGGTACTGCTAATTTTTTTGATAACTTTGTTTTATAGCTATATTCTCAACCGAGCGAACACGACTAGGCAGACAATTCAAAAATATAGACAATTAGCAATACATGATGAACTTACCCATTTGCCGAATAGAAGATACTTAAATGAATATCTGAAATTTGAACTAAAAAGATCCTTAAGGTATAAAAGACCAATATCTTTTATAATGATTGATATTGATGACTTCAAAAATATTAATGATAAATATGGACATGATGCAGGTGATATAATTTTAAAAGAAGTTGCAGCTCTGCTTGATAAAAATAAAAGGGAAAATGATCTTGTTGCTCGCTATGGAGGTGAGGAATTTCTCTGGGTTGCGCCTGAGGCTGATAAGAAAGAAGCCAATTCTATTACCAACAGGATGTTGGAGAAAATAAGAGGAAATGTTTTTAGAGTTAATAGCAGCTATTTAAAAATTACTATTAGTATTGGTGCTTCGACTTTTCAACCCAAAAAACATACCCTTGCAATTATTCCTGAGGTGGTTAGCAAAGCTGATGAAGCTTTATACCAAGCTAAATACAATGGTAAAAATACCTGCATCTATTTAGAATGTTAATTATTTCTCACACTTCCTAAACGCTTTTTTCAACCTTGTCTTTGTTTTTTCCAGAGGCAAAAAAAAACTTACAAGCTTTTAAAAGATCATTTACAGTAACCAATTCTAAACATTTCATTTGCTCGCAACCAAACATTTTATCTCTTGCACAGGGTGAACAACTTAAATTTAGGGAGATTATTTTGACCATATTTCCTATTGGACCCCATATCTTGGCATTTGTGGGTCCAAAAATTGCAATTGTTGGAATACCTACTGCAGCAGATAAATGGGTAATGCCTGAATCATTACCTATGTAAAGATCACACCTTTCAAGAATTGCTGCCAGTTCATGGAGTGAAAGGTCTTTTACCTCGATAATACCATCTATTTTTGCGATTTCACTAAAATTAACAGACTTTTCTTCAGCAGGTCCTGATAGAAGCAGAATATTGCAAATAGAATTCTTTAATAATTGCTCTGAAAGTTCAATAAAGTTTTTTAGCGGCCAATTCTTCTTAGTGCTGCCACTACCAGGGTGGATAGCGATATAGCTTTTCCCGGCAAAAAGCCCGAAGTGAGACCTAAAAAAGTTTGATGCAAATTGCCGGTCAGATTCATTTAAAAAGATTTTTGGTTCTTCAGTGACTAATCCAATATCCGAGGGATTAAGAATTTTGCTAAACTCTTTCACGGCGTGCTCCTGAAAAAGTTCAGGTGATAAAATTTCAAATGGATAGACCTCTTTTACCCCTGCTTTACTAAGATTATTTGCAAATGTCCCATCTTTATCGTTTAAATAAGTAAAAATTTTTTGAAAAGATTTAAAATAGTTAACTAAAGAATCAGGCAGGTTACCATCTTTTATAAAGAAATTAGAAAACCCACTAATTTCTATAGATATTCCTTTATCAGCATAAAATCTGTCTTCCACTAATTTTATTATCTCGCTGTTTCCCATGATTTCTATATAAGCTTCTGGAAATTTCATCCTTATAGAATGAAATGTAGGGAGGGATAGGAGGAAATCTCCTATGGCACCATTTTTTATTATTAAAATTCTTTCAGAAACTTTCATTTGTTAAAAATGCTGATTAAGAAGGCTATTGATATTTTAACATACCAATATTTCCTTGACAAATCAAAACTATTTTGCTTAAGAGGCTGTGTTAGAAGCCTTTTTGCTGAGTTTGGCCTGGGTGTTTGCAGAAACAAAATATCTGCCTGTGGCGAAAGGGCTTTTTGATTTTTTAATATATTGATTTTAAAGGGAGTTTGGGATGTTTGAGATTGTTGAAAAGAGAGTTCTTTCTCCAGTAGTAAATCTCTTCAAGGTAAAAGCTCCCCTCATAGCTAAAAAAAGAAAACCGGGGCAGTTTGTAATCTTTGATGTGGATGAAAGGGGAGAAAGAGTTCCTTTAACTATAGCTGATGCTGATCCGGAAGAAGGAACGGTAACTATTATCTGTCAGGCAATAGGGAAAAGCACAATAAAGCTTAACTCGCTAAATAAAGGAGATAAGATACTGAGCTTTGTTGGTCCTCTCGGGGTACCATCACATATTGAAAAATTTGGTACAACAATCTGTATTGGAGGTGGTGTAGGGATAGCGGTGGCATACCCTCTTGCAAAGGCCCTTAAGAATGAAGGCAATTATGTCATTTCAATAATGGGTTTTAGGAGTAAAGAACTACTCTTCATGGAAGAGGACCTCAGGGCAACAAGCGATGAACTTCATATCACAACTGATGATGGTACCTATGCAAGAAAAGGGCTTGTTACAGATGTTCTTCAGGAAATTTTAGCTGATGGAAGAGTAATAGATTTTGTCCTCGCAGTCGGACCTGTTCCGATGATGAAGGCGGTTTGCAATATTACTAAAAAATATAAGATAAAGACGATGGTAAGCCTTAATCCTATAATGGTTGATGGAACGGGAATGTGCGGGGCATGCAGGGTAACTATTGGTGGTCAGACTAAATTTGTGTGTGTTGATGGCCCTGAGTTTAATGGTCACATGGTTGACTTTGATGAGCTTATGAAAAGGCAGAGTATCTATAAAGAGCAGGAGAGGATTTCCATTGAAAAACTCCAACATGAAGAATGTTGTCAAACGAGGTGAGCAGAAAGTGAGTAATAAGATTGATCCAAAGGAGAGATTAAAGATTCAGCGGCAGAAGATGCCCGAGCAGAATCCTGTTGAGAGAAGAAAAAATTTTGACCAGGTTAATTTTGGTTTACCTTCTGAAATTGCTGAACTTGAGGCAAAGAGGTGCCTTCAATGCAAAAAGCCAGCCTGTGTCCCTGGTTGTCCTGTGGGGATAGACATTCCCGGGTTTATTAAGTTAATAGCTGAAGGAGATTTTGTTGGCGCTGCAAGGAAAATAAAGGAGACCAATTCCCTGCCGGCTGTATGCGGAAGGGTATGTCCGCAGGAGGAACAATGTGAAACACCGTGTATCCTGACTAAGAGGGGAGCCCCGGTTGCAATCGGGAATCTGGAACGCTTTGCAGCCGACTTTGAACAGGAACAGGGTGAGGTTAAAATACCTGACCTCCCTAAATCAACCGGAAAAAGAGTTGCGGTTGTCGGCTCAGGTCCTGCAGGGTTGACAGCAGCAGGGGAGCTTGCAAAGCTTGGCCATAAAGTTACAATTTTTGAGGCTTTGCATAAACCAGGCGGTGTGCTTGTATATGGAATACCTGAATTCAGGCTCCCAAAAAAAATTCTTGAAAAGGAAGTCAATTA
>Ga0154356_1005_pt2 | contig 11321 bp, 14 predicted proteins | sample RifGroA2_FD_115884 | JGI IMG/M metagenome (GOLD analysis project Ga0154356, IMG submission 115884) | Candidatus Schekmanbacteria bacterium GWA2_38_11 | reverse complement strand
CTAAAATCTGGATTTTTAATCAACCGTGAAAGCCTTGCCAGGGCTTTAAGGTGAATCCCTGCAGATTCTTCAGGTCCCATTAGAAGAAAGAATAAATGAGCAAATTTACCATCAATTGAATCAAATTCAACTCCTTCAACTGACCTGCCAAAAACCAAAAGTTCTTCGCTCAGAGACGGGAGTTTCCCATGCGGAATGGCTACACCATCTCCTATTCCGGTACTCCCAAGTTCTTCTCTTGCCTCAAGGATTTTTACTATAGCATCAGTATCATGCTTCAATTTAAAAGAAGTTACCAAAATATTGGACAGTTCCCTGAGGACACTCAATTTATTTCTGGAAGTAAGGTTAGGTAATATACCTTCCTCTTTCATAATATCAGATATTTTCATTATTCAATACTATCCTCTACGGAACTATTAACTCAGCAGAAATTTCAGCTAATATCAGGTTCTACAAGTCCAATATTCCCGTCTTTTTTTTTATAGACAACATTAACTGTATTTGTCGCTGCATTAGTGAAAACCAAAAATTGGTCTGAAGATATTTTCAACTGTAACATAGCTTCTTCAGGTGCCATTGGCTTTGAAGCAAACCTTTGCGATTCAACCAATTGCCCAATCTCTGATTTAGTCTCTGGACTCTCTGTGTTTTTGCTCTTAGTAGTTTTTCTTCTTAACGTCTGTGTGGTATTTTCCTTCCTGTTCGATTGAGTTGTATATTTAGATTTTCTTTTCAAAAGCTGCCGTTCAATCTTTTCTACAACCTGGTCAATCGAAGCATACATATCTCCTGTCTCACCCTTGCTGTTGATATTGACTCCGTCTAAATGGATGGTAATTTCAGCTAGATGCCTGTATTTTTCCACTGACAGGACAATATGGGCTTCGAGGATGTTATCTATATATTTAGTTAATTTATTTACTTTTGCTGTAGCATAATCCCTTAATGCAGGGGTTAATTCCATATGTCTGCCAGTTACTGTTATCTGCATCATCCCTCCAATTCTGCGTTATAATTAAAAAAATAACTTTTATAAAGTTATTTTTTGAAAATAAATTAATACCAAAAATTGTTTTTTAAAAAAGTGTTTCTTTCCTCTTCCCTGAAGGAAGTATCCCTAATTCTTCTCTATATTTTGCAATAGTTCTTCTTGCTAAATTTATCTTTAGCTCTTTCATAAGCTGGACAATTTTTTTATCACTAAAAGGATTTTCTTTATTTTCTCTTGCAATAATATTTTTCATCATATTTTTTATAGTTACACAAGAATATAAGTTACCCTCGGTGCTGGTTACACCGCTTGTGAAGAAATATTTTAGTTCAAACAGTCCTTGCGGTGTATACATATATTTGTTGGTTACCACACGGCTTACAGTACATTCATGAAGTGAAACATCCTTCGCAACTTCTCTTAAAACCATAGGTTTCAAGTGAGATATACCATGGTCGAAAAAATCCTTCTGCCTGTTAACTATACTTGTTGCTACTTTATAGATAGTGAGCTGTCGTTGCTGGATAGTCTTTAAGAGCCATACCGCTGACCTGTATTGTTGGTCGACGTAGAGTTTAGTTATATTGTTTTTATTGCCCCTTCGTGATAGCATTTCTTTATAAAACGGGTTAAATCTGAGATTGTTCAATCCATCGTCATTCAAATAGATTACATAGTTCCCATCGATTTTAACTACGTAAATATCTGGTATAACATAGCCAGTTTCTTCGGTTACAAAATTCCTAGCAGGTTTTGGTTCAAGAGTCCTAATTATTTTAAGCGATTCAACAACCTCCTCTTCTGTTACCTGGCAGTTCTTGGCTATTTTTTTAAAATTTAATGATTGCAAATCCTGCATATGGTCAGCAATAATTTTTATGACCAATGGATTATTGATTCCCCTTTGGTTAGCTTGCGTAAGGAGACATTCCTGCAGGTTTTGTGAACCTATCCCTTCCGGTTCTAATTCCTTTATCATGCCATGGACTTTATAAGTTAAATAAGGATTTAAATTATTCTGTTCAATCAGTTCGTTTAATGGAGTTGCAAGATATCCGTTTTCATCAAGATTACCAATAATAAAGCTGCCGATTTCTAATTCTTCTTTTGAACTGCAGATTAATTTCAGTTGGCTTATAAGGTAATCAGTAAGAGTAACTTTAGCAGGTAATATATTTTCAAGCTGAGGAGGGTCTTCTTGGTAGTCGGAGTTAAAGTTAGTTCCAAAGTTATCCTGATAAGGCTGGATGTAGTCCTCCCAGTTTTCTTCCTTTATTGTTTTTTTAATATCAATATCATTTTCATATTTATCTTTTTTAAGAACATTTTCATCTCGCTCTTCCCTTTCAACTGCTAAGACTTCCTCAGTCTCCTCCTGAAAATCTCCATTAGCCTCTTCTAAGCAAGGGTTTTCCAACAGCTTTTCCTGAACCAGTTGCTGCAACTCTAATCTTGAAAGTGTAAGGAGTTTTATTGCATTTCGAAGCTCTGTTGTCATAACGAGCTTCTGTATTTGTTTGAGTTGTAATTTTATCTCCAGTGCCATAACTTTTTATTTCAAGAAAGTAGTTGGAACCTGTCTCCAAGAAATATTCTTCTTACTTTTTTACTTCCTGCTATTTCATCCGGAGTACCTTGCTCAAGAATTTTACCTTCATTTATTATATACGCCCTATCAGTAATATGGAGCGTTTCTCTTACATTGTGATCAGTTATTAAAATACCAATACCCTTATTTTTCAGGTGATGAATTATTTCATGGATGTCATCTATGGCTTTGGGGTCGATTCCAGCAAACGGTTCATCCAGTAGTATAAATTGGGGCCGTGAGATAAGGCTTCTGCTTATCTCGACTCTTCTCCTTTCACCTCCTGAAAGCGTATAGGCCTTGTTTTTTGCCAGGTGAGTGATACGCAGTTCGTTCAGCAGCTCATCAAGCCTGTCTTTTCTTTCTTCATCTGAAAATGGATACATTTCTAAAATTGCGAGAAAATTTTCTTCTACAGTTAGTTTCCTGAATATAGATGGTTCCTGGGGAAGATATCCTATTCCCTTCTGTGCCCTTTTATACATAGGCAGGGTTTCAATATTTTCTTCATTCAAACAAATTGTCCCTTTGTCAGGATTTGTCAGGCCTATAATCATATAAAAAATTGTAGTTTTTCCTGCACCGTTTGGACCCAACAGGCCTGTAACTTCACCACTGAAAACTTCCAGAGATATATCGTCAACGATTTTCCTGTTTCCATAGCTTTTAACTAAATTTGAAACAGTTAAAGATTTCATTTTGTCTGATCCTTTGCTACTTTCTTTTCTATTGTTTTAGGCCGAATCTGAACATCAGCAATTTCTACGAGAATACGGTCTTCATTCAGGAAAAGAGTTATTTTATCTCCTTTCAGAACATCTCCCTTTTGCCACAGCCTTGGATTACCTTCAAGGACAATTTTTTGTCCATTTTCATAGTAAGTCGCTTTAGAAGCAACTGCATTTTTGTCTTCCTGATTTACCTTTACATTTCCCAAAGCTACAATCCTGTCAATTTTTTTCTCTTCTCTTTCAAAATAAATTTCCATCCTGTCTGACCAGAGAGTTGTATCTCCCCTGACCGCTTTAACATGTCCATAAAAAATAACAAGATTCTTTTGGTTGAAACCTTCCATCCTTTCAGAAGTAATATTAAGCGGGATATTATTATCGCGACCTGAACTTTTGCCAAATGCATCTAAAAGCGAATCCTGTCCCAGAGTAATATTAACTAGGATGAAAAGATATAGAACAAGAAATAGTGCAAAAAGGTTTAATCTCAATTTTTTCATATTTTTGACTTTTTCGAAGAAGATTTATTTAAGTTAGAACTCTTAGATTTAATGTTTTTTAAAGCCTCTTGCGTTGCAGTAACACTTACTTTACTTACAATCTCCATCCTTTCATTATCAATGTCCGCTTTAAGACCTTCCCCAGTAACCTTAAAATTATTCCCGTAGAGAATAATCGGCTCTGTTGTTGAAATGACTCTTTTGGAACCATCCCATAACAGTTTTTCGGTTTCAAATGTGTAACCTTCACTGGAAACTGCAGTGATTTTCCCCCTTGAATAAATATTAGCGATGCTCATATCGACATTTGACAGATCTTTATCTGCATTTATATTAACTACTGCTTTTGCTCCAGAAAGGATGAGTTTTTTCCCTCCATTGTAGATATAGGTAAGGGAGAAATTTTTCAAAACACCTTTACCCTTTTCCTGAAAAAACTTGGCGCTGTCTGCTGAAAGGATATATTTACTCTTTTTTTCAATTTCCTGAGAAAAGTGTAGAGGCTCAATACTTATAGTAGCCTTGTCTTTCACCATTTTAGCTTCTTTTTTATCCAGTTTTCTCAAATTCTCAGTAGGATAGTTAAATATGGCTATTAATAGAAACAGCGATGATCCCAGAATTATATAAAGTAAAGTTTTATTTTTTGCAGATCGTAATAATCTTTTCATTCGATTCCTTCCCCGTCTTTCCTGTAATATCTTCTGGTTAAATCATTCCACCTGTTTTGCTTTTTCAATATAAAATCTATTAACTCCCTCACAGCTCCTCTGCCACCTTTTAGCTTAGTAATATAATGAGCTTCTTTTTTTACGTAGTCAAATGCATCTGCAACAGTTGCTGCTAATCCTACCCTCTTTAATACCGGAATATCCACAATGTCGTCCCCAATGTAAGCAACCTCTTCATTCTTTAATTCGAACTTTTTTAAAACCTCGTTAAAAACCTTCAGCTTGTCTATAGCATTCTGGTGGATTTCACTTATTTCCAGCTCCCTTCCCCTCTTTTCAACTATTGGTGACCAACGGCCGGTAATGATTGCAAATTTTATTCCAGACCTCTGAGCCAATTTAATGCCATGGCCGTCTTTGACATCGAAGGATTTAAATTCCTCATTTTTACTATTAAAGCTTATCCTTCCATCAGTTAAAACCCCATCAACATCCAAGATGATTAGTTTTATTTTTTTTGCCTTCTTTGCTGCCTCAGAAGAAACTTTCAATAAATTTTCACCTGTACCTCTAAATCTAAACTATTCCTGTTTTCAGGATATCATGAAGATGAATTACTCCTTCAGGCATATTTTTTTTATCCAGAATAACTAATGAAGTAATGGAATATTTCTCCATTACCTGTAAAGCCTCCACTGCCAGTGAAGAAGCTTTTATTATCTTAGGGTTTGTTGTCATAATTTCCCCGGCTTTCTTGAGCAGAAGGTCTTGATGTTTTTCAAGTGCTCTGCGCAGATCTCCATCTGTTATTATTCCGCAAAGTTTACCTTTCCCATTGACAACTGTAGTTACCCCGAGTTTTTTTGAAGTAATTTCAAGAAGGGCTTCTTTCATTGAATCATTTGAATGGATCAGTGGCAGTTCTTCCCCTCTGTGCATGAGATGATCTACTTTAAGTAATAGCTTTTTTCCCAATTGTCCACCAGGGTGGAAAAAAGCATAGTCCTCCTTTTTAAAGCCCCTCTTCTTTAACAGGGAAATTGCAAGGGCATCTCCCATAGCTAAAGCTGCTGTAGTACTCGCCGTTGGAGCAAGTCCTAAAGGACAGGCTTCCTTATCCACACGCACATCTAATGTAACATCGCTTTCCTTTGCTAACAGGGATTTCAAATTTCCTGTCATTGATATTAATTTTATCCCAAGCCTTTTTATAGGAGGCAGCAGGTCATTAATTTCCCTTGTTTCACCACTATTTGATATAGCCAGCATGACATCGTTTTTCATAACCATACCGATATCTCCGTGGCCTCCTTCTGCTGGGTGAAGGAAAAAAGCCGGCGTTCCGGTGCTTGCAAAAGTTGCAGCAATTTTATTTCCAATCCAGCCTGATTTCCCGATACCAGTGACTACCACTCTTCCCCTGCAGTAAAAAAGGATATCAACAGCCTTTATGAATGATTCATCAAGCCGTTTTATAAGTTTACTAATAGCGTTTGCCTCAATTTTTAAAACTTCTTTTGCAGTTTTAAGTACCATAAAAAATAAAAAAAGTTTTTTAAAAACCAATGCGTTAAAATCATTATTTTCTTTGGGAATTTACCTTTTTTGGGAACGATTGTCAAGGTTTTTCAGGGGCAGGAATTTTAACAAAAATCAGGGAAATAGAGGAAATCTTTACAACCAAACCGGTTAGAGCAGATTATTATGAAAAATATGACATTTTAGCGTCAGTTCCATCAAAATAAAAGCTCAAAATTACAGCTTTAAGCATGAACCTCATTCTTTTTTAGCTTTCATTTGTCAACTCTCCTGATGGGATCCTTTCCAACTTTCCTTTTTTGTCCTTTAATACCAGAAAGCCCATCTGGTCAATATCTATAGCAGTTCCTTTTAAGAGATCTTTTCCGGCTCTAAGTGTTACCTCCTTACCCAGGGTATGTGATAATTCTTTATATCGCTTTAAGATTGTTTCTTTTCCATCCGGCTCTTTTAACAAGAGAAAATACCATTTCTCAAGTTTTACCAATAAGCGCTCTAAGATGTTTTTCCTTGAAATGATATTTCCGTCTTTCTCTATTCTCAGCGATGTAGGAGTGTGGAGATATTCTCCCTTAAAAGTCTCATTGTTTACATTTATCCCGATCCCTAAAATAAGAAACTCAAGCCTATCCTGAATGATACTGCCTTCAATTAATATTCCACTAACTTTTTTTTCCCTTATCAGAATATCATTTGGCCATTTTATTTTTGCATCTAACCCCATCTCTTCCTTTATAGTTTCTGCTGTTGCAATTCCACTTATAAGAGAGATAAAAGGTATAATTTCCTTATTCAGCTTTGGTCGAAGGATGATTGAAACATATATCCCCAGGTATTTTGGCGATTCCCAATTTCTGCCCCATCTCCCCTTACCATGAGCCTGGGATTCAGCAATGACTAATGTGCCCTCTTTCGCCCCACTATCTGCCATTGCTTTTGCTATATCATTTGTTGAAGATGTTTCCTCAAAATACTCAACATTTTCGCAAAACATTTTTGGCAGAACAAGTTTTGATATTATTTCCGGTGTTAATTTCTCAAAGTTTTCTGTCATATAGTAAAATTATAAAATATCTTGACTTTTAGTCAATTAGAAATATTTAATAGATTTGTAGTTTTTAAACGTTTATACTATTTTAGTATAAGAGAATAATGCACAATCACCGACTAATAGCTGTCAAAGGGGAGTGATAAGAAGATGCTTTTCAATTATGCATCAAAAGAGATTATTGTTAAGATTGTTTATTATGGCCCTGCACTCAGCGGGAAAACTACGAATCTCGAATATATTCACAAAAAATCAAATCCTCAGACCAGGGGTAAATTAATTTCTCTTGCAACAGAGACTGACAGAACCCTTTTTTTTGATCTTCTTCCCATGGATTTAGGAAAAGTCAGAGGATTTTATATCAAGCTTCAACTCTATACGGTGCCTGGTCAGGTAAAATATAACAGCACTCGTAAACTGGTTTTGAAAGGAGTTGATGCAATAGTTTTTGTTGCCGACTCCAGTAAAGGACTCGTTGAAGCAAATATTGAAAGCATGAAAAATTTGAAAGAAAATTTGAAAGAATTAGGAATAGATTACACTACAATTCCTGCTATCCTGCAATTCAATAAACAAGATTTATCTGATCGAATCAGCAAAGACGAGTTGGATTCACGGATCAATGATAGGAAATTACCTTGCATTGAAGCCAGCGCTATAAACGGCTCCGGAATTTTTGAGACATTAAAAGAGATCTCTAAACTTGTTCTTGATGTCTTAAACAAAAGTTATGAAATTGCTGGCCCTAAAACTACCCTTGGAAAAGATGACACCGCCAAAACAAACAGCGAAAGAAATATTATCCAGGAGGAAACAAGTAATTCATCAGAAACTGTGGATCTCACAGGAGATGAAGGATTAAATAATAAAATTTTACGTTTACAATCTAAAATTATATCCTTGAAATCTGTTAGTCATGATTTATTAAATGAGTTAATTTCCTTAGAACAATTGCTGGCAGATTTAAAATCTAATTAAACCTCCCTATAATTTTTCAGAATGCACAAAAATGAATCTTCCCGCAGCAAGCAGTGAAGCTCCTCGCCCACAGAGCGGGGCTTCACGGATAGCCGAGGCTTTCCAGCCTCGGCGAAAATGCGGTACGGGACAAGAATGTCCCGTCTATCGGTTTTAAATCTTCACTTAGCATACTCTACAGCCCTCGTTTCTCTTATTGCCGTAACTTTAATCTGTCCCGGATAGGAAAGTTCCTTCTCTATCCTTTGAGCGATGTCCCGGGCTAATGCGTAAGTCTGCTCGTCAGTAAGCTCGTTGTTGTTGACGATAATCCTGATTTCTCTTCCTGCTTGAATAGCGTAAGACTTCTCAACCCCCTTGAAAGAAGCAGCCAACTCTTCTAACTTCTCTAACCGTTTTATATAGCTCTCAAGCATTTCCCTTCTTGCCCCGGGGCGTGCAGCCGATAGTGCATCAGCCGCCTGGACCAAAACCGCTTCAAGGCTCTGTGGTGTTGACTCTTCATGATGGGATTCAATTGCGTTTATCACTATACTTGATTCACCATATTTTTTTGCCAGTTCTGCTCCTATCTTGGCATGTGATCCTTCTGACTCCTGATCTACAGCTTTACCAATGTCATGCAGCAGTCCTACTCTTTTAGCAAGACCCGGATTGAACCCAAGCTCGGCTGCCATGATTCCGCATAAATTCGCCACCTCTTTAGAATGTTCAAGGACATTTTGTGCATAGCTGGTCCTAAATTTTAGTTTTCCAAGTAATTTAATTATCTCAGGATGAATTTCATGAATCCCTGTATCAAAAGCGGCCTGCTCTCCAAATTCACGTATCGCAACTGCAACTTCATCTTTAACTTTGGATAGGATTTCCTCGATTTTTCCAGGGTGAATTCTGCCATCGTTGATCAGCCGCTCAAGAGTTCTTTTTGCTATTTCTCTTTTAATAGGGTCAAACCCTGAAAGGATAACAGCCTCTGGTGTATCATCTATTATTAAATTTATACCGGTGGCTATTTCAAATGCTCTTATATTTCTCCCTTCCCTGCCAATGATTCTTCCTTTCATTTCATCAGAGGGAAGATCTAAAACAGATACGGTGGTCTCCGGGACAATGTCTGAAGAAGTCCGCTGTATGGCTGTAACTATTATATCTTTAGCTTTCTTTTTAGAATACTCCCGCGCTTCATCCTCAATTTTTTTAATATATTTTATTGCTTCGTGACGTGTCTCCTCTTTAATGCTTTCTATTAACATATTTTTTGCTTCAACTACTGTCATGCCTGATATCTTTTCAAGTTTGCGCTTACATTCGATGATTAAGTTATTTAGAGCATCTTCTTCTCTCTTAAAATTCTCCTCCTTTTTTTTCAATTCACTTTCTCTGGATTGCAAATTAAGTTCTTTTTTTGAAAGAAAATCTATTTTTCTGTCTATATTTTCTTCTTTTTGCATGAGCCGTTTTTCAAGAATCTGTAACTCTTTTTTACTTTCTCTGAACTCTTTCTCAAATTCTGCTTTTGATTTAAGAACTGTTTCTTTTGCTTCAAGAGACGCTTCTTTCGTTATAGCTTTGGCTTCTTTGTCCGCTTCTGAAAGAATTTTTTTTGCTGTTTCCTTGGCTTGGGCAATTTTTCTTTCATTACCTTTTATCTTGATAAAATATAAGATCACAAAAGATACAACCCCTATTAGAAGCCCTACAGCAGCACATATTATTAGATTTATTTGGTCTGTGATCTGCAGCAATTTGTGTCCTCCTTTTATATAAATATTTTAATAGGATCCTCTATTTAAATTCATTTAACATCTTATTATCCTCTCTTCGCTCACAATAATATCAACAGAAATATCGTGGTTTGAATGAGGGAACCCCTCAGTTATTTGAAAATCAAAGGCTATTCCACATAGTATTGAATGGATGGTTTTGTTCATAAATAATTTATCAAAGAACCCTTTGCCAAAACCGATTCTTCCACCTTTCCTGTCAAAAGCTATTCCTGGAAGAATAGCAAAATCTATTTCATCCAAATTTTTGACAACCGGGAGATGAGATTTTGGTTCAAAAATTCCCTGAAATCCCAATGCCAGATCATCTTCAACATTTTTTATTTTTTGAAGTATAAGCTGTTGCTTTGATACATCTACTTTTGGAACGATGACTTTTTTCTCCTGGATAATACTCTTATTAATTATCCCCTCGGTGCGAACTTCATTTCCTTTTGCTATATAACACAACACAACCTTTGCCTCTCTGAACTCTTTCAAATTCTCTATTTTATTTTCAATTACTTTTGAAAGTGAAATTATATCTTTGCCTGAAAGTTCACTTCTTTTTGCTAATATTATTTTTCTTATTATTTTTTTAGTTATAAAATTATTCATTAATAACAGAAAACATTATATTACTTTCTTAGAAATAAATTTGGAGTAGGATGAATTAATTTATAGAATAAAATCTTGAGAGGGAGAGATATTTAGAAGAAGAGATAAAACAGTTTCTATATATAAACTCTGCTATGAGTTAGATAGAATTAAAAGAGATATTTGCAAGTTCGTTAAACAAATATTTATTGTCTGTCCTTTAATTCCCTCTATTCTTCCCGATAGTCGAACTGCTTTTAGGAATTTCCTACCAGAAAAATATATTTTGATGGGATAAGCAACAACGGTCAAAAGCAATAAATAAACTGCCAATGCTATCCCCACCAAATTTTTGTATCCCTTCTGATCAAAAATCATAATTATTTTCTTCTCACTGGTTCTTTAAAAACTTTCCTTTTTTATCCTCTCTCTCAAAATCTTCTAACGCCTCTTTCCTAAATTTTCACCCTTTGTCCAAAATAATTTACACTTTGTTGTTATTCAATAAAATCCTCAAATTTTTTAAATTCATTATTAAGCAGATTTAGTAAATCTGCTGCCTTTTCTTCATTCAATTTTAATTTGCCAATTAGTTCATCCTTTGTCTTAAAAAGCTCGTCAGCAATATTCAAAGCAGCCAGAATCGCAATCTTAGAAGAGTCAACTATTTCTGAATTTGTAGATAGTGCCTTCATTTTTTGATCTACATAATCAGCAATTTTCTCAACATAGCCGGATTCTGAATCACCTTTTAAGGTATAGGTTTTCCCTAATATATCTACCTTGATCTGTCTGCTTTTATTTTCTGTTAACTCAATTTTTCCTGACATAAGCTTTACAAAATACTGTCAACATTTTTCAAAATCTTTTCAATTGACAACCTTACTGTGTCTCTTTCTTTGAGAATATTTT
>Ga0154356_1156_pt3 | contig 11426 bp, 8 predicted proteins | sample RifGroA2_FD_115884 | JGI IMG/M metagenome (GOLD analysis project Ga0154356, IMG submission 115884) | Candidatus Schekmanbacteria bacterium GWA2_38_11 | reverse complement strand
AGTGTACTTATGTAATTGTCAAGGCTATTCAAAATATGAAAAGTGAAAGTGATAATTTTCAAAAACGTCCCAAATTTCTCCGTTCAACTCTCCCCTAAAAACTCTGCCCATTACTTCCACTCTCTTTTGTTCTTTCATTGTCAAAGTTATGTTTTCCATAACCTGACATTTTAACGTTGCAGTTAAACCCTGTCATTTTTACTTTGCTAACACAAATCTTCTTTCCTTCTTTGACATTCAGAATAAAAGATGTTATTTGTATTTTTTTAATATCCTGGGATTAAAGTAAAAACCAAATCATGCCTCGCAGAGGGAAAAGAGAGGTTAAGTAATGAAAAAAATAGCTGTCGTGACTTTAATTGTCGCAATTCTTGGCACAGGTCTGTTTGTTTTATTAAAAGAGAAAAAGAGCGGGATCAAATTCCGGACAGAGAAGGTAGTAAAGGGAGAAATTGAGGCAACAGTAACTGCCACAGGGACTGTAAATCCAGTAACCACAGTTCTTGTGGGCACCCAGGTCTCAGGGACTATTAAGCATTTATATGCTGATTTTAATTCCTCTGTTAAAAAGGGCGAGCTAATAGCTCTGATAGACCCTGACAGATTTGAGGCAGACGTCGAGCAATCAAGGGCTAATTTAATTTCTGCCAAAGCAAATGTGGAAAAGTCAGAGGCACTGCTTACTGATGCAAAGGTAACGATGGAAAGAAAAAAAGAACTCTTTGAAAAGGGGTTTGGTTCAAAAAGCGATTTTGATACTGCGGAAGCAAACTATAATTCTGCCCGGGCCCAATTAGGCGCAGACAAAGCCCGTGTTGCACAGGCAGCAGCTAATCTTAGATCCTCTGAAACCAATTTGATGTACACAAAAATCCTTTCTCCTGTTGACGGGATTGTTATATCGCGCAATGTTGATGTAGGGCAAACAGTGGCTGCAACATTTCAGACCCCAACGCTTTTCACCATTGCCGAGGACCTGACAAAGATGCAAATCGACAGCAGTGTGGATGAGGCAGATATAGGAAAGATCCAGGCAGACCAGCCTGTAAAATTTACAGTTGACGCTTATCCGGATATTACATTTGAAGGAAAAGTAACACAGATCAGAAATGCTCCTGTAATTGTCCAGAATGTTGTCACCTATGATGTGGTGGTTAAGGTAGATAACTCTGAGCTTAAGCTCAAACCCGGAATGACAGCAAATATATCCATTATTGTAGCAAATAAAAAAGATGTCTTAAAGATTCCAAACGTTGCTCTGAGGTTTAGGCTTCCTGAGAATGGAATGGGAAAACAGGAACAAAAAGGGTATGGTGTCTGGATACTTGATAAGGAGAAACCAATGCGCATAACGGTTTCTACCGGAATAAGTGACGGGAATTATACAGAGCTTCTTTCAGGTGAAATAAAAGAAGGCCGGGAACTTATAGTTGAGTCTTTAATGATAAAACCTAAAGATATGGGTTCATCTCCTATACCAAGGATGAGGTAAAACGCTATTTAACTTATAACTTATGACTCATAACCTATAACTTTAATTGCAAGGTGCAAAGCGCAAAACCTAAAACTAAAAACTTTTTAAAATATTTTGGATTGCCATTTTGCATTTTGATATTTGATTTCAATAATCCTCTCATCCCCCCTTTATCAAATGGGGGTGAGAGGGGATTAAAGCTTAAAATTTAAAACGCAAAACGTAAAATTGTTGTAGCGATTATGGAACTGATTGAGTTAAAGGAAATAAACAAGGTATACAAGATTGGTGATATCGGGGTCCACGCCCTGAACAACGTATCCCTGATAATAAAGAAGGGCGAATTTGTTGCAATAATTGGTCCTTCGGGGTCAGGGAAATCGACATTTATGAACGTAATCGGGTGCCTTGATCAACCGACAACAGGCAGGTATCTGCTTGAAGGTACTGATATAGGTAGCCTCAGCAGGGATAAGCTTGCAGAAATAAGAAATAAAAAAATAGGTTTTGTGTTTCAGGGTTTTAACCTTCTTTCAAGGGCAACATCCCTTGAGAATGTAGAACTGCCAATGCTCTATAACGGCTTTTCTGCAAAGGAGAGGAGGCAGCGGGCATTGCCTGCTCTTGAGGCTGTGGGTTTAAAGGGAAGAGAGAAACACCACCCTAACCAGCTCTCAGGCGGCGAGCAGCAGCGGGTTGCTATAGCAAGGGCTTTAGTGAATAATTCATCCATAATCCTTGCTGATGAACCAACAGGAAACCTCGACACAAAGACAAGCAAAGAGATAATGGAGCTTTTTGTAAAACTTAATACGGAATCAAACATCACAATAATCCTTGTGACTCATGAGCTTGACATTGCCGCCTATAGCAGGCGAATAATAAAATTCTCGGATGGCTTTGTGGTGAGTGATGAGGTGAAAAAGAGCATGGAGCATGGGGCAAGATAACTTAAAGCTTAAAGCTAAAAACTTAAAATTCAAAAGTTTTAATTTTTTAAACTGTGGTTTTTAGCTTCGCACTTTTAGTTTTTAATTTCTTACGCTTGACCCCTTGGATCCTTGAATCCTCGAACCCTATTTAGCAAGAACCAAAATTATGATTAACGTTCCTTCTACAGTAAAGATAGCCTTCAGGGCATTAAGGGTCAACAAAATGCGCTCAGCCCTCACAATGCTTGGTATAATCATAGGCGTTGCGGCTGTAGTTACCATGCTTGCGATTGGGAGCGGAGCAAGTAAAATGATAGAAGAACAGATCTCAAGCATAGGTAGCAACCTCCTTATGATTGTGCCGGGAAGTACCTCTGCAGGAGGCATGAGGATGGGATCCGGCTCCCAGCCGACTCTGACAATATGGGATGCAGAGGCAATCCTTAAGGAATGTCCGTCAGTTTTAGATGTTGCACCCGTTATAAGCGGCACATGCCAGATTGTTTATGGCAACCAGAACTGGTCAACCGGTGTATTTGGAACAACACCGAATATGCTGAATGTAAGAGACTGGCCACTTGCCTCCGGCAGACCATTCAGAGACCAGGATGTGAGGAGCAGTACAAAAGTCTGCCTTTTAGGCAAGACTGTTATAGATAACCTTTTTGGGAGCATAGACCCTGTTGGAAAGATTGTAAGAATTAAAAAAGTGCCCTTCACTGTCATAGGAGTTCTTGAACCTAAAGGGCAGTCACTGATGGGTCAGGATAATGATGACATTGTATATGTACCGGTATCAACAGCGCAGAAAAAACTTTTTGGCACCCTTTTCCCCGGCATGATAAGGCTTATCATGGTAAAGGCAAAAAGTTTGGATGCCCTTGCCAAGGCTGAAGTAGAAGTAACTGATCTTCTCAGGCAGAGGCACCACATCGTGCATAAACAGGAAGATGACTTCAGCGTAAGAAACCTTACACAGATGTTTCAGATTGCTGAGAATTCAATGAAAATCTTTAGCTTACTTCTTGGTTCAATAGCCTCGGTTTCTCTTCTTGTTGGCGGGATCGGGATTATGAACATCATGCTTGTCTCTGTTACAGAAAGGACAAGGGAGATAGGAATCAGGATGGCTGTTGGCGCAAAGACCTGGGATATAAGACTTCAGTTCCTCATCGAGGCACTGATACTTTCTCTCATTGGTGGCTCAGTTGGTATCGCTATCGGCGTATCAGGTGCAACGGTTCTGTCCGCAATGGCAGGATGGCCGACAATAGTCTCACCGCTTTCCATTATTCTTGCCTTCGGCTTTTCAGGAATGGTCGGGATATTCTTCGGGTTTTACCCCGCCTATAAAGCCTCACTCCTTAATCCAATAGAGGCATTGAGGTACGAGTAAAGAAAGCTTAATTTTTACTTTGAAAACTTTTCTATAAAAAATTAACCACGAAAATCTACTGATACGTTGTAACTAAATAAAATTTCTTAAAATCAATAAATTAACAAATAAATAAAACCTGGCATAACATTTGCCTTGAAATATTTTTTTCTTGTTATATTTTATCAAAACGTCCCGAAACCCCCGAGGTTTTAAACTCGGGGATGAATGGCCGCCCGTAGCGAAGTGGAGGCATTCCGGCGAAGCCGGTCAGCTCCACTTAGAAACCACGGGCTTTAGCCCGTGGAGACTCATTAGTACACCTCTTTGAATGGAATAATATTTTGATTCAGCGTTAGGGTTTATCTCTGTCTATAAATAGCCCCAAAGCTGTTTCCTGCATTATGTAAAAGAAAGCATCAACGGTTGTTCCTGCAATTTGCAGATTAAAAGTCACCTACCCTGCGGCAGAGACCGAATGGTATGAAGATGAAGAGGTAAGTTATTTATTTTACCCCTCACCTTAATCCTTGCCGGCAGGCAAGTGGAGAGGAAACACAAGGTTACCCTGTGGCAGAGACCACAGGGAATTACAAGTTAAAGGGAGTAAAGTCATGATTAAATATAAAAGGGCTGGAATCGCAGTAATATTTTTTGCTGTTTTTTCCCTCCTATTTTCTGCACCTCTCTTTGCCAGGTACGGGGATATCTCAAAACGATTACCGTCGATCTCAAGATACACAGAAACAAGTAACTCAGCAATTGCCGTGGATGTAAATAATGATGGCTATATTGATATATTTATAGCCAACAAAGGCCTGAACAGACTTTTAATAAATAACTCTCTCAAGGAACTAAAGGATAATACAAACCTGCTCCCCAAAATAGAAGATGACAGCTACGGCCTTGCTGCCGGCGATGTCAATGGTGACGGATATAAAGATATATTTGTTGCCAATAAAGGAGAGAACAGACTCCTTATAAATAATCAGGGCAAGGGCTTTATTGACGGAACATCTGCATGGCTTCCTCCCCACTCCGGATTTACAACCAGTGGTTCTTTCGGAGATATTGATGGTGATGGATATCTGGACCTTGTGTTTTCAGATTCGACATCTGCGGATTCTGTCAGGGTTTTAATAAACGATAGCAATAAAAAATTCATTGATAAAACCGTTGAATGGCTTCCAGCATATAATGCAGCCTTTCCTCAAAAAGTCTTTTTATGCGATTTCAACAATGACGAAAGGCCTGATCTCCTTGTCATAAATTCATTGTATCAGCAGAACAGGCTCTTTATAAATGACGGCACCAAGTTTAATGATGAGACTCCCTCAAGACTTCCTGCAAGAGAGGGTTGCAGCAACTCGGCTGCGCTTGGTGATGTTGACGGTGACGGTGATATTGATATTCTCATACTCAATGAAGGATTTGAAAAGGATAAAAACGGACAATTGACTTCAGAAGTCCAGCGTAACCGCCTTCTCATAAATGACGGCAGCGGATTCTTCACTGATGAAACATCTGCAAGATTGCCTAAAGACAGCGATTTTAGCTTTGATGCTGTCTTTGCAGACCTTGATGGTGATTCACACCCGGAAATTGTTGTGGCAAACGGATTGAGGGTAATAATTGATGAGATTAAAAAACAATTCCCGAATAACTATTCGCAGGTGCTGGCGCGGTTTGGGCTCACCGCTAACAGCGGTGATGTAGTCGGTCAGAAAAACAGTGTCTATATTAATGACGGAAATGGATATTTCAAGCCTGCTCCCTCTGACTTCCTCGAGAAAGACCGGAATGACTTCAGCCGCTGTGTGATTGCAGGAGATTTTTATAAGACTAAAGGGAATGAATTTTTTGTAGTCAATTCCTGGGGACAGAAAAACCGCCTTTACGCTTATTTCCCCGGACCTTCAGTTGCTACAAAACCAAAAATCAAAAAACAAAAGCACAAAAATAAATCTGCTTCAAATAAAACCTCTTCTGCTATGTCTGATACAACATTATCACAGGCAGTTACAGGAGCGAGAATACAAAGAAGTAATGAAGTATCTCGGGCCGCAGGCGGTATGTATTCAAAAACTGGTCCCTTTGAATTTGATATAACACCAAAAGGTGTTAAGGTGGACAGAGACGTAGAATCTGAAATCAACGCAAGTGACTTCGCAGACGTAATTATCCAGCTTAAGGAACCAACTGGTATTGCAATCTCTTCCCTGAATGAACCGGAACATGAAAGGAAGACTGAAGAATGGAAGAAAAAAGTAAAAGGCATTCAAAAAGATTTATTGCTGCAACTTAATAACATCCATAAAGATAAATTTGAATTCTTAACAGGAAACCCTGATAAACAGCCGCCTGATTTCAAGAAAAATATTGCGGACTATGATTTCATTGTTAAGTATATTTATGACCTGACTCCTCACCTCGCGGGTAAGCTGACCAGATCAGGTTTTAATAAATTAAAAAATGACCCAAATGTTAAAATGATAGAAAAGGACCGCAAGGTCTATGCAAGCCTTGACTACAGTGTTCCCCTGATAAATGGAGATGATGTTCAGGCCCTTTATGTAAACGGCATAGAACTTGATGGAAACGGTGAAACCATCTGTGTCATAGATACTGGTGTTGATTATTCGCACCCTTCGTTAGGTAACTGCAGCCTTGCTAATCTGCCAGACCCCTCTGGAGAACCTTATAGCTTAAGCACACCTCATCCTTATTCAAATAATTATGACAACACATGGACCATAACAAGACCTGGATGGAGCAGTATTGCCGTCCACTTCAGCAGGCTTGAAACAGAAAAAGGCTGGGATTATGTCTACATTCTGGACGCAAATGACACTCAACTGAAACTCTTTAGCGGTCATTATACACCAAGGTGGAGTGTTTCCGTTCCCGGAGATACAATAAAAATAAGGCTAAAAACTGATGCGAGCATAACCGACTACGGTTTTGATATAGACAAAATTACCGACTCGTCCATCTATGATACCCCTCTATGGAACTGCCCTAAAGTAATTGACGGAATGGATTTCGTAAATAGTGATGATGACCCTATGGACGACAACGGCCACGGTACTCATGTTGCCGGCATCGCTGCTTCAATGGATTTGACCTACAGAGGAATTGCTCCCGGAGCCAGAATAGTTGCTATGAAGGCTCTGGATGCTAATGGAAGCGGATATTTCAGTGATATTAATGCTTCTATTCAGCAATGTATTTCCTGGAAAGACAAATACAATATTTCAGTCATAACCATGAGTTTAGGTGACGGAGGAGAATACAACAATCCTGCAACACAGTGTGACCCTTATACACCTGCAAACCAAATAAAAATAGCAAGAGATAATTATGGAATCATTACTACAGTAGCTTCAGGAAATGATCACTATTTGAATGGAATAAATCGCCCTGCATGCGCTTCCAGCGCAACATCTGTCGGCTCTGTTTACAGCAAGAATTGGGGAGGTGTAGGATGGAGTGTATGCAGCGATACTGCGACATGGGCTGATAAAATATCATGCTTCACAAACAGAGACGAAATTCTTGATTTATTGGCTCCTGGAGCTTTAATAACATCATCTGTTTTGAATGATGGATTTGGCCAGAAAGGAGGCACTTCAATGGCAACACCTCATGTTGCAGGAGTTACAGCATTAATGCAGCAGTATTCTAAAAAGAGAAACGGGGCGGCTTTAACTCCTGACCAGATTGAAAGTACCATGAAAGCAACAGGAAATCCGGTAACTGATAATGCAGGAAATGTTACCCCGAAAGCAACAACAGGCTTAACATTCCCAAGGATTGATGCCTACGCAGCACTTAATGCAATAGCTCCTATATCTACAATTCCTGCACTTATATGCGGGAGTGAGATTTTAATTGATGACAGCAAAGTTGGAAGAAGCGGCACAGCAGCATGGGACTCCCTGACACATACATTATCAGGGAATGTAACTATTACAAACCTTGACAGTGTAACCTTTTTTTCTACAAAAGCTGTAATTTACTGGTTAAGCGACAGCAATGTCAGTGTCATAGATCCCAATGGGACTTACCCGTCACTAACAGTTAATGAAAACACTTACACCAATAAGCCCCATTATCTATATGGAAATTTAAATTTATCCTCTAATCCAAATAACAGCATCACTAAGAGCTGGAAGTTTTACGATCCTTTTTCATTACCTTTTGGTTTTGCAGCCGGAACAGTTGCAAAGTATTGCAATTAATGTGAAATATGTAAGGACAGAGAATGGACAGCTATAAATGTTGCCCCATATATATGTTTTTCGCTTTTTAAATTAACTTTTTTTTGGCACCTGCTTGCAGAGGCCTCCAATAGCGGCATTTTTAGATAAGAAAATCTTCTAAAGGGTTAAAGAAAGAGTCCCTTTCCTATTAAAAGGAAAAGGACCCCTGAGATTTTTTCAAAATCTCTCTTAATGCACCCATGGAGAGGCTTTTTTTGTCCAGTAGCTCTCTGGAAATCTATTATGAAGTTTCTCATAGGTCTCTCTGAGGCTTGAGATATCTTCGCTCTCCTTGTATTGGCATATCCCTAAATAATAAGTTGCCTGTGGTGTAAACCCTGATTCCGGGTATTTGCTGACTGCTTCGTTCAGGCAAGAAATCGCTTTTCCATATTTCTGTTTTCTAAAATAGGAAAGCCCCTCTGCCAGAAGCAGCTGAGGAATAAATTCTTCTGCAGGCAAAAACCCTTCCCATCTGTCAAGCTCCTTACCTTCATCATCCACAATCATAAATGAAGGGGTCCATTCTACGCCATATTCGCATGCAAGGTCTTTTTCTTTTGTAGTTAAAAAACTCATGGGGATGAACCTCTCATTTATCATTCTTACTGCATTGTCATCCTGGAAGGTCTCGTTTATGGTCTTATTGCATCCTCCGCATTCAGGATGATGGAAGAAAAGGAATAGCAATTTGTGTTCTGATTTTGCTTCCTTCTTTGCTTTTTTAAAATCCTCGTGGAATTTAATTTTCGTTTCCATAACTTAAACCTCCTTTCCGAGAGAAAGGTTAGTCATTTCTTTTCCCATCAAAGAAGGTCTATGCGTTTCTTTGATATTTACTGAATAGTAAATAATTTTTAATAAAACAAGGCAAAAAATAAAATTATCAAAATATATGCTTATGCAACACTCTGCTAAAAAGGCGGGTAAGGGCGACTTTAGTCGCCCTTAAGCTTTCGACCAGGTCTTTCTACTTTTGGACAGGCTCAGGGTACACAGGTTGACTCATGGAAAGCATGGCGAAACTTCGGCATCAGCTCAGTCGAACTCTTATCGAACCACATGAATCTTTTATCGGGAGGCTAAAGCCTCCCATACCCGCATTTTTTCGTTAATCACAGCAAAGGACATGCTCCCTGTAAATGAAAAAATAGCCGGAGAAAAGATTCAGTCTTTACGAAGATGTCTTTTCTGAAAACCTTTTCCAGAGGAAATAGACCGGGATACCGAGAAGTACAATTACAACACCAGGCCAGGTATACTTTGGTTTAAATATCAGAAGGTCTATTGAAATGGCTGCAGCAAGAAGGATATAAAGAGCAGGTAAAACCGGATAACCCAGGGCTTTGTAGGGGCGTTCAGCATCAGGTCTCTTTTTTCTCAGGACATAAATCCCGCCAATAGTAAGTATATAAAAAACGAGGACTGCAAAAATTATATAATCGAGCAAATCACTATAAGTTCCCGATATGCAGAGCAGGCTTGCCCAAATTCCCTGAAACAAAAGAGCCACCCCGGGGACTGACTTTCTGTTCAATGTCCCTGTCTTTTTAAAGAACAGACCGTCACGTCCCATTGCATAATACACCCGGGCACCGGCAAGGATCAGACCGTTATTACATCCAAATGTTGAAATCATTATAAGGGCTGCCATGATGTACTCGGCAGGCGCGCCGAAAATCACTGATGCTGCTGCTGTTGCAACACGGTCAGAGGCTGCAAACTGCATACCTCTGCCGATGACATCCGGCATATCCGGCCGGCCTGTAACGGGAAGAACAAAAATATAGACAACATTTGTAAATACATAAAGCAGTGTAACCACCCCTGTTCCAAGGGCAAGGCTTAAGGGAACATTCCGCTTTGGGTTTATTACCTCTCCTGCAGTAAAGGTAATGTTGTTCCATGCATCAGATGCAAAAAGGGACCCTACCATTGCCACACCCAAGGCGGCAAGAATCATCAACCCCGATAAAGGCTCCGCTGACGTGATTTTCCCATCAGCTACATGGGTCCAGCTCGCATTCCACAATTTTGAAAAGTTCATTGTGTAAGCAGCTGATTCTCTCCCCACAAATACTCCAATTAGAATGATGCCAAGAAGCGCTGCCATCTTTGTGATTGTAAAGATGTCCTGCACGATCTTTCCCTCCCGTAAACCGCGCAAGTTGACAAAAGTCAATATGATAATACTTGCGATAGCAAGGGTCTGTGCAGCCGAGATATGCAGACCTGAGACCGAAAATAAGATATTTCGTTCGCTAAATACCGGGAAAAAAACTGCTGTAAATTTTGCAAAAGCAACAGCTACAGCGGCAATAGTTCCTGTCTGGATCACCAGAAATAATGTCCACCCATAGAGGAAACCAATAAGGGGATTGTATGCTTCACGAAGATACACATACTGCCCACCTGCATGAGGCATCATGCTGGCAAGTTCACCATAGCTTAATGCAGCAACTAATGTTATAATTCCTGCAATGATCCAGACTAAAAGAAGATACCCCGGCGAACCAACTGTCCGGGCAATATCAGCACTTACAATGAAAATCCCCGATCCAATCATTGAACCAATGACAATCATTGTCGAGGACAGCAGACCCAATCCCCGCTTGAATTCTCTGGCTTCGGGTTTAGTGGTTTGAGTTACTTCAGTACCTGCCATGGACACAATAATTTAATAGGTCAAGAGATTTATTAATAACTCTTTCTTCCTGAAAGGCTTTTTACTTTTAATCTGAATGTCATGGATTTATCAGGGGATTTGGAGAATTTTTCGACCTGGGCTTCTAAAACCTCCTGGGGCATGTTATATTTTTGCGAAGCAAGTTTAAGCCCACCCAATATCCCTTCCCTGTCTTTGATTTGCTCTATCTTCCCCTCTGCAATAACCGAGCCCCATCCTTCATCGTCTGATTTAAAGACAGAAAATGCAGCATTGGGGTTAATCTTCATGCATTCAAACTTTCTTCCTTTTGGCAGCAAACCAAGCCAGATATCATTACCGTCAAAACAGTACCAGCATACAACGCCATAAGGTTTGTCTCCATCAACAAGCATGAGCGTTCCTTCTTTTAACTCATTAAGAAGACTTTCTATCTCGCTCCTTTTCATTTCATTTGCCATCAGAATCCTCCATCTCTTTATTTAAATCAAAATGCAAAATGACAATGCAAAGTAAGAATTAAGGATTAAGTAGTAAGGATTAAGAAAGAGCATTATGCTTAATTGCAAAAATTTTTAAATTTTAAACTGTAATTTTGATATTTGATCTTTGAATTAAATTGTACTGCCAGTCTTAATCCTAAGATACCAGCCTCTGTCCTGCCTGGTATGCTGTCTCAAGGCCCTTCTTATCCTTTGCAATCTCACCCTTTTTCTGA
>Ga0154356_1066_pt1 | contig 11766 bp, 11 predicted proteins | sample RifGroA2_FD_115884 | JGI IMG/M metagenome (GOLD analysis project Ga0154356, IMG submission 115884) | Candidatus Schekmanbacteria bacterium GWA2_38_11 | reverse complement strand
GACTGGAGGAAGTGAAAAGGAAAATAATGCAATGAAAGGTAAAACTTTAAAGAAACTTCATATTTCCATATTGACTTTGAAAATAAAATCCTCTTTATTTGAGAGAAAAAAAGGAGGTTTAAAAATTGAGAGCCTTTGAACATTTTCAACCATCAAACCTGAAGGAAGCGATTAAAATTTTATCCACGAAAGATAAAGAAGCGCGAGTCATTGCAGGAGGGACTGATTTACTTAATGCAATGAGGGATGGAGAGGAGAGTCCTGAATGTATTGTAGACCTGAAAGGGCTTAAAGGATTAGATTATATAAAATATAAGGAAAAAGAGGGGCTGCGGATCGGGAGTTTAACAAAGCTTGGCAGCATTGAGAAAAGCAGTATAGTAAAAAAGAAATACCCGGTGCTTTGCCAGGCAGCTCACTCCATAGGTTCAGTACAGATTAGGAATATGGCAACTATTGGCGGGAACCTTTGCAATGCAGCACCCTCTGCCGACATGGCGCCTGCTCTGATTGCTTTAGAGGCAGAATGTAAAGTGCAAGGAGCAAAGGGAAAAAGAACTATATCTTTAGAAGATTTTTTTGCAGGTCCGGGTGAGACTGTCCTTAAGAAGGGGGAAATCCTTACTGAGATAATAGTGCCAAAGTTAGCAGGCAAATGTTTTGGAGTTTATATTAAACATGGTCTTAGAAAGGCCATGGATATAGCAATTGCAGGTGTCTGTGTAATAATAACGAAGGAAAGAGGGAAGCTGAAGGGTGTTAGAATTGCCCTTGGAGCTGTTGCACCAACACCAATAAGGGCAAAGAATGCAGAGAAAATATTGCTTGATGGAAGTGTTAGTGAGGATGCAATCACAGAAGCTGCAGAGGAAGCAGCAAAGGCCTGCTTCCCTATAAGTGATGTCCGCAGTTCAGAGTGGTACAGGAGAGAGATTGTGAAAGTACTGGTGAGAAGAGGATTGAGGGAATGCCTGGAGAAGGTTTAAAAAAGGGATATTTTCATATGAAAAAGATAATAGAGCTTAAAATTAACGGCGACTTTTATGAAATTGCTGTTAAGCCGTCAAAGAGGCTTTTATCTGTTATAAGGGATGACATAGGCCTTACAGGGACAAAGGAAGGCTGTGGCAAAGGTGATTGCGGAGCCTGTACAGTGCTTATGAATGGGAAGGTAGTTAATTCCTGCCTTGTTCTTGCTATAGAAGCCCAAGGTAAAGAGATTATTACAATTGAAGGAGTTGCTGAAAACGGAGATCTCCATCCGGTCCAGCAAGCCTTAATAGACTATGGGGCAGTTCAGTGCGGATTCTGCACTCCAGGGATTGTTCTCACTGCTAAGGCTCTGCTTGATGAAAATCCAAACCCTTCAGAAGAAGAAATCAGAGATTATCTTTCGGGAAACATATGCCGCTGCACCGGGTATGTTAAAATTGTTCAGGCTATTAAGTCTGTGAGAGGATGAATATAAGCTATAAGCTGTAAGCTATAGGCTGTAAGCTTTAAGCAGAATAGGTCAGGAATCTTGTGTGATTGTTTGGGTTCTAATTCTCCCAACGAACAGACTGTGTCACAACTCATGTTTTAATGGTAGCCGCAGGCTTTAGCCTGCGTTAAACTCATTGATATTAAAAAATTTTATTCGCAACCTAAAGGTTGCGGCTACATTATGACACAGTCTCGAAAAGTGGGGGGGAGAGATGGGGGGATTTGATAAAATTGGGAGGCTAAAGCCTCCCGTACCCTTCACCTTTTCAGATTCAATAGTGAGGATTTATGGAGAAAATAAAAGTCACAGGCACTAAAATGCCAAGAATAGATTCCAGGGATAAAGTTCTTGGTAAGGCTTTATATTCCGCTGATATTAATCTTCAGGGCATGCTCTGTGGCAAAGTTCTTAAAAGCCCCTTCCCCCATGCAAAGATAAAGAATATAGATGTAAGCAGAGCAAAGAGGTTAAAGGGTGTTAAGGCAGTTGTAACAGCAGATGATATTAATAGGATAAGAATGGGGATAATAATGGAGGATGAGCCTGTTCTTGCTTTTGGGAAAGTAAGGTATGTGGGCGAAAGAGTTGCAGCAGTAGCAGCAGTAGATGAGGACACTGCCAATGAAGCACTGGCACTGATAAAGGTGGAGTACGAGGAGCTGAAACCTGTTTTTGATCCCCTTGAGGCAATAGAGCAGGGAGCACCTCTTGTTCATGATGATCTTTTTGCAGAGGGGAAAGCGCAGATGATGGGTATCGAGGGAAACCTTTGCTCAAGCATGGAGGTTCCTGTCGGAGATCTTGAGAAGGGGTTAGCTGAATCAGACTATATTTTTGAAGATACCTTCAGAACAAACATGCAGCACCAGGGTTATGTTGAGCCTCACGCTGTTGTGGCAGATTTTGATATTTCCGGAAGCCTATCTGTCTGGACGTCTATACAGGGATATATAACTGTGCAAAAAAACTTGGCCAAGATGTTTAAGCTTCAAACCTCAAAGGTTAAGGTTTTTCCTACGGAAGTAGGTGGCGCGTTTGGTGGAAAGATATTTATGCTCCTTGAGCCGGTTGCAGTCCTCCTATCAAAAACTTCCGGAAGGCCTGTTAAAATGGTTATGACCATGGAGGAGGAATTTACAACATTAGGCAGACCCCGTTATGCTTCTGTTATAAAACTCAAAACAGGGGTCAAAAAGGACGGTAGGATTTTGGCAAAGCATGCAAGGCTATACTATGACTTAGGTGCATTTGCAGGGTTTGGTCCTATACTTGTCTTTGCCAATGCAATGAATGCATGCGGTCCCTACAGGGTTCCCAATGCAAAACTTGAGGGGTATTGCATTTATACCAATAAACTCTATGGTACATGCTTCAGGGCGCCAGGTGCACCCCAGATGAATTTTGCTGTTGAGTCACAGATGGATATTATCGCAAAGGAACTTGGAATAGACCCTATGGAGTTCCGTCTAATAAATGGAGTAAGAGAAGGGGATCTCCTTCCGTCAGGAAGCATGGTTGAAGATTCTTCCCTTCTTGAGATTATAGAAAAAGCAGGGCAGGCTATCGGTATGAAAGAAACAAGGGAAAAAGGTTGCGGTAAAGGGATGGCAGCATGTATATGGACGAACAGGCCAGAGGAATCTTATGTCCATATAAAATTAAATGAAGATTCAACCCTGACCATATTTACAGGGGTCTCAGACCTTACTGGTGCGAGAACTGCAATAAGGCAGATAGTGGCAGAGGAGCTTAATATAAACCCTGATATGATTTCGGTGATTGTACCGGATACAACACAGGCCCCGCTTACGCCTCCAACCACCGGAAGCGGTACCACCTATAACACAGGGTTTGCATCAAAGGCTGCTGCAGCGGAATTTAAAAATATTCTGCTTGAGGTCGGCAGTGAAATCCTTCAGGTTTCAAAGGAAGGTTTAGATACCGGCAATGGAAAGGTGTTTGTAAAAGGTAATGAGGAAAAGGCCGCTACGCTTAGGGATATATATAAGCATTATCAGGAGAATAAAAAATGTCCTTTAATAGCTAAAAATACTTCTATAACAGAACGCCAGTTTCCGCTGTTTGGAGCCCAGGCTGTTGAGGTTAAAGTTGATAGCGAGACAGGCCGGGTAGAGGTAAAAAGAGTAGTTGCAGTTCATGACGTTGGTAAGGCGATTAACCCCCTTACAATTGAGGGACAAATTGATGGGGGTGTTTCCCAGAGTCTTGGTTTTGCACTGTCAGAGGAGGTAAAGTGTAAAGACGGGGTAGTAACAGTAAATAATTTTTCTGATTACGGAATACCGACTGCTCTTGATGTTCCCAATATTGAATCGATTATTTTAGAGACTGCTCCGGAAGGAGAGCCTTACGGCGTAAAAGGAATAGGTGAACCTCCTGCAATACCAACAGCAGCAGCCGTTGCAAATGCAGTATATGACGCTATTGGAGTGAGAATAAAAGAACTGCCACTGACACCAGAGAGGGTATTGAAGGCGATTAAAGGAATTGGGAATCCTAAATTCTAAACAAATTCAAATTATAAAAAGCTATAGTCTATAAGCAGAAAGAAGTAGCAAACAGAGAGCAGAAAAACTAAAAACTTAAAGTGCAAAGCTAAAAGCCATAGCTTAAAACTTTTGAATTTTAAATTATGATTTTACACTTTTAGCTTTGAATTTTTAACTTTTATAGCTTACCACTTATAGAATTTGAGCGGGACAGGAATGTCCCGCCTATAGATAGGCGGAGTTTTCTAACCCCGCTAAAAAGAAGTATTTTAAGATTTAATTATATGGTATATGCCATTGTGCTTGCCGCGGGAGAATCAAAAAGGATGGGAGCGCTAAAGCAAGTCCTCCCTTTTGGTAAAAGCACAGTAATTGAAACCATTATTACTTCCCTTTTAAAATCCAGTGTTGACAGGGTAATGGTTGTTGCTGGCTACAAGGCTTCTGATGTACGGGAAGTGTTGAAAGAGAGTGAAGTTGAAATCCGTGTTAATGAAAACTATAAAAAAGGCATGCTCTCTTCAATAAAGTGTGGTGTTTCTGCTTTTCCGCAAGATGCAGAAGCTTTTCTAATATGCCTTTGCGACCAGCCAGGAATTAGGCCTGAGAATATTGATGTGCTAATTGATTCTTATAGAAAATCCGGAAAAGGAATTATAATCCCAACCTATAAAGGGAAACGGGGGCACCCTGTAATCTTTGATAGGAAGTATATAGATGAAATTCTTGGTCTTAACGAAGAAGATGGTGAGTTACGTGAGGTAGTCTGGAAAAATTCTAAAGATATCCTTGAGGTTGAAATTAAAAATAGTGCAGTAGTTGAGGATATGGACTATATGGAAGATTATAAGGAGTTAGTTAGAATAGTAAAAGAAGAATAAGGTTTAGTTTTTTGGTTAAATGGGTAGGGGGAGGTTTTAGCCTCCCTATTTAAAGGCGACTAAAGTCGCCCCTACCCCAGAAATTTTTAAGCTGACAGCTATAAGCTATAAGTGACACGAGAGTGTTCAATGTTAGATATCTATAAGGAAATAGTAAGGATCCGAGAATCAGGTCAAAAGGCAGCTCTTGCCAGCATAATCTCAAGAAGAGGTTCAACGCCCCGGAAAGAATCTGCAAAGATGCTGATAAGAAGTGACGGGTCAATTGTTGGCTCTATAGGCGGGGGATGTGTTGAGGCACAGGTATGGGAAGAGGCAAAAAATGTTATGAAAGAGGGGAAATCTAAGGTGCTACATTTTGACCTCACAAGCGAGGAGATTGCCATGGATGGTCTTGTATGCGGAGGGAAGATGGATATTTTAGTAGAACCAATATTACCTGTACCTACAGTCTTTATCTTTGGCGCCGGACATATATCTCTTCCTCTATCTAAGATTGCCAAGATAGCAGGGTTCAGGGTTGTTGTAATAGATGACAGGGAAAGTTTTGCAAACAAAGAGAGATTTCCTGAAGCAGATGAAATAATAGTGGAGGGTTTTGATTCTGTATTTAGCATACTAAAGATAAATGACTCATCTTATCTTGTCATTGTTACCAGGGGACATCTTTCTGATGAAAAGGTGCTTGAGCAGTGTATAAAAACAAAGGCAGGATATGTTGGCATGATCGGAAGCAAAAGGAAGATCAGAACCATCTATTCTAATTTAAAATTCCGGGGCGCATCACAGGAAGATTTAGAAAAAGTCTATTCCCCAATTGGCATACCTATAAAGGCAGAGACTCCAGAGGAGATTGCTGTAAGCATTATGGCGGAAATAATTAAAGTGAAGCAGGATGCAAAGTAATAACAAATAACAAAATAAATTCCAATGACAAATTAGCTGTAAGCCTTAAGCTGTAAGCATAGGAGAACCAGAAAACGTTGAATGGTTGCACAACTCATATGTGTTACCAGGTCGGCTCTCAGTCCTTGTGAAAGCTGAATAGGTCAGGCATCTTGCCTGACAATCCGAGGCAAGATGCCTCGGCGATTATGAAGGGGAATCAACTAAAAATAGGGGCACAGCATGCTGTGCCCCTATTTTTTTAAATTCCTTTTGTTATTCAGATATTAATTTTTCAGCCTCTGACTTGGCATTATTGCATGGAGCCTCAAGAGAGGTCTTGGTATCTTCAAGCATCTTAACAGCATTATCAAGTTTTTCTTTCTTGTCTAAAACTGTCTCATCACCGGTCAGTCCTGAGGCTTCCTGAACCAGGGCATCTACCTTGACTAAATTGTCTTTAGAAGCAGTCAGGTTTTTGTCAAAATCTGCTTTAAGGCTTTTCTTTGCTTCATCAGCTTTTGCCTTTACTTCTTTTACTTTCTTTTTGTCCTTTATTTTTGATACTACACCCTTAAAGGCGTCATCAATGCAGGAAGAAGACGCAGATTCCACTAGCTCACTGACAGTTCCTTTAAGTTCAGTGGCTTTCTGAGAAAGGGAATCAAGCTCTCCTTTTATCTCTTCAACTTTTTTTGTAGCAGCGTCCTTTGCAGCAATAAATTTTTCCTTTGCAGCAACAAAAGAGGATTTTGACTTTTCATAGTCTTTGGTTAACATGGCATTTTCAGCATTCTGTTTTTCATCAACTGCAGCCTTGTATTCGTCTGGAGCAAGTTTCTCAGCATTGGCAGTTACAGCAGCTTTTTCTGCTGATTCAGCATCATTTTTTTCCTGTGTCGGAGGTTTTTGGCATCCAAGAACTAAGGCAACAGCTACAATGATTAAAACAAAAGCAGACAGCATCGGAAACTTTTTAAATTTATTTTGCATAATGTTTATCCTTTCTTAAAAAGTATCTGGTTAAAAGTGAAAATCTTATAAAAAATACTAAATACTAACAACAGCTTTTTTATTCCACATCACCTCCTCTGCCTTTAAAAGTGAATCCGCTTTTTTTCCTGCTTTTCTTTTTTCTTCTCCTTTAAGCTTTTGACAGGTTTTTTCTTTTGCTCTTTTTTAATTTTGTCCATCCCTTTCACTTTTTTTCTCCTTTAAAAATTTTATATTTAAGACCTAATTAAGGAAACCCTTCTCCATATTCTTCTCTATTTCTTTGATCAGGGTTATTAACTCCTCAGGAGTATTAATTTTCTGTAAGCAATCAAGTAAGGCGGAATTGCTTAAAAACCTCATTATTTCACCGACAAGCTCAAGGTAAAGCTCATTGAACTTTCTTGGGAAAAGAAGCATAAAAACAAAATTTATTTTTTTACCATCCCTTGAATAAAAATCAATCCCTTCTTTTGATCTGCCAATTATTAGTATTGGCTTTTCTAATTGAAATGTTCTTGCATGTGGAAAGGCTATATTGCACCCAACACTGGTAGGTTCCAGTTCTTCTCTTGTCATCAGAGCAGTCAGAATGGGAGCTTTATCCTTAATTATTTTTGAATCTTCCAGGCAGCGTAACATTTCCAGAAAGCATCCAAAGCTATTTTTTGCTTTAAGGTCTAAATATACCTGGTCTTCAAATAAAAATTGAGAAAACATTTTTTTATTTTTTAAAAATATTATTGACAATTCATTTTAAGCATATTCCATGCCAATTCAAGCAATAAAAAGTAAATTCACAAATTAGCAGAATATTCAATATGATAAACTTTCTTAAAAAATGTCTGGATTTGCAGAGAAGAGGTCAATTAAAAAATTTCTGCAATTTTTGCATAGATTGAGATTTGCTTTTAAGGTATCTTCTTTCTTGTGATAACAACAATGCGGGTAGGGGCGACTTTAGTCGCCCATTTTGTAAGAGATTTCGAAAAGGTATATTCTTTTCAAAAATTACTATGAAGTTATTGGTAATAGCTTTAATCTTGGAGCTTTTCTCAGGGAGGCTAAAGCCTCCCCCTACCCGTATTCCATTATCGCTTAATTGAGAGGAGTGAAAAATAAAAGAGGGAGGCTTTGTATATTATGCCTCCCTCTTTGCTCTCGTTCTTACTGTAGGTTTATTATTTCTGTTCCGGTGCTTGCTCTGAAGATTGAGTTTTGCTCTCTGTTTTTTCAGGAGCTTTTTCTGCTGGTGCGGCTTCAGCAGGTGCTTCAGGCTGTGGCGCTGACTCGACACCTAAGGCTATTCTTGTTTTTGGTCCAGGTATTCCGTCATCCTTTAAGTTGTTTTTCTTTTGAAAACTTTTAATAGCCTCAACCGTTGCATCATCCAGTTCACCTGTTATTTCGCCATTAAATTCGTTCTTAGCTTTAAGAGCTTCTTGAACAGCTTTTATAACAGAGGGTTTGTATTTTGGTAATGCTGGAGCCTCCTTTGCTTCTTCTTTGGCTGGAGCTTCTGCTGTAGGTGCTGCTTCAGCAGGAGCAGGAGCGGCTGCAGCTGCTTTTTCCTCAGGAGCTGCTCCAGTCTGCTCTTCTGCAAAGACAGGTAGTGCTAGAAAAGAAACAAATCCTATTAGAAGTAATGAAAATAAAATTTTTTTACTCATCTTTCTCACCTCCTTCCCTGATAGTTTTAAAAATTAAAATGTTATTAAATACTTTTTATTACCATTTTGTAAAGCATTTTTTATGCCAAAAAATTCAAAACTTAATAAATACTGATAAATCAAATAGTTTTAAATGTTATGAAATTCATTAAACAGGAATTCTCCCCTAAAAGATAAGGAAATATGCAATTTTTGCAGGCTATATTACTCTGCCTCTTTATCTATGATATTATACTTATTCAATTTATAATGAAGGGCTCTGACACTTATCCCCAAAATCTCTGCAGCCTTTTCCCTGTGGCCTCCGACTTTGCTCAGTGTTTTTATTATTAGCTCTTTTTCCATTTCTTCAATCGATGAGCCTATCTCAACTTCCATTTTCATACTGTAGGGGGAAGATTTGCAGATAGAGGGCGGGAGGTCTTCGGGGTGGATGGTTTTACCTTTTGAGAGAATGGTTGCTCTTTCAAGAATATTTTTTAGTTCTCTAATATTGCCAGGGAAAGGGTAATTAATTAAAAGTTTCATGGTTTCTTTTGAGAGTTCTTTTTTAGTTTTATTATATTTTTCAGAAAATTGAATCAGGAAAGCTTCTGCTAAGACCGGAATGTCTTCAATTCTCTCTCTAAGAGGTGGCAGGACAATAGTTATGACATTCAGCCTGTAAAACAGGTCTTCCCTGAATTTTCCTGCTTTGCAGAGTTCATTTAAATTTTTATTGGAAGCTGCTATTACCCTGATATCAATTTCTATCCTTTCCAGTCCTCCAAGGCGGGTGAACTCGTGGTTCTCTAACACCCTCAGGAGGTCAACCTGATTTTTTAAACTCAATTCTCCAATCTCATCAAGAAATATTGTTCCGCTCTGGGCATTCTCAAGTCTCCCTTTTTTCTGGGTATTTGCACCTGTAAATGCTCCTTTTTCATAACCAAAGAGCTCGCTTTCGATAAGGGTTTCAGGAAAGGCCCCGCAGTTTAGTGTAACAAAGGGCTTATTCTTCCTCAGGCCTTTCCTGTGGATTGCAGTTGCAACAAGTTCTTTTCCTGTGCCGCTTTCACCCTCAAGCAAAATGGTTACGTCTGTTTGTGAGACCTGGTCAATTAAATCGTAAATTTCTTTTATCTTCAGACTTGTCCCGATAATCCCGTCAAGCTCCAGCCTTTTGCGCAGTTTACTTTTGAGATCAAGGTTTTCTTTAATTAACCTGCGGCGTTCAGCAAGATTTTTTATGTAAGTTCTTAGATTTTTTATATCTATGGGTTTTGTCAGGTAATCATAGGCCCCTTTTTTCAGGGCTTCAACAGCAGTTTCCACTGTTCCGTAGGCAGTCATTATGATTACATCTATATCAGGCTGTTTCTCTTTAACAATTTCAAGAAATTCAATTCCATCCGTTTCGGGCATTTTTAAATCAGTTAAGGCTATGTCAAAAGAATTTTTATTGAGGTAAGAAAGAGCCTCGCGGGAGCTTTTTGCCTGGTAGACTTTATAGTCCTTTTCGTTAAGTGACTCAGCTAAGCCTTCCCTTATGTTTTTCTCATCATCAATTATTAATATTTTAATCTCGCTGTTGTTCATAATGTAAATCTCTATTTATTGAAAGGGTTCAAGGCTAAACAAAATTTCCACTTTTTCGGGGAAGCTTTATTACAAACCGCGTTCCCACTCCTTTTTTACTTTCAACATCAATAGTTCCGTTGTGGTCCTTGATAATTCGCAGTGCAATACTTAATCCGAAACCAGAGCCCTCAGGCTTTGTAGTGAAATAAAGGTCAAAGATTTTATCAATATTTTCCGGAGCGATTCCTTCTCCTGTATCGAGGAACTCAATGATCACGGAGTTTGTCAATAGTTCCTCTTCAGTCTTAACCTGAAATTTACCTCCCTCAGGCATAGCCTGGAAAGAATTAATTATTATGTTAAGGAATACCTGTTCAAGCTGGTTATCATCTCCCGAAATAAAAGGATTTGTTGCTAAAAATAATTTCTCCATTTCCATTCCCTGATTCTGTGCCTCAGGCAAGAGAAGGGATAAGATATTATCTAAAAGCAGGTGAATATCAACAGATTTATATTTGATACTTGGGGGGCGGGAGAAACGGATAAAGTTTTGAAGAATAGTATCAAGCCTCTGAATTTCAGAATGTATAATCTTTATATATTTTAGTAGCTTTTCCTGTTGGGGAATATTGCTTGAAGAATCCATCTGTTCTTCAAGAAGCTGGAGATTAATTTTCATTGCGCTTAAGGGATTTCTGATTTCGTGGGCTATGCTGCCTGTAAGCCTTCCTACAGCAATCAGCCTTTCATTGCGTATATTTCTTTCAATTCTTTTGAGATTTGATATGTCCTTGATGATTAATATTATACCTATTATTTCCTTTGTTCTGTTGTAGTTGACGCAAATGGAAACTCTCAGGGAGATTTTTTTACCGTTTAATGGATAAATTATGTCCAGGTCATCATAGGGCTTTTTTGAGTTTAATGATTCCTTAATAATGTGGTAAATGGGATTATTTTCTAAAAAGATCTTCTTATAGGGCTTTCCTGCGATTTTTTTTACTGATAGATCAAGGATAGTTTGAGTTGCAGTGTTTGCTGAAGTTATAACGCCGTTTAAATCAAAGGAAATTATTCCGTCTCTGATAGATTCCAGAATAAAATCGCTAAACATATCTTCTTTTGATGAAGAATTGGTTAAAGGGGATAAATTTTCCATTGAAATGTTAAGGGTTTTTAACGTTGAATTTTTTAAACCTATTCCTATCTTTGCGAAAATGCTGCAGAATGCCCCGTCCTGTGGATGGGGATGAATGCAGCGATTTAAAACCGATAGATAGACAGGACATTCTTGTCCCGTACCGCATTTTCGCCGAGGCTGGAAAGCCTCGGCTATCCGTGAAGCCCCGCCCTGTGGGCAGAGAGCTTCACTATAGATATACCTAAAATTTTCAACGGATGATATACAAACCTCAACCCTTGTCAATAGAGATTTATGAAATGAAAAGCGAAAGGCTTTTCATAAATCTACTATTAGCTTATAGTTTCTAAATGAAGTAGCGAGTAGAAAGTAGTAAGTAGCAAGAGGAAAGAAAAATCAAGAGAGCTTAAAAAGGACTTTTTCGTAGCTCTCCTAACTTTTCCTTGACAACAGTGCGCCTGAGCGATTATTAACAATTCAAAAAAAATAACGGCATATTTATAAGGAGTTTTTAAAATGAGTATAGAAAGGTCTCTTGTTATGGTCAAACCTGATGGTGTCGCAAAAGGTGCCGTAGGAGATATTATTTCACGGTTTGAAAAAAAAGGTTTAAAAATTATTGGCTTAAAAATGGTCTTTA
>Ga0154356_1061_pt1 | contig 11935 bp, 10 predicted proteins | sample RifGroA2_FD_115884 | JGI IMG/M metagenome (GOLD analysis project Ga0154356, IMG submission 115884) | Candidatus Schekmanbacteria bacterium GWA2_38_11 | reverse complement strand
CACGTCTTCTGGGAATAGGACGAAGTGATTTTTCTGTTCCACCAAGCTCAGCAAGTCTTCTTGCGCTTTCCCGGGCAATCAATGCTTCTAGTCCCAATCGCACTAACGAAGTTTTTTCTGTGATGCCGGTAAGCTTAGATGCCTTTTTTAATATTTCGTTATCTATATTTAATGTAGTTTTCATATGTATGAATATGTCCTTAATATACATCCATGTCAAGTAATAATTTGAGAAAATTTTTAACCTGTACCTTTTCTCAATGTCACAATATCAAATAGTCTCTGCAACAACATTCACCAATTACAGCGATTAATCACAGATTACAGGAAACAAACAAAATATGATTGTAACTTTTGCATTGAGTATTATAAACTATAATTGTGTCTTTTGTAGAAACAGGTCTTTCAGACCTGTTAATCTGTTAAAAACTAACACACCTCGAAGGTGTGTTTCTACATTTTTATTTTCATAGAAAACACTGGTTATAATTAGTTTTCACGAAACTCTGTATACTCTAAGAAAGTTCCCAAAGGCACATGTCATGTAATATTAAAGGATGCAGGAATAAAGAAATAAAAAGAAGGGATGCCAATGATTACCACAACGACCATAAGTTCTATGAGGGTAAAACCTCTTTTCTCAATTATTTTACTCAGCATAGCCTCTTATTAATATTTTTTTAACCAGAAGATTTATTGCATTTTGAATATTAAAAGTCAAAGGTTATGTCAGATATGGTTGGTATAATAAAATTTTTTTTAAAAGTTTTATTTAAGTAGGAGTCAAAGAGAAAAGAGTGAAAATTAACTGATGCGGTAGAAAGCATTAAACTTTCTTTTTAAATTTTTATGGAATGACAAAATACTGGCAGAAAGTTTTTGTGTATTTTACTTACCTGTGTCAAGAAATAAAAATACCTTGAAATAAATAAGGGTTGATGTTACTTGATTTTTTATGAATATAGTAGTCTGTGTCGCAATGTAGCCGCAACCTTTAGGTTGCGATAAAATTTTTTAATATCAATGAGCTTAGCGCAGGCTAAAGCCTGCGGCTACCATTAAAACATGAGTTGTGACACAGCCTGATACAGTATGTATGGATAGCTTTTAGAGGAGAGCAGATTACTGTGCGTTTATCAGAATTACCCGGGATAAGAAATATTAGGGATTATATCAGAAGGAAAAACATTACCCAGAAAAAATCATTTAATCTAACCCTTTTCGTCCTCACCTTTATTTCAACTCTGTTTATGGGTTCTTATTTTGAAGGAGGTGACCCTATAAAAAATCCGCTGTCTATTTTCCTCGGCCTGCCCTATTCCTTTACTCTTCTTGCAATCTTAGGGGCACATGAGACAGGGCATTACCTTGTCTGCCGCAGATATAATATCCCTGCAACACTGCCATATTTTATTCCTGCTCCGCCTCCCTTTATCCTTGGAACTTTTGGAGCAGTAATAAAGATTAAATCAAGACTACCTCACCGCAATGCCCTTTTTGATGTGGGTATTGCAGGGCCTCTCGCAGGGCTTGCAGTTGCAATCCCTGCCTGTTTTTTAGGGCTTATGTTTTCACCTGTTCAGGTAGTAGGTGTAGGAGAACAGGGTTTAAAGCTTGGAGATTCACTGCTCTTTTCACTGATAAGTTATCTTGTCATTGGCCACGTTCCAAAAAACTACGATGTGGTATTAAACTCTGTAGCCTTTGCAGGGTGGTTCGGTCTTCTTGTTACTGCTTTTAACCTGCTGCCTGTCGGGCAACTGGATGGAGGGCATATTATTTATTCGATTTTAGGTAAAAAGGCTGAAATCCTTGGGAAGGCACTGCTTGTTGTTCTTTTAATATTGGGCTTTTTCTGGCCCGGATGGTTTTTCTGGTCTCTCCTGCTCATAATCCTTGGCTTCAGACATCCTCCGCCAGTCTATGACTTTATACCATTAGACAGGAAGAGAAAAATCCTTGGAGCTTTTATACTCTTAATCTTTATCCTGACCTTTATTCCCGTACCGATTGAAGTGTACTGAAATATATTTGGAATTTGACATATTTTGATATTAATGTTATTAAAATTTTTGGGATTTATCCTTGATTAAGGAGGTAAAAATATGGCGTCTATTTCAAAACCACATCCAAAACATATTTTCGTTCAACCAAGCCCGCGCAAATTATCTGCCCTTAGTAAAATTTCAAATTTAGGACTTAAATTATCTGATGGTTTTGATTATCAATTACATGAAAATATCATAGCTGGAGTAAGCTTAAAGCAGCTTAGAAAAGACCTTGCAGTAATCCGTGAATCTTTATCAAATGAAATCTCTAAAGAAAGAGAATCTTTCTGATGCCATACTATTTTTTCGACACAAGTGCTCTTGCCAAGAGATACCATTATGAAGTTGGTTCAGATAAGGTAGATAAAATTCTTGCTGATCAAAAAGCATCATATCATTTATAATAGCCAATATAGTTATACCAGAAATAACCTCTGCTTTTGTAAAGAAACTTAATGAAGGTATTATAACTCGCAAAATCCTTGATAATACCCTTTCAGAATTCTCAAAAGATATTATTACTGATTTTTGGATAATTGATCTTGAAAGACATCATGTAATGCAAAGTAAGAATTTAATTATAAAACACAATTTAAGAGCACTTGATGGAATTCATTTATCTCTTCTTTTGAGCCTTAAAAGTCTTAATCCAATTTTAGTTTGTTCTGATCAGAGACTGGTTAATGCTGCTATAAAAAAGAAAATAGGCTTCATCAATCCTGAAGAATAAATTCAAGGTGAAAAAATTAAAAAATCCGGTATTTGATTTTTTTTTCAATACTTGAATCCTCAAACCTTTGAACCTTATTTCCCAGTTAGGACGACTACTGCTGTGACAACTATAACTATTAAACCTGTTGCCATTCCTACATATTTCCCTACCCTTTTTGTCTTTTCATACCTGTCAGCGCTGTAAAACAAGTACTCAAAATCAAATCCTTTATTATCAATTGAGACGTCTTTTAAATTAAGTATGGCCATATGTTCATCTTTAATCTCATAAGGGAACAGAAGAAAAATTTCTTTATCATCACTGGTTTCTATGCGTTTTTGCGGGATTAAGAAGTAAGAAGTAAGGTCCTCAAAACCTTGAGTTTTTTCTCCTTTTATTAAATCAGAGAAATCCTTTTCACTTATAGGTTTATATTCCTTTTCTAAAAGGCTCCCGAGAAATTCAATAGAGAAATTTTCAGGATCAATTATTACTTTTTTATTCTTTGGGTTTATTACTTTTAAGTTAAGTAGAGTGTAATCTATTTTATCAATTCTTTTCAGAACCTTTTCAAGGAGGGAATATTCATTTCCCTTTTTTTCTTTTTTTAGCCTTTCAAGAACCAGGTACGGAAAGGTCCTTTCTATCCTTATTTCCACATCTTCATTTTTTAAAGATTCGTAGTTTTCATATGCCTTGCGTGGCCCTGACTCAACAGGGCTTAGCGGTACATATTTGTACTGGCTTGGCCCGCATGCGGAAATTAAAAATAAAGAGAGCAGAATCAAAGCAGCAGATTTTTTTGTACCCTTTTTCATTTTTTAAAACCTTCTTTGTGATGAGTAATTTTTAAGCGGTTGCATTTTATTTCCGAATTCTATAAGACTAAAAATATTACTGCTTTATAGCAAATAGCTTTTGAGAAGGTCAAGTTAAGAATTTATGGCTTTTGTTAAGAAATTAAAATTCAAATTTCTTCTGTCTTTAGTCTTTGCTGCCATTGTCTTTGCCATTTTGACAATGTACGCTGATTCTTCTAATTTGTTTTTAGCCTTCAAGAAATTTTCATGGCATTATCTGCCTGTTATCTTGCTGCTGGTTTTAGTAAACTACCTTCTGCGGTTTTGGAAATGGGACTACTACCTGAAACTCCTTAATATCCCGGTCGGGAAAAAGGATAGCTTTATAATTTTTATGTCAGGGCTCATAATGGCTGTAACCCCGGGTAAATTTGGAGAGGTTCTTAAGGCTTATCTTCTTAAAAAAATAAACTTAACCCCAATTGCAAAATCTTCACCAATAATACTGGCTGAAAGAGTTACAGATCTTTTAGGGCTATGTGCTATTGCCGGGGTCGGGGCTTACTCCCTTCACTTCGGTACCAGGATAGTTATGGCTACAACCCTCATAATTTTTGGGATTGTTATTGTTTTAGGGATTGAACCACTATTCTTAAAGATAACATCCCTGATGGAGAGAGTGAAGCTGGTTAAAAAACATGTAATCAGGGTTGAGAGGGCTTATGAAAGCGCATCAAGCCTTTTAGCTTTAAAAAAATTGTTCATTCCTACTATTATAAGCATCCTGTCGTGGTTCTGCGAATGCCTGGCATTCTATCTTGTACTTGCAGGGTTAGGAAGTAATGTATCATGCTTCAATGCAGCGTTTATCTATTCCTTTGCCACTATTGTTGGCGCTTTGAGCATGTTGCCGGGAGGTATCGGGACAACTGAGACCAGTATGACGGGAATCCTTATCATATTGAAGGTCTTGAGACCTGTAGCTGTAGCTGCAACTTTTATAATAAGAACCTGTACCCTTTGGTTTGCAGTAGTTATTGGCGCCATTTTCTTTTTTACAAATCACAATAAATTTGGTAAATTGGATGATGTCATTGAAAAGGAAAGTATAATCCAGTGATTTGTAAGTAAATTCTAAATCCGAAATTCTAATTTCTAAAAAATATCAAATGACCAAAATCTAAAGTTCAAAACAATATTTAGGTACTCCTGTAATTTTTTTGAATTTTAAATATTTGAATTTTGAATTTGTTTACCTGCCTGCCGGTAGGCAGGGAATTTTGATATTAGAATTTAGTATTTAAATATAAATGAGAGGAAGAGTTTGTGTTAAAGGATTCAAAGCAGCCGTCTGCTAAAACATATTTAATAATTCATGGCCACTTCTACCAGCCGCCAAGGGAAAATCCTTTCCTTGATGCCATTGAATCTCAGCCCTCAGTTTTTCCTTATCATGACTGGAATGAGAGGATTTATGAGGAATGTTATAAGCCAAACACCGCCTCAAGGGTACTGGATAAAAAAGAAAGGATAGGTGATATAGTAAACAACTTCCAGTTTTTAAGCTTCAACATTGGACCAACTCTTTTAACCTGGATTGAGGAAAAGTATCCTGAGACTTACAAAAAGATAATTGAAGCTGATAAGCTCAGCATGGCAAGAAATGATGGCAAAGGAAATGCCATTGGGCAGGTCTATCATCATGTAATTATGCCCCTTGTTCCAAAAAGAGATAAGATTACCCAAGTCTTCTGGGGGAAGATTGACTTTAAGAAGAGATTCAAACGTGATACAGAAGGGATATGGCTTCCTGAAACAGCCGTCAATATGGAGACCGTTAAGATCTTATTAGAGCATGAGATAAAATTTATAGTTTTATCCCCTTATCAGGCCTTAAGAATAAGAAAAATCCCTGACGGAAAATGGATAAATGCAAAAGATGGAAGTATAGATACCACCAGAAGCTATAGAATCTATTTGGGAGAGAATTTTTCTTCTGATAAATCTTTGGCTGTTTTTTTCTATGACAAGGATATCTCCAAGGCTGTTGCCTTTGAGCACCTTTTAAAAAATGCAGGCTCTTTTGCATCAAGGATAAAAGAGGCTGTTCCCAAAGAGGCGAAATCTTCCTGCCTAATCAATATATGCACAGACGGGGAATCCTATGGCCATCATGAACCATTTGGTGATATGTGTATCTCTTATCTTTTTAAGGAAGAGGCAAAGCCCAATAATTTTACTGTAACAAATTACTCCAATTTTCTTAAAAATTCCCCGCCTGAGTATGAAGTTGAGTTAAATTTAGGAGAGGATGGAGAGGGAAGCTCCTGGAGTTGTTTTCATGGTGTTAAAAGATGGAAGGATGACTGTGGCTGCAGTATTAACAGCGAGCCGGGATGGAACCAGAAATGGAGAAAACCGTTAAAGAAAGCTGTAGATGTGCTGGCAGGAAATTTATATTCAGTATTTGAAAAAGAGGGTTCAAAATTTGTTTCTGATCCCTGGGAGGCAAGGAATGATTATGGCAACGTGATTGTTAATAACTGGTCCGGCTCAAGCATGGATCTTTTTTTTGAAAAGCACCTTAAGAGTAAAAACGATCGTTCTGCAAGGATCAAGTTTTTGAGGCTTCTTGAATCCCAGAGATACGCAATGATGATGTACACAAGCTGTGGCTGGTTTTTTGATGATATAGAAGGTATTGAGGCGATACAGAATTTAAGATTTGCAGCAAAGGCTGTTGAGCTTGTTAAAGAATTCACTACCCCTCAATTTGTACTGCCTTTTATAAATGAATTAAAAAGTGCAGTTGGGAATAAAAGCCGTAAATCAGGACGGGATATATTCTTTTTAGAAACAAACCCATATGTTGATGCTATAAAAAAAGTAGTCAACCAGTTGGTTATGGAAAATATATTTTTTGAAACTGAGCAGATTGAAAAGCTATGCGGCTACAGGCTTAAACTGGAAGAGATAACAGCTTCTCAAAAAGGAGGGATCAAATATTTTATTGGAAAAGTAAAGGCTACAAGCATCAGGCTGGGAGAGGAATTCTTTTACATTTTTATTTGCATACAGAGGTCTGAATTTGATTTAAAGAATTATCTCCTTAAGGTTAAAGATATAAAAGATTTTCTGAAGCTAAAAGAAGCACTTTCTGAAATATTAAAAGAGTCCCCTGATAAGATTGAACCTCACATAGTGCGGCTATTTAAAAGTCCGTCTCTTGGAATCAAAGACCTCTTCCCTGACGAGAGAAAAAATTTCCTCCTAAGAATTGCTGCCAGAAAAGATGTGCTGATAAGGAAAGAAATTACAGAATTTTTTGAGAATAATAAGGCTCTGTTTAGTCTCTTTTTTGAGAGCGGTGTATCAGTTCCCCCTGCTATCAGGGCTGCATTGGAATACAACTTTTCAATAAATTTATTAAATGAAACAGATGAGTTTCTTAAATCCCCTGATACAAACAGTCCTTCAAAGATGAAGGAATTACTTAATACAGCCCGGAAGTTTAAACTCAACCTTGATATCACTAAGATCTTGGGAAAACTATCCTTAACTCTTGAAGGAAAAGTGAACAGGCTAATAGAAAAGGTGGATTTAGAGAAATGCATTTCCATCAAATCCTATCTGAAAATTATAGATAATTTGTCTTTAAATCCCTCACTTACAGAGTCCCAGAATATTCTTTTTGAATTTTTACAGAAGAGAGTTTCTTCCATGGTTGAATCCCTTTACTCTAATGAAAATAATATTGATGAATATGAAGTGATTGCTGAGATACTTAGGATTGCTGAGAAGTTGAATCTGAATACAGACAGTTTCAGGGAAAAACTAAAACCCTTTGAAAAAAAATTAATCGAGCTACCAAGATTCTGGCCGTAAGGCTGGCAGGAAACCGAACACCGCAAAACCTAAATTAGCATTATAATTGACAAACATCTTCCCGTGACTCCTTTTTCTTTTCTGTAAGAAAAGAAAAAATCATTATTACAGCTTGTGCACAGGTTGGTTCTTGAAATATTCTTACGCGGGATCCCGATTTCAGTCATTTGAAAAAGGTTTAAGTCATCTAAAGAAAAATTCCATTTGTCGTTTTTTCTATTTATAACAAAATCCTTCCAGTTGGAGAATTCTTTTTTTAAAATTTCTATAACTTCTTCCCCCACTTCATAACAGCATTTTCCAATTGAGGGTCCAAAAGCAACCAGGCAGTCATCAGGGCTTGTCCCATAAAACCTGCTCATTTCTCTAAATACTTTTTGTCCGATCCTTGAGACTGTTCCCTTCCATCCTGCATGGGCGATTCCTATGGCTCTATTCTTTCTGTCAAGAAACATTATTGGTTGGCAATCAGCAGTGAGGATTGCTATGGGAATTAATAGTTTATTGGTAATTAAGGCGTCTTTCTCCATATTTTTAGTTTTAATGGCAAACTCTTCCAGATTTTCAGGGGATTCATCAATTATCAGTATCCCATCTCCGTGGGACTGATTTAGTGTCAGTATATGGTGGTGATTTATTCCAAATTTTTCTTCCAAAATCTTATAGTTCTCATAAACTGTCTTGTTTTTATCTCCTACTCTGTAGTTGAAATTCAGGGAATCATAGGGTGATTTGCTTATTCCTCCTTTTCTTGTGCAAAAGGCATGGGTTACAAGACCGCTGGCAGAAAACTTATCAGATTCAAAGTACACCAACTCGCCTGCTTTTTTGGCTCTCATAAATCTTATTTTCTAAATAATTTGGTAATAATAAAAGGAGGGTAAGGAAGGCTTCCTGCCTGCCGGCAGGCAGGAAGCCTTCCTCCTCTTAAGGGCGACTAAAATCGCCCCTACCCCTATGTAACAGACCAATTACCACTAATTTTTTAAAATTATATTGACTTGAGTTTCTTTATATAGGTAAAATTTAAAATCAATACAAGGAAAAATAGAAATGCCATTATTAGGTTTTAAAGAAGAGTCAAGTGAGCTTATGAAATTTTTAAAGAGTAATCCCTTACTGAAAGACCTTACAAAGAAGGAACTCAGAAAAATAGAAATGGTTACCCACCTGAGAGAGTTCAAAGACGGGGAGGTTATTGTTCAGGCTAAGGAGCCCGGGTTAGCAATATACATAATAAAGAAGGGAAGCGCATATGTGGCTCTTGGCCCTGATGGCGAAAATGGAAAAGTCATACAGATGATCGAGGAGGGGGAAATATTCGGAGAAATGTCTCTTTTTGAAGACCAGCCCCGTTCAACATATGTAATTGCCAACGGAGATGTTGAGGTTCTCGGTATTTTTAAACATGATTTTGATGCCCTGATCACGAGGGACAATAAGATAGGATTTAGGCTTCTCTATAATATTGCTAAACTCCTTTCATCAAGGCTCAGGAAAGTAAATATAGATTTATATAAAAAGCTTGGAGTAGAAGAACCTACTATTCCATAAAGTCCCCGCTAAGCAATGGAAAAAACAATAATAATAAAACCCAAGTATCAGAGGAAAAACTTAATCTCTGATCTGATAGGCATTACTATAATTCTAATCCTGTCTGTAAGTGTCCTGTATTTTTTGCGGTATGCGCTTGTTTCTGTTTTCATTTCGGCATTTATATCCTATCTCCTTCTGCCTGTGGTTGACAGGAGTGAGAGATTAGGTTTAACCCGGATTGCTACAGTCATAATAGTTTTTCTTTTAATTTGCACAAGCTTGACCATAGGAGTAGTTTACCTGGTACCTCTGCTCATAAATCAGATTGATGCAATCCAGGCAAGGCTCCCTGAGTATAAAGACATAGTTCAGACAGAGATGTTCTATATGAAGGATAAGCTTTATTACTGGCAATTTTTGCTTCAGGAGCGGTTTCCCATAGTAGGAGAAATCAATGTTGTTGAAAATCTGCTTAATTCTTTATATAAAAATCTTATAAATTTATTTACTGAAGGAACTTCTCTCTCAAGTGTTTTCAGCCTGATTTCCTTTCTGCCTCTTTTTATATTTGTTCCCTTTATTACTTTTTTTCTTCTGATAGAAAGCAGGGCAATAAAGAAATATCTGGTTAGCATGGTGCCAAACAGATACTTTGAAGTTTCATTAAATCTTCTCTACCGGATTGATAAGCAGTTAGGAAATTACCTGGGAGGTATGATTGTAGAATGCCTGATAATAGGCACTTTATCAGCCATAGGGCTTTATTTTCTTAATGTCAGGTACTTCTTATTTATTGGGGTAGTTGCCGGGGTTGTGAATGTCGTTCCTTATCTCGGTCCTTTGATAGGAAGTTCTCTTGCCATAATTGTAGTGTTGCTTGAAAGGGGAACTTTTACAAATTTTATTCAGGTCCTGATCCTTTTTATCGCTATCAGGCTCATAGACGATTTATTAATAATTCCTGGGGTAATTTCAAAAGCTGTCAAGGTTCATCCAGTAATCGTGCTGATTGCGATACTGATTGGAGAAAATTTGATGGGTATTCTGGGTATGATCCTTGCCATTCCTATTTATGAAGTATTCAGGATTATATTAAAAGAAATCCAGGGGATAATTTACAGGCATAATCTCACCTGAGCTGCCAAAAACTCAAATATCAAATCTCAAAATCCAAAATAAACTCCAAAGGGCACAATAATCTTCCACATATTCCTTGAACCTTTTCCTGAAGCGAATTAGAATGAGTCTATGTCATGGAAATTAATTGAAAAAGCAAGAAATCTCTTAGAAGAAGAGAATGGCGCTATAAAAAAAGATTTTGGCGGGAAAATATCAGTTGCACTTATCTATCCCAATACCTACTACCTTGGGATGTCAAACCTCGGTTTTCAATCCCTTTATTATCTCTTTAATAACTTTCCTGATATTGTCTGTGAGAGAGGGTTTCTCCCTTCAGAAGAGGATTTGAAAGAGTACCAGAGAACAAATACATCACTTTTTTCATTAGAATCTCAAAAACCAATTAATAGCTTCGATATTGTTGCCTTTTCTATCTCTTTTGAAAATGATTATTTGAACTTATTAAGAATCCTTAAGCTATCAAAAATTAAGATCAGGACTAAAGAGAGAAGGCTTTCTGACCCCTTGATCATAGCTGGTGGAATTGCTTCTACAGCAAACCCTGAGCCAGTTGCCGAATTTGTTGACATTTTCATCCTTGGAGAAGCAGAGGAGATATTAGAGGATTTTATATTAAATTATAAAAAAGCCAGGAGTGAAGCTGAAAACAAGACGGAATTCTTAGAATTTTTTAATCCTATAAAAGAAGCCTATATCCCTCGTTTCATAGAAGTTGATTATAATGATTCCGGTACAATTAAGAGATTCAGGAATATAGGTGTTGGAAAAGAAAAGGTTTCTGTGGGGAAGGTTAAAGATTTAAATAAGACTGAAACATTTACACATGTTTTAACTCCTGCTACAGAGTTTTCTAATATCTATCTTATTGAGGTCTCAAGGGGGTGCAGCAGGCACTGCAACTTCTGTCTCATAGGGAATCTTATGGGCAAAGGGAGATTCAGGGATGTTAATAAGGTATTGTTGCAAATAGACAAGGGTCTTGAACGCACGAATAAGATCGGACTGCTTGGGTCATCAATTTCTGAACACCCTGAATTTGATTCTTTATGCAGGAGTTTATCAGATAAAGAAATATTGCCTTCAATTTCCTCAATCCGCTTTGAAGGTGTAAGGGACCCGCTTTTAGAGTTATTGGTAAAATCCGGGCAAAACTCTCTGACATTAGCTCCTGAAGCCGGCAGTGAAGCTATGAGGAAGTTAATTGGTAAACCTATAAGCGAAGAGGTAATTTTAGAAAAAACTCAGTATGCTATTGTAAAAGGGATACTGAACCTGAAACTTTATTTCCTTATTGGATTACCAGGAGAAAAGTGGGATGATATAAAAGCAATAGATGACTTAATAAAAAAGATAAGGCACAGAATAGTCAAAGAAACTAAAGGGAAGACACGTCTTGGGAAAATTATTGTCAGCATTAACTCCTTTATCCCCAAGCCCTTTACTCCATTCCAGTGGTATCCAATGGAGGAGGTATCAAGTTTAAATAAAAAATTAATATTTTTAAAAAAGTCTTTAAAAGGAATGAGCAATATCTCGGTTATAACTGATGTCCCGAAATGGAGCTATGTGCAGGCTGTTTTAGCAAGGGGAGACAGAAGGGTATCTGATATATTGATAAAGACCCTGGAGCTTGACGGCGACTGGTATAGATCTTTCCGGGAGCTTAATATTAATCCTGATTTCTACAATTACAGAGATAGAGAAGAAGAAGAGTTATTCCCGTGGGATTTTATTGATAATGGATTTTCTAAAGATAGTCTGCTTTTAAAATACAGGATAACAAAAAAGGAAATTAGTGCATAAGAAATTATCCT
>Ga0154356_1148_pt5 | contig 12162 bp, 9 predicted proteins | sample RifGroA2_FD_115884 | JGI IMG/M metagenome (GOLD analysis project Ga0154356, IMG submission 115884) | Candidatus Schekmanbacteria bacterium GWA2_38_11 | reverse complement strand
AGACAGCAGTTGGGCAGTGGTGCAGCAGGGGATGAATGAAGAGACAAGATATGCAAGAAGGTATCACTGGCTTTCTGAAAAGGTCAAAGAGTTTACACAGGAGCCTCATGCTGCTATTTGCTGTGACATGAGAAGTGAAAGTTTAAACATGGTATCAAAAGACAGCAAAGAGGCAAGAGAGTCCTCAGTTTTACTTGCATGCGAAGAGCCGTTATTCTGGGAAGATGAGATAAAAAAAATTGAACGCCTCGACCTGCCTTCAAGGCACTGGGTAAAAAGAGAGGATATAGGAAACAGATATTTCAAAAAGATATTAATTAAAACATATGAGGAAAATCCAAAAGACTATGAAGAACTTTTAAGGATTGAAGGAGTTGGTCCCAAAACTGTAAGGTCATTAAGCCTTTTATCTGAGATTATCTACGGGGCAAAGCCAAGCTTTGAAGACCCTGCAAGATTCAGTTTTGCTCATGGCGGAAAAGATGGGATTCCATATCCGGTTGACAGGGAGACTTATGACAGGTCAATAGAGATACTTAGAAACTGGATTGAAAGAAGCAAGGCAGAAAGGACAGAGAAACTGAGAGCTTTTGAAAGGCTAAACAAGTTTACAAAGACACTCACTAATCCTACATTACCATTAGAATAAATGACAAATACCAAAATCCAAATGTCAAAGTAAATCCGAATCTAAATCTTAATCTTATTCCTTATCTGTCATATTAGGTTTTCTTTTTCCCGTGAAACAGTTCACTCCCTGCACCGAGGTATATTTTACGGTTTTCTACAGGTGTGCGTTTATAAACCTTAGGCCAGTTCCCCGATTGCGGTTCAGATCCTTCTTTGGTTACAGGCGAAGGTGAGAGGTCGCTCATCTTTGGATTCTTTCTCACATCTATTCCTTCAACGGTGTAACTAAATTCAATTGGAATCCCATTAGGGTCAAAGGCATAAATTGAATGAATAAAACCATGATCAATAACGTCAGAGACCTCAAACCCTGCTGCCGACATTTTATCTTTTAGTTCCCATAAGTCTTCTTCAGTTTCCACTCCAAAGGAAACATGGTCGAAAATAAAGGGGCCTTTAACCGGTTCACCATGATCTTTTTCTTTAACAGGCTTAACATCAGTCCATTCAAAAAAGGCAATTAAGTCAGTATCCGAGATTTCAAAAAAGTAGTGCCTGTATCCGGGTTTGCCAAGCCCAGCAACAAGCCTCATTCCCAACAGGTCTCTCCAAAACCTTATTGTTCTATCCATATCTCCGGTTGCCATGGCAAGATGATTAATTCCGTTAAACTTAACCATGATTTAACCTCCTTAAATGAGCGTATAAAATAAAAGCGAAAACGAACATCACTTTATATAATTAATTACGGTCAAGAAATTTGTCAAACTGCAAAAGGAAGGGAACATATAGACACTATACGGGCACCGGAAGGGATGTATCAATTTAAGAAGGATGGTTAATTCCTAGAATTTCTATAATAGTCCCAACGGGAGTCGAACCCGTGTCTCCGGCGTGAGAGGCCAGTGTCCTAGGCCACTAGACGATGGGACCTCTGAATAAAATACAAAGTTAAAATTGCATAATTAAAAGTGCAAATTGTAAAATCAAAAATGCAGATTTGCGATAACAGAAGATTTTTTTTTTGTCAAACAAAATGATTACACAGAGGTGAGGAAGATTACGCAGGTTATAATGCTCGAAAGTTTAAAAAAGCAGATAGTAAAAAGGATTATATTGCTTGTGAATAGTTGCTCGTAATCGGAGTCTTGTCGAAAACGGAAGGGAAAGATCAACTCACTTACTACTCTCTACTCGCTACTTCAGTCATAAGTTATAGGTCATAAGTTATAAGTTAGTCCTTAAACCAGGTGACTCCGCGATATCCGTTCCGTGTGTCCCGGTATTTAATCTTTTCAGGCTCAATGACAATTATTTTAAAATTAATTTCCGGAGGAAACCTTGTTTCATCAATCCCAAGCTCCTTCACGGTTGCTTTAAATTCATCTTTCTCTTTAAAGCGGGCATAGATTTTTGCTTTTCCCCAGATTTGCAGTCCTCTTGCTCCAAAAAAATTTTTCTTAGGCTCATAAGGAGATGCAATTGATACTGCTACATTAGGATTTTCCCTCATAAAAGCTATTTTTGCCCCGCCTTCGGAAAAAACATAAAGATTAAGACCTCCTTTATGTTTGTATTCAAGGGGCGTGCACCGTGGGATGTTGTTGCGGGATGTAGCAAGATGAAGCACGTTATTTTCTACAATGAAGTCAGAAATAGCTTTCTCCACTGATTCAGGAGTGAGATTCTCTTTTAGCTTAATGCCAACTTTTTCCAGCGCATTTTTAAGCCTATCAGAAGGTCTTGCGACTGCAATCCGTGCCATGATTTTCCTTTCTGCTGAATGCTGATAAATTTATAAACTCTTAAAAACAGTTTTGAAAAACTATTATAAAAATTAAATTTAGATATAACCTTACTTGTAGAAACAGACCTTCAGGTCTGTTATTAACTAACAGGTCTAAAGACCTGTTTCTACATTTTATCAGTGAACTCAGGAGTTTTAACTATTAAAAGTTAGAATTTAGATATTTTTAAATTAACTGGGGGACTAGGATTCGAACCTAGATAGACAGGTTCAGAGCCTGCCGTCCTGCCGTTAGACGATCCCCCAGAAAAAATTTTCAAAGAAAATTTTTTACGGGTAGCTTATAGCTAATAGCTTGTAACATGTAAGTGAAAAATACCTTAATATAATCACTGTGTCAAATGGAAAAATCCACTTTGCTTTTTTGTATAGCATTAGTAACATAAAAATATTAATCAGATTCTTTTAATACATCAAGTGGTCTTGGAATAAGTAGTAGATACGCTTATATATTCGTTGCGAGGACAAAGTTGACAATGACCTCCCTCTCCCCATTGGGGAGAGGGCCGGGGTGAGGGGGCAATGAAACGCAGTTATATTGAGAAATGCAGAAAGCTTAGAAAAGAACAAACAAATGCTGAAAGGAAGCTCTGGACAATATTGCGGAATCGCCAAATAGCGGATGTAAAATTCAGGAGGCAATTTTCTGTTGGAAGATGTATATTAGATTTTTATTCTCCTGAGTATGGAGTTGGTATTGAAGCTGATGGTGGACAACATTATGAAGATAAAGGAAAGAAAAAAGATGGATTAAGAACAAGAGAGCTATCCAAACTTGGGATAGAAATATTGAGGTTTGGCGATCACGAAATATTGAAAAATATCGAGGGAGTTTATGAAATTATAAGAGAGACAATAGAAAAGAAAAAAAAGAGAACCCCTCACCTTAATCCTCTCCCCAAAGGGGAGAGGAAATAATGTGAATGAAATTTCTTCTCATTAATCAAAAAAAACAGTTTTTAAAGTGGTGATTAGATATGGAAAATTATAAGGAAGTGAAAAAGAAAAATAAGGAGATATTTAGACATGAAATGTGATGTTGCTGTTGTCGGTGGCGGTCCGTCGGGTCTTTCTATTGCAAAGGAGTTAAGCAGGAAGGGTCTTGATGTAATAGTAGTTGATAGAAAGGCTAACGTTGATGATATCAGCCCTGGTATCATGGAGATGCTCTCACTGCAGCCAAACAAAATAGAAGTGACAGAGGATAAGGTTATTTTTAAGGAATCAGGGTTTGAACTCGACCGCAAAAGAGCAGTTAAAAATGAGATATTTGGCTTTGCCTGTTATTCTCCTGGGTATAATCGCCTGGCAATGGTTTCAAAGTTTCCGACAAATTTTGCAATAGACTATAAATACTGGATTAAAAAGTTAGAAGAAGAAGCTCTGGCAAGTGGTGCTAAAATATTACACAAAATAGAAGCAGTTGGACTTATACCTGCAAAAGAAGGATTTGCAGGAATAAGATGTGTGGATGAAAAGGGAATGGAGTTTGAAATCCATGCGCTGTTTACAATCGGAGCTGACGGGATAAGGTCAAAGGTTGCAAGGCTTGCAGGGTTTAAGAAAGAGAGATGGGGGATACACAGGATAATCGGGCGCAGGACAAAAAATTTTGATCCGTCATTAACAGAGACTGGCGAGGGATTTAATCCTCAGCACCACAATATGTATCTTGGAAGCAGGTTTGTCGGGCCAAGTACTCTTGGGATTACAGCATATCTTGGAAAGAGTGAGGGTTATATTATCAATGTGGTACAGACAAACAATTTGTCTGAAGTGCCGGCTGTATCTCCAAAAGATTCTTTGAATAAATTTATCTCTTTTCTAAAAAACCATCCGCCCTGTTCGCGTGCATACTGTAAAGCTTCTGATGGAGGGCCATTTGCCTATCTGCTGCCTATAGACTCGCCTGTCCCAAAGCCTTTCGAGAAGAAGGGAATTTTCCTGATAGGCGATGCAGCGTTTACAATCGAAACCCAGTGGACCGGTGCAATGGCAGTGGCAGCAAAGGCTGCAGAGTGTATAAAAAATGTGCTCGATAATGAAAAGAATTCCGTGGAAATATTTTCAGATTATGAGCAATGGTGGGGAAGGTTTGTAAGAAATGCTAAAAGGCAATATGATTTTACAACCTTAATGCACTCTTTCAGTGATGAGGAACTAGACGAGTTTTTTGGATTTTTCAGTGAAGATATAACTATTGATCATTTAGACGGTACAGATGATGAATTTGGTTCTCCCAATGAGTTTATAATAAGGGTGAATGAGAAGCTGCTAAAAGTCAATCCTGCTGAGGTTAGATCACCTAAGATAAAGATGGTTGTGACAATGATACAGAAACAAGCCGGCAGATAGGATTTAAGGATTCTGGGGGTCAAGGGTTCAAGTGAAAGAAACAAAAAATTTAAAATGCAAAGCGAAAAACCAAAGTTAAAAACTTAAAACTTTTAAATTTAAACTTTGAGTTCCCTCGATATTATAATAATTTAATACAAACTTTAATTTACTTGGAGGTTAGAAGAATTTGTCAGTAAAAGTTGAATCACCAGAATGTGTTCTCTGCTGCAGTTGTGTAGAAATGTGTGATGCAAATGCGTTAAGGTTAGGAAAAGGGAAAATTGATGTAATTGATCTGCAATGTACAGATTGCGGTGTATGTATTGAGGTCTGTCCGCTGGAATTAATATCACTTAATAGATAACTGTTATTTACTTACTTTTCCGCTTTTGAGAAAAATTGAGATACCATACTTATAAAACTCTGAAGAGAAAAATACTAAATACGGAATCCTAAATTCTAAACAAATTCAAATGACTAAAATCCGAAATTCAAAAAGTTTAGGAAATTAGAATTTTGAATTTTGATATTGTTTAAAATTTAGATATTAGAATTTAGGATTTGAGAAAATTTGGGTTTAAAGAATTAATTGCAGGCTAAAGCCTGTGACTTCAAAAAATATTTTCACCTTATGATTTAAATCATAGTAATATTTTTAACAAAATCCTATAAGTAAGCCATGCTGTGATTAAATTTTGGTTAACATTTTTTCAAAAGGAGAAAAAATATGTTCTGTTACCAATGTGAACAAACCCCGAGCGGGGGTTGTACCAAAGTAGGTGTATGCGGTAAAAACGAAGATGTGGCATCCCTTCAGGATACATTGCTGTTTGGGTTGAAGGGTATTGCTGCCTACGGGTTCCATGCAAGGGAACTCGGTGCATCTGACCCGGATGTTGATTCCTTCATGCATGAAGCGCTTTTTTCAACAGTGACAAATGTTGATTTTGATGCGGGACGTTTTGTAAAGCTTGTGCTCAAGTGCGGTGAGATGAACCTTAAGGTAATGAAGCTTCTTGATGAAGCTCATACAAAACGTTTCGGGAACCCTGTCCCGACAGAAGTTTCTGTTGGCACTAAAAAAGGAAAGGGTATTGTAGTTACAGGCCATGACCTGCTTGACCTTTATGAACTGCTTAAGCAGACAGAAGGGAAGGGGATAAATGTTTATACCCACAGTGAAATGCTTCCGGCCCACGGCTATCCGGAACTGAAAAAATTTAAACACCTTGCCGGTAATTACGGCGGAACATGGTTTAATCAGAAAGATGAGTTTGATAAATTCTCCGGCGCAATGCTTGCAACAACAAATTGTGTTTTAATTCCTAAGGATTCCTATAAAGACAGGCTCTTTACGTGTGGTATAACAGGATTAGACGGGGTAAAACAGATTGAAGGAAGGAATTTCAAACCGCTGATAGACAAAGCACTTTCATTACCTGAACTTCCTGAAAAACTTAATGGGAAGCTTATGACAGGGTTCCATCACACTGCCATACTCGGCTTAGCAGATAAAATTATCGGCGCAGTAAAAGCAGGAAAAATCCGCCGCTTCTTCTTAATAGGCGGATGCGATGGTCCCGGCAAAGGTGGAGACTATTACACAGAGTTTGCAAAGTCTGTTCCTAAAGATTGCGTGATACTGACGCTTGCATGCGGGAAATACAGATTTAACAATCTTGACTTCGGAAATATTGATGGTATCCCAAGACTCATAGACGTTGGCCAGTGCAACAATTCTTACTCAGCTATCCAGGTCGCATCTGCACTTGCAGGTGCTTTCAACTGCGGAGTTAATGACCTGCCTCTGTCTCTGGTGCTTTCATGGTTTGAGCAGAAGGCTGTAGCAATCCTGCTTAGCCTGCTGCATCTTGGCATAAAGAATATATACGTAGGACCAAAACCTCCTGCATTTATTACACCGGGGGTTTTCAAGGTATTACAGGATAATTTTAACCTTAAACTGATAACAACACCTGAGCAGGACATGAAGGCGATTATGGGGAAATAAAAAGCTGTAAGAAAGAAGAAGAAATCCCTTCCCGGATATCGGGAGGGGATTTTCTTTTTCCGGGTTAAGAAGAAGGGTTCAAGGATTCGAGGGGTCAAGGGGTCGGGTGAGGATCAAAAACCAATTTGTCAAAGATTCTTGTCTTTCAAAATCAAAGCTCCTGCGCCGACAAGGCTTGAGTTGTAGCCAAGAGCAGGTCTTGCGAGTTTTACATTACGCTGGTCATATTCATAAACATATCTTTTCATATTCTTGTCTATGAATTTAAAAAGGAGTCCGTTACTTTCCATAACGCCTCCTCCAATAACCATGAGGTCAACGTCGGCAAGGTTAACGACGTAGGACAAGGCTTTGCTTATGTTTCTTGCAACTTCCTCAAGCAGCGAAATTGCTTCACCGTCGTCAGCATGGGCAGCCATGATAACTGTTTCTGCAGTTATTTCATCAATATTAATTTTAGGGTCAATTTTTTGGAAAACTGCGCCATTCTTAATTTTTTTTCTGGCAAGACTCGCAATAGCTGTACCAGAGGCAAGAGATTCCAGACATCCTTTCCTCCCGCACTTGCAGAGAGGACCGTTATCTTCAATAATTATATGACCGATTTCGCCTGCAAGTCCGCTATTGCCTAACAAGAGTTCTCCATTAATTACCAAAGCGCCACCAATTCCTGTGCTGATTGTAATCCAGAAAAAACTGTTTTCCTCTCTTCCATGACCAAAATGCAGTTCACCAATAGCAGCAGCATTGACATCATTGTAAACTTTAACAGGCATTGAGTATTTATCGCTGAAGATTTTTTTGATTGGAAAGTTTCTTATACTCCAGTTAGGAGCGTAAATCAGGATGCCTTTATCTGCGTCTACAATCCCTGGTGCTGCTACTCCTATACCGCTTATATTGCTCAGGGAGATTTTGGAATCTGAAAAAAGATCTTCAATAGTTGCAGATGTTAATTCAATAATTTCATCAATATGTTTTGTTCTGGGGACATTTCGTTTAATTGATTTTATAATTTCACCATCCTGGTTAATTATACCAATTAAAATTTTAGTTCCGCCAAAATCTATTCCGATTGAAAACATTTTTATCAGTATTAAGTATTAAGGATTAAGTTATAAGTCGAACTTTTCATAGTTTTTTAAGTTCCTGTTTATTTGCTATTTTGAATATTTTAATTTATTAACAAGAGAATAACTTTTATGTCAAAGAGATTTATGAAAAACAAGAGTTTTTTAAAAAAATTACTGGTAGTTTATAGCCTGTAGCTTGTTGCCCGAAATTTGTGATTGAAATAGTTTTGTAATAATCATAATAAGAGTAGAACTTATTTTACATTTATTTTACATTTTGATAATAATTCTTTTACAAGTTTTTTATCAATAATAAATAATAAATGTAAACAAGTAATTGTAACTTTAAATTGAGGAGAGGAGGTGGCTAAAGGGCAATCTGAGATTTTGAAATCTTGTAACTTTTATTTTTTAAACTTTAAGGAGGAACTATTGTGCATAAGAAAAAGGTAAAGTTTTTTTTAATGTCATTAGGAGTTTTGGTTTTTGCCATAGTTTTAATGAGTTTCTCTCCATCCTTTGCTGAAGAGCAGGCTAAACCAGAAACACCGGCCATGACTCATGATATGTCAGGTATGCAGCATGACATGCCAAATATGCAGCAAGGGCAGGGGACAACACAAGGAGCAGCCCAGGGAACAGAGACAAAGAAAGAGGCACCGGCAATGGGCCATGAAATGGGTGGAATGGATCATTCAAAACATATGGGTCATAGCTGGGAAGACATGAAAAAATGGCCCGGAATGGAGAACAAAACCAAAGAGCAGCTCGATGCCATGATGATGGGGATGCCCCCTGATAAGGAAGTATATATTAGTAACAAAGATCTTAAGAAAGGTGTTGGAGTAATAGTAATAGCTCATGGCGGCAGCAAGGTCTGGAATCAAGAAGTGGAAAAATCTTTATCAAATATTTCTAAAACATTCCCAACAACCATAGCTTTTGGAATGGCTATGGGAAATTCAAAACATATCCAGGAGGGCATTAATCACCTTGAAGAAGCCGGTGCAAAAACCATAATTGTTGTTATGGCGTTTTTTAATGAAAATAATGAAGTTTCAGATCAGATAAGGTATATTTTTGGAAAATCTGATAAAGCCATGTGGCCCCCTGTGGACAGGGTAAAGTCAAATGCAAAAATAGTTTTTGCTTCGTACATAGATGATAACCCGCTGCTTGCTGAGATTTTGACTGATGAGGCAAAGAAAAAAAGCATTGATCCAAAAAATGAGACAGTGATAATAGTTGGCCATGGACCGGTTAATCCTGAATATAACAAAAAAGCCCTTAAGGTAATGGAAAGTTTAGCTAAGGAAGTTAAAGCTTCAGGCGGCTTCAGAGACGTAAAAGCCTGGAATCTTCAGGATGACGCGCCAAAAGAGGTCAGAAGTGCAAATGTTAAGATAATCAGAGGTATGATAGAAGAGGTTTCTAAAAACGGAGGAACCGCGCTGGTCGTAGGGATGCTTATTTCAAGCAGAGGCATCCAGCACAAGATAAAAGAGGATTTTAAAGGGCTTGATTATAAATTTTATGAGGAAGGTGTAGTTACCCACGAAAATTTTGGAAGGTGGGTTGGGGAAGCAGTGACACAGGCCATTAGTAAATAGTAGGTTGGTTTTAAAAAAAGGCGGCGTTACCAGCCGCCTTTTTTTAAATTTAAATAGAATTATTTCGACACGAAACCATGGATTTACACCTCTGTAGGAATGACAATTTTTCTTTATCGTCATTCCCGTGAAAACGGGAATCCAGAAGAGAATAAATGAAAAAGTTTTATGTTTATATAATTTGCAGTAAAAGAAATGGAACTTTATATACAGGGGTGACATCAAATATTGTCAAACGTATCTACGAACACAAAAATAACCTTGTTAAGGGTTTTACCAGTAAATATAATGTTAATAGTTTAGTTTGATATGAAGTGCACGAATCTGCAGAATCTGCAATTAGGAGAGAGAAGCAGATAAAGAAGTGGAATAGAGCTTGGAAATTAAGATTGATTGAAAAAGATAATCCTCAATGGAATGATTTGTATGAGAATATTTGCAGGTGATGCTGGATTCCCGCCTTCGCGGGAATGACAGAACATATTATAAAGTAACTTACTGAGAAGAAATTCTTTTTGGGTACAATCATGTCTGACAGTAAGATATTAATTATAGATGATGACCAGAAATTAGTTAACATTATAAAAAACTATCTTGAAAAGGACGGCCATGAAGTTCTTACAGCCTTTGACGGGGTTGATGGGATTGAGAAGATTGAAAACAATAAACTCGACCTTGTAGTCCTTGACCTGATGCTTCCAAAGCTAGACGGCCTTGAAGTCTGCAGAATGATAAGGAGAGAATCTTCAATACCGATCCTCATGCTCTCAGCAAAGGGTGAAGAGGCAGACATCGTTGTGGGGCTTGAGTTGGGGGCAGATGATTATCTCAGCAAGCCATTCAGTTTGAGGGAACTGGCAGCAAGGATAAAAGCAATCCTGCGAAGAGTTTCAAAACAAAAGGGAGAGGAAAAGGTCAAAAAAAATATTTTAAAATTCAAGACCTTTCAGATCGACTTACAAAAGCATGAAGTCTATGTAAAAAGTGAAAGGGTAGAATTAACTGCCACGGAATTTGCTCTCCTGACAATGCTTGCAAACAATCCTGGAAGGGTTTTTACACGAGACCAGTTGCTTGACGGAGTAAGGGGAAGAGAACTTACCCCTTTTGACAGATCAATTGATATTCATATCAGCCATATCAGACAGAAGATCGAAGACGACCCTAAAGAGCCTACGTATATAAAGACTGTATGGGGAGTTGGATATAAGTTTGAGGATATGGAATAGTGTTAAAGATTACAATCTTCTGGAGAACCGTATTACTCTTCTGCGCTTATTTATTCCTCGTCAATGGCACAATGATGCTTTTCTATATACTAACCGAATCCCCTGAGTCTCTATCCTCTGAAATGCAAAAAGCCATAACCTCTGATGCCTCAACAGTTACAAAAAAATTAGAAAAGGAAATAAAGCACAAGAGCATAACAGAGGAGATTAAAAACCCTGCAGATTTTCAGTTCCTGAAAACCGTGATGGAAAAAGAAAAAAGGGATATGCAGATTTTGGACTTATCAGGAAATGTAATTTCTGAAATCCATTTAGAAAATGGAATAAAAAGAAAAAAACTAACAGAAAATGATGTAAAAATAATACAGGCAAAAGGTCTCTTAATGAGCAAAGGATATGCAGGCTTGATCCGGAGCACAGTGGAAATCGCAATGCCTTTAAAGGTTGACGGAAAGGTTTTAGGGTTAGTGCAGGTCTCCTATCCTAAAACAAATCCATTGAGATTGCGTAAGGTAGTTACATTTGCCGTTGCTGTTGAGACTATTGTTGTAGCCTTATTGGCCATGCTTTTTTCCAAATGGTTTACAATACCAATAAGGGAGTTGATTAAAGCGACTGAACAGATGGCAAAGGGTCATTTAGGGTACCAGGCAAAAATTAAATCCTCTGATGAGATAGGAGATTTAAGCAATACATTTAATTATATGTCAAAAAGTCTTGCAGATATGACCAAGATGCGAAGAGAACTGACAGCAGATATCTCGCATGAACTCAGGTCACCGCTTGCAAGGATAAGAGCATCAGCTGAGAGCCTGTTTGATAAGGTAATAGATGATGAGAAGGAGAGAGAAAGATATTTGCAGGATATTTGTGAAGAAGTTGATGATTTAAACTCATTGATCGGGGACCTTCTGGAACTGTCGAAATTGGAGCTTGATAAAGTAAACCTTGAACGAAGCCTTGTAAACCTGAAAGAGCTCATAACCGGTGTAGTGTCAAAGATAAACCCTATTGCAAAAAGAAAAGGAGTTACTTTAGAAATTGATATAGAAAATAGGATTCCTGAGCTTTCTCTTGATGGCAGGAGGATCAGCCGTGTAATAGGCAATCTCGTGGATAATTCTCTGAAATATACTAATAGTCATGGAAGGATTAAAGTTACTGCTGCTGAGAAGGGTGATTGTGTTGAGGTAAATGTAGAGGACAACGGCAGAGGGATTCCGCAGGAAGAGCTGCAATTTATTTTTGAACGCTTCTACCGCATTGATAAATCCCGTGCAAGGGATACAGGCGGGACAGGACTTGGACTCGCAATTGCAAAGCAGATTATTAAGGCACATGGAGGCGAGATAACAGCGCAAAGCAAATTAGGCGAAGGAACCAAAATTACATTTTACCTGCCAAAGAAAGCAAAGGGATAGAGGGATAAGGATTCCAAACCAAAGTCTTTGACAAAGAGTTTAAA
>Ga0154356_1137_pt1 | contig 12391 bp, 9 predicted proteins | sample RifGroA2_FD_115884 | JGI IMG/M metagenome (GOLD analysis project Ga0154356, IMG submission 115884) | Candidatus Schekmanbacteria bacterium GWA2_38_11 | reverse complement strand
GTGCCGTCTGTCTTTATGCCTATGGTGTGATACCATCCTGCTGCTATCTGTGGGCTCACTGCCAAGGCATCGCTGTATATTATTAGAGATAAAGGCAGAGATAAGGAAAGTAATAACATAAACAAAAAAATCTTTTTACCCATAACTATTACTCCTCATAATGGTTTATTAAAATGAATAAAAATAAAGACATCTTAACAGAATAACCGTTACCTGATTGCTTATATTAAAAATTTGGAAAGGCTGTCCAAAGGTTACAACCCCTCACCTTGCTCTCCCAAAAACAGACTGTATCATAATCCTCTTTTGCTCTCGCGACGATCCTTTGGATCGGATTGCTTCGGTCGCTTTGCTCCCTCGCAATGACATTGCGGCACCGCCTGGAAGTGAGAGGGGAGGTATTATATTAGAAAACCAAAAAACCCCGGCTGTTCCAATATTCTGGAACAAGACCAGGGCTTTTTAAATCAATATACCTTAGGAAATTTAAATCTGTCTGTCTGTCTGTCTGTCTGTGCAAGAATTGAGCCATTTTCATTTCTGTGAACGAAAAAAGTCTGTTGTTGTGCCAAGACAAGATGTGTTTGTTTTGATTTTATAATAATGCTTTAGCTTTTTTTGTCAAGAAAGAAATTAAGTACGAAAAACTGTCCACCAACAGAGTCATGCCCTCTCTACAAAAAATTTAAATGAAAATCGTCTGCTCTTTGTTGACCGGAATAGGACCAGTCCTTACTTAAATTCTGCCTGCAACCACTTCTGTCCAAAATAGATTTTTCACCACAGAGGCCTGCCTGCCGGCAGGCAGGCACTGAGGACACAGAGAAAATATTTGTGGTGTAATATTTTAATTGCAATTTAATTTTTGCTTGACAATAATTATATTGTGATTATAATATAACCAAATGAATTACCGTGCGGCAGAGACCGCAGGGTATGAAAGAACTAATTTATTTTACCCCTCACCTTAATCCTCCCTGCCTGCCGGCAGGCAGGTCCCACAAGGGGAGAGGAAATATAAGGTAACCCTGTGACAAACCACAAGAAATTATCAAGCTAAAATGGAAAAGTTAAAGGTTATAGAAAGAATTTACAACCCTCATCTCAGAAAATCCATGGATAGCCCGTTAATAACGGTGTTAATCGGTCCAAGGCAATCAGGAAAGACTACATCAATAAATACCTGCCTTGAAGGCATTTCAGGAAACAGAAAATTTTATCTGAATTTAGATTCTTTATTTGAAAGAGACAGGGTTAAAAAAAATGAGAATTATTTACTGGAACAGATTGAGGAAACTTTAGGTTTTGGATTAAGTTTACTAAAAGAAAGGTTTTACCTTTTTATTGATGAGGCACAAAAGCTTCCATTAATCTTTGAATCTATAAAAATATTATATGACAAATACTCTCCCCGATTAAAAATTATTATAAGCGGTTCTTCGAGTTTAGAGCTTCTTGACAGAACTGCAGAGACTCTGGCAGGCAGAGTTCAGATTTTAAGAATTTATCCTTTCTCCATAAGTGAAGCATCTCTTTACGAAGAGATTGGAGATTTTGAATGCGCCAAGAGTTTATATAATGGAATTTTTTCAGGCTCTCTCACTCAAAACTTCCTATCCAAGCTTAGCAAAGAATTTAAACCCGGAAGCAAGAAAAAAATGCTTTTAGTTGATAAACTCATAACCCGAAGCCTTTTCCCTCCTACCTTTTCTAAAATAGATGAGGATACTATCCCTCGATGGTTAATAGACTATATTGATACTTATGTTGAAAGGGATATGCGTAGTGTTAAAGATATAGGCAACATAGAAGGTTATCGCAGGGTTGTTGCCCAATTATCTTCAAGGGTAGGTAATCTTCTGGAGTATAACCGATTGGGGAATGATGCAGGTGTTAATCAGATTACTACTAAAAAATATGTTGCAATCTGGCAGGAAAGTCTCATTGGATTTCTCCTTTCCCCCTTTTTCTTAAATATATCTACGAGGATTAAAAAGGCAAAAAAGGTATATTTTTTTGATAATGCTCTTATCTGGGCATTGGGAGGTTTTAAGGGAAGAGAAATAATCAAAGCAAGCGGTGAAATTGGTCATTATTTTGAGAATCTTATAATTGCAGATTTTATCAAATGGGGAATAAATTTAGAAAAGCCTCCATCTTTTTACTTCTGGCAAAAAAGTCATGCATCAGAAATAGATATGGTCATCAGCACAGGAGGAATAACAATTCCTGTAGAGATAAAATATTCTACTCTGTGGGATAATAAGTACCTCCATTCAATTGATATGTTTAAAGAAAAACACAAAGGTAAAAAATTAAAAATACCATTTTCTCTGATTATTTACAGGGGAGAGTTTATGATGCCAAGAAAAGATGTTTTTTGCTCGCCTATATGGCTTTTTTGTTAAAAAGTTTTGAGAAAAGTTTTTCAAGCGATCTTGATGTTTTTATCCTCATTGCAAAAAAACTCTCTCTTTCCTCGACAAATCTTCTAAAAAGCTTTCTGATGTATTACATTGATTTTTAAAAGTAAAAACATAATAATGTTTTTATAGCTTATATTTTTTTTAAAAATACTTGACAACAATACACTCATATATTATATTCTTTTTGGACTCAATAGTTAGGTTATAATTTAAACTTAGGAGGAAAGATTAATGGGAAAGATAATTGGTATAGATTTAGGTACAACCAACTCTGTTGTAGCTGTTATGGAGGGAGGGGACGCAACAGTAATACCAAACTCTGAAGGCGGCAGAACAACCCCTTCAGTCGTGGCTTTTACAAAAGACGGGGATAGGTTAGTGGGCCAGATAGCAAAAAGGCAGGCCATAACAAACCCTCTTAATACGATTTTTTCAATAAAAAGATTCATGGGCAGGAGGTTTGGTGAGGTTTCTGAAGAGATTAAAATGGTGCCTTACAAAGTTAAGGATACGGGGGGAGAGGTCAAGATAGAGGCTCAGGGCAAGCTTTATTCTCCTCCTGAAATTTCTGCCATGGTTTTACAGAAGTTAAAATCTTCTGCTGAAGATTATTTAGGGCATAAAATTACTGAAGCCGTTATAACAGTCCCGGCATATTTTAACGACAGCCAGAGACAAGCCACAAAGGATGCAGGAAAAATAGCAGGACTTGAAGTTAAAAGGATTATTAATGAACCCACGGCAGCAGCATTAGCTTACGGACTTGATAAGAAAAAGAATGAAACCATAGCTGTATATGATTTTGGAGGAGGAACATTTGATATTTCTATCCTTGAAGTTGGAGAAGGTGTGGTAGAAGTTAAGTCAACAAATGGAGATACTCATCTTGGAGGAGATAACTTAGACCAGAGGGTTATTGACTGGCTTGTAACCGAGTTTAAAAAAGACCAGGGGATAGACCTTGCAAAAGATCCGATGGCAATGCAGAGATTAAGGGAAGCTGCGGAAAAAGCAAAGATGGAGTTATCAACATTGACAGAAACTGAAATAAGTCTTCCTTTTATAACTGCTGATGCATCGGGTCCAAAACATTTGAATATCAGGCTTACAAGGGCTAAGTTTGAGCAATTAGTAGATGACCTGATCCAGAAGTCTCTTGGACCATGCCGTCAGGCCCTCCAGGATGCAGGTCTTTCTCCATCGAATATAGATGAAGTAGTCCTGGTAGGAGGTTCTACAAGAATCCCCAAGGTGCAGGAAGTAGTAAAGCAGCTTTTTGGCAAAGAACCGCATAAGGGTGTTAATCCTGATGAAGTTGTTGCAGTTGGTGCTGCTATTCAGGGAGGAGTTTTAGCTGGCGATGTAAAGGATGTTTTGCTCCTTGACGTTACTCCTCTTTCACTTGGGATAGAGACCCTCGGTGGAGTTATGACAAGGCTTATTGAGAGAAATACAACAATCCCTACCAGAAAATCAGAGATATTCTCTACAGCGGCTGATAGCCAGACAAGTGTTGAAATCCATGTTCTTCAGGGTGAAAGAGAGATGGCACGGGATAACCGGACACTCGGGAAATTCCACTTGGTAGGTATTCCGCCTGCACCAAGAGGAATACCGCAGATAGAAGTTACGTTTGATATTGATGCCAATGGAATTGTCAATGTATCTGCAAAAGATCTGGCAATCGGGAAGGAACAGAAAATAACAATTACATCATCCTCAGGCGTATCAAAGGAAGATATCGAAAAGATGGTTAAGGATGCTGAATCCCATTCTGAGGAAGATAAAAAGAGGAGAGAACAGATTGATGTTAGGAATCAGCTGGACTCACTTATCTACAATACTGAAAAAACCCTTAATGAGCATAGGACTAAAATCCCTGAAGCCGAGGCAAAATCTATTGAGGAAGCTCTTAGTGAAGGAAAGAGTGCATTGACAAGCGAGGACCTGCCGAAGATGAAAAGCTCAATTGACCGGATCACTAAATCTTCCTATAAGTTAGCAGAGATAATGTACAGCCAAGCTCAGGGAGGAGCTTCTTCCGGGGAACAGGGATCCCAGGAGCCTAAATCCGGTTCGCAGGCTCAGGAGTCCTCTTCTAAAAGTGATGATAATGTAGTTGATGCTGAATTCGAGGATAAAAACTAAAACTTAAAAACTTTGAAAGGAGGGAATTGTTATGGCAATTGTGAGATGGAATCCTTTGGATGACATTGTTTCTTTTCAAAGAAGGATGAATAAATTCTTTGAGGATACTTTCCTTGTAAAAAGACACCCGGATGAGAAATTTGGTGCAGGGATTTGGTCTCCGGCTGTTGACATCTATGAGACAGAGTCTGACATTGTTCTCAAAGCAGAACTCCCGGAGGTCGACCAGAAAGACATTGAGATAAAGATAGATGAGAATGTCCTTACCCTAAAGGGAGAGAGAAGATTTGAGAAGGAGACTAAAGAAGAAAACTATCACAGAATGGAGCGTTTTTATGGAAGTTTCTCAAGGTCTTTCACGCTGCCTAGCGGTATTGAACAGGAAAAGATCAAGGCTCAATACAAAGACGGTGTTTTAAAGATAACAATGCCAAAGAAAGCTGAGACAAAATCTAAGAAAATCACAGTTGAAATAAACAGTAAAATAAAAGGCTAATTTAATGGCTAAAAGGGATTATTATGAAGTGCTTGGATTAAAAAAAAGTGCTTCAAAAGATGATATTAAAAAGGCTTACCGTAAATTAGCAAGGAAATATCACCCTGATGTCAATCCCGGAGACAAAAAGGCTGAAGAAAGGTTTAAGGAAATCTCTGAGGCCTATGAAGTATTGAGTGACCCGGAAAAGAGAAAAAAATATGACCTTTACGGTCAACAGCCTTTTCAATCCGGGTTTGATCCTTTTAGCTCTTACCAAAAGAGGGGAAGGGGTGAAGGATTTGATTCCCAGGGATTTAACTTTGAAGATACTTTTGGCAGAGGATTTGAAGGTTTTGGAGATATATTTGGTGATATTTTTGGTAAGAGAAAAAAGAGTTATGCACAGGAACCGGCAAAAGGGACTGATATCCAATATAGCATGGAAATATCTTTTGAGGACGCAATAAAAGGCTTATCTACTGATATCACAATTCAAAGGAATGCTTCTTGTGATGAGTGCAATGGAAGTGGAACAACGCCAGGAAGCCGCAGCCAAGTATGCCCCGCATGCAATGGAACCGGCCAAAAAAAAGCAGGACGAGGACCCTTAAGTTTTTCCCAGGCATGTCCCCAATGCAAGGGTTCAGGCTCGTGGAACCCTAATCCTTGTAAGAAATGCTTTGGGTCAGGCACTACTCTAAAAAAAGAAAGAATTGGAGTAAAGATTCCTTCCGGAGTTGATACTGGTTCAAAGGTCAGGATTGCAGGCAAAGGGGAAACCGGTAAACATGGCGGTCCGGCAGGTGACCTTTATATAATAGTCAAGGTCAGGCCTCACCCCTTCTTTGAAAGAAAGGGTGATAATATCTATTGTGTTATACCTCTCACTGTTACCGAGGCTACACTCGGGAGTCAGATAACTGCTCCTACAATTGATGGAAATGTTACAATGAAAATTCCTGAGGGCACACAGAGCGGACAGGTATTCCGGCTGGCAAATAAAGGTTCACCAAAGTTAAAAGAAAGCGGCAGAGGAGATCAATTTGTTGAAGTCAAAATAATGGTACCAAAAAATCTTGATGAAAGGTCCAAACAGCTCTTACGAGACGTTGAAAGGTTAAATTATTACAACCCAAGAAGTAACCTTAGAGTATAGAAGAAATTTAAAAATATGGCGGAAAATATAAAAATTGAGAATGAGATTTCTGATGAAAATGGCGAAGCCCCGGCGATACAGGAGGACGGAAAAGAAAAACATCTGCTCTTGCTAGAAAAATCCCTTAAGGAAAAAGAAGAAGAAGCTGCAAAATACCTGGATCATTTACAGAGGCTGCAGGCAGAATTTCAGAATTACAAAAAAAGATCCGCAGAGGAGAGAAAAAAAATTGAAGAAGTTGGGAAAGAAGATTTAATAAAAAATCTGCTACCAGTAATTGACAGTATGGAAAAATCACTAAATCACACAGGTAAGGATTTAGACAGAAAGGTTATTGTTAAAGGAATTGAGCTTGTCCATAAACAGCTTAAAAATTTACTTAAGAAAGAAAGAATAACAAGAATCGAATCGGTTGGTGAAAAATTTGATCCTCTATTGCATGAAGCGGTGATGACAGAATTTTCTGATGAGCACAGCCCGGGAATAATTCTTGAGGAATTAGAACCCGGTTACTCTTTTAACGGCAGGATTTTGAGGCCTACAAAAGTAAAAGTTGCAATATCTAAAGAGCAAGGCTGAGTTTTTTCCTTTATACTTTCTTAGAGATCTAAAAAATAAATAGCAATCTTAAATTCTGTAGAAAATGTAGCATAAGGCTTGAGCCTGCTGCTATAAAATTCTGGTGGGTAGATTAAAAACCTATAAAATATTGCAGTCTAAAGGTTGCAATTGCCTGCATAAATATCTTTTAAAAATATAAAATTGACTCATTAAAGTGGTAGGAGTTTCTAAAGATGGAAGAAAAAGATAATGAGAGACAAGTAAAAGAGAGTGGTCCAGGGTTTAAGGTTATTGATAAACGTCACTCAGTAAAAAAAGTTGCTGAAGGGGAAAAAGGGGATGACATCCAATCAAAGAAATATCCTTCCTATGTGGAGGAACTGAGAAGCGAACTTGACAAAAAGGACAAAATCTTAAAAGAATATATAGAATCATATAAGAATATGAAGAAGGAGAACGAGGATTTTAGAAACAGACTTAAAAAGGATATGGAACTAAGACTGGAATCTGCAAAGATGGATTTTATTAAGAACTTTATTGAAGTCTTTGATAACCTTAATAGAGCTCTTGATGCAGCAGAGGATTCAAAAAACATCGTCGCTCTTATTGACGGGGTAAGAATGATCCAGTCTCAATTCTTTACAAAACTAAAAAAAGATGGCATTGTGGAGATAGATCCAATAGGTAAACCCTTTGATCCGCGGACACAGGAAGCAGTTGAAACTGTAGAGGTAGGGGAGAAGGAAAAGGATAATATTGTATTGTCTCAGTGTGAGAAAGGGTATTTAATGGGAGAAAGATTGCTACGACCTGCAAAGGTCAGAGTTGGGAGAATCAAGGATGAAGCACGGGAAATTGCCTGATTATAAGGAAAAGCAGAGATTAATCTATTCTGCTCAAACCCCTGAAGAGATTCTAATAAACTATGGAGATAGTTTCTTTAGTGCTGAACGGTATGATGATGCGATAGACTTTTATGAAAAGGCAAATTACAAAAGGGGTCTCCAAAAAATTGGAGACTTAGCCATAGAGGAAGGAGACCTTTTTTTATATAAAAGGGTTTACAGGTTTTTAGGGGAAAAACAGATTTCTTACGAAATAGCCAATAAAATCGGTTCAAAGGCATTGGAGCTGGAAAAATATTCCTTTGCAAAGAAGGCATTTGAAATAGCCGGGAACCAGGAAATGCTAAATAAATTAACACTTGATGTTGAAGGAGAGGGTCTTGGCAAAGCGTGATTATTATGAAGTTTTAGGAATTGGAAGAAATGCAAATGATGAAGAGATAAAAAAGGCATACAGGAAATTAGCTCTAAAATACCATCCTGACAAAAATCCGGGCGATAATGAATCTGAGGAGAAATTCAAAGAATCTGCTGAGGCTTACGAGGTACTGAGAGACCCTGAAAAACGAAGCCTTTATGACCATTATGGGCACGAGGGTTTAAGAGGGACAGGATTCCAGGGATTTACTGGGTTTGAAGACATATTCTCGAGCTTTAGTGATATTTTTGAAGACTTCTTTGGCTTTGGTACAGGGGGAAGAAAAAGAGAAACCTCAAGAAGAGGATCTGATCTTAGATATGATCTGCAGATTTCTTTTCTCGAAGCTGCCTTTGGCAAGGAAGCCGAAATAGAAATAGAGAGGCCTGAGGAATGCCAGAACTGCAAAGGGTCAGGGGCAAAGCCCGGTACAAGCAGATTGCAGTGCCATGTTTGTGGTGGAAGAGGTCAAATCATCCGTTCCCAGGGGTTCTTCAGCATTAGCACTACATGCTATCAATGCAATGGAGAAGGAACCATTATAAAGGAGTCCTGCAAGGAGTGCAATGGGAGAGGAAGAATCAGAGAAACAAAGAAGATTTTGGTAAAAATCCCGAGAGGAGTTGAAACGGGTTCGCGTATAAGATTAAAAGGTGAAGGCGAAAGAGGAATAAAGGGTGGACCATATGGAGACTTGTATATATTTATTCATGTGGAACCACATCCTTTTTTTGAAAGAGACGGAGATGATGTCATATGCCAGATACCGATATCCTTTTCCCAAGCAACCCTTGGTTCAGAAATTGAAGTTCCGATTTTAGAAGGGTCAAAGAAATTGACTATTCCGGCTGGAACGCAGACAAACGAAACATTTAGATTGAAAGGAGAAGGGTTTTACCATCTCCATGGTAGCGGCAGGGGAGACCTGTTGATCCAAGTGGTTGTCAAAACTCCCACCAGTCTTACAAAAAGGCAAGAAGAACTTCTCAGAGAGTTTGCAGAAATTAGCGGTGAAGAGATCAGTAAAAAACAGAAAAACTTTTTCCAAAAATTGAAAGATTTCACATGACTCTTTTTTAAGAAGGGGTATCCTGTTGACAACAGTGATTTCAACTGGTAAATTATTAATATAAATAATTTCATAAAAGAAAAATTCTTTATAGAAAACATTAATAATGATCGAGCTTGAAAACTTAAGAGGGATGCTTTCAGAGAGTGGGCAAAAGGCTTTGTCTTTAGCCATTGAGGAATCTCAAAAGAGAGGACAAAACTACTTAGGAATTGAGCATCTGTTTCTTGCATTGACGGAGGTGGAGAAATCCCTTTTCTTTGACGTAATGGCAGAACTACACCTCAACCCAAGCATTATTATCCACGCCCTCAACCAGCATCTTAACATCGCCAAGTTATATTCAGGAGAAGAAATGAAGGTACTGCCTGCTACAAAAAATATTTTCAGGCAGGCATGGGACGATGCCCAAAGCTCAGGGAGAAAAACCGTTGAGGCCACTGATCTATTGATAGCAATATTTCAGGAAAGCCATGGGATGCTGGTGAAAATTATAAGAAGCTTAGGAATAGAACCCAGCATTATTGTAGAAAAAATTACCCACAAGGTAAGGACAAGGGAAGAAAAGGGAGAAGAATTTAAGAAAAAATATGAACTTCCTCCTTACCTTAAGCATTTTGGTATAAACCTGAACAAGCTTGCCCGCCTGGATAAACTTCCACCAATAATTGGGAGGGAAGAAGAGATCAGGCAGGTGATGGAAATTCTTTACCATAAAGAAAGGGCTAATTCGGTAATGATCATTGGTGAAAGCGGTGTCGGGAAAACTGCTATTGCAGAGGGTCTTGCTAAAAAAATTGAGCTTTCACCGCAGAATATTCCGCCGAGGTTAAGGAATTGCCAGATAATAAATCTTCAGATGAATACGATTGTTGCGGGAACAATGTTCAGAGGAATGTTTGAGGACAGGATCCAGAATATTATAAATGAGCTGAAGGAGAGACCCAACTTAATTTTATTTGTAGACGAAGCCCACTCCCTTATCGGTGCTGGTTCAGCCATGGGTGTCCCCAGCGATGCAGCCAATATTTTTAAATCATCTTTGGCAAGGGGAGAGATCAGAATTATCGGAGCAACTACCGCCACTGAATATAAGGCCTACATTCAGGAGGACGAGGCTTTATCCAGGCGTTTCCGTGCGGTAAGTATAAAAGAGCCAACAATTGAAGAAGCAAGGGAAATCGTTCTCGGAGTAAAGCCAAGGCTTGAGAGGAATTACTCAGTCAAGATTTCTGAAGAAGCTATTGACACTGTCCTTGAAATGTCACCGAGATATATGCGTTCTTTGAGACTTCCTGATAAGGCAATAGGCTGGTTGGATACAGCAGCCGTAAAGGTTGAGATAAACAGACTTGACAGGCCTGTTACAAAGGATGACGTCATTGAAGTTATATCCCAGGAAGCTGATATACCAAGAGACATGATTTTCAGAGATACAACTGATAGGTTTAAAGATATAGAAAAAGAATTAAGCCGGAGGGTTGTCGGACAAAAGGAAGCAATTTCAGCTTTGGCAAATCGCTTGAGATTAAATAAAGGTCCGTTAAAGGAAAATTTTGACAAGCCTGATGGAGTACTTCTTTTCTTAGGACCAACCGGGGTAGGAAAGACAGAGATGTCAAAAGCCCTAGCAAAATTTTTGTTTGGTGATGAGAAGAAAATGATACGTCTTGATATGTCGGAATACAGAGATTCTGCCATATCAGTGGACAAACTAATCGGGATGCCCCGCGGCATTGTTGGGTCTGAAAGAGGAGGGATATTAACCAACCAGGTAAAGGATAATCCGCTTTCAGTCCTTCTTCTTGATGAAATGGAAAAGGCGAATTCTTATGTGCTTAACATATTTTTGCAAATTTTTGATGAAGGTTGGATTACAGACGGAAGAGGGAAGAAGGTTTATTTTTCAGACACCATAATAATAATGACTTCTAATTTTGCTGCTGAAAAGTTCAAACGGCTTACAAAGCCTTTTGGTTTTCTTTCCGATGTACAACAGTTTGATTCTGTCAAGAAAGAGGTACTCAAGGAAGTTGAAAACACTTTTTCTCCTGAGTTTATCAATCGTATTGATGATATCATAGTTTTTTCACCCCTGACAGAAGAAGAAATAAAAGAAATAACAAAGATTTACCTCAGCAAGATAAATGAGTTTTTGATAACCCAGGGCAAAGAGATGATGGTTGAGGAAAGGGTAATTGAAATATTGACAAAAATCGGTTTTAGCATTAAATATGGGGCAAGGTTTCTAAAGAGGACTATTGATGAGAAAGTAAAAATACCAATAACCCTTAACTGGAAAAAAAGTTCAAAGTTTTTAGTCAGTGTTAAAGGAGAAGAGATAGTTGTGGATTGGGAGCACTGATAGTAAATTGTAATTAATTTTCAGGATAATTTTAAAAAGTCCAAAGTCAGAAAAGATGGCCTTGGATTTTTATTTTGGTTTACAAAAAATATTTTTAAAAAGTAATCACGATGATAGAGGTAAAAAATCTAACTAAATATTACCGTGGCATTAGAGCTGTAGAGGATGTTAATTTTAATGTAGAGCGGGGAGAAATAGTAGGGCTTTTGGGTCCCAATGGAGCTGGTAAGACCACAACTATGAGGATTATCACAGGTTTTATTCCTGCAACAAAAGGAGAAGTTAAAGTCGCAGGGTTTGATGTTTTTGAGAATCCCCTTGAGATTAAAAATCAGATCGGTTATTTGCCAGAAACCCCCCCTCTTTACAAAGATATGGTAGTTACCTCCTTTTTGGAATTTGCGGGAAGACTGCGTGGGGTGGAAAGAGATAAGATTGGTTCAAGAATAAATTATGTTTTAGAGCGGTGCGGGATTTTAGATGTAAAAGACAGACTTATTGGGAATCTTTCTAAAGGTTACAAACAGAGAGTCGGCGTAGCCCAGGCTCTCATCCATGACCCTGAAGTCCTGGTTTTGGATGAACCTACTATCGGGCTTGATCCAAAACAGATTACAGAAATAAGGCATTTGATCAAGGAGCTTGGAGGAGAGCACACGATTATTCTTAGTACCCATATCCTTCCAGAAGTGACTATGACGTGCCAGAGAGTAATAATAATAAATGAGGGTAAGGTAGTTGCCACAGATTCCTTTGAAGGCCTTTCGGCAAAATTGAGGAAGTCAGAGAAGATCTTTATAAGAGTTTCAAGGGTTGATGAGAGTATCTTTAACAGACTGGAAATGATAAAGGGGATAACACATATCAGTAAAGACGGCTCCTCTGAGAATAGTCTGATAGTTGAAAGTGAATTGGGCTTTGATGT
>Ga0154356_1110_pt1 | contig 12545 bp, 13 predicted proteins | sample RifGroA2_FD_115884 | JGI IMG/M metagenome (GOLD analysis project Ga0154356, IMG submission 115884) | Candidatus Schekmanbacteria bacterium GWA2_38_11 | reverse complement strand
TTAAAATTTTCTTTTATCAGATTGCAAAGAATGGCAAACTTATGGCATTCCCACATTTTCGTAACCCAGCCTCCCCCTGGATAAATTCCTACTGTAAATTTTTTCCTATCAATATGGTATTTTGAAAAAATTTCGTCCGCTAATTTATGGGTTTCAGAATCAGGGTAGATCAGCTTAGATTCCTTTCCATTGACTCTGATCCCTAATTTCTTGAGCAAGCTTAAATTTTTATCTACCATATGGGCGTCTCGGTTGCCCGGAGTGACTTTTACCTTGGTGAACAAAGAATTCATCGGTTCTCTGCAACTTCTCTTGTCAAAACCTATTGAAAATTTGGCTCCGGAAAAGAATGTAATAATTCCACTCTTTATAAGACCCTGGAAATCCAAAGCAAGGTCGAACTGTTCATCCCTCAGTGTTTTAAAAAAATTTTGCATCTCTTTTATTACAGGAATAAAAAGCTTTGGATTTCTGATATCCCTTCTCCAGCACTTGGTGTCGATTGTATATAACTTGTGAATGTTCTTGTTGCCAAGGAGAATATCCTTAGACTTTTCTTCAACGACCCAGCTTATCTTGGCCTTCGGGAAAGCGTTTTTGAGAGCATTTAAGCTTGGAAGGGTATGTACTACATCCCCTATGGAACCAAGTTTAACAATTAAGATTTTTTGAAAATTCATTTTTATGCAATCTGGCTTTTAGATTTTTTTATTTTTTCATTTCTTAACAAATATGTCAAATTTTTTTAAGCATAAAGTATCTCTTCACCCCGTGAAAGTATCTAAGGTGGGATGGTCGACTTTATTCACTCTTAATCGTTCGACTGAGCTCACGATGAAGTCCTTCTATCCTTCTACCTTTTGACCAGACTCAAGTCTCAGGATGCAGCTCGTCGAACCATCGAGCCTTTTCAGAGAGACTAAAGCCTCCCTTACCCGTATTTTCCTCTTTAATTACTGATAAGAAAATGCTTTTAAGCATAAAAAGTTCGGACTTTTTTACAGTTTAAAGTTTAAAAGGTCAACAGGTTGATAACTAACACAATAACAGAGCATCCTTGCAAAACAAGTCAGATATGTTATTATGAAAAAATTAATTTTAGATTGGCAGTTTTAGGTAAAAAGTCTTATAGAACTATATTCTATATGAAAAAATTATTACTATTCAGAATCAGAATAATTGATGAATACATAATGAAGGAGATATTTTTCCCTTTTCTCTCACTCCTTATACTTTTTACGATACTCCTCATACTTGGCAATATTAGGACACTGATTGAGCTAATAGTAAACCGCGGCATAGGATTACTCTATATCCTGGAGCTTTTGATTTTCCTTATCCCTCAATTCATTGGTTACATTATTCCCATAGCACTTTTCATTGCAGTAATCACTGCCATGTTTCGCATATCCACTGATAGTGAGATAATAGCAATTAAATCCTCAGGGATTAGTTTATATAGAATATCTTTGCCAGTAATAATATTTTCTTTCTTTTGTTTCATCCTGTCGCTGTATACAATACTGGTAATTACGCCTTCATCATATAATTATTTTAAACAGCTCTCCTTAGAATTAATTCGTAATAGAGCCGTAATTGGGCTTCAGGAAAAATCATTTAATGAATTAATGGACGGTTTTGTCATGTATCCCAATGACATTTCATCAAACGGACTGCTTGAGGGGGTTTTAATTTCAGATAGCAGGGATGAAAAAAATAAGAGAGTAATATTCGCAAAGGGAGGAAGAATGATACCCGGGAAGAACTCCTCTGAAATACTTTTACATTTATCTGATGGCGGTATCCATGTATTTGAAAATTTGTCCGAGACCTATAAGCTCATAAAGTTTTCATCTCTGGCAATACAAGTGGATTTGCTTAGGAGATTTGAAGTAAAGGAATTCAACTCCAAGCGGATGATGTCCATTGCTCAATTAAAAAAGCTGGGAGATGAACATAAAAACGACAAAAAGAAATTTAATAGCATAATGATAAGTATATACCAGAAATTTGCAATCCCTTTTTCCTGCGTAGTGTTCGGGATACTCGCTATCCCCTTTGGAATCATCTTTCAGAGATCCGGCAGAGAACCGGGATACGTTGTCTGCATTACCTTAATGTTGGCTTACTTCATTTTTTTCATGGCAGGAAAGAGACTTGGTGAGCAGGGAATTGTAAGTCCATTGGTCGCCACAGCAACCCCAAACCTTATCTTTTTTACTATTGGAATTTATTTGCTTCACAGGATAACCAATGACAAAAGTTCCTGGATGCTGGAAAGCTCCCAAAAAATAAAAACTGTCTTCTTTATAATCCAGAAGAAACTATCCAAAGACAAAACCCCCGAAAAGTGACAAGAAGGTTTTCAGGCTAAAAGGCCCATATAAAGTTTCTCGTAGGACCTGGCTTCTGACTCGCTGTCAAAATATTTTTCTGCTGCAAAGCGGGCTTCTCTTCCCATGTTTTCTCTGAGCTTCTTATCCCCTAAAAGAATTAGAAGTTTATTCTTCAGATCTTCAACATTCTGATTCGCAGAAATCAGTCCGTTAACACCGTCAGTTATAATTTCTCTGATAGCTCCAAAATCAAAGGCGACTACTGGTCTTCCGCAGGCCATCGCCTCTAAAGCAGCCCTGCAGCTTCCATCATTACCTTCAGCTAAAAGAATAGACACGTCCATGGCAGCATAGAGACAGGGGAGGTCATCTTTCCTGTAACCGGCAAAGATCACATTCTCAATTAAACCTAACTCCTTGGCCATCTCCCTGATCCTTGGCAGAGTTTCCCCTTTGCCTGCAAAAACAAGCTTAATATCTTTGTATCTGGTCTTAATAAAAGGCAATGCTTCAAGTATGAGATTATGGCCCCTGCCTGGTTTAAACCTTGCTACCATACCTATAACCGGAACGTCCTGATTTATGGAGAATTCCTGCCTTATCTTTAGAGAAGAAAGAGAAGGGTCAAACCTCTTTATATCCACAGAACCCGGTATAACCTTCACTATATCAGGGTTTATTCTGAAATTTTCAATGATCATCGATTTATGAAACCGGGACACTGTTGTGATAGCGTCGCAGATTTTCTCATACAGGATCTTATACCCTCTCCTCTTTTGCATGGACTTCTGGTTATGGACTGTCCTTACTATTTTGGGTTTGCCCTTTGAAAGGGATGAAGAAAACTTTGCTATCCACTGATCATTGGAGAGGTGGCAGTGAAGGATATCTATTTTTCTGCTGTCAATTTCTTTTGAAAGCCTCAGGATATCTCTTAGAGTTTTTACCAGGTTAATACCTCTCTGGAGGAAGAGAGAAGTTTCCACATCAACACCAAGTTTTCTGGCATGGGAAGCAAGATTCCCTTTTAAAGGACTACAGAAGAAAAAGACATTATGGCCTAACTGTTTTAATGCAAGGGATAATGAGAGCGCTGGTGCGGCAGCCCCTGTCAGGTGATGGCTGCTGATGACATGGATGATATTTAGCTTGCGCAAAGAATGACTCCTGAAGAGATTTTCATATCACTTTTAATGGCAGTGTAAAGAGGATGAGGTAATAAATAAGCAGCACAAAACAAAATCAATTTATTTCAAGTATTCTGGAATTCAAGAGCAAGTGCTCACTCCCCCTACCCTCCTTTACTAAAGGGAGGTAGGGGGATTTGATTCCCACTTGAATCCTTTCCAAGTAGTTTCTATTTTTGCGCTTTTAACTTTTAGTTTTAAACTTTTTAATCTACTGCTCTTCCCATAGTAATAAACAGGTCACTTGTTGTAACACCGGGATGGTTTTTCTCCTGAGCAACTTTTTCTGCCATATTTATGAGCTTTGATATTCTAACTTCATCCATGTTTTTGTTAAGCATCAGGGCCGAAAGGGCATGGAGAGCATGCTGGCACCAGAGGGATTTAATCAGTTTACTTACCGTTTCAACGCATTCATTTATTTCTTTCTCAACAGCCTGTTCCTCACACTCCGCACCAAACACCGGATCACACTCGAGGCATGCAGCATAATGGAACATGGATTCTCCGTCAATCTTTGGCGGTGTTTCATCTATCGTTTTGTAATCAAGCTTTGCGGAAAGCTCTGCAAAAGCTGCGTCCAGCATTACAGTCGTAACACCACTGAGCCCGCCTTCTTTCAGCATCTTTTTCTTAAGGGTCTCAGGTTTTATCATGGATTCTACTTTTAATTTATTATTTGCCAATTCTTCTGCAAGGGCCTGAATCTTTAAGACATTGCTCAATGGGACTGTGCCATCAGCCATAGAAGAACTCAGGTTAAACCTTGCGTGGCAGCACCAGGGCATCTTCTCAGATTTTGCCAGTGTGAAGCGGCTCGCACCAGAAATTGCTTCAAGGCTCTTGCAGGTCTCCCGCAGTTTCTTATTGCAGCTCTGGCACATGTGAATGTATTTGAGCGCTCTTTCAGGGATCCACCCTGTTGCCTTTTTTTTCTCAAATGTCGCCAAACTCTCTTTATCAAACTGCCTTTCCCCTATTTTCTCTCTATATTTCCCAAGGCAGGTTGAGGAACAGAAGTATTTTTCATTAAGCTCCATCGCGTCTTTTATCACCAAAGTTTTATTGCAGGTCACACAAGCCGACTCCATTAAGTACTCCTTACTTAAGTTATTTATTGGAAAGAATTTTTTGTTTTGCCACTTTAAATCCACTTATTTAGCTATGGGAAAAACTTGAAAAGCTTAACCTTACTCTTAGATTTTTTTTGCTTCATCGACGAGCATTATGGGTATATCATCTTTTATCTCATACATAAGCTTGCAGGCATCGCAGATTAATCCATCTCCTTTTTCGCTCAAGTGTAGATCTCCTTTACACTTGGGACAAGCTAAAATATCCAGCAGTTCCTTATCAATAGCCATTAAGTTCTCCTTCTTGTGAAATTGATTTAATCCTTTTTTTAGAGGTTTTTATATTAAAAAACCCTTCTATGTCAACGATGAAATTTATCATTTAAAAGCATTAAGATTAAAGTTACAGTTCAAAGTTTTGAGTTTTAGTTTTGCACTTTTCACTTTGCATTTTACACTTCCATCTACTCGCTGCTTGAACCTCCAAAATTAGAAATTTTCCTTATAATATCCTTTGAGGAATGATCCTTTGGATCTCCTGTAATCGCTACTTTGCCTCCATAACTCTTTACTGTTTCCCTCTCTGGAACAGTATCTAATGTATAGTCAGACCCCTTTGCATGAATATGAGGCTTAAGCGTTAATAAAATGTTTTCTACATTGCGCTCAGGAAAAAGAGTAATGTAATCAACACATTCCAGAGCGGATATTATCTCGACTCTTTCTTCTTCGTTTGTGACAGGCCTCCCGCTGCCCTTCAATGCTTTTGTTGACTCGTCACTATTTATGGCAACGATTAAAATATCCCCGAGGGCTTTTGCTCCGGTTAAGTAGCGGATATGACCGACATGGATAATATCAAAGCAACCATTTGCAAGTATAATCGTTTTCCCTTTCCCTTTAAAACTATTTACAAGGACCTCGAGTTGCCTGAGGGTCTTAAATTTTGGAACTCTCTCAAGCATTCAAAATCTCCTTTAACTCTTTTTTTGTTACAGTTGCTGTCCCTCTTTTCATAACCACAATTGCACCTGCATAATTAGCCAGGTTCATTGCTTCTTCCAGAGTTCCCCCTGAAACAAGGGCAAGAGTAAAGGTAGAAATCACAGTGTCTCCGGCCCCCGTTACATCTGCAATCTCATCAGAGCCGAAAATAGGGATTGAAACTATTTTCCCGCTATTTTTAAAAAGTGTCATCCCTTTCCTCCCCCTTGTTATTAAAACAGCAGAAGGATTGATCATCTTCATGATTTTTTTTCCGGCTTCGGTCAGAGACTTTTCATCTTCATCCCTGATATCTATGCCCGAACATAGAGAAGCCTCAGGCTCATTTGGGGTCACAGCAAAAACATTTTTAAACTGAGCTAATTTGAAACGGGAATCTACTGTAATTATCACTCCATTATTCACACTCGCTATTTTATTTATCTTTTCTATCAGCCTCGGAGTTACCAGACCCAACCCGTAATCAGAAACCATTAATGCCCTGGCTTTTTTCAGGTTAGCCTCTAAAAACTTCTCTATTTTTTGTTCAGTAGTGTTCTTAATCATATTTCCAGGCTCTCTATCGATACGGATAACCTGCTGCCTTGTGGTGTGGTAGCTGCCTGCCAGGATTCTCGTCTTCCGTGTTGTAATCCGGTCCTTTTCAACAAAAATCCCATCTGTCGGGATACCGAGCTTCCTTATATTTTCCAGGATTACCTTTCCAAAATGATCGTTCCCTATTACTGAAATTGGAATAACATTGCATCCAAGGCTTCCAAGATTATTCAGAGCATTCCCTCCTCCGCCCAGGAATATATGCTCAGAGTCAATTTTCAGGATTAGTACAGGAGCCTCCCTTGAAACCCTGCTAGTACTTCCATAAATATATTCATCAGCTATTATATCCCCTATGGTCAGTATTGTAGAGGATTTAAAGTTATTTATTAATTCCAGCAGCCGTTTTTTATTAATTTTCTTTTTCATGAATTAAAAAATCTGGTTACAGGGTTAATTTTCTCCTGGTCAAAGATCCACAAAACAGCTTCCATTAAGTCTTCAGCTATAAAAACTTTTTTAAGAAAAGAATCCCGGTTATTGAGTTCCAATTCACCGGCTCCGTACCCACTCCTTACAATTATTGCTCTGGCACCTGCATTCTTTGCAAGAACTGCATCACTTAACTTATCTCCTATAACATAACATTTGGTTAAGTCCAGATTAAACTCCTCTGCAGCCTTGAGAAGCATTCCCGGAAGAGGTTTTCTGCAGTTGCATCTACTCCTGTAAGGTTTTTTACCTACCTTAGGGTGATGAGGACAATAGTATATCTTATCAAGAAATGCTCCTTCAATCTGGAGGAGGGTTTGAAGCCATTTGTTGGCTTTAATTATCATTTCTTCTGAAAAATATCCCCTTGCAACTCCGGCCTGATTCGTTGCAAGGATGGCCTTAAAGGGAGACTGGTTAAGCAACTTTATGGCCCTGCCGGACCTTGGTAAAAGGGTTAAGCGGTTAGTGTCATTGACATAACCTACCTCAACAGTTACTGTTCCATCTCTGTCAAGGAATATGGCCCTGTTCTTTTTTTCATTTTTTACTGTCATATATCCTTACCACCACAATTTTGATTTTTGAATTTTAAATTTCTATTAAACCCTTTATATAATATTTAATCTCCTGCCAAGCAACTCAATTCCTTTTATAACATCTTCTACTTCGATTGCCTCAATACATGCTGGTTTACCATTGACTGATGGTTCACATTCCTTAAAATAATTCTGCCTGCAGGGTCTGCAGGTAAAAGGCTTTATGACAATCTCATATTTTTCCTTTTCCAAATATGGCGCTGTTTTCTCAGGAGCTGCAGGCCCAAAAATAGTGACTACCGGTACCTTTAAGGCAGCAGCTATATGCATTGGCCCGCTGTTGTTTCCAATAAACATGTCACAGCATTTTATTATGCTGGTTGCCTCCCTCAAAGAGATTTTACCGGCTAAATTTATTACTTTTTCTTCCGCGAGAGAAGCTATTTTTGAAGAGACTGCCTCGTCAGCTTTGCTCCCCAGAATTACCACCTGTGCATTATAATTTCTGACTAATTCATCGCATACCTTTGCATATCTTTCAGGCAGCCATTCCTTAGGTTTGATAGAAGCCCCTGCATGCATAGCAACCAGAAGCCTGGTAGATGGGAGGCGATTCTGCGAGATGAAATCTTTGGCAAAGTTTTCATCTTCTTTGGAAAACTTAATAGTCAGTACCCTGCTATGCGGCTTAATTCCTATCCCGCTTACAAGGTCAAGAAAGTAATCGACCTCATGCTTCTTTATTATCTCAGGAGTAGCATGTATTTTTTCTGTAAGCAATAATCCCCGACCATCAGTATCAAAGCCGATTCTCTGCGGTATTCCCATAATAAAAATTTCAAGGGCAGAAACAAAAGAGTTGGTAAAAAGAATACCGAGGTCAAAATTATATTTTCCCCTCCATGACCTCGAAAGCTTTAACCTTCCCAGCAGACTGTTATTCAGGAGTTGTGTATCAAATATCAAAAACTGATCAATGCATGGATTATACTTTAAAATTTCAGCTACAGAAGGATTAGCGCCAACAAATATCTCCGCTTTACTGAAGCTCTCCTTTATTGCAGCCAGCGCAGGAGTTGTCATAATAGCATCCCCTATCCAGTTTGATTCCCTTATAAAAATCTTATTGATATTCTCTCTGTTTAACATAACACCTGACCAAAGATTAAATTCAAATATCAAAGCCCAAATGATAAATTAAGTTTAAAACTCCAAATTCCAAGTACCAAATTTATTTTGTGTTTTGAGCTTTGTCATTTGTCATTACTACATATTGATCTCTTGTAAAATCTTTCTCCTTATACTTTTTAATCAAAACCTTGGGGCGTGTTTTCCATCTTCTGTGCACCCAGAACCATTGCTCCGGATATTCCCTTACATAATTTTCAATAACGGTTGTAATGGCTTGTGTAAAATCTACCAGGTACTTTTTCCTGTCTATTCCTTTTTCTATTTCTACAGGTTTTTCAAATTTTACTCTGTGCTTACTTAAACCTTCTCTGATTATAAATGCGGGGATGACAGGGACATCTGTTCTGAGAGAAAGCAGAGCCAATGCAAAATTTGTACAGGCTTTTTTACCGAAGAAATCAACAAATACGCCTTCGCTGTGTTTTACATTCTGATCATTTAAAGTCCCTATTATCTCCTTCTTCTGTAAGGCTCGCAGGATATGCTTCATCCCGTTTTTCTTTGAAATTATTTTATTTCCTGAGTGGGAGCGGTACTTAGATACAACCATATCAAGGACTCTGCTATCCAAAGGACGAACTATAATATTAAATGGTTTATGATAAATGGCAAACAGATGTGGTAAAATCTCCCAACTCCCGAAATGGGCTGTGCAGAAGAGAATCCCCTTCCCTCTTGCAAGGGCGCTCCAGACATAGTCGATATTTTCAAAGGTCACTATATCATTTAAATTCTCTCTGGTTAATTTTGGAATTCTGCAGAAATCAAGAAAGGTGAGAGATAGATTCTCATAAGCTTTTTTTGCAATAGATTTAATATCTTTTTCGCTCTTCTCGTTACCAAAGGCCGTCTTTAAATTTTCAATTGTTATGTCCCTGTGCTTCTTGTCAACATAGTAAATGAAAAGGCTGAGTCTGGTAAGGACAAATCCTGCAGCCCGAACAGGGATAGAACCGATCATCTTCACTAATGCAAGAGAAATTATAAAAAAAATTCCCATGACTTTTCAAAATACTTTAAGATAATTCTTTCAAACTCGTCTTCCTCATCTAAGGCTACTGAAAGTTTTAAAAAAAATAAGTTATCCATCAAGGAAAGGAGCCCAGAAGACCTTGTAACATCCTTTTCAGTAGTAATTATTGCCTCTGCTTTTAGCTCTTTAGCCTTACTGTCTATGGCCTTTATTTCATCAGATGAATAGTAATGGTGATCACCAAACTCTATAAAATCTATGATTTCAACTCCCGTATCTCTCAACGATTTTTTGAAAGACTCCGGGTCAGCAATGGCTGAAAATGCCAAAACCTTTTTATTCTTAAATAAAGTCGCCTCATAAGCCCTTTTTGATTTGAAATCTACAACCATCTCAGCTTTATGGACAGCTTTAAAAATCGGGGCAACCTTATTATACTGCTTAATAAAATTCTTAAAAGAATTGATATTTTTATCAATTTGATTGGTCTTTGTCAATACTATTAGGTCTGCTCTCCTAAGGGCTGCAAAAGGCTCCCTGAGGCTGCCTCCAGGAATTAATTTGTTCTTTTCAAAGTCTTTGCTTGAATCAATTAGCAATATATTCAGATCCCTTTTAAGGCTGATGTGCTGATACCCGTCATCAAGAACAAGGGCTTTTACGCCGTATTCTTCAATGGCGTATTTACCGGTTAAAAACCGGTCTTTGCCGGAAATTACAGGAACCTCTTTTAATTTTTCTGCAAGCATCACTGCCTCATCACCTGCAAATGGAGGTTTCATGACAACTTCTTTAGTAGTTGAAACGACATTTATGGCTTTGGATTTTTTTGACTTATACCCCCTGCTCAATACTGCATGAAAAATATTATTCTTTGAAAGGATATTTGAGACCTTTTCAGTAATTGGAGTTTTTCCGGTACCTCCCCATGAAAGATTCCCTATGCTTATAACACAGCAGGGAAGTCTTCTCTCTTTAAGAAACTTTATTTTATAAAGAATATTTCTGCAATTTATTATGAGAAAATATAAGGCGGAGATTAGAGAGAGAAAACTCTTAATAAAAGATGCTGCCAGTCCTCTCTTTCTCCCGCTGATGAGCTCAAGGTAATAAGTTCTTATATCCATTCAGTTGTGTCCAAAACAAAAAAATGTAAAGTTCGCTCCCAGCACGAACCTACTTTAACACAGGTCTGTCATTCCGCACACGCCTGTCCTCACGAAAGTGGGGAATGCGGAATCCAGGGTTTCCTGTGAAAACAGGAATCTAATTCATTTAATAGTTCCCTGCTTTCGCAGGGACGACGTCTGGATTCCCGCTTTCGCCTGTCTGCCGGCAGGCAGGCGGGAATGACACTGATAATATTATTTTTTTACCACGATGCAAGGCATCAAGGAATTATTTTTATTTAAGCGGAAAAAACTTTTTTATCAGGTCAAGGGTTCTCTCAGTTGCACCGAGATTTTTCTCAAACAGAGAGTACGCAACTCTGCCAATCTCCTCTCCTTTTTCAGGATTAGAAAGAAGGTCAGAGATTCTCTGCTCTATTTCAGAAGGGTCGTGGACCTGAATCCCACCGCCTGAGTTTACAAAAAGCTCAGCTATCTCTCTAAAGTTGTGCATGTATTTCCCGAAAAACACCGGTTTTTTAAAAACTGCTGGTTCGAGGATATTGTGTCCGCCAACAGGCACCAATGTTCCTCCTATAAATACAACAGAAGCAATACTATAAATTTGTGACAATTCACCAATGGTATCAAGGAGCATTGCATCCGTTTTTATAACCTCGTCTCTCTTTAGCAGTGTCCTGCGGCAAAAACTCACAGAATTTCTTGTTAAAATACCTTCAACCTCTCCAAAGCGCTCAGGATGCCTTGGAGCAATAATTAAAAAAAGGTTTTTAAATCCTGACCTCAGTTTTTTGTAGGCCCCTACCAGGATTTCCTCTTCACCTCTATGTGTACTTCCGAATACTAAAACCTTACACTCCTCAGGTATCATTAAATCTGCTCTTATGCCTTTTTCTATCTGGGAGCTTGCTCTGAAGACCTGATCAAATTTCAAATTCCCTGTAACATAAATTTTACTTTGTTCTGCCCCAAGTGCGGCAATCCTGCCCGCATCTGAATCAGTTTGCATGCTGAAGGCAGATATACTTTTTAATACCTTTTTAAAGAACGCTTTTGCAATTTTGTATCCGCTGTAGGATTTTTCTGACAGCCTGCCGTTTGCTATCATTATTGGCGTGCCGTTTTCAGAAAGTATCCTCAAAAAATTAGGCCATAATTCTGTTTCCATAATAATACAGAGGTCTGGTTTTAAAGATTTTTTGAAACGCCGCACTGACCAGGAAAAATCCAGTGGAAAAAACGCTATTACATCAGCTTCTTTTATCTTCTCTTTTGCTGTGCGGTTTCCGGTCTCAGTGACAGTAGTCAACATTATTATTAAGTCAGGCCATAGTTCCTTAATCCTTTTTATTAAAAGAGAGGCGGCAATCACCTCTCCGACAGAGACAGCGTGAATCCACATCCGCTTACGTGAGGCATTAAGGTTATCAAGCCGGTGGTTTAAAAACCCAAGCCGCTCTTTAAGCCCTGTCCTGTATTTTCTTGTGAATAAAATTCTGATGAAATAGTAGGGAGAAGAGATAATGAAAAACAGGGATATCAGAAAGTTATATATTACATACATAATTAAATTTGAAATTGAAAATTTAAACCTTTTTAATATCAGGAAAAATTTAAAAGTGCAATTTAAAAAAGCTTGCAATTATCCGGTTGAGAATATATAAATTCAGTCCATCTTTAAATTAATTGATGAATTGAAGGATTCATTAAGAAGTATTTGAGGTTTCAAGCAAAAATCAAATCCCCCCTCGCCCCCTTTTTTAAAGGGGAGTTGGGGGGATTAAGCGCTTGAATCCTTGACCCCTTGACTCCTTGAACCCTTTTTATTGATAAAGGCAAATAGTATGGAAATTTCAAAAAAAGAAGTTGAACATATTGCAAAATTAGCAAGGCTTGAATTTTCAGAAGAAGAGTTGGAGAAATTCACAGGCCAATTAAGTGCTATTCTAAATTATGCCTCAAAACTCAATGAGCTTAACACCGAGAACATTGAACCCACATCACATGTAATAGATCTAAAAAACTGTTTTAAAGAAGACAAGGTCAAAGAATCTCTCCCGGGAGAGATCGCTTTAAAAAATG
>Ga0154356_1143_pt4 | contig 12553 bp, 13 predicted proteins | sample RifGroA2_FD_115884 | JGI IMG/M metagenome (GOLD analysis project Ga0154356, IMG submission 115884) | Candidatus Schekmanbacteria bacterium GWA2_38_11 | reverse complement strand
CTTAATCCTTGTTGGTTTAGGTATTAATGAGTTGAGCATGAACCCCGGGTCCATCCTGAATATCAAAAAACTGATAAGATCTATAACATTAGAAGAAGCAAAAAAAGTTGCAGACCACGTGCTATCTCTGGATACGTCTAAGGAGATAGAAAATTATTTGAATGAAGAAATAAAAATAAAACTTTACAATAAAGTAATTCTCAATTGAGGGAAAATTAAAATCAAAAATCAATCTAATTAATTCAAACTTTTTTCAAGGAGCTTTAAAGTGAGCAGAAAAGATTTTTTATTTACATCTGAATCAGTTACCGAAGGACATCCGGACAAAATAGCTGATCAGATATCAGATGCGGTTTTAGATGCAGTTATTGCCAAAGACCCTAATTCAAGGGTTGCGTGCGAAACATTAATAACAACAGGATTGATCGTTATAGCAGGGGAAATTACGACAAAGGCAATCGTAGATGTTCCAAAAATTGCAAGAGCAACCGTAAGAGAGATAGGATATGACAGGGCAAAATATGGGTTTGACTGTGAAACATGTGCAGTATTGACCTCTATCGATGAACAGTCTCCTGATATTGCTCAAGGAGTCAACAAAGATGAAGCCAAAGCACAGGGAGCAGGTGATCAGGGACTTATGTTTGGATATGCCTGTGATGAGACAGAAGAGTTAATGCCGATGCCCATAATACTTGCCCATAAATTAGCAAAGGGGTTATCAGATTTAAGAAAAAGTAAAACTCTTAAATATCTCAGGCCAGATGGTAAAACCCAGGTAACAGTTGAGTATGTTGGTGGTGTACCTGTGAGAATTGATACTATAATTGTCTCTTCCCAGCACAGTCCAGACATAACTCCCAAAGAGATGAAGCCGGAAATCGTTGAGAAACTGATAAAACCTATTATGCCTAAGGGACTATTTAATGAAAAAGATGTGACAATATATATTAACCCTACCGGAAGATTTGTAGTTGGTGGTCCAATGGGTGATTGCGGTTTAACTGGTAGAAAGATTATAGTTGACACCTATGGGGGAGTAGGCAGCCATGGAGGTGGCGCTTTTTCAGGAAAAGATCCATCCAAGGTTGACAGATCAGCTTCATATATGGCGCGACACATTGCAAAGAATATTGTTGCTGCCGGCATTGCCAAAAAGTGTGAAGTACAATTAGCCTATGCCATAGGGATTGCCGAGCCTGTATCAATTATGATAGATACCTTCAACACGGGGAAAATCTCTCCCTCAGAATTTAAAAAAATAGTAAGAGATAATTTCGATCTCACACCTGCCGGTATAATCAGTTACCTTAATTTAAGAAGGCCTATATTTAAAAAGACCGCAGCTTATGGCCATTTTGGCAGGAATGAACCTGAGTTCACCTGGGAAAAAACGAATAAAGCTGAAGACATAAAGCGTGCAGCCGGGTTTTAAAGTTAAGGAAGGAAGCTATTCCTATTCATGATAGGAAACACAAAGGGGCAGGTTGTTAACCTGCCCAATATATTTAAATGCTACGCATCTTAGTTAAAACGGAGTGGTATCAGCAAAATATTTAGAATGAAATTATAATAACAGAGGAGGGAATTAGTGAAATACGATGTTAAGGATTTAAAACTTTCAAAAATAGGTGGGCAACGTATTGAGTGGGCAAACCAGAGTATGCCGGTATTAAACCGCATTAAAAAAAGATTTGAAAAAGAGAAGCCGTTAAAGGGGTTAAGAATAGGGGCATGTCTTCATGTTACAACAGAAACTGCAAGTCTGATGATAACCTTAAAAGCCGGTGGAGCCTCAGTTGCCCTGTGTGCTTCAAACCCGTTAAGCACCCAGGATGATGTTGCAGCCTCGCTGGTCAAGGATTTCAACATCCCTTCATTTGCCATAAAAGGTGAGGACAATAAAACATATTATAAACACCTTAACAGTGTTCTTGACACCAAGCCGCATGTTACTATGGATGATGGAGCTGACCTTGTCTCTGAGATCCATGGAAAAAGAAAATCATTGATAGACACTATACTTGGCGGAACTGAAGAAACTACAACTGGTATAATAAGGCTCCGGAGTATGGCGGAAAAAGGCGTTTTAAAATTTCCGGTAATCTCAATAAATGATGCCAATACAAAACACTTCTTTGATAACAGGTATGGGACAGGTCAGAGTACTATTGATGGTATTCTTAGGGCAACAAACAGGATGTTAGCAGGTTCCCGGTTTGTGGTCTGTGGCTACGGGTGGTGCGGAAGAGGGGTTGCAATGCGGGCAAAGGGAATGGGAGCAAGAGTAATTGTAACCGAAGTAAATCCATTAAAAGCCATTGAAGCAGTTATGGACGGTTTTGATGTTATGCCAATTGCAGAGGCGGTGAAGATCGGGGACTTTTTTGTGACTCTTACCGGAGATATAAATGTAATTAGAAAAGAACATTTCCCAAAAATGAAGGATGGAGCAATTGTGGCCAATTCCGGGCATTTCAACGTAGAAATCGATCTTGCAGGACTCGGGCAATTGAGCAATAAGAGAAGAAAAATAAGGGAGTTTGTCGAGGAATATACACTGAAAAACGGCAAGAATATTAATGTCCTTGGAGAGGGGAGGCTTATAAACCTTGCAGCTGCAGAAGGACATCCCTCAAGTGTCATGGATATGAGTTTTGCTAATCAGGCTTTGGGAGCGGAATATCTTATTAAAAACAGAAAGAGTCTGGAATGTCAGGTATATAAAGTACCTGATGTAATAGACAGCGAGATTGCCCGCCTGAAGCTGAAATCGATGGGCATCAGGATTGATACCCTGACAAAAGAGCAGGAACACTACCTCGCTTCCTGGGAGATGGGGACCTGATTTTTTAAATTATAGGGTTTGAAAATTCAAGGGTTCCAGGAAAAATCCAAACACGAATTGTTGTATTTGATTTTTTTAACTGGAATCCTCGAACCCTTTTAAGAGAAAAAACCTTTAAGCTTTATCAATCATAGCGTTGATCTGTGCTTTCCCCTGGGCACCTATGAGTTGATCTGCTACCTGACCGCCTTTAAAAAGCATAAGAGTTGGAATAGACATTACACCGTACTTGGAAGCAAGCAGGGGATTATCATCAACATTCAATTTTCCGACCTTTACTTTCCCGGCATACTCTTCAGAAATTTCTGCAACTGTTGGTGCAACCATCTTACAAGGCCCGCACCATGAAGCCCAGAAATCAATAAGCACTGGGATATCAGACTTTAAAACCTCTTGTTCAAAGTTTTTCTCATTGATTTCAATTTCTTTTCCCATCTTGCCTCCTTTTAATATCTTTCCTCATTAACTATTTCAATTTGGTTTAGTTGGTTTAGTTATTAGTGGCTCTAAGAATATAATGCCATTGGCAGATAATCTTCCGGTGTTGTCTCTTTTATTACATTCAGGAATATTTCTTCTGTAACTTCTCCGCTCTCTCCACACACTTTTTCAAGAGCCTCACAGAGCCGGTTTTTTGTTGTTTCTCTCACATGTTTAGGTGTAACTTCTAAAATCGTGTCATACATCTCTTTTGCATTTTCTTTAAAAATAAATTTTCTCATTTTTTTCTCTTAAAATCAAGAAATCTTTAAAAATTAGATCTCTGGATGTCAACGAAAAAATCAAATGTTCACTCATTCTACTCCTTCTTCATCTTCTTAAATTGGTTAATTGAAGGTACCGGTGTCGGGTCAACTTCACGGAGAAGTGCTAAATAATAGCTAATCCAGTCGCCTAAGAAAATCATGGAGAGGAGCTGGGATAATTTCGATTTTCCCTGACCCCAAAGTTCTATAACCTCATTTACTCTTGGTTTCATTATTTCCAGAGCAACATCTATACATTTCTTGAGTTGTGGATTTTCCAGAGGTGAACGCAGCGTTATAATAACAGTGTCTTTTTTTGACAGAGGATCATCTGTAATACCAATTATTTCGTTATGACCAAGTTCAGGGAAACAGTTAAAGTATACCGAAAGCTTTGAGTTTTCATTAAACTGGGTTTTTAACCGGAGAGCAGCAGGCCTTGTTATTGATTCAGATCCAAAAATTATTATATATTTATTTTTAATCTTTTCTGCGATTTCTTTTGCACGGTTTTCTGAAAGCGGGGATCCTAAAGCATAAATAATTTGGAGATTAGACAGTATTTTTTCTGCTTCTAATATATCCTGATATGCCAGAGTATTAGGAAAAAGTTTTAAAACTATGTTCAGGAGAGGATTAAGAAGATGTCCAAGAGCTGTTCTCGGCATTAGACTCTCCTTAACCCTTATATAAGGAGAATTAAATTTTTTAGCCTTCTCTTGCAGTTCCCCGCCATTGGAGATAGCAATAATTTTTGATTCCCTTTTTTGAGCTTCATCAAACAATGACAAAGTTTCTTCCGTATTTCCAGAGTAGCTGATTACAATTACAAGTGACTCAGAATTTATATGCTTTGGCAGGGAGTAGTCTTTGATTACCTCGATTGGTAAATCTATCAGCTCAAATAGTGTTGACTGGATGATGTCACCGCAAATCCCTGATCCTCCCATGCCTCCAACAAGAATATTTTTAACTCTTGAATAGTTATCAGGAAGGTTAAGGGTTACTTTTTCAGAGATTGTTTTTGGAAAATTATCAAGTTCCCTGTACATGGAACTTTTATCAATAGAGGAGATAAAATCCTTATTATCTAAAACTTTAGTTTTCATCTTTTTTCTCCTTGATTTAAATCTTCTAACAGCTATATGCTTTAATAACTTATTGTTAAAAGCCGGAATTGGTTGATCCCACTTTTTCCATTTAAGGTAAGAAGGAAAAAATACATTAATTTTGCTCAAAATAGATGTAAGTTCACAATTAGTCAAGATAAGAAATTTAAAGTCTTTGAAAAAATAGTAAGAGACTTTCTTTTAGCCAAAGTGTTATGAAAAAATATGGTGTGATAGATATTGGGACGAATTCTGTTCTCCTTCTGATCGGAGAACTTGGAATAAGCAGAGAGATACAGTCTCTAAAGGAGGATCTAAGAGTTACGAGGATTGGCAAAGGAGTTAATGAGACCCGGTTGTTAAGGAAAGACAGAATGATTAACACATTAGAGGTTTTGAAGGAGTATATAAAAGAATGTAAAAAGTCAGGAGTAGAAAAGATAAAGGTTATAGGTACATCTGCCTTAAGAGATGCTGAGAATTCAAATGATTTTTTGAATCTGGTTAAGGAAGAAACCGGCGTAAATGTTGAAATATTATCAGGCATAAGAGAGGCAGAATTATCTTTTTCAGGAGCTATCTCAGGTATAAAGGATGATGGATTGGGAAAAACAGTCATAGATATAGGAGGGGGAAGCACAGAAGTTGTTTTTGGGAAAGGAATTAAACCTGAGTATTTTAAAAGCTTTGAAATAGGATCTATAAGGATGACGGAGCAATTTTTAAAATCAGACCCGCCCGGAGAAAATGAAATTAAAGAAATGAGGAATTTTATAAAGAACAGTCTCAGTATTTTCCCAAAATCTTTAAAAACAAGACTTCTTATTGGAGTTGCCGGTACTGTTACGACCCTTGCACAGATTTCTTTAAAACTTCCCCTATATGATAGATTGCAGATTGAAAATTACAAAATGCAAATTTCAAATCTTGAAGAAATTATATCTCTTCTAAAAGAAAGAAATTTAGAAGAAAGAAAAAAAATAGCAGGTCTTTTACCGGAAAGGGCAGATGTAATCGTTGCAGGAGCCATTATCCTTGAGGAGATAATGAACTATTTTGGGTTTAATGAGGTTATTGCAAGCACACGGGGATTGAGATACGGGGTGATGATGGAAATGGCTGAAAGGAAGTAACAGTGTGATGAGAATCAATGAAAAATTAAGACAGCATTGGCTTTTAATAATAATCTTATCAGGATCGTTTTTAATAAAATTAGCTATCTTGTTAAAGCTGAAGCATATGATCCTTTTAGGTGATGAAGTTGACTATCTGTGGCATGGACTCAGGATAGCAAGAGGTGATTCCTTTGAAACAAAGGAGCTGTTGCAGGGAGGATATGTTCATTTCAACCCGTCTCATTGGGGGCCAGGTTATATCTATTTCATTGGAATTATTTTGAGGTTTTTCAATGAAAAAGTATTTATGATAAAATTGGTGCAGGTCATTTTGAGTACAATCTCTGTCTATCTCATATATATTTTAGCAAAAAAGATATTCAATGAATCGATAGCTTTATTATCTGCCTTTATCTTTTCAATTTATCCAACTTTAATTGCATTCACTCATTACTTGTGGTCTGAAACTCTATACATTTTTCTGCTGGTAATAATCATATTCTTCTTAATAGTATTTTCTCTTAAAAAAAATAAAGGCTATTTATTAATGGCAGGTATCGTTTTAGGCTTAGCCAGTCTTGTTAAATCAGTAATATTTTATTTTTTACCTTTAATTGTTTTCTGGCTTTTCCTTGTTTATTTCAAAAATTTTAAAGCATTTTTAATAAGCTCAACTGTTTTTTTAATTGCATGTGCTTCTGTAATCACACCATGGACATTGAGAAATTACTATACTTATGGAAGATTTCTTTTAGTTGATACTAATGCAGGGACTGTCGTATGGTACAATCTGAATTTCTTTGATTCTGAGAATTATGACTGGGGAGGTCTAATAGGGAAAAAGCTCACAAGGGCTAATGGAAGAGAAAAGTGCAATACGGGGAATGTGGTTGATGACTATAGATGCGAACTGAAAAACGGGATAAAATTTATTATAAAGAACCCATCTTTGTTCATTAAAGGATCTGTTACTAAATTATGCGATTTCTGGAATCCAACATCTTTTCTGATAAGGCATATGAGGGCAGGTTACTATGGCGTGAAACCGGGTTTAGCTTTAGCACGTGTAATTACTCTGGTTACTGTAGGATCATATATTGGCGTTATAATTTTTGGAATATTTGGCTTCTTTTATTCAAAGAATGATTTAATTAAAGTTTTATTTTTATTTTTAATATTTTATTATATATTAATTCATATGGTGATGTTTGGAATGTCGAGATACAGGCTTCCAATAGAACCATTTATCATGGTTTACGCTTCGTATGCAATATTGAATTTTAAAGTAATTATGAAAAATATATTTAAAGATAAGAAATGGTTAAGCGTAACAGCAGCGGTTTTACTCTTTGCTGTTATGTGGTATAGATATTTTCCTGCGCTTTTTGATATCTTTGGTTAATGAAAAGGATTCAAGGGTTCCAGGATTCAAGCAAAAAATTTAGCCACATGAATCGTTCTCTTTAATCATTTGATATTTATTTGACATTTGGGCTTTGGAATTTGGAATTATATTCAACTATACTTTTTTACCACTTGGTAATCCTTCTGTTTCATCAAATCCCATCATGAGGTTCATGTTCTGAACTGCCTGGCCAGCCGCACCTTTTATCAGGTTGTCAATTGCGGAGACAACAATGATCCTGCTATTTTTTGGATCATATTTTATCCCGATGTCGCAGAAATTTGTATCGACTACATTTAAAGTGGAGGGAAAATTACCATTTTCATATACCCTGATAAATGGGCATTGGTCATAAACTTTCTTGTATAGTTTAATAAGGTCGTCTTCAGAAGTTTCCTTAACTGGTTTTAAATACATTGTACTTAAAATTCCTTTATCCAGTGGTGCTACATGGGGAACAAAGGTTAAATTAACTTGAGTATTGCCTATAATCGAAAGTTCCTGTTCAATTTCCGGAGTATGGCGGTGAGTAGCAACATTGTAAGGAAAAAGGTTTCGAAAACTGTCCATAAAGAGATTTATTCCTGGTTTTGCTATTCTTCCTGCACCTGAGACTCCGGAGTAAGAGCTGACAATTGTTTCCTTTGGATCAACTAATGAATTTGCAAAAAGTGGTGCGCAACCAAGTATTATACTTGTAGGGTAACACCCGGGGTTTGCTACAAGTAATGCCTTTTTGATTTTTTCAGAATAAAGTTCAGAAAGTCCGTAAACAGCTTTTTTGAGAAGAGCGTGATCTTTGTGCTTAATTCCGTACCATTTTCTATAGACTTCAGCATCTTTTAGTCTGAAGTCGGCACTCAGGTCAATAACCCTGACTCCCTTTGCAATAAGGTTGCGGGAAATTCCAGAGGCATAGTTATGCTGTTTAGAGATGAAAGTAACAGAACAATTTTCTGTTATTTCTTCTTCAGAGAAGTTCTTTAGGTTTAGATCAAGGACACCTTTCAGAAATTTATGAACTTCCCATACCTTTTTGCCAGCAAAGTTCTCTGATTCAAGATAAGCAAGTTTAGCACGGGGATGTTTGAGAAGAATTTTTATAATCTCTCCAGAAGTCAGGCTTGATGTCCCGATAATACCAACCTTTATCAATTTTTAAAACCTCCTTTTGAGCTTATTTTGCTATCAAAATATCAGTCCATTGTCAAATAATTTAAAAGTTTTTTTAATTCCTTGATTAAAGAGGAAAACATAGGGAGATGGATACATACCAGCGTAGCTGTTATAATATGAGAGGGTGTACTTTCAATTACTACTTATCTGTTGACAGGAGTTTATGAAAATTGATATTTTTTGAAAAAATCTAATACCCAAAGGAAGTAATATATGGTTGATAAAAATACTGTGGTGAAATTTCTGAAAGAAGTGGAAGGACGTTTTGAAATATTTTGCTCAAAATATAATTCCACTGGAAAAGTAGACAAGAAGTCATGGGACACTCCACTGGGTAGATTGGATGCTATTGTCTCAAACGGTAAAACATTTGACAAAGCGAGTTCTATTTACTGTGACCTTAAAGTAGATACGCCTCCGGTTCTTGCTGAAAAGCTCGGGCAAAAGGGAGGCAAGGCAGATGCGCTGGTACTTGAATTCCATTTTTTCCCGGTTAACCCTTTTCTACCCAAAGGTTATATTGAACTGCGTGCAAACATAACTGACAAGACTGTACTTGCCGGAGGTACAGATATTTTTCCTTATTATTCTAATGAAGAGGACAATAAATATTTTGCAGACGGGATGAAAGATCTCTGCAAGCGTCATGGACAGGACTATGATAAATTATTGAAAACGAGGGTTGATTTTTTCAAGTCAAAATACAGACCAGGGAAAGTTGGAAGCCACGCAGGGATATATTCTTTTCATCTCGAGGAAAAGGATTTTGACTTTTTTAAAGATATGGCTGATACCTATTTCAAAATATATACTGACCTTGTTGAGAAACGAAAAGGCGAAAAGTTTACGGGAAAGGATATAGAACACAAGCTGAAGCTTCATGGTATATGGGCAGAGTGGACAATGATTGAGGATGAAGGAACACTATTCGGGTTAAGGAAGGGGATACCGCCTGAGGCGCTGTTGGGAGCAATTCTTCCTCCTGAAGCAAAATTTGGAATTAAATAGAAGGTTTTATAATAAAGGAAGCAATTCCTATTCTGTAATTAAAGAGGAATATTATTATTTCCCATTTTTATTAGATTTAAAATGTTTTAAATCTTTAAGAGGAGGTTCAATTATGAAAAAGAAAAATCTTTTTATCTCTCTAATGATAATATTATTTTTTGTTGCCTCTGGGATTCCAACTCATGGAGATGCAGTTTATAAAGGCAGCAGAAGACGGACTACAAATGGAATCATTTCTGTTCAGGTAACGCCAAAAAGGCTAAAGTTATTAGCCTGGGAGTCAGAAGATTTTACTACTATTATTAAAGTCAAAGGCAGTACAAGCACTGCTGTCTTATGGAAAATTGAAGGCGGTAGCGGCAATGAGAATGGCACTATAGTAGTAAATGATCCAAATTCTGTTACTTACAAAGCACCGAAAACTGTTGTAGAAAAAAGAAAAGTTACGCTGGTTGCGACAAGTGTGGCAAATACAAGTAAAAAAGGTAAGGCTGTAATAGAACTCACCCCTTCTATAATTCCAGATATAACTCCAGGAAGTGAAGTTGACAACACAATAACAATTTCCAATTTCTCATTTAAACCTGCGAATTTAGGTGTTACACCAGGGACAGTAATAACTATAACAAATGAAGACACAGTTAACCATTCTGTTACAAGCGAATCCAAAAAGGATGATTTTAAAAAGGGAAGCGTTAATGGGATAAGTTTTGATACAGGAACTTTTATCCTTACTCCTCAATCAATTACTATTTCTAATGATGCTCCGGTTGGCACAGTTATACCATACTTCTGTACGGTTCACAGAGGCAACATGGTAACTCCAACCGGGTATATTACAATTATATTACAATAAGGATTTAACAGTTCAAAGTATCATTACTATATGAGTTGTTAGAAAGGGGAAAGCCCTTGACAGTTTTACTCTTGTATGACAAAAGTTTAAGTATTAAGTTAAGTCTTTTGAGGGTGTTTCTTAAAGTTAAGAATCAAATAATTTTAAAAAACTATACTTCTTGGAGGATTGAATGGCTGAGTATGATGTAAATAACATGCGGAATATTTGTGTTATAGGTCATGGTGGTGATGGGAAAACATCTTTTTGCGATGCTGCACTTTTTTCCGCAAAAACCGTGGAAAGGCTTGGAAGAGTCGATAATGGCACATCCAAATTTGACTATGATCCTGATGAAATAAAAAAGAAAGCCACAATAAGCACTTCCCTTGGTTTCTGTGAATGGAAAAAGCATAAAATAAATATACTGGATACTCCAGGAGATGCAAATTTTGTAGGTGAGACAAAAAGCTCTATCAGGGCAGCTGATGCAGTAGTGATAATTTTAGATGGGCATTCCGGAGTAAAGGTACAGACCCAGACTGGATGGGAATTTGCTGAAGAATCTAATCTTCCCAAAATAGTTTTTATCAACATGATGGACAAGGAGAGGGCTAATTTTATTAAGGTTCTGGATGACCTGAAGAAGTCATTTAAGACTGCTTTCATTCCTTTAGTATCACCCATTGGTGCGGAGGAATCCTTTAAAGGAGTAGTAGATCTGATATCAAAAAAAGCACATGTATATAAAAACGGTGAGAATGGGGAATACGATGTAGCAGATATTCCTGCTGATATTAAGGACGAGTGCATGTCGCTGAGAGAAAAGCTGGTGGAATCTGCAGTTGAGCAGGATGAGAAGATGATGGAAAAATATCTGGAGGGAGAAGAAATAAAAGATGAGGATTTAATCAAGCTTATCCGCAAAGGGACTATCGGCGGCGAACTTGTTCCTGTATTATGCGGGTCAGCAATAAAAAATACCGGAATAAAGGAACTGTTAGATGCCATAGTTTCTTTTCTGCCTTCTCCTGCAGAAAGACCGAATGCGAAGGGGAAAGACCCGAGTGCCAAAGAGATAGAGAGAAAATCAAGTGTAAATGAACCTTTTTCAGCACTGGTCTTTAAAACAATTGCCGACCCTTATACCGGTAAATTGACTCTTTTCAGAATATATTCAGGAAAGCTTGCATCTGACTCCCAATTTTATAATTTTTCAAAGAAAAGAGTAGAAAAATTCGGACAGATTTTTTTCATGCAAGGGAAAGACCATATCCAGTGCCGTCAGGTGCAGGCAGGAGATATTGCAGCTTTTTCCAAGCTTAAAGAAACAGCAACCGGAGATACTATATGCGACAGTGATAAGAATGCAATCATATATGATTTTATAACATTGCCGTCTCCTATGATTTCCTTTGCTGTTGAACCAAAAACCAAAGGTGATGAAGAAAAAGTGAGTACAAGCCTCAGCAGGCTTTGTGAAGAGGACCTTACTCTGAAAGTGAAGAGAGAGCCTCAGACCAGAGAACTTCTAATCTCTGGTATGGGAGTTTCGCACATTGAGATGGCAGTTGAGAAATTAAAAAGAAAATTTGGTGTGGACGTGACAATAAAAACTCCTAAAATCCCCTACAGAGAAACTATAAAGGCATCAGCAAAATCACAGGGAAAATACAAGCGTCAATCGGGTGGAAGGGGACAGTACGGAGATACATGGATTGAGATTGAACCACTTCCCAGAGGGAAGGGATTCGAATTTGTTGACAAAATCGTTGGTGGAGTTATTCCAAAAAATTATATTCCTTCAGTTGAAAAGGGAATTGTTGAAGCAATGCAATTCGGTGAGCTTGCCGGTTATCCGGTAGTTAATATCAGGGTCACTCTCTATGACGGGTCATTCCATGAAGTGGACTCTTCAGATATGGCCTTCAAGATTGCCGGATCCATGGGATTTAAAAAGGCTTTCATGGAAGCAAAACCCATACTTCTTGAACCTGTAATGAATGTAGAAGTAGTTGTCCCTGACGATTGTATGGGAGACATAATAGGCGATATCAACAGCAGGCGCGGTAAGATGAAGGGTGTTGAGCCAAAAAATAATAATCAGCTTATCAAGGCAACTGCTCCTCTTGCTGAAATGCTCAATTATGCTCCGGACCTTAAATCTATTTCTGGTGGGAGGGGATTCTTTACAATGGAATTTTCCCATTATGAAGAAGTGCCTGCACATCTGAGTGAAAAGATAATTGCGGAAAGCAAAAAAGAAAAGGAATCTGAGGAATAAAAGTAAAGTAATGTCAAATGACAAAGC
>Ga0154356_1107_pt1 | contig 12787 bp, 13 predicted proteins | sample RifGroA2_FD_115884 | JGI IMG/M metagenome (GOLD analysis project Ga0154356, IMG submission 115884) | Candidatus Schekmanbacteria bacterium GWA2_38_11 | reverse complement strand
GATAATTCAACCAGAGTTGTTTTGTCAAAACCATCAAGGTGTATTGCTGATATTTCTCAAGATATTCTTGAACCCTGGATGTTGGTCGAGGATTAAAAAAATATTTTAGGTGAGTGTGAAGATTGGAAAAGAGAAAATACTGAAAGGAGATCCTCTGAATTTATTATATGATGGAATGGCCCTCTTTGCGGACCCGATCCATCAATATATAGCCTTTACAATTCCGGTTACTCCTGGAGAAAAAGCTGAAAAAGATCTTATTGATTCTCCATGGATTCAAAGATTAAGGCAGATATGTCAACTGCAGAGTTCCAAGTGGGTTTATCCCTCTGCTGAGCACAGCCGCTTCCAGCATTCAATAGGAGCAATGCATGTTGCGGGTAGATTTGCAAAACATTTATATCCAACCCTTAAAAAAATTGCTAAAAATTGCCCGTCAGAAAATTTTATCGAGGAACTTCTTAGAGTCACAGCCCTCCTGCATGATGTTGGTCACGGTCCCTTTGGACATTTCTTTGATGAGAATTTTCTGGATCAATTTGGAATTACGCATGAAGATATAGGCCAGGCAATAATTATAAAGGAACTTGGCAGAATAATCAAACAGATAAGGCGAAGCCCGGGTGGTTCTTTTAGAAAAAATGAAAGACTAAACCCTGAATATGTGGCATTCCTCATTAAAAAAACTGAAGTTAATACTACCAATTATTATCCCAAATGGCTTCAACTGCTTCTTCCTTTATTTAATGGGATCTATACGGTTGATAATATGGATTATGTTTTGAGGGATTCCTATATGTGTGGTGTTGCTATCGGACCTGTGGATATTGACAGGCTGATTTATTATACTTTTTATACAGAAAAAGGACTGACTCTTCACAAATCAGGAACTTCAGCACTTACAATGTTTTTAAACGCCAGGCTATACCTTTATTCTAATGTATATTATCATAGAACAACAAGGGCGATTGATATGCACCTCAAAGAAATTTTTAATGACACAATCGGAAAAATTTTTCCCTATAACCCTATAGAAAATCTTAAGGAATATCTGGAACTTTCTGACTGGTCCTTAACGCAAGAGGTGATGCTGTGGAAACATTCTGGAGAGAAAGATAAGAAAAAGCTTTCAAAGGAATGGGATATGATCCTCCAGAGGCAGCCAAAATGGAAAATGGTTTATGATAAAACCATTTCAATAAAAGAACTTGAGGTTGGCAGAACAGTAATTAAAGATGAAGATTTAGAAAAAAGGATAAGAGCTAATCTTCCAACAAAGTTTAAAGAACATAAGTTCTTAGTAGACACTGCTGTCCAGGACCCAAGACCTGAAAATCCTGTTTCCATGGAGCAGAGGCAGATTTACATCTTTGACCCTATAACAAAAAAAGTTTCCACAGAGATGCTAAAAGAGCTTTTTGAATATATACCGTCAAAGATTATTCACTACAGAGTTTTTGCTTTAGACCATAGTTTTGACAAAGAACTGTGCGAAGCTGCGGAAAAGGGATTGAAACCCAAAAAAGATGGTATAAAAACAAACGTATAACAAAAATTCTTACAGGCTGTTGGAAAAGGGTCTATGTTGGAGTCATTGCGAGCGAAGCAGTCTTACTTTATATAAATCAGCCGATAGATAGGGTTTTCTAACTCCGCCATTTTATTTTAGCTGGACAGGAATGTCCCGCCTATCCTTGCTTAAAATAAGAAAGTCAAACCCTTTGCCAACTTTAATCCTTAACCGTTATATCCTATTAGCTAAAGTTCAGAGAAATTCTTACCTTGACAATAGGGGTTTTATTAATAAATTCTATAACATAAGAAATTGGTAATTTAAAAAAATAAATTACCAGCAGAAGTTTTAGAAACCAGATTTTTAAAGGAAAGAATATATGGAGAAAATGTGGAAACTTCTTGTTCCGGTTGATTTTTGCCACGGATGTACCAATGCTTTTAATCTTGCCTTATCGTTAGCTAAAAAACAAAACTCAAAAATCTATCTCTCCCACATAATTTCCGACCCTCAAATAATTGATCCTTTATATGCTTCTGATATCCATCAAAAAATGAGTTTTGAAGAGATCAAGGGCAAGATAGAAAAGGAAATGGGAGAAGTTTACATTAAAAAAGCCAGAGGGATAAGCGAGATTGATACTTTAATTACAAAAGGCTATGCTGCCTCTGAAATTGTTGAATCAGCTAAAAAGATTGAAGCTGATTTGATAGTTATGGCAACTCATGCAAGGAAGATTTTGAAACATGCATTTATAGGGAGCATAGCAGAAAAGGTTTTAAGAACTTCTCCGTGCCCTGTTCTAACTACCAAGCTTGGTAATGAGATTAACTTTGATAAGTTTGACGTCAAGAATATCCTTGTTCCTGTAGACTTTTCAGAGCATTCTGAAAAGGGATTCAAACTTTCAGTTAAACTGGCCAGATTGTTCAATGCCAGGATACATATATTATATGTATTGCAGCCCATATCTTTTTATCCCTATTATTATGGTGAATATTTTTCAAGTGAAGGAGTAATTATAAAGATGGAGGAAGAAGTTAAGGATAGATTAGAATCATTAATAAGGGAAAAAGGAGAAGGTTACAAAGATATAACATATAATATTCAGATTGGTGAACCTTTTCAGGATATCCTTGAAAAAGGGAAATCAATTAAGGCTGATTTGATTGTAATGGGTACCCACGGTCGAACAGGATTTTCTCACCTTCTCATGGGAAGTGTTGCAGAAAGAGTAGTCAGGCTTGCCGAATGTCCGGTGCTGACAGTTAAAGGAGATTGATAAATCTTCCACTTTCTCTTTGTCATTCCTGCCCCGTATCAAGTACGGGGTAAACTCCAGCAGGAATCCTGAGAACGTTAATTTTACTGGATTCCCGCTTATGAGAGAATGATATTTAATGAAGCATTCCAATTGAAGTAGAAAATATTCATAATCTTTGTTTTTTTAATAAAACTGAAATTTTTGATTTTTTATCTTTGATTTTTGAGTTTAAAACCTTACAAGCGGTGGTAAGGTTTGGAGAACCATAATCTCCGGGTCAATTCCCATTTCAAGACCAAACCTGAACCCCTCGTCTTCAACCAGATTAAACTCTACCCACCTGCCTCTTCTATAGAGTTGTTTTTCCCGTTCTGCTTCAGTGAAAGGTTCATCTTTGCGTTTCTCAACTATTGAAATATAAGTCTTTAAGAATGTTTCTGCGAGGTCTTTGATAAATGGGAATTCTTCATCAGAAACATCAAAACCGATTCCGTTGCATCCGCCCCTTGGTTCATTCCTATACTTCAGCCAGAAATTTTTTTGTAATTGTTCCCTCATTGGTTCGTATTGTTTTCCGTGTCTTTTGCACAGGTTCTGCATCTCTTTCCTGAAGAACTCTACATCTTCTTTAAATGGAAAATACGGTGATAAATCCGTCCCGCCTGCAAACCTTCCCTCTTTTGCCTTACGGTAACGGAGGCTTATGTTTCCTACCGGAACTTTTGGGTTTGCCATGTGGCTGCATATTTCAAAAACTTTCATTATGACTTCAGTATCTTTACTTTTCTCCAAGTCTTTCATTATATCCGGAAGGTTTACTGACCCAGGAATCTTTTTCCTTTTGTTTGTGAGGCACAGGCTTACTTTTTCAAAAACCTTTCCTCTTGTAATATTAAGCACGGTTCTCCCTGATGGGCTGTCCCAGACTCTTTGCTCAACCAAATCCTTACCTTCAATTTTTATAAAGGCATCCAAAGCCTTTTTTTTCATGGAAGCAAAAAAATCATCAATTTCTTTTAATATATCCATCTCAGTGTCCTTTATTTAATAGTGATGAATTTGTTAATCACACTTATTGGGCTAAGGTAAAGACGTCTTAAAGCTTATAGCTTAAAGCTAAGGGCTTTATCAAGAATTTTATTGACAAATTGAATTATGATGAATAGGTCTGGAATAGTTTAGGAAGATAGTAAAAATGGAGCAGGATAGAGAATTAAAATGAACAAAGTCTTAGGGGAATTTGGCAATACGTTAATTGAGGAGGCAGTATTTTCTTTTATAGATGTCGAGACAACAGGTCTGTCGCCATCCTTTGGAGACAGGATTTGCGAGATAGCGATTTTAAAAAGAAGAGGGAAAAAAATAATTGATTCTTTCCATACTTTAGTAAATCCGGAGAGACAGATTTCACAGGGTGCTCAGGCAGTAAATAATATAACTGATGAGATGGTGAAAAATGCCTTGCTTTCGGGACATTGCCCGGAATGTTATAAATTTTATTGAGGATTCCATAATTGTTGCTCACAACGCATCTTTTGATATGAGTTTCCTTTCGACTCAGTTTGTAGACTTGGGGATTTCCATTCCAGAAAATTTAGTTATAGATACTTTGGCCATAGCAAAAAGGTACTACCATTTTCCAAGCAATAGTCTTGAAAACTTGGCACGTTGTTTTGGGATTCGGGCATTAAACCTTCACAGGTCAATGGCAGACGCTGAGGTTACAAAGAAGATATTTGATATTTTCGTAGACGATTTTTCTAAAAAAGGTGTTGAGACTATAGAACAACTATTTATTAAAAGGGAAAAGTTATGAAAAAAAGCATAGATATTGAATTATTGTGGCACCTTGACCAGATTGTTTTACCATTTCCTGTTACCATAATAACTACTGTGGATAAAGAAGGGAGAATTAATGCTGCTCCCTATTCTCTTGTTATCCCTTTTTGTGCATCACCTGAAACTCCACAGATACTATTATCTTGTAACAGTCATTGGCATACTCCGCATAATATAGAAGCTACAGGAGAATTTGTGGTAAATTATCCCGGTGCTGAACTTTGCAGGGAGGTAGCAGAAACAGGAAGGTTTTATCCCCAAGGAGTAAATGAGCTTGAATATGCAAAGCTCTCAGTTATTCCATCAAATAAGGTCAAGCCTCCCCGGATAAAAGAATGCAGAGAGCATCTCGAATGTCGCGTTGCCCAAACGATTAGACCAAGTAAAACCCAGATAACTTTTGTTGCGGATATTGTTGACATATCAATTGATGAAAAATTTTTAAATCTAAGCAGGGATGAAAGGATAAGGGAAATGAACCTTCCGGTATACTTTGGCCCTTCTAAAGGTGGCGGGAGTACATTTGGGATAATAGATGAATATAAAGTTTTTTCTCCTGATATTAAACCGGATTTTGAAAAAAAATAAACAAAGAGAATGTATGAATAGGATAAAATTTTATTATAAACTTATAATCTTAACGCTTAAACTTTCAAGGTCAGCAATAGCAATTGTTGCCTTCCCGTAGAGCCATCCACCGGCTTCGCCGGGGTTAACAATAACTGAACCTCCAATTTTTTTAACTTCAGCCTTATGGGTGTGGCCAAAAATCAAAAGGTCATACTCTTTAATCATAGAGTCGGATTCGAGGTTATCAGGGACATGAGTTAGAAAAATATGTCTCCTGCCTGCTCTGAAAGAAAATCCTTCCTCATAGATTTCACCAATTCCTTTAAAAGCCTCTTTTAGCCCTTTCTTTTCGCCGTCGCAATTTCCAAACACGGAAATAATCTTACCTTTAAAGGCTTTAAATTCCTTTGCAGAAAAGGGTGCTATGAAATCTCCTGCATGGGCAATTAACCTGATCCCCGTTTCATTAAATATTTTTATCGCCTTTCTTATATTTGGAATATTATCGTGGGTGTCAGCAATTAGACCTAATTTCAATCCCTTTCCTCCTTTAAGGTTTTACTAAGATTTATCATACTTAAAAAAAGATTTATTCCAAGTATTTTTTTCTTTTTTGCTGTTTTTTCAGGCCGCTAATCTTAGAACATGGACAGAGAGGGGATTTAAGATTCTGAGGATTCAGATTTATAAAAATATGCCAGAATACCCTCCTTGCTGGAGGGATGAATGGCATCAATTTAAAAAGACTTTGTTAGTCGTATATTTTGGTTTAACATTATGAGTTTTGAAAGTTCAAATATCTTAATCCCAGAATGCCCCTCAGCTTGCTGAGGGGTCCTTTACTTCTTTTCATATTATAACGAACGTCTCGGCTCACCGGGAGCCAAATTTTCCGGTGATCCGGTGGAGCCGTTTGTTAGCCTAAAAAGTGCCTTTCATTTATGTGAAGCGCATTGTTCCCCTTATTTTTCGTTCCATTTTGCTATCTCCACATGCTGAGTATGTAGCAGCTTGGCATAACCCAATTAGGACATATGCACCACCTTGAAATTGAATTAGAAATTCGTCCCTCGGTATAGGTGACCCGATGGATTTATACACATCAAAGGATAATGTTTTTGCAAGGGCATCCATATCTCCCTGGCAATCGATGTATCTTTCCCGATAATCCCACGCTCTCGATTCTTTCTCGGCGTTCATATGCTTACTTAATGCGAGATCAAATGCTAATTTATCTTCTATACTCCTAATATAATCCCAGGTAATTCCCATCATCGACGTCAACTGAAACCCTTTTAGAGCATCTTCCAACTGACTGCCCGGGCTGATGTCTCTTGATATATTGGAAACATCCACTCCTTCTCTTTTTAATTGGGATAACGAGCCAAAGATATATTCTTCTCTTAATGCTTCTAATGATCGTGCGATGTTATTAATGACAACCGGAAAGTCCTCCCGTTTTATATAAATTTTCTTTCTTCCAAATAAACCCATGACACCCTTGTTTTCGGCTAACGTTGGACATAACCGGCGGCGCCCGAAGGGCGCAAACCCAAAAAGCGTAGCTTTTTGGGCGTCCGGTTGATGGACTTGTTATGTTTCATATTGATTCAATCATCTCTGCTATTACGTATTTCTCAAGATAGTCTTTGATTACGCTCCATCCAGCGTGAACAGACCACATGAACTGAGAAAGCTGTTTCAGCTCTTCACTTTGTTCTGACCAGTTCTTAACTCGATAAACCACTTATTCTCATCGCTTCAGGAAGGCGAACACTTCTTGCTTTTCGACGTTCTATGGCGCTCAGAGTGAATTGAATCTCCGCCTTGAGGATTTCAAGATCGACAATGAGGTTCTTAACCATATACTCGTCGAGTCCATTGAGAACCGCGTGCCACCGCTCCCGATCTAGCGAAACTTTTTCTTTGATGAACCTCCTAAACTCATTACGGTTTTTGAGGCGATTTATTAACTCAGGATCGTAGGTTTGGTGTAATGCCCAAAGAAAAACCTTTATACACTCTTCCTTGAACGAGCTGTACTGATGCTGAAGATTTCTCCGGATTCGATTTTGCTTGAATCGCTCGGGAAGCCATACCACAAGAACGTAGATAAGTAGACTAACAATGATACCGACCGAGATGTCAAAGATTATCTGATTGCCAGTTTTGAATTGCGAAAAGATGGGTTCTGTCGCAGTACCCTGAAGCAACGGGATCAACTCATTGCTGCTTGACTTCACCATCAGAACCGCGCTGACGATAAACGCTGTCCATAGAACAATGGCGAGGGTCCTATGGCGCATCACTTCAGGCAGGAGCTTCATATGAAACATACCATTTATTTTTATGCTTATTCTACAATTGTCAAAAATCTTATATGTTGCTATAGGGATGTCAAGCAAATATTAAGAGAGCTCTGAAAAAGTCCTTTTTTGCTCTCTTGATTACACAGATTGGAAAAATGATTACAACGATTTTGTAATATTCTCAATATCTTTTGATCTCTGTAATCTTTAATTAGTCACTATAATCAGAAGTCTCATGTATTTTTTCAGAGACCTCATTAAACATTTCTTGACTATCTTGTACAATCTATTTAAAAATTAAAAAAAATTGAAGAGATAATTAAATGTCAAAAAAAATTCTGATAATTGAGGATGAGAAGGACATTGTTGAGCTGATAGCACATTACCTTGAGAAGGATGGTTTTAAAACCATTTCAGCCTCTGACGGAGCAAAAGGGCTGGAGCTTGTGAAAGAGAAGAGTCCTGATATGGTTATTCTTGACCTGATGCTTCCCAAAATTGACGGCATTGAGGTATGCAAAAGAATAAAGGCTGATAGTAAAAGTACATCTATTCCTATAATAATGCTCACTGCCAAAGGAGATGAAACTGACAGAATTATAGGCCTTGAACTTGGAGCTGATGATTATATTACAAAGCCATTCAGTCCAAGAGAACTTGTTGCAAGGATAAAAGCAATTTTCAGAAGAACTGAAAAAAAAGAAGAAGGCAGAAAGGTTTATCAGTTTAAAAACCTCATACTTGATTTAGAAAGTCATGAAGTAAGGATTAATGACAAAGATGTAAACCTTACTTCAAAAGAGTTCTGGCTTCTTGAAGCACTTTTGCGCAACAAGGAAAGAGTGCTGACAAGGGACAAGCTTTTGAATGATATATGGGGTTATGATTACTACGGGACTACAAGGACTGTTGATGTACATATAAGGCGACTTAGGGAAAAACTTCCAGACATAGCCAAATATATCGTTACAGTTAAGCAACTGGGATATAAATTCAAAGAAAACCCTTAGCGTCGAAAATTCAAATACCAAAGTTCAAAATTCCTGCCTACCGTCAGGCAGGCAAAATAAATCCAAAGCACAAATAACAATATTATTATGTTTCTTCACTTTAAATTAAGATTCAAGCTTTTTCTCATCTTTTCTTTAATTCTTTTGATTTTTATCTCAATAACAGGTGAACTCATCCTTTTTTCAGTCAAGGGAAACTTTGCCAGCCAGACAAAAAATGCTATGCAGGCAGAGGTCTATCTCTTAGCTGAAATATTTTCAAGGCCCTTAAGCACAAATCCAATACCTGAAGAAATCGATCCTTTAGTAGACTCCCTCGGACTTGAGACAGATTCAAGAATTACCATAATTGATAAAAAAGGGATTGTCTTGGGAGATTCTTATGAAAGCGGGAAAGATCTTCTCAATATGGAAAACCATATTAACAGGCCTGAGATAAAAGAAGCAACAAGAGAAGGGATTGGCACAAGTATCCGCTACAGTGATACCATAAAAATGGATATGGCTTATTTAGCTATGACAATAAAGGATAAAAATGAAATAATAGGATTTGCAAGGATAGCCAAGTCCCTGAGAGATTTGGATTTCCAGATAAAGAGCCTAAGACTAATAATATTCTACAGCTTAGTATCTGTTTTCGTCGTGGTTTTAGTCTTAAGTATCGTTTTTTCAAGGACAATAACCTCTCCATTAAGTCAGATGATGAAGGTCGCAAAAAAAATTTCTCAAGGAGATTTAACCCAAAGAATAAAAATTAAGACCGGAGACGAACTGCAGGAGTTAGGTGATATATTCAATGAGATGGCAGAGAAGCTTGGCATAAAGTTAAGAGAAATAAATAAGGAGAAATCTCAGGTTCAAGCTGTTCTTTCAAGCATGGTAGAAGGAGTAATAGCCATAGAAGAAAATGGTAATATTATCTTAGCAAATCCGGCCTTAGAGAAGATGTTAAGATTAGAAGGACCAAAGTCATTAGGCAAACCGTATATTGAAATTATCAGACATCACGAGATAGCAAACTTAATAAACGATACATTTAAAAACAAAGAGGGGAGAAGTGAGATAGTAAAACTGTGGCAGCCTGATGAAAAAATAATGAGGCTTCAATCGGTCTTTTTTAAAGGTGAAGCAGGATTTCCGTCAGGAGTGGTAATTGTATTTCATGACATAACAAAAATGAAAAAACTTGAAAGAGTAAGGCAGGATTTTGTAGCCAATGTATCTCATGAGCTTAAGACGCCGCTTACTCTGATTATTGGTTATATCGAAGCCCTGATTGATGGTGCAAAAGATGATTCAGAAAGTCTCACAGGGTTTTTAAATATTATAGATTCCCATGCTAAGAGAATGAACAAACTGATTTCAGATCTTCTTGAACTTGCAAAGATCGAATCTGTGGATTACAGGGTGACAAAATCAAGAAACTCTCTAAGAAGTCTTATTGAAAGTTGTTTGGCATCTTATAAAGAAGAACTTAATAGAAAAAAGCTTTCATTTGAACTTAAGATAGAAGAAGAAAGCGAATGGGTTTTTGTGGATAAAAGCAAAATAGAACTTGCTATTAATAACCTTATTGATAATGCAATAAAATATACACCTGGAAATGGTAAAATCTCGATTGAGGCAGGAAGCCTGAAAGATTATATTGAGGTGCGGGTTGTTGATACAGGTATTGGAATACCGTCTAATGAAATAGACAGGATCTTTGAACGGTTCTATCGAGCTGATAAAGCCCGTTCAAGGGAGCTCGGTGGTACAGGATTAGGGCTATCCATTGTTAAACATATCGTTGAAGCTCATGGTGGTAAGGTAAGGGTTGAAAGTGAGCTAAATAAGGGAAGCAAATTTATCTTCACCCTGCCAAAAAAATAATTGTTTTCAACTCTATAAAATTCTAAATACGAAATCCTAAATTCTAAACAATATCAAAACCTAAAATTTAAATGTTCCAAATTGTTTTGAATTTTGATCATTAGCATTTTGAATTTGTTTAGGATTTAGATATTAGAATTTAGAATTTATTTTAGAGAGAGACTTCAAAAATTTAACATCCTTTTAACATCCTCATAATTCGTTTGTAATAACTCCTTATTAAATTACCTACTGAAAAAAATAATTTCAAAGGAGGTGATTTAATGAAATGTCAACATTTAAAAGAGAGTTTTGGTTTCCCTGAATGTTATTCAATCTTTGAGGAACCCCTGTATCCAGTAGAATTCCGTTATGAGGGATACTGTTCAAAGGAAAACCACAAAAATTGTCCTTTTTACCAGGCAGCTCAGGCAAATTTTAAAGGAAAATCTAAAGGTAGAGAGAGACAAATTCAAATGGCTGCTTAAGGATGAGTGAGTTTCTGAGAATTATACGCAGGCTAAAGCCTGCGGCTACCAAAATGAAAATTAAAGGAGAAAATTTTAGATGAAAAAATTTATTTTTCTATTTTGTATAATAGTTTTGATGATTTACCTTGTTCCAATAGCCAAAGCAGGTGAATCAGAGGCCGAAGAATCAACATCTATCAGGATCTTAAGGGAAAAGGGAATCATTACTGATGAAGAGTATGAGCAAGCAAAAAAGGAGATTGAAGCAAAACAAACTTTTCTTGATAAAATTGATGTAGGGTATGCCAAGGGCAAAGGTTTCTACCTTAAGACCAAGGATGATAAGTTTTCTCTAACCTTAGGAGCAAGACTTCAAGTCCGCTACACATTCAATAATGTGGATGAAGGAAGGGATGAGGAAAGGGATGATTCGCAGACCTTCACCATAAAAAGGGCAAGGCTCTTCTTGACAGGTCATGCATACGAACCATGGCTTAAATATAAAATTCAGTTTGATGCTGCCAAAGATGATGTGGAGATGAAGGACTGGTATATTGATGTAGCAAAGTATAAGTATGCTTCTCTCAGACTTGGTCAGTATAAAGTCCCATTTGGAAGGCAGGAGATAACTTCTTCTGGAGAGCAGCAATTTGTTGATCGTTCTGAAGTATCAGATGAATTCACACCGAGTAGAGACATCGGATTATCACTCTTTGGAACGACCCAAAATGACCTCTTTGAATATGCTATTGGAATCTTTAATGGACAGGGGCAGAATGCAGAGAATAAAGATAATGAAATGATGTATGCAGCAAGGATTACCTTTAATCCCTTTGGAACCTATAACCAGGGTGAGTGGGGAATAGGGACAAAGGAAGCTGCTCTTGATAGGCCGGCAAGCCCAAAGCTTTCTCTTGGAGCCAACTGGTATTTTACCGGAGATGATATTGACATAAATGATGATGATAAAAAAGAAGATGTGGATATAAACGGACTCGGTGCTGATATAGATTTCCAGTGGCGCGACTTCTCTTTCAGAAGTGAATACTTTTGGAGGAATCTTGAAGTATCAAGAAAGAGCCTTGCTGATGACAAGTCCTTTGGTTTTTACACTCAGGCAGGTTATTTTATAATCCCTCAAAAGCTCGAAGCAGTAGCAAGGTATGGGTACCTTGACCCGCATTTTAATATCAGTGATCAAACTGACATTAAGGATCTTAAAAAAGAACATACTCTTGGACTAAACTATTACTTTGAAAAGCACAATCTGAAGGTCCAGGCTGATTATTCTTACCTGACTGCCCAAGATATAGGTGGTAATGATAAACAGGACAACCGCTTCAGGGTTCAGTTCCAGATAAAGTTTTAAAAGATTTAACATAGATTTAACACGGAGTTAACATGCCAATTACAGGCTAAATATAATATGTGAAATAAAAGGAGAAAAAATGAAAATACTTACAAGTTTAACATTGGTAATTGTATTGATTTTGCCTTTCTGGATTGCAGGGGCAGGGGAAATCCTGAATGGTGCAGGAGCAACTTTTCCCTATCCATTATACTCAAAATGGTTTTACACATATGAGAAAGCTACAGGAGTGAAAATTAATTACCAATCCATAGGCAGTGGAGGCGGTATTCAGCAGGTAAAGGCAGGCACAGTTGATTTTGGCGCAAGCGATGCACCATTAATGAAGGAAGATCTCGAAAAAAATAATTTGATTCAGTTTCCAATGGTAGCGGGTGCAGTGGCAATGATTTACAATATTCCCGGAATCCCGTCAGGGTTGAAACTTACCTCTGAGATGGTTGCTGATATTTTTCTTAAAAAGATTATTAACTGGAGTGACAAAAGAATTAGAGAAATTAATCCGGGCTTGAAAATGCCTGATTTACCAATAATTGTTGCCCACCGTTCTGATGGCAGCGGGACAACCAATATATTCACATGGTTTTTGTCT
>Ga0154356_1080_pt4 | contig 13034 bp, 11 predicted proteins | sample RifGroA2_FD_115884 | JGI IMG/M metagenome (GOLD analysis project Ga0154356, IMG submission 115884) | Candidatus Schekmanbacteria bacterium GWA2_38_11 | reverse complement strand
ATTAAGCAGGAAGAAGTTGCCATGCTATCAAGCCTGGCAGCGCAGATAGCAGTTATCATAGAGCGGAACCAGTTAAGCAAAAACTTAAACACCGTCTTTGCTAATGTAGCAAAGAGGCAGCAAAATGTAGAGGCGCAGAAAAATCTTCTGTATTAATAGTCCCTGCCAAAATCATTTTTTATAAAATAGGCGGCTTTATTCGCCCCTACCCACCAATTAACTTATAACTTTTTTGGTTCGTTTCTACTGGAAATTTTGTATTTAAGAAAAATTGGAATTGCGTTTTTTAGATTAAGTATGTAGAAAATAATTTTAAAATAAGTTGCATAGAACATTTACTGATAGGGAAAGACCCAATCTCTCAATCCTACCATTAACACAAAGGAGGAGAAAAGAAAATTATAGTTTTTTCCAAAAGATTTTAAAAGGTATGAATAGCATGTTAAAAAATAGAATGAGGTTTTTTTATTTTCTAATTATTATCTTCCTTTCTGTTTTTAATCTTCCATTGCTCTCTTATGGAGCAGAATCCAACAGGTTAGGTATTGTTGATTTGCAGAGGGTTATGCAGGAGTCAATAAAAGGTAAACAGACTTTCGAATTGTTTGATAAGGAATTTAAAGGGAAAAAAGAGAAACTTGAGTCTGAAGAGAAAGAAATAGAAAAACTTAAAAAAGATATTTTAGAAGGGTTACCCAACTGGAGTGATGAAGTAAAAGAAAGTAAACAGGAGGAGTTTAATAAGAGATTAAAAAAATACCAGGTGGAAAAAGAGGAATTTGAGGAACAGGTCAAAAAGAAAAATTTTGAATTAAATAAAAAAATTGTAAATGAAATAATGGATGTAATAGAGGAAGTAGCAAAAAAAGAGAATTATACAATTATTCTGGAAACTGAGTCTGTAATGTATTTCTCCCCTCGTTTAGATATAACTGAAAAGATAATTGAAAGATATGATGCAAAAGCGAAGTGAGTTGGTTTTTATATTTCTTAAACCTTTTTTCAAATGTTGTATCATATAAAATATACTTTGGTTTCATGCATCAGATGCTTTCAATAAACTTATCAATTAAGACCTTTTTAACTTTGCCAGCTTTCAAGTTTTTTTCTGCTTCATCGATCCTTAATAAGAAACTCTGACGCTTTACATTCCTGTATAATTCCTTTAGGAATCTGTACTCTTCTTTTGGAACTTTTACAGTATCTTCTGTTACAAATTTTCCCATTTTACCCTCCTGAAGGAAGTGAAAAGTTTCCCTTTGATTTTTCTTTATTAGTAACTTCTTGGAGTTTATTTATAATCTTATACCTAAAACCTTTTTCTATAGCAAACCAAAAAATTTTCTCTATAAAAATTGCTTTTAAGATTTTTGTTTTAAACTTCGGATGCTGTTGAAATTGTTTTGGTGCTAAAACTTCTGGCTCTCTATTATATGATAGCACCTCTAATTATAATGGAGGCGAGGGGAATCGAACCCCTGTCCGAAGATATGAAATTTAAGGTCCTACATGCTTATCCTCTGTTTTAATCTCGCCCTTTAAGTCTCCCAGAGGCAGGATACTCAAAGGACCAGCTTGAATTGTTCTCATCTTTTCTCCATCAAGCGGTGAAAGAAAGACCAGCCTGCTAATTTGTCCCGATTAAGCCCCGCAGGCGAGAACTTAACCGAGATTAGCTGTTCTTAGGCAGCTAAAGGCAGAGCGTAATTGTCTGCGTTTGTTTTTTCCCAATTGTTTTACGAGCCATTGGGACCTCGGCATGCCCCGCTAAACCCCACTTATCCCCGTCGAATCCAATTCGCCCCCAAGACGCTTCGCGTCACTAATAGCTTATAGCTATTAGCTTTATGAACGCAGGCTAAAGCCTGCGGCTACCTAATTTTTTTCTCTCAACCAAAGAATACCTTTGCAATCTCGTACAGATCCGGGTCTACTGTTTTAAGTTTTTTAACAGGTTCAGAAATGTCAATATCAACTATCTTGTTGCATTGTAAAGCAACCATTCTTCCGAATTTGCCTTCTTTTATCAAATCAACAGCAGCCACTCCAAATCGTGTTGCAAGGACCCTGTCATTGGCAGTGGGCGAGCCGCCTCTCTGGATATGGCCAAGGACAGTCACTCTTGTGTCATAGCCTGTCCTCTTTTCAATCTCTGTACCCAGGAAATTACCGACACCGCCGAGTTTGATATGCCCGAATTCATCTACCTGGTTGCTTGAAGTTATATATTTATCAACGTCCTTGGGCTTGGCACCCTCTGCAACAACTATAATGCTGAAATTTTTCCCCCTCTCGTGGCGTTTCTTAATCATTGTACATACTTCTCCAATGTCAAAAGAGACCTCCGGAATAAGAATTATATCTGCTCCTCCTGCAATTCCGCCAAATGTTGCAATCCACCCTGTGTGCCTTCCCATTACTTCAACAACCATAATGCGGTCATGAGATTCAGCAGTGGAGTGAAGCCTGTCAATAGCATCTGTGACAATGGTTACAGCTGTATCAAAACCAAATGTAAAGTCAGTTCCTGATAAATCGTTATCTATTGTTTTTGGTATCCCTACTATGGGGATTCCTTTTTCTGAGAGTTTATATGCTACTCCTAAGGTGTCTTCTCCTCCAATGGAAATTAAAGCATCAATCCCGAATTTTTTATAATTTGCCAGAAGTCTCTGCAGATCTTCTTCATTCTTAAAGGGGTTTGTTCGTGAGGTTCCAATGATTGTTCCGCCCACATGGAGTATTCCTGAAACTGAAAAATTTGTAAGAGGCTCTGTTTCTCCATAGATCAAACCGTGCCATCCTCTTTTTATTCCGATGACTTCATAGCCGTAGGAATTTGCTCTTCTTACAACTGCTCTTATAGCTGCATTAAGCCCCGGACAATCACCACCACCTGTTAAAACACCAATTTTTTTAACTGGCTTCATAGCTTTTAACTCCCATCAAAAATAATTCAACAAAATCTATTTGTTGATTTTATATACCAACTGTTCCTTTTTGTCAAAAAGGTTTTTGGAGGTCTCTGAAAAATACAGAGAGCCCTCCTGTGGAATCTCATCTCTAATCGAAGTAATCATAAAACCAGACTTTTTTAGGGGATTTCTTTTGTAAATTTTTCTAAAATAAATTAGCACAATATGATGTGCTTAAGAAGCTTTTCTATACAATATATTGATTTAAATAAAAGCACAAATTTCTTTTGAAATTTAAATGGAAAACAGGTGTAAGAATTTTTTATTTTTTCTTGACAAAAAAATGTGCTGGGGGTAGAGTGAACCATAAAGTGGGGCAAAGTGGGAAATAAATCTTGCCAGGGAATTATAAATAGAAAATTTTTTAACCTCTTTTTAAGCTTTTGGCTGCTATGTTTCAGGGGACATTTAACCATACAATCGACAAAAAAGGTCGAGTCAGCATTCCTTCTAAATTTAGAGAAGTCTTAAAAGAAAAATACTCAGAAGAGGTAATGCTTACTCGCGACGCTGATAGATGTCTGATAGCTTACCCGATGGCTGAGTGGAATGTACTTGCAGAAAAAGCCAAACAGTTCTCCCGCTACGAGGATAATGAGAAGAAGGCAAAGCGCTTTATTTTTTCTGAAGCAGAGAAGTGTGCACTAGACAAAGCAGGAAGAATTCTTATCCCGCCAATTTTAAGAGAATATGCTGAACTTGACAAGGAAATAGCAATCATCGGGAACTTTGATACCTTTGAGATATGGAGTAAACAGAGATGGGAAGAGTACAATAAAGATTCTCAGGATGTCTTTAAAAACATAAGAGAGAAGATAGAGAAATTGGGGCTATAATTTACCATGAACTATGGGACCCTTTCATATTCCTGTACTTGCAAAAGAAGTTACAGAGTTTTTAAAATGCGCAGGCGAGGGGATTTTTGTTGATTGTACTCTGGGAGGGGGCGGCCATAGCGAGGCAATATTAAAAGTAACTGGTCCAAAGAGCCTTGTAATCGGTATTGATCAGGATGAAGAAGCAATCAGATTTGCATTTGGGCGGTTAGGAAATTACGGCAAACAGTTCAGGGCAATAAAAGGAAATTTTAAAGAATTAGAAAGCATTCTTGAAAAGGAGAAAATCAAAGAGGTTGATGGCATTCTCTTTGATCTTGGTGTCTCAAGCCATCAGTTTGAAGAACCATCAAGGGGGTTCAGCTTAAAGAAATCGGGGCCTCTTGATATGAGGATGGACCTAAGCAGGAAAATAACAGCTTATGACTTAATAAATAATTTATCAGAGGAGGAACTTAAAAATGTAATAAGAAGCCTTGGCGAGGAGAAGTGGGCAGGAAAGATTGCAAGAGCCATTGTAAAATCAAGAAATGTTAAGAAGATATCAACTACTACTGAATTAGCAGAAATTATTTCAAATATTATCCCTAAATCTCATTGGCCAGTAAAAATCCATCCTGCTACCAGAACCTTCCAGGCTTTAAGGATAAAAATTAATGATGAGATCCAGGTTCTCCTTCCTTCTTTGACTGCTGCTCACAGCAGATTGAAGGTCGGGGGAAGGCTTTGTGTGATCTCTTATCATTCCTTAGAGGATAGAATTGTTAAAGAATTTTTTACGCAAAAGTCCAGGGGCTGCATATGTCCTCCTAAGCTGCCTGAGTGCAGGTGTCATATGAAGCCCACTTTAAAAATTATTAACAGGAAACCGGTCATTGCCAGTGCATCAGAGATTAGTGAAAACCCGAGGGCGAGAAGCGCAAAGCTCAGAGCAGGGGAAAGGATTTGAAGGGAAAATTATATTGGATAGAGGGGACATTCTTGTCCCGCTAAGGCGGGGTTAGTAAGCTCCGTCTGTCAAGATTATAAGGAGGATTAGGATTTGGCTAAAACTCTTTCAAACCCTGGTATTCTTTTAGGAGAAAACATTGCCCTAAGACAGGAGGGTGTAAAGGTACTGAGAAGGTTTTTTATCTACTTCACTATAGTCCTGGTTTTTTTCAGTGGAATATTTTTTCTGGCATGGCAACAGATTTATATCATGAAGATGACTTATGAGATCCATCAGCTGAGGCGTTCTCTGAAGGAATTAAGTTTTAAAAACATAAAGCTGAAGTTTGAAATATCCTCGCTTTCATCTCTGAGCAGGGTTGAGAAGGAGGCGACTGAAAGTTTAAACTTAAGACCCCCGGCATTTGACCAGGTTAAGATTATAGAAGAAAAAGGGAAATAGAAGCCTTATAAAAGTGATGGAGAGGCTTCTGATTACAGCGATGAAATTCAGATTACGGAGATTAGGGGAGCTTAAAAACTTTTTCTGGGCTCTTTTTACTGGCAGAATAAACTATGACTAATCCAAGCAATGATAACACGAGAAAACGGATTTTCATAATATTCTCTTTTCTTTCTGTCCTTTTCGCAGTTGCCCTCGTAAAAGATTTCTACCTTCAGGTAGTAAAACATAAGCCATTAAGTGATCGCGCAGAAAAACAGTCAACCCAGAGAATCGTCATAAACCCTGTAAGAGGTATTGTCTATGACCGCAACTACAGGAGTATGGCTGTCAGCATTGACGTAAATTCAGTCTATGCAATGCCTTTAAAGATTGAGAACCCTAAAAAGGTAGCAGGAACTCTATCAAAAATCCTCTCTGTCAGCAGGAAATCTTTAGAAGAGAAATTAAGCTCTAAGAAAGCCTTTGTCTGGATTAAAAGAAAAGTATCAGAGGATGAATTTCAAGCCATAGAAAAAATTAAACCTGAGGGGATAGATTTCTTGAAAGAAAGCCAGAGGTTTTATCCAAAAGGGGAACTTGCCAGTCAGCTGATAGGGTTTTCCGGTATTGATAATGACGGGCTTGGAGGAATTGAGAAACGGTTTGATGAGTTCATTAAAGGGAAATCCGGGGTAAGGATCATGACTGAAAAGGATGCCAAAGGAAGGTCCATCTACGTTTTTGAAAAGCCGAGGTCTGAGGGGAAAAGTATTGTCCTTACAATTGATGAAAATATTCAGTATATAGTTCAGTCAGAACTTGAAAAAAGGGTTGAGGAAGTTAAGGCTGCAGGAGGTTGTGCTGTTGCAGTAAACCCAAGGAACGGTGACATACTGGCTGTTGCCGCTATGCCAAAATTCAATCCCAACCAGGTGAATCAGCATTCACCATCTGACTGGAGGAACAAAGTTATAAGTGATCCCTATGAGCCAGGCTCAACTTTCAAGGTCATAACGGCCTCAGCTGCACTGGAAGAGTCTGTTGCAAAACCTGATACAATTTTAGACTGCTCAAACGGTTTTATCCAGGTAGCAAACAAGAAAATATCAGATGTCCACAAATACGGGATGCTAAGCTTTGAGCAGGTAATCCAGAAATCGAGCAATGTTGGGACAATAAAGCTTGGCATGATGCTTGGATCCTTGCAGCTCTATAAGTACATGCGGCTTTTCGGCGTAGGTGAACGGACCGGGGTTGAGCTGGACGGCGAGTCTCCGGGAATACTCCGTAAGCCTGAGGAATGGTCCGGTACGTCAATCGGCGCAATTCCCATAGGGCAGGAAGTATCAGTAACGCCTTTACAGCTTGCGCTGATTTATTCAGCCATAGGTAATGGAGGAGTTCTCTACAAACCAAGGATTGCCATAAAGGTAGAGGATTCTGAAGGGAATGTGGAAAAGGAATTTAAAACTGAGATCAAGAGAAGGGTGATTTCAGAAAAAACTGCAAAAATATTAAGCGGGATTTTAAAAGGGGTTGTGAGTGAGGAGGGTACGGGTAATCTTGCCAAGGTCAAGGGATTCCAGGTTGCCGGAAAAACAGGAACAGCCCAGATAGCAAAAAAAGGAGGCGGTGGGTACGTGAGCGGTAAATTCAACTCTTCCTTTGTAGGTTATCTGCCTGTAAATAACCCGGTAATAACGATTCTTGTTGTAATAGATGAACCTTCAACAGCCCATTACGGCGGAGTTATTGCTGCACCTGCTTTCTCAAGAATGGCTGAGAGGATTATGAGATATATGAACATTAAACCTGAAGAGGAAACTCCAAATACTTATGCAGCAGCATCTGATAAAAACAACAAATCCGGAGGCATAGCTCTCTCAAAATTCGATAAAGCAGCGCCTTCAGAGGAAGAGAATTCGTCAGGTAAAAATAAAACCCTGTAAAAAAATAAATGTTATTAAATAAACTTTTAGAAATACTTCCTGAGAAAAAGATCTCGGGGGAAACAGACTTAAATATTTCAAGTATAGAATATGATTCAAGAAAGATAAAAGATGGTTCACTCTTTGTAGCTATCAGGGGTCTAAGTGATGACGGACATAAATTCATAGGGGATTCCCTTGCCCGGGGGGCAAAAGCAATTGTGGTAAATGAAGGGCTTTTTGATGCCAAAGCCTATAGACAGAACAAGCCTTTTACCGCGATAGAGGTTAAGGACTCACGCAGTGATCTTGCCCTTCTTGCGAACAAGTTTTATGACTTTCCGAGCAGAAGTCTTAAGTTAATCGGGATAACAGGTACTAACGGCAAAACGACTACTTCCTATCTTATAGAATCAATCCTGAAAGAAGACGGGAAGAAAACGGGGCTCATTGGGACCATAAACTACCGCATAGGAGATGAAGTATTGCCGGCTCTAAGGACAACACCGGAATCTTCTGATTTACAAAAAATTTTAAAGGATATGGTGTCAGCTGGTTGCGGTTTTGCAATTATAGAGGTTTCCTCACATTCACTTGAACTGAACCGGGTTGACGGATGCTATTTTACAGGAGCTATTTTTACCAACCTTACCAAAGAGCATTTGGATTTTCATAAGAATATGAAAAATTATCTTTCAGCTAAAAAAAAACTTTTCCAGGGGTTAAAAAATATGAATGGCAGTGATACTACTACATTTGCAGTTATCAACGCTGATGACCCGGTGGCAGGAGAAATTATTGCTGCAACAGGTGTGAGAATTGCAACCTATGGGCTTAAAGTGAAGGCAGATATTAGTGCGGCAGATTTTAAAAGTGATTTCAGCGGGACCAGGGGCAGAGTCATATTCCCTGATGGAGAGATTGATATTTCATCACCTCTTGCAGGTGGATTTAATATCTATAATATCCTGGCTGCTGCAGCAGCTTCCTATTGTCTGGGTATAAGGAAGGAAAAAATCGTAGAGGGGATCGCAGCTATGAAATCTGTACCCGGAAGATTCCAGATGGTCGAGTGGAATGGAGATTTTGAGATTATTGTTGACTATGCCCACACTCCTGATGCCTTAGAGAGATGCCTCAGTCAGGCTAAAAATATTTCAAGAGGAAAACTCATAACTGTCTTTGGTTGCGGCGGAGATAGGGATAAAGGGAAACGGCCTGAGATGGGGAGAATCGGTGCTGAGCTTTCTGACCTCCTTTACATTACTTCAGATAACCCGAGGTCTGAAGACCCCGTTAAAATAATTGAGGATATAAAGGCCGGCATAAAGGGGAAGGAAATAAAAGAGAAGGTTAAAATCATTCCGGACAGGCGTGAGGCAATTTACGGGGCGCTTGAGATAGCTCAAACGGGAGACCTTATAGTTATTGCAGGAAAAGGGCATGAAGACTATCAGATCATAGGGAACAAAATAATCCATTTTGATGATAAAGAAGTTGTTTTAGAGAAATTAAAAAAGATGGGGAAAGCGTGAAGAAATTTTTACTCTATGAAATAGTAACTGCAACAGGAGGAATCGTTAGGTCACAGGGAGGGATTACTTCTTTTAAAGGTATCTCTACAGATTCAAGGAAAATTAAACCGGGTGAACTTTTCCTGGCTATAAAGGGAGAAAAATTTGATGGCCATGCCTTTATTCCTAAGGCCATTGGTTCAGGTGCAACGGGAATTATTTACTCTAAAAAAGAAAACATAAAGCAGACAGTGCTTTCTTCACAGTGTGTAATTTTCATTGAGGTAAAAGATACGCTTGAGGCTCTTCATAATCTTGCAATATTTTACAGGAAAAAATTTCCCATACCTCTTATTGGGATTACCGGAAGCAATGGGAAGACCTCTGTAAAGGAGATGGTTGATTTTATTTTAAGAAAAAAATTTAAGACCATAAAAAATCCCGGGAATTTCAATAACCATATCGGCCTTCCCCTGAGCCTTCTTCCTTTGGAGAAGAAGCATCAGATTGCCATAATGGAAATGGGGATGAGCAGGCCCGGAGAGATAAGGGAACTGTGTAAAATTGCAATGCCTAACGCGGGGATTATCACTAACGTGGGGTTAGCCCATGCAGAGAATTTCAAAAGCATTAAGGATATTGCCAAATGCAAGGCTGAACTTGTTTATTCTCTGTCTCCTCGCGGGGTTGCCATTGTCAATGGAGATGATCCTAACCTGGTTGATGCAGTTAAAAGCTACAGAGGAAGAAAAATTTATTTTGGCAAAGAAGCTGAAAATGAAATCAAGGCAGAGGGGATTGAGAACAAAGGGTTGGGTATTAATTTTAAACTGCTTATCGGAGGAGAAAAGATAGGAGTGCATCTGCATACTATCGGCGAGCACAATGTTTATAACGCTCTTGCTGCTTCTGCCTGTTCCCATTATTTTGGAGTTTCACCAGAGGAGATTAAAAAGGGCCTTGAGTCTTACAAGGGAATTCATCTGAGGATGGAGCTGATAAAGACTAAGCGAGGGTTAAATATTTTAAATGATACTTACAATGCAAATCCCTTATCAATGTCAAAGGCCCTTGATGCCTTTGCAAAAATCAAGGTTTCAGGGAGAAAGGCTCTCCTTCTTGGTGATATGCTTGAACTTGGAAAATTTGCAAAAGCCTCCCACAGGGGGATAGGGTCAATTGTAGGTAAAGGGCCATATGATTTACTGTTTACAGTGGGGCCTTTGGCAAAGGTGATAGCCATAGAGGCTGTAAAAAAGGGGATGTCATGGGACAGAGTAAGGAGTTTTACATCTTCAGGCAGGGTCTTAAAAATTCTTAGAGAAGAGTTGATGCCCGGGGATTGGTTGCTGGTCAAAGGGTCAAGGGGCATGAAACTTGATGAGATAGTAAATGAGATCACAAAATAAAGAAAACTCAAAAGGGCTAAAGATAAAAGGGAAAAAGATCCTCATCCTTGGTCTTGCAAGGACTGGAGCAGCTTCAGCAAGGCTCTGCTGTGGTCTCGGAGCTAAAGTTCTGGTCTCAGATATAAAAGGCGAGGAAGAATTGAAGGAATATATCAGGATGCTTGAAGGAGTGAATGTGGAATTCTTTCTTGGTTCCCACACTGAGTCCCTCCTTGAAGGGGTTGATTTAATAGTGGTTAGTCCGGGAATACCGGGTTCAATCCCTCTATTGGTTAAAGCGAGAAGTCTTGGGATAGAGGTTATAAGCGAGATAGAACTTGCTTATAATTTTTTAAAAAGCCCGGTTATTGCAATAACAGGGACCAATGGCAAAACAACAACTACAAAGCTAATCAAGGAGATTCTTACAGAAGGCGGCTATAAAGCTATATCAGCAGGAAACATCGGGAATCCTCTATCAGGGATTCCTTTAGATTCTTCTGAATATGATTACTTGGTGGTTGAGGTTTCAAGTTTCCAGCTTGAGGGAATCATCAATTTCAAACCATTTATAAGCCTGATATTAAATGTCACACCAGATCATCTTGATAGATACAGAAACATTGATGAATATGCTGAAACAAAATTCAGAATTTTTGAAAAACAGGGGAAGGGAGATTTTCTAATATTAAACTATGATGACCCCATGCTGAGGGAGCTTAAACCTCAGGGAGATTTCTCTATTTTATATTTTAGCACCAAAGATGCAGTAATAAAGGGTAGTTACATAGAAGGAGACCAGATAATTACAAGATTTGGAAGTACGGCAAAAACGGTTTGTCCGGTAAGCGAAGTAAAGCTTGAGGGACTCCATAATCTTGAAAATGTTTTAGCAGCAATAACGGCTTGCAGTATCTGCGAAGTGACTCCTGATAGAATAAGAGAGGCTTTAAAGAAATTCAAGCCCCCTCACCACAGGATGGAGTTTGTGAGGGAGTTAAACGGAGTAAGGTTCATTGATGATTCTAAGGGTACAAATGTAGGTGCTGTTATTAAATCACTGATGAGCTACTCTTCTCCTGTGATCCTGATTGCCGGAGGGAGGGATAAAAATGGTGATTTTTTTAGCCTTCGGGACCTTGTAAAATCAAAGGTAAAGAGTTTGGTGCTACTTGGAGAAGCTAAGGAGAAGATAAAAAAATCTCTCGGGGATATTGCCAGGACAATAGATGCATGCAGTATGGAAGATGCTGTGAGGAAATCATATGCGGCAGCCTCACAAGGAGATGTAGTTCTCCTTTCCCCGGGATGTGCAAGTTTTGATATGTTCAGCTCCTATGAGGAGAGGGGGCAGGTTTTTAAAAAAGCGGTAATGGAGCTTAATAATTAAATTAATTGTATGCCCAGAAAAACTAAATACGACCATTTGCTGTTGTTCATTACTCTGGTTCTTTCAGGGATAGGGGTTACAATGATTTACAGTTCAAGTGCAATAATCGCTTTAGAGGATTATAATGACCCGTTCTATTTTTTGAAGAAACAGGTATTATTTATTTCCATAGGATTAGTATTGATGCTTGTTGCCACACACATTGATTACCATTATTTGAGGAAATTGACAATTCCCATTCTTGGTATTTCATTCCTGATGTTAATCGCTGTTTTAATTCCAGGTCTTGGTATTGAGAAAAATGGGGCAAAGAGGTGGTTAAACATTGGAGGGATTGTTTTCCAGCCCTCAGAATTTGCTAAATTCAGTGTAATTCTTTACACAGCATATTCAATCTCAAAGAGAAAAGAGAAACTCCGTGAGTTTTTTAATGGCGCCCTTCCTTTGCTTCTTGTCCTTGGGGTCTTTTCCATTCTTCTTCTGCTCCAGCCTGATCTTGGTTCAGTAATAACATTGGCTACCACTGTTTTCCTGCTGCTCTTTGCAGGAGGTGTGAGGATGAGCCATCTGGTTTCCCTTGCATTGTGTTCTTTGCCATTCTTGTATCTTTCAATCTCAAACGTTTCCTACAGAAAAAGGAGAATCCTTGCATTTTGGGATCCATGGAGTGATCCGCTGGATTCAGGGTTTCAGATAATACAATCTTTTTTAGCCTTTGGGAGAGGAGGAATATGGGGAGTTGGCATAGGAGATGGGAAAGAAAAATTATTTTATCTCCCCTGGCCCCATACAGACTTTATTCTCTCAATTATAGGAGAGGAGCTCGGCCTTATAGGAGTCTCAACAGTGATAGTTCTTTTTTTCCTTTTAGCCTGGAGGGGAATCAGGGTGTCGCTTAATTCCAAAGACCTGTTTGGGACGTTTCTGTCTTTAGGAATTACAGTGTTAATCGGGCTTCAGAGCGCAATAAATATAGGCGTGGCACTTGGGCTTTTTCCGACAAAGGGCCTGCCGTTGCCGCTTATAAGCTATGGAGGGTCTTCAGTGGTACTATCTTTATTTTCCATTGGAGTTCTTCTCAGTATATCTGAACATACGTAGGTCAGAGAATGTTATATTGCTCTAAAATATTTGACAAGAAACAAAGGGTAGAGTGGGGTCTCCAGACCCCGCCGGAGGTTAAGGTCAGTAGATCCTAACCTACCAATTTGTTTTTAACGGTTCTAAGACAGACTGGGTTTAAACGTTAGAAGAAGGATTGATAAAAACCAATGAAAGCCATAATAGCAGGTGGAGGGACGGGAGGTCATATCTATCCAGGGATCGCCATTGCAAATGAAATAAAGGAGAGAGAAACTGCTTCTGAGATTCTGTTTGTAGGTACTGCCTACGGCCTTGAAACTAAGATTATTCCCGCTCACGGCTTGAGGCTTAAATTGATCAGGGCTTCAGGGATAAAGGGGAAATCAATTACAGATTTGATAAAAAGCGTTTTGGTAATTCCATTAGGTTTTCTTCAGGCAATGCAGATAATTTTCAGCTTCAGACCTGACATAGTTATCGGAGTTGGCGGCTATGCTTCAGGACCGACAGTGCTGTGTGCTGCGCTGCTTCTTCTTCCTACAATG
>Ga0154356_1109_pt3 | contig 13185 bp, 11 predicted proteins | sample RifGroA2_FD_115884 | JGI IMG/M metagenome (GOLD analysis project Ga0154356, IMG submission 115884) | Candidatus Schekmanbacteria bacterium GWA2_38_11 | reverse complement strand
AAATCCTCTTCAGCCTTCCTGGCAGCTTCAAGGCTGTTGAACCTTGCAACAATCTCCTTTGCCAGCTTCTGCTTTGCCTCCATGGGATGGACTTTATCTGCCTTTATATCCTCAAGCTCCTCCTTTGAGACTTCACTTAAAAGCTCATAATATTTGAGCATCAGCTGGTCTGAAATTGACATCAGCTTCCCGAAGATTTCATTTGGAGTTTCTGTAATACCTACATAATTTCCCTGGCTTTTACTCATCTTGTTTTCACCATCAAGTCCCTCAAGGAGAGGCATGGTTATTATAACCTGAGGTTCCTGGTTAAAAAATCGCTGCAAGTCCCTTCCTACAAGGAGGTTAAACTTCTGGTCTGTGCCGCCAAGTTCTACATCAGCCTTTATAGCGACTGAATCATATCCCTGGATTAAAGGATAGATAAACTCATGAATTCCGATGGGTCTTTCCGACTTAAACCTCTTAGAAAAATCATCTCGCTCAAGCATCCTTGCTACTGTATGCTGGGAGGCTATTTGGAGGAGTTGAGCAACTGATATTTTTTCCATCCATGAGCTGTTAAAAACGACTTCGGTTTTCTCCGGGTCTAATATTTTAAAAACCTGATCCTGGTAGGTTTTGGAGTTTTTAATGATTTCCTCTCTTGTCATCGGTTTTCGGGTTTCGCTTTTACCTGATGGGTCTCCAATGAGGGCAGTAAAATCTCCGATAAGAAATATTACCTTATGGCCGAGTTTCTGGAAAGCAGACAATTTCTGGAGTAAAACTGTATGACCTAAGTGGATGTCAGGAGCAGTTGGGTCAAAACCTGCTTTTATTCTTAATGGCCTTTTATTTTTCTTTGCTTCAAGGAGTTTTTTTGCGAGTTCCTCCTCAGTTATTATCTCTACTGCGCCTCTTTTTATTATTTCAATCTGGTCAGATACCTCCATAGGATAATGGCCTTATTCTATTGAAAGAAATTCTTGATAACTGAACTTACTATCTCTCCGGGAACATCCTCACGAATGATTGCAGAGCCTATATCTTTTGTCAATACAAAACGAATTTTTCCCTTTTTGACCTTTTTGTCTCTTTCCATAGCTTCCATTACTTTCTTTATGGAAAAGGATAACCTCTTTCCCGGAAGACCTAACAAACGTATAAGATTCTGCTGCCTGTCCATAACATCTTTTTTGCACACACCGGTTTTATAGGATATTTCTGCTGCAAGGAACATCCCGATTAAAACCGCTTCTCCATGAGTCAGTGTATGATATTTTCCGAGGGACTCAAGGGCGTGACCAATTGTATGCCCGTAATTTAGTATAGCCCTTAAATACTTTTCCTTTTCATCCTGCTCCACTATCTTTGCCTTATGAAGGCATGACCTGAAAATAACTTTATTTAAAAGCACCTTGTCCTGAGATATTGTGTAAAGCTTTTTTTCAAGGATTGAGAATAACTCTTTGTCCCTGATTGCAGCCATTTTTATTATCTCAGCCATGCCATTTTTAAATTCTTTTTCAGGCAAGGTTTCCAGAACATCAGAATCAATTATTACCTGCTTTGGCTGGTAAAAAGAACCTATAAGGTTTTTGCCCAGGGGATGGTCTATTGCAACTTTTCCTCCTATGCTTGAATCAACCTGAGCAAGTAGTGTTGTTGGTACCTGTATATAGGGAATACCCCTCATATAGGTTGATGCGACAAAACCTCCTAAGTCCCCTACAACCCCGCCGCCAACTGTTATAACCAAAGAACCTCTTTCCATTTTTTCTTTTACCATCTTGTCATAGAGGAACTTTGCCCATTTCAGGCTCTTAGCTCTCTCTTCATCAGGAACAATAGCGGTTGTAACTTTATAATTTTTTCGAATCTGGTTTTCTATACCCTTTGCATAAAGAGAGAATACCGGGGGGTTTGTTATAATCATAATCTTTTCCATGTCCCCGAGGCTTCCTATAAAATCATTTATCCTCCGTAGGAGTCCTGACCCGATTAAGATTTTATAGCTTCGCTCTTTTAAGTTTACTATTACAGTTTTCATATTAACTCTTATCTTTTTCACAGATTATAGTAGAAATCAACCTCAAATTTTAAAAATTTTTTAAATTCAATCTGTTGAACCTCATCTCTAATCGGTATAATCATAAAACCAGATTTTTTTAGAGCTCTCCTCTCGTTCAGAATCCTTGACATACAGATTCCCTGCTGATATTATTTAAAAAAATTAAGAGGGAGGGTTCAAGAATTCGAGGGTTCAAGCGAAACGCAAAGTTCAAAAATAAAAATTCAAATTTTTGGTATTTAATTTTTTTTCACTTGAATCATAGAACCCTAGACCTCTTGAACCCTTATAAAGACTTTTTTAGAAGAAGAACTTTATGCCAACTATTCTTGTAATTCATGGTCCAAACCTGAACCTTTTGGGCACAAGAGAGCCTGAGGTCTACGGGAAAGAAACTCTAAAAGATATCAACTCCTCTCTCACAAAAGCTGCAAAAGAAGCCGGGGTCAGCATTAACTTTTTTCAGTCAAACCATGAGGGAGAGATTGTTGATAAAATCCAAAAAACTATAAAGAAAGTTGATCTCATAATTTTAAACCCTGGCGGGCTTACCCATTCTTCTGTCTGTATCAGGGACGCTTTGCTTTCAACAAAAATTCCCTGTATCGAAGTCCATCTGTCAAATATCTTTAAGAGAGAAGAGTTCAGAAAGAAGTCCATGATTTCAGATATTGCAGTTGGCACTATCACAGGGTTTGGAAGCAACTCGTATTTGCTTGGGTTAGCGGCAGCAATAGATTTTCTTAAAACAAAATAATCTCCAAAAAAAAGATTGGCTTTGAATTATTGTATTCATATGTAGCAAAAACCACGGGTAGGTTAGGGTCTCCAGACCCCGCTTTGAATTAGGGTCAGGAGACCCTAACCTACCCATTTTGATAATAACAAAATCGCTGACAGGTGGGACCTGCCGGCAGGCAGGCGGCTGTCTGTTAAACCTACTTATGAGATTAAACACCACTTCCCGTATAAAAGCGCTGCAAAAATTTATAAGGCCGCCTCTTTATGGTATGCTGATTACAAATCTTCTCAATGTCAGGTATCTCTCAAACTTCACAGGCTCTTCCGGGTTTATTACCATGACCCCCAAAAAAAACTTCTTCTTTACTGACTTCAGATACATAACACAGGTTAAAAAGGAAGTTAAAGGGTTTAAAATTAATGAATTTAAAAACCAGAATGAGAGTATCAAGGAATTTTGCAGAAAAGCTAAGTTAAGAACCCTCGGATTTGAAGCACCTTATATGCCTTTTTCTTTTTATCAGAGCTTAAAGAAAGCTTTATCACCAACAAAACTGGTTCCAATTGACGGGCTTGTAGAATCTTTGAGGATTGTCAAGGATAAGGAAGAGATGAAAAAAATAAAGAAGGCTATTTCAATCCTTGAAGATGGCCTTAAAGGAATCGTGGGCAAAATAAGGGAAGGAGTTTCTGAAAAAGATATAGTCTTTGAGTTTGAATACCAGCTCAGAAGACTTGGAGCGCAGAAATTGTCATTTGATTTGATTGTTGCCTCAGGGAAAAGATCGGCCCTTCCTCACGGGATTGCCTCAAACAAGAAGATATCAAAGGGAGACCTTGTTGTAGTTGATTTTGGCTGCTGCTATGAAGGGTACCACTCTGATGTTACAAGAACCTTTTCAATAGGGAAACCCGGTAAAAGGGAGGAGAAAATCTATAAAATTGTGAAAAAAGCTCAAAGCATTGCTATAGAAATGATAAATCCCGGAGTCACCTGCGGTGAGATTGATGCAGCGGCAAAGGATTACATAAAGGAGCAGGGATTTGAGAAATATTTTGGTCACGCCACAGGCCATGGAGTTGGTCTTGATGTTCATGAGGACCCGAGAATAATTAAGAGAGTAAATGAAAAAATCAGGGAGGGAATGGTATTTACCATTGAACCAGGAATATATATCCCGAAGCTCGGGGGTGTAAGAATTGAGGATATGGTTTATGTGACAGAGTCAGGGTGCGAGGTGCTTACGAAAAATATTCCTGATGTGTTTGAAATTTGAGAAGATAAATCCCCCTTTTACAAAGGGGGAAGTTATTTGTTTCTTCTATTTAACAGGGAATCCCAACAACCCCCCTTTAGAAAAGGGGCAAATGGGGGAATTTGATTTTTTTTGAGGCATCGGATCCTTTTAGCCCTTGAAATTTTAAAGCTTCCTGGATATTACCTTTTATAAAAGGAGCTTAATATGAATTATAAAAAAACAAGAGTGCTTTTCTGGATATTTGCGCTGCTGTCTTTTTTAGTTTCATTCTCACTTAGAGCAGAGGAAGCCGAAAAATTACCTCCTAAAAAAGAAAAGGGAATTATATTCCCTAAAACTTACAGCCCCGGCGTTAAAACTACTTATATTAAGGACAATACACAGGAAACAATTGAGAAGTCGGAGGTAAAGAAGGGGAAGATTTATTTCTATAATTCCAAAGGTGAGCTGGTGCGTACAGGAAATATTAAGGGTGACAATGTCTTGTATGACAAGGGAGATGTAAAGAGGGAAAAAATTCGTGGCAATCGTATCTACCAGTATGACAAGGACGGTAAGCTGCTTGGAAAGATAGAAGTAAGGCCCTACGAAATTAAGAAAATTTTACCTGACGGAAAAATAGAGAAATTTAAAATCAAAATAAACCGGTAGGAAGGTTTTTTATTTATAAAAATTTTCACGCCACCATGAATATGGTGCCTCGCTCCTGGCTATTTCTGCTAACTCATCCAAATCTTTTTGGGCTTTTTCTAAATTTTTTTTTGCAGCCTCAGTAGCTTCCTGAGCTGCCTTTCTGTCAGCATTGGTATAATTTTCCCTTGAATAAGAGCTTACAGTGCGGTTTTCAAACCTTTCAGCCTCATCCAGAGCAGCTTTAGCCTTTGCAATATTATCGTTAGCCTCTTGGAGTTTTTTGTTCCATTCTTCTATTATTTCATCTTCACTCTTTTTTTTCTCAGGCTCTTTTGCTGCCTCTTTTTCTTCTTTAGGAGTAGAAATGACAGGCGTTTGAGGTTTCATTTCTTCTTCTTTTCTCTCTTCCTTGAGTTTTTCCTCAGATGATCTTAGTCTGTATTTTTCTGGTATTAAATCATAGGTATCTACAAAGTGAATAACTCCCTGGTCATCAACGAATTTGTATATTGCGGCAGAAGAAGGAGAGGGAAGGAGAAAGAAGAATATTGAGAGAGTCATTATAAGTAGTATTTTCATTTTCATATATACCTCAAGTTAATGCAGGGAATACCTCCAATCGGCTGATGGTTCGACTCTTCGGCAAGCTCAGAGCTTACCATGCAGCGCCCTGAGCATCCTGAGCCTGTCGAAGGATCGAAGGGTCCTATGGCTCTCTGTCCATACATCAAATCAAAAGCCGAATAGGGCATGTCCCTACACTTTTGTTTTACATTTACTTGAATAATGCTCCTTCAATTGCATTATTTGAATTATTTACAGCTTACTCATAAAATTTTTATAGCCGCTAAAATTTCTCCTTAGTTCCTCTATGCTGTCTCCTCCGAATTTTTCCATAAAGACATTTGCAATCTCATAGGCAACAACAGCCTCTCCGATTACTGCTGCAGAAGGCACAGCACATATATCAGACCTCTCAACAGAAGCCTTGAATGGCTTTTTTGTAACTATGTCAACTGACCGCAGGGGGACTGCAAGGGTTGGAATGGGTTTCATTGCAGCCCTTATAATAATATCCTCTCCGTTTGAGATTCCACCCTCTATCCCTCCGGCATTATTTGTCTTTCTGTAAAACCCTCCCTTAGCCTTTAATCTGTCCCATCTGGTTCTTTTGTAATATATCTCATCATGAACTTCTGAGCCAAACAAGTCAGCACTCCTAAAACCGACGCCTACTTCTACCCCTTTTATTGCCTGAATGCTCATCAGAGCCTGGGCTAATCTTCCATCAAGCTTCCTGTCCCAATGGGCATGGCTGCCAAGACCTACAGGCGGGTCCATAATAATTATTTCAAATATCCCGCCTAAAGAATCTCCCTTACTTTTAGCACTGTTGATTAAGTTCTTCATTTTCTCCTGTGCCTCTGCATCAGCACAGCGGAGCTCTGATTTTTCTGCTAAATGGAAGATTGAATTAGGATTCCTCGGCAGGTTTTTTGCCCATACCCCGCCTATGTTTACTACGTGGCTTACGACTCTTATTTTAAATTCGCTAAGCAGTTTTTTTGCAGCAGCACCAACAGCGACCCTGCACGCAGTCTCTCTTGCACTTGACCTCTCAAGGATATTTCGCAAGTCCATTTCCTGATATTTAATTCCCCCGGCAAGGTCGGCATGACCGGGCCTTGGCCGCGTGACCATATTCACTTTTTCACTGCGCATGATGAGGGACATCTCATTCTTCCAGTTCTCCCAGTCCCTGTTGCGGATTATCATGGAAATAGGACTCCCGATAGTCTTCCCAAAGCGGACTCCGGAGGTTACCTCAACCTCATCCCGCTCTATTTTCATTCTTCCGCCGCGGCCGTAGCCAATCTGCCTTCTTCTGAGGTCAACATTAATATCATCCTCTGAAAGCTCTAGGCCTGAAGGTATTCCTTCAAGAATGGCATTTATCAATTTCCCGTGGGACTCACCTGATGTAAGGTATCGCAACATAAAAAACCTCTTTTTATTACGAAAATCAATATATCAAAAAATTCCATTAAATTGAAAGAAAAAAGTATAGTTTAATTCCTGAAATAAAAAACCCTGCTTTAAATCCGGAATCTATACGGCAAAGCAGGGTTTTTTGAGATTATCCAAAAATTATGTTGTTATGGTGTAGTTGCTGATGATTCGGCTGAATATGCAGAGTTTCCACTAGCAGCATTTTTTGCTCTAACACGATAAAAATAAATCGTCCCACTTCCTCCAAAAAGTAGGTAAGTAGAAATGAGAGAATATTGTTCTTTCCTCTTCACTTACCCAAAAATTTATTTACGGAACAATAGCTCCATCCTCATTGGAATAATCTGATACTGTTGAGCCATTAAATGCCCTTATTCTATAAAAATGTTGTGAGGCAGAAGTAAGCCCTATTACAGTGATACCAACAAAATTTGCAGGAAGCCAAAGAGCCTCTTTATTTTGAAAATCAGGGAGCTTTTCTATTTTGTATCAAGAACTTTAAAATCGCTTTGCTTTAATGGCACAATAATTGTCTCCTCTGTGCTACCAACCTGCTCCTTATGGCCTTCATCTGGAAGAACTATATATTGATCTGTCACAACTCCATCAGCCTCTGCACTTATTAAAACCTGATATCGGGCTTTTAAGTTTATCCCATAGGTAAGTGTTGCCTGGGCAATTGCTTCAGATGTAGTAGAGTCTCTTGTGATGACCACATTAGTAGTACTGAGAGTTCTATCAAGCTTCCCATTCCCATTGAGATCCTCCCCTCCATCAAGCTGCCCATTTGCATTTACATCCTCGATAAAATCAACTATGCCGTTTCCATTAACATCTTTGTCTATGTCCATTTTCTTATTAGAATTAGTATCTTCGGTATCAAGTATCCCATCAGAATCAGTATCTTCTCCGGGATCAAGTATCCCATCAGAATCAGTATCTTCGGTATCAAGTATTAAATTACCATTGGTATCTTCGTCAATATTATTATGCTGTCCATCTTTGTTAGTATCCTCTGTATTGATTAAAAATCCATATGGAGCGCCTGAAGGTTTAAATTTTAAATCCACAAGCCTTGTGATAGCGACTCCAAAATTGACACTTGTTCCATCAGCAACAGGGTTTCCATGGATATCAGAGACAAGAGCTGAAACAGACAACTTAAAATTAGGTCCTGTCACCTCTGGTAAGTCAGCAGCACTTATAGAGAGATAATGGGGCTTTCCTGATATAGTCAAAAAAGTTGAAGAGCTAATAGAAGGCGTATTCACCAAAAAGGCCTTTATCTTAACACGATTAATACTACTCGTGGTTAAGCCACCTGCTTTAAAATTTACTGAAGCAACCCCATTCTCATCAGTTACTTTAGTACCTGGATCAAGGCTCTCTCCACCGCCTGTACTGTTTTCAATATAAAATTGAATCTCCTGATCTGCGACAGGATTATCGAATGCATCCCTTGCCTTTGCAGTTATTACTGAGGTTCCGGTATTAACTTTAATATTATAGCTGCTTGATGTGACCTCAATTGTAGCAGGAGTATTAGAAAATATTGTCACAGATGTTGTATTTTCAATAGGTTCATTGTCTACTACTGTAAAAACTTTCACCGTTGCTTTCCCCGTTAATGTTCCTGAGGTAAGGGTTGCAGTTGCAATACCTGAAGAATTTATTGAAACTGTTATTGGTATAATTGCGGAACTTGTAAAATACCCTAAGGTTGTAGTAAAGGTAGCAGTTCCTGATGTCACATTTTGAAATGTTGCAGTAATTAAAGTACTCCCTCCATTGACTAAAATCTTGCTGTCAGTAGCAGTTACAGTTACGCCTTTAACCTCAGCAGGAGGCACAGCTAAAAGAACTACGTTAGCGCTTATTCCTTCAACCTCAGCCTGTATTACTATTGAGCCCGAACTGGCAGCGGAGATGGTTATTCCTTTTACCTGACCATTAACATCAGTGACTCCTGAGGTTGCGGATAGAGTGCCAAAATTAAGAGTATCACCAGCAGAAATTGTCCCGTCCCCGTCAACATCTAAGGCGTTAGAGAAATTTATGGTTTTGCCTGAAACAGGGTTATTGGTAGAGTCAGTAAGAGTTGCAGTAATCTCAGAGGTAGTAGTGTCATCACTCGGTATAGTAGCAGGAGAACCCGAGACGGATAATTTTAAAAGCCCGGCCGGAACAAATTTTATTGAGGTGGTAGCAGTTAAATCATTACTCTTTGCAGTTATAGTTACATCTCCATTAAAAGTATCGCTTGTAATGGTTGCTGTTGCAATACCTGATGAGTTTGTGATTCCGGAAGCCGTAATTGTTCCGTGTTCTGCTTCAAAGGTAATTGTTTCACCAACTACCGGATTATTCTTGTCATTACGCAGTAAGGCCTGAACAGTTGCGGTGCTCTGTCCATCTGCCTTAATAGACGGTTTGTCAACTGTAAGGGTTAATGTAAAGGTTAAATTTGTAGATGGCATGACCCTTACACTTATTAACCTCTTCCCAGTTACTTTAGCACCTTCGATCTTTCCAAGGACATATACCCTGCCAGTCTTGGTGCTTGTAAGGGTTACACTTGCTATGCCGTCTGCATCAGTAGTAGCAGATGCTGCCGAGATAGTTCCCTGACCGGATGGTATGGAAAACAGTACATCTACACCGCTTACTGGCTTTTTCTTGCGGTCTTTTACCTTTGCAGTTATTGTGGCTGATGAAACTCCATCCCCGTCTATTATTTTTTTATCTGATGAAAGAGTGATTATATATTTTTTAATATTAGAGGCTTTTGCAGGAGGAGAGTATATGAAATAAAATAATGCAAGTGTTAGTATCAATAAGCTATTTATAAGGAAGTTACCCTTTTTAGTCTTAGAGAGCATATTTTTACCCCCAATTTAATTTAAAATTATTATTAATTTCTGCTATCAGGCTCACCACAAATTGCAGTGAGTAACTAATAAATCCAAATGCCAAAATTCCTCGCAGCTTTGCTGCGGGGTAGTTCATTTTATTTTGAATTTTGTACTTTGACATTAATTATCTATAAAAAATTATTACGGCGTTGTTGTTGCACAATTATCTACCTCAGTAATGGTTATATTAATATCTCCTGAAGTATCTACCTTGTTATTAAAAGGGACTTCTTTGCCATAGATTTTTATATGTGCATTGTAGGAAAGAAACTTTGGATCAAATCCGGGGTCTCTTGGATCCTCACCAAAATTCTCAATATATTTGTCAACAAACTTCTCTTTCATTGCTTTTGTAAGTAATACTATCTTTAAATCCCCTGATGAATCAGGTTGGATTGTGAGGGATGTACTTCTTGTGAAAGGCTTGATGCGCGGCATTAACTTTTTAATGTTTTTACCTCCAAGCTTTGTAAAGCTCACTGTATACTGATAAATTTTCACTGTTTGGGATGTTGAAGGAGTGAAATTTGGCCTTCCTGAATTAGAGATAGCAACGGTTGCAAATAAATCAGAAAAACCCTCAGGGTCCTTAGTAGATAAGTCCCCATCGCAGTCATCAGTTCTGAAGGCATCAACATTCGTTTCATCATTATCCCCAAAATCTTTAGCAGTGGGGCTGTCAACTGTCAGTATTGATCCAGACCTTCTGTCAGTTCCCTGTACTGTTTTATCTGAGGAAATAAATAAAATAAGGATTAAAATAAGAGCTGCACAAAAAAGTGGTCGTATTTTCATTTTTTCATCTCCTATGACTTAAGTTTAAGTAGCGAGTAGTCTGCCTACCGTATTCAGGCAAGTAGGGAGAAGCTATGAAATTGGGAAGTTGAGAGGATAGGAAGCTATAAAAAAATCAGAACCTCTAAACTTCATAACTTCTGAACTTCCATCCTTTCTCGCTACTTTCCACTCTCTACTCGCTTCTTTTTACTAATTAACTGCATACTGCTCAACTACCCTGGGAGTTAAAAAGATCAGCAGTTCCCTTCTTTCTTCAGTTTTATCTTTGCGTTTAAAAAAATTGCCAAAAATAGGAACTCTTGAAAGAAAAGGGGTTTCATCTTTAATGCTGCTTTTAGATGTAAAGTAAAGTCCGCCTATTACAGCAGTATCTCCGCTCCTTATCATGACCTTTGTTTCGCTGGTCGTTGTATCTATGGAGAACTGAAGGCCCTCTGTGGTCTGAACATCTACACCCCTTGCAGATTTCTCAACTTTGACTTTCATAAATATACTCTTATCTGCTGTTATCTGAGGAGTTACTTCAAGAATGATTCCCACATCCTTCCAGGTAACACTTTGTTTCCCCTGTTCATCAATAGTTATTATCGGAAGCTGACTGCCTACCTGGATTTTCGCTGTCTCATTATCAATGACAAGAAGCTCAGGCTTGTTCAGTGTTCTTGCCTTATTCTCTGTTTCAAGGGCTGAGAGCTGGATATCAAGATTCAGCGTATTGTTCGTATTCCCGAGGAGAAGTCCGAGCCCTGAAGTAGCCGCAGCTACCGGTAAGTTGACAAGGTATTTGTTTCCTGCCAGCGTGGAAGTGCCAGGTATTCCACCCAGGCTGATGGTATTCGGGAATTCATGGCTTGTGGCATTGCCGGTTGCAGGGCTCGCAATGAATTTTCCACCCCACTGAATTCCAAGTGCCCTTTGAAACTTATCATTAACTTCAACAATTCTTGCCTCAATTTTTACTTCAGGCGTGGGTTTATCAAGGGTTTTGATTACATCTTCTATTTCGCTAATATTTTTCTCCACGTCTTTTATTATCAGGGAATTGGTTCTCTCATCAACTGCCAGGAGTGCATCGCTTTTAATTCGTGATGACATAAACTTTCTTACATTTTTTTCCACATTTACTGCCTTAGCATAGCTTAATCTGATTGTCTTTGTTTCAAGAGGAAGCACAGCAGTTGCAGCTTCGTCCTCATCCTTTTTTATCTTTGCCTCTTCGGATTTATCCAGACGGATTTTTTTAAGCTTTTCTAGTTTCATAATTCTATATATTCCATCATCAACCACTGCCACTAACTGAGGGGTATTTATCTTCAGGATTAAATCAAGGGCCTGGTCCCATGGAATAGTATCAAGTTTTACATTGGTCTTTCCGGTAACTCCTTCTTCAATTACGAAATTCATTCCGCTCACATCCGCAATTAATCTAACTACGTCATCTACATTAGCATCCTGGAAATCAAAGGATATTCTCTTACCTTTAAATTTAAGCTCCTCCCTGGTTTTTTCAGGTTCCAGCTCCTGGGTCTCTTCTTCTCCTTCTTCAATTTTCCCTAATTTTTCTTCAATACCCTTACTAAGGGATTCCTTTATGGCTTCTAAGTCAACCTTTGAAGTTTCACTTTCCTTTGGATTCTCAATATCAATAACCAGAGTTTCTCCCTGCATCTCAACTTTTCGGGGTGCAATCTCGTTCAGTTCAATCTCAGCTCTCAATACCTCCGGAGGCTGGGTTTCTTCATGAAGCTTTACTTTTCCTACAAGCCCCTTATTTATCTCAAGTTCTCTTTTTACCCCAGCGGCAAGGTTTGCATCACTTATATCAACAACAAGCCTTGTGGGATTTGTAAGGATATAGGAGGTATAGGCCAAAGCACCACTGGACTTTAATTTGATTATGGTATTTACCGGTGTATCTTCAAAGGATATATCTGTAATTAATTTTTTTTCTGTGATCCTGCTCAAAGATGAGACACTCTCTTTCGGAGTCTTCATTGCGCAGCCGGTAAATAGCACTAAAGAAAGAATAGAAATAAATGTAATTATTTGCTTATAAACCATATTAAGTGTTTCCTCCTTCTTTTTTTCCCAGGGACAAAACGATCTCATTGGAAACAGTCTTACTTGTAGCTTCCCCCAAATAGTTCTTTTCCTCAACTTTATATTTTTCTTCTATGATCACTTTATCCTTGTTTACCTCTTTTACTGTCCCATTGGGCCCTACTTTTGTGTTCTTTTTCAATACATAACTTTTCCCATCAGGTGCCGTTACCATGGCTATATTTTCTGTTTTTGTGGATACGATTCCTATCAGTTTCAATGTACCAATATTGAATTTCCTCAAACTCTCCAAGACCTTGCCATTTTCAGTTTCAGGAGCTGCGGTTTTATTTTTAGCTTCAAGCAGCGGCGACCTGAAAGGGTCTCTTTTACCCGATGAAACATAAAAATATGAAGACCTTTCCTGTTTAGCTTTTTTAATCACTTCCTGGGCTTCCTTCTTTATCTCCTTTGGCTGCTTTGGAGTTTCCGAGAAGAGATAGCCTGCGGTAAAGAGAAAAATAGAGCTGATTAAAATGGCTATAAATTTATTTAATGTAAACCTGTTACCCTGCAAAATCATTCCTCTTTTAAACCTTAAAAGATTTTTACATTTATTTTAAGAACACCCTTACAGCGTTAGAAAACCCCGCCTATTGATAGAGGGGACATTTTTGTCTCCCTTATTTTTATGAACATTTCATGGTCTTGAGAAAATTTTTAAATTGCATTCTGAGTT
>Ga0154356_1131_pt1 | contig 13399 bp, 17 predicted proteins | sample RifGroA2_FD_115884 | JGI IMG/M metagenome (GOLD analysis project Ga0154356, IMG submission 115884) | Candidatus Schekmanbacteria bacterium GWA2_38_11 | reverse complement strand
CTTCTTATAAACATCATAGGAAGAATCAGTGCTGAGGTTGGGGAATATAAGTGAAGGAGTTTTTCTTTCAGGAAATTCTCTTAATAAAAGGTAGCCGCAGGCTTTAGCCTGCGTTAAATAATGTAATCTATTTACAGAAAATTGCTAAATCTCGCAGGCTAAAGCCTGCGGCTACCGGTCTTTGATACTTTGACACACTGATACTCTGACACTGATAATAAAATTGTTGAAAGGTAGAAAATGGAAACATCTGATGAATCAAGAAAACAATTACTAGAAATAGTAAAAAGGGAGTCTGTGAGCAGAGGAGAATTCATTCTCGCATCAGGAAAGAAAAGTAACTATTATATAGATATGCGAAGGACTTCACTCCATCCGTTAGGAGCAAAATTAATTGGTGAAATAATTTTTGACAGAATAAAAAACCTGGATATTGACTGCATAGGCGGACCAACAATGGGTGCTGATCCCATTGTGAGTGCAGTATCTATTGCAAGCGCTTTATCCTCAAAACCGGTCCCAGGATTTTACGTGAGAAAAGAAGCAAAGTCACATGGAACAATGAAAATAATTGAAGGTATATTCAAGCCTGGAAATAGGGTTGTAATCGTTGAAGACGTAGTAACAACCGGAGCTTCAACTTTAAAAACAATAAAAGCAGTAGAGGTAGAAGGCGGGAAAGTAGTAAGGGTAATAGCCCTTGTTGACCGCGAAGAAGGTGGGAAAGAAAGTATTCAGAAAGAGGGTTACGAGTTTGAATCAATTTTTCAGAAAAGCGAGATTCTGTAGGATTTATAAACCGGCTTTCTTTTTCTTGTAATATTCAACTGCCTTTGCAATGCCGTCTTTCAAAGTCACTGTAGGCTTCCATCCTAAAACCTTTTTCGCCTTTGTTGCATCAAGGCAGATTCTGTCTATCTCACCAAGACGTTTTTCAGCATAAATTGGCTCGACTTCAACTCTCAATGCTTTTCTCACTGAATCAAAAATCTCAAAATCCGTGACCTCTTTACCCCATCCGAGGTTAACTATCTCGCCATCCCCTTTATCTACGGCGATCATGTTAGCCCTTACAATATCTTCAACAAACACATAGTCTCTTGTTTTTTTACCGTCACCAAATATCTTGGGAGTTATGCCTTCAAGCATTTGCTCTGTAAAAATTGCAACGACTCCGGCCTCACCATGAGGGTCCTGTCTTGGTCCATATACGTTTGGATATCTGAGGACAGTGAATCTTAACCCGTAGAGCTTATAATAGAGAGACAGATAATGCTCAAATACATGCTTTGTAATCCCGTACTGTGAAAGGGGATCAACGGTATATTCTTCAGTAACAGGGAAAACATTTGGCTCACCATAAACTGCACCGCCGGTTGAAGCATAAATTATTTTTTTGACTCCTACTCTTTTGCAGTTCTCAATGAGGTTCAAAGAACCCAAGACATTCACCTGGGCATCATAAATCGGGTCTTCAACAGATTTCCTTACATCCATCTGAGCCGCATGGTGGATTACAAGCTCAGGTTTTTCCCTGTCAAAAACATCCTTAAGCTTTTCATCTCTGATATCTATTTTATAGAACCTGGCTTTGGAATTAAGATTCCGTTCATATCCGGTTGAAAGATTATCAACTACAGCAACGCTACATCCTCTTTCAATCAAGGCATCAACGACATGAGACGCAATAAAACCTGCCGCACCGGTTACTAAAGTCTTCTTCACTTAAATATCTCCTTTAAATATTGTTTATAGGGAAAATTTAAATAAAATAACATATCCAATCTCGATAGACGGGGTTTTCCAACCCCATTTCTTGTGGGACAAGAATGTCCCGCCTATAGAATTTAATATATTAATATTGCTCATTATTTTTGATTTTTAATTTTATTATGATCTCCACTGCTTCATAAAGGTCAGAAACTATATAATCAGGTTCAACGCTCCATTTATCCCTGCTTAAAAGGGTTTCTTCTCCCCTTCCAGTTCTTACTAAAATTGTTTTTGAACCAACACTTGTCCCAGCCTCTATATCGCTTATGTAATCCCCAACTGTATAAGTCCTCTCAAGATCAATTCCAAAATCCTTTGAAGCTTTAAAAAACAGTCCTGGCTTTGGTTTTCTGCATTCGCAATTGTCATCAGGGCTATGCACGCAGTAATATACGGCCTCTATTTCTCCGCCGTAATCCCTTACTGCTTTTAAAAATTTCTGATTAACATTCTCAAGCTGTTCTAAAGTCATCAGACCTTTGGCAACTCCTGACTGATTAGAAACCACAATGACCTTAATTCCGTTCGCCTTGAGGAGTTTCAATGAGTTGAGAGAACCAGGAAGGAATTTGAATTCTTCCCAATTTTTAATATAATCTCCGAAAAGATTTTTATTTATAACTCCGTCTCTATCTATGAATACCACATCAATCAACTGATAATCTATCTCTTATTCTTGAAAAAATTATATGGCACAGGATCATATGTACATCTTCTATCTGCTGCATGTTATTGCTTTCAACCACAACACATATATTGCACAGATCCTTCATCTTTCCCCCTGTAAAACCTGTCAACCCTATTGTCAATGCTCCCTTTTCTCTTGCAAGCTCCAGGGCGTTGAGAATATTCTTAGAATTCCCGCTCCCGCTTAAAGCAAAAGCTATGTCCCCCTTATCAATAAAGTTCTCCATCTGCCGGGAGAATATAAATTCATAATCTGTATCGTTTGCCCAGGCAGTCATTAAAGGGACGCAGTCTGCGAGCGAATATACTTTAAATCTTTTACGACTCAAAGTCGTAACCCCTTTCCCCAAATCACAGGCAAGATGAGAAGAGGTAGCAGCAGAACCTCCGTTACCGAACAGAAATATCTGCTTCCTGTTATTGTAAGCATCAATCAATACATTTATAATCTTATCTACTTTTTCTACCGGTATTGAATCTAATATAGAGCTTACTGTTTTTAAATATTCCTTTATCTCTTTCATGGCATTAAATCTTTTACCATTTAATATTTGTCCTTGTGTTTACTTTGATTTTTTTATACTTTGCCATTTGGATTTCATTTGAGGTTTGACATTTGATATTTGTTATCTACCTATTTGATCCTCAAAAAGCTAAATTTCATTTGTTTATATTGAAAATAATCTTACTACCGTTTCTTTCAAACCCGAATTTAAGTTCCGGCAGATCCTTCAAGGCTTCCCTGAGGTTGTTCTGTTTTTCGTAAGGACAATAGAGAAGAATGAAACCCCCTCCACCAGCTCCGGCAATCTTTCCACCAAGGGCGCCTGCTTCAATGGCTTTTTTATAAAGCTTGTCTATGTATGAATTTGTTATTTTGCTCGCCAAGCTCTTCTTGTATTCCCAGCCCTTATGCAAAAGGCTGCCGAATTTTTCAAGGTCTCCGTCTTCCAAAGCCTTTCTGAGGTTGGATACCATTGCCTTCATTCCATTCAGAGTATCAAAAAAAGCATTAATATTTTTTCTCTGTTCTAATAAAACCGAACTCGAATCCCTTTTTTGCCCTGTATAAAAGAGAAGCAGATTTCTGTTTAAGTTATCCTTCAAATTTTCCTTAATTGTTATCTCCTCAAGAATCACTTTCCCGTTTTTTTTGAACTGAATTTCCCTCAGGTTCCCATAGGCTGCTATATACTGGTCTTGTTTACCGATGGGTTTTTTTAAGATGTCTATCTCTATCTCGCATGCCTCTCTTGCTAACTCTTCCTGCGTCTTCAGTATTCCCTGGTAGGCATACATGGCATTCAGCAATCCAACTGTTACGCTGCTGGACGATCCCAAGCCTGAACCTGTTGAAGGAATATCTGCCATCGTGGATATTTCAACCCCTCCTGTTATTTTAGTCTTCTTCAGCCCTTCTCTTACGAGGTCATGTTTTATTTGTTCCACCCGGTCTACAAGTTCTGTTACAGAATAACCAATACGGATTTTATTATCAAACCTCTTTTTAATAATTACATAGATATACTTATCAATAGCTGTGCTTATAACAGCTCCGCCATTAAAATTCCTGTAGTAATCGCTAAAGTCTGTTCCCCCTCCTACAAAACTAATCCTTAAAGGAGTTTGAGAGACTATCATATATAATTTTTCTCCATAAGAGATGCTAAAAAGGGTTTAAAATAAACTCAAAGTTCAAAATCCAAAAGTCTGCCGTCTGATTTTTGAACTTTGAGTTCGGCAATCTTTTCTACGACTTGACTCCTTGAATTCTGCAGATTTACATTGAAAATTATATTTTTAAATCTTATTCCTCAAGTCCTTTCCATTCTTTTTGAGCTTTTATATATTTTTCTTTCGTGCCTATATCAATCAAATACTCAGAAATTACAAAGCCAAACATCCTTTTAACTAATTTAGGAAGAATGTCAAACCCAAAATCGATTTTCTTTTTCTCCTGAGGGAAAAAAGAAAATATTTCCTGGCGTGCTAAATAAATGCCGGCATTAGCCATATTGCTCTTGGGTTTTTCCGGTTTCTCTGCAAAACTGATAACCATTCCGTCTTTGTCTAATTCTACAATCCCGCATTCTTTTGGAAATTCTGCCTTAAAAAGTCCTATTGTAAGGGGTTCATTATGTTTTTTATGAAAAGATCCCATTTTGCCAAGATTGACGTTAGTTAAATTATCTGCATAAAATATGAAAAACGATTCCTCGTCTCTGACAAAATCTTTATTATGAAAAATTGTCCCTCCACTCCCACGCAGCTCTTCTTCATAGACAGTCCTCACAGTAACAGCAAAGTGATTTTCCTTTAAAAAATTTATAACCACGCCAGGAAGATAATGCAGGTTAATCAAGACTTCCTGAATCTTATACTTATCACATAATTTCAGCCAGTAATATAAAAGAGGCTTACCTTTAATCGGGACTAAACATTTTGGTATAGCGTCAGTTATTGGCTTAAGACGAGTTCCAAAACCTGCTGCCAATAGGAATGCTTTCATCTATCTTGCGTTGTTAATAACTGATGTCTAATTTAAAGGGTCATTAAAATATCAAAAAAATTATGCAGATTTTCTTGCCTGAAGCCAGATCTGTGTAATCTATATTTAATCACTGTAATCATGAGATTATAAAATCTCATCTACTCAGCTTTTATCTGAAATGGAAATACCAGTAACGTCGCAAAAAGAATTTTTAAATCCAGAGAAATACTTTGGTTCTCAATATATTCTATATCATACATGACTCTCTCATCCACTGAATCAATATTCCCTCTGACTCCGTTTACTTGAGCTAACCCTGTTACTCCTGGTTTAGTTTCTAATCTCCTCCTCTGCCAACTGGTATATTGGTCAACATAAAGTGCAGTTTCAGGCCTTGGTCCTACCAGAGCCATCTCTCCATTAATTACATTGTAAAGCTGTGGAATTTCATCGATACTATATTTCCTCAAAAGCCTGCCTACCCTGGTTAAACGTGGATCATTTGTCCTGGCTCGTGTAGGAGGCAAAGATGCTGCGTAGACCTGCATTGATCTGAACTTATACATTGTAAACACTTTTCCGTCTTTTCCAATCCTTTCCTGTTTAAATATTCCGGGCCCGGGTGAATCGATCTTGATACATATCCAGACCAAGACCATAAAAGGGAAAAGAATCAGAAATCCAGGAATTGCCAGGGCTAAGTCTATTATTCTTTTAACATACTGCTGCCATTTTTCCAAAGGTCTTTCTTTCAATTTCATTAATGGAATATTACCGATTTCTGTAAAATCTATCTTCTTAGTCATAATCTCAAAAAGGTTAGGGACAATTGTAAGGGTAATCTTCCTGTCCTCACAAAAATACAGTAACTTCATTATATCCTCTTTGTAACTTCTTGCATGGACATAAATTATATCATCAATCCTGTTGTTCTCCGCAAATGAAAAGATCTCTTCAAAAAGTCTGTTTATTGCCTCCGAATAGTGATTACTGCTGGAATTAAAGTCTCCCGACCTTATTGCTTTGACCATCCTATATCCCAGCTCCGGATGATTTCTTATCTTATTCTCCAGCATCTCTCCTGATTTTCCACTTCCTGCAATAAGTACATTCCTAACTCCATAGCCTTTTTTCCTTAACTTATTGTGTAATTTTCTCAGTAAGAATCTGCCAAAGGATACAAAGAAAATCCCAAAAGCTCCAAAGTATATAATCGTGAGCCTTGCATATCTTTCTTCCTTTATCAAGGACATGTAGGCAAAAATAGTTAATGTTGCTAAGACTCCATTTCCTAATACAGTAAAAAACTGGTCATACTTGCACAACTGTGCCTTATACTTGTATAAATCCGATCTTACAAAGAGCAAAATCCACACCATCACTCCTACTGCAAAATTATCATAATAGATACTTAATGGATGGTAAAAGGGAGGATTCTGAACATAGTAGCGAAAGGCATATGCCAGAAATAAAGAAAAAATTAAGGCTGTTAAATCAACAATCAGTCTATTAATAACAAAAATTCTTCTGATGGTTGCATTGCTAAGCACAAGATTTACACCTCTGGCAAACCATATTGTTGCCCTGGACTTATGTAAAGAACCCCGCCTAAAGGCGGGGCTTTTGAATTTATTTTGTTCGTTTGTCATTCCCGTGGAAACGGGAATCCATTCCCTGTTTAAATCATACAGTGATAAGTTTTCTGGATTCCTGCTTACGCCTGCCTGCCGGCAGGCAGGCAGGAATGACGTACAAAAAAGGCAACTTTTCATCCCCGTCTAAAGACGGGGTATTCAAGTTATATTTTAATAAATTTTTAAAATTTATTGATTTACAGCCTTCCTTTCCCTTTTTCATCACTCAGCTTCTAATTGCTTTATTTTTATCTTTATTAACTCTGCCTGCTCGTACTTCGGATTCAGCCTTAAGGCTTCTTTGTAATGGGAAATAGCTTCTGATTTTGAATTCAGTTTGTTGTCGTAAATTATACCCAGGTTGAAATGTGAATCGACACTACCAGGGTCTATCTTTAAAACCTCTTTAAATGCATTGGCAGAATCTTCATATTTCTCCTGTTTGAAATAGATAGCCCCGAGTCTGAAAAGGACATCTTTCTGACCGGATTTCATCTTTAATACCTCATTATATTTTGCTAACGCTTCATCGGGCTTACCCTGAACTTCATATATTGCTCCTATTTTAATATAAGCTTCCAATTCTTGTGGATCTAATTTTATGACTTCCTGATACTCTTTGAGTGCATCATCAAGCTTGTTAAGAATTGAATAGGAATAGGCCAAGTATAGATGGGCAACAGAGTTGCTTGGATTTTTCGCAGCGGAATCAGTATAGTATTTTGCGGCCTGGACATAATCCTTTTTATCAAAATATACATGCCCTAACATCAGCATTACTTCTGCCAGTTTAGGATAAGTCACTCCATTTTTTAGAGCTGCGTTATATTCATTAATAGCTTCATCCTTTTTCCCCTCTACAAAATAAAGATCGCCTAACATATGATGAGCTCCTGCGTCATTAGGAAGCACTTTCAGGGTTTCCTGAAACTCTTTAATAGCTTCAGCTCTCTTGTCTAAAATCTTATACGTAACCCCCATTTTAAAATGTGCTGTTGGATCGTTAGGATTTAATTTTAAGGCTTTTTGATATTCTATCTGGGCAAATTCAATCTGTCCTAATGCAACCAGACTATCACCTTTGTCATAAAATGTCTTTACATCCTGAAACTCAGCACAGCCGGAGATTCCGGCAATTACAAAAATCAGTGAGAATAAAATCCCAAAATTATAAATCTTTTTCATTATCTATTTTCCTCCAAAAAGTTATATGCTAACATAAACCTTAAAATAAAAAAGACCTCTTAATCCCTCTCCCTTACCATCCTCTAAAGTATAAATTCTAAATTCTAATATCTAAATCCTAAACAAACTCCAAATTCAAATATTCAAAATGAGTTTAGGAGTTCAAGAATTTAATTCTTTAACTCCTAACTCCTTTACTCCTTAACTTTTTCTTTTGAAGCTTTAATCCTTGAGTTTCTACCTCTATTGCCACTTAAGGTCCTCATCCTCAGTAATTTGTTTAATCTCAAGGTCGGTTATGTCTCTTACAAAGACATCCCTGCAGGGTTTACATAAAAGAAAGTTGATCTCCTTATGTACTTCATCCTCTAATTCTTCACTTTCTCTGTTTTCAATCTCCTGCATAAGCTCATGCAGGTCTATCTCCTCTTCTGACTCATTAAGCACACCATCAAAGTCAGAGCTCACCAGAATCTTGACTTTATATCTCAGATTACCTTCTTTAAAATTTTTTCCGCATTTAAGGCATCTGTTAAATTTTTTCATATTGTCTTTTTTATTTCAACCTTTTTTTTGAAGAGGGACAACTGTTCTGCTAATCCTTCGACTGAACTCACGACGAAGTCATTCGACCTTTCGACATGCTCAAAGCTCAGGATGCAGCATGGTGAGCTCTGAGCTTGTCGAAGAGTCCAACTATCGAACCATCAAATCTTAACGACAAAGCCCTCACAACCGTCCTCTGACAGAGGTAAAATCTATCTAAATATTTAAATTTTAATTATAAAATTTAAATATTTTTTTATCAACAAAATTATTGTTGTTTGATAACCTAATATAAATGTTAGTTTTTTCTAACCATTATGAAGTTGATATTTACAAAAAAAAGTAAGCAAAGGATAAGTAGGTTATTACTGTAAAGCAAAAATCCTAAAACCTGGCAATTTTTGCGAGCTCTTTACTTTAGCTCAAGGGAGTGGGGGTTTGGGCACTTTCGCTCCTTGCAATGATGCAAATTAATGAGTCGAATCATAAGTTGAACGATTTAGATATTAGAATTTATAAGATGAAGTAAAGGCTTTTAGTCTTTGAGCTTCTTTACAAAGACATGGAACTGGTCATCATTCTTTTCAATTTTTAAAAACTGATTGCCAGTAGTTTTGCACCAGGTAGGCATATCCTTCACAATCCCCTCGTCATCTGCAATTACTTCGAGTACCTGCCCTATTTTCAATTCCTTCATCTTTTTTGTGGTCAAAAGTATTGGCATCGGGCAGTAAAGGCCAACAGCATCCACCTTTTCATCGCTATCCATAATTTCTCCCCAAAATTATTTTTGTAATCGTTAAACTACCTTTGATTAGGGGCGACTTTAGTCGCCCTTAATCCCCCAACCCCCCTTTAGAAAAGGATAAAATGGGAGGCTAACGCCTCCTCTACCCTCTTATTTAATTTAGTCGTTTGACATTCATTTGAATTTTGGATTTAGTACTAAAGATTATACTTTATTTTTCTTCTTCCTTCTTTCCACCACTCTTTGCCTTGTATTCATCAATGGCAACTTTCAGGGCATCAGCAGCTAAATTAGAACAGTGCATCTTCTGGGGAGGTAATCCTCCCAAAGCTTCTGCAACAGTTGCCTTGGAAATCGTCAAAGCTTCTTCAATGGTTTTTCCAATGACAAGCTCGGTTACCATAGAGCTTGTTGCTATTGCGGCACCGCATCCAAAGGTCTTAAACTTGGCGTCAACTATTTTCCCGTCTTTCACTTTGATGAAGAGTTTCATAATGTCTCCGCAAGCAGGATTTCCTACTGTTCCTACTCCATCAGCATCAGGAATCTCTCCGACATTTCTTGGGTTCTGGAAATGTTCCATAACCTTCTCAGTATATTTTTCCATTTTAGTAATTCCCCTTTTTAATTATTTACTATCTTTAGCATTTTGCTTAAAAGTCTAATACTAATCCTTCTTTCTTAAATCCTAAATTCGAAACCCTAAATCATAAACAATATCAAAATCCAAAATTTCAATGTTCTAAACTGTTTTGAATTTTGATCATTAGTATTTAGAATTTGTTTAGAATTTAGAAATTAGTATTTAGAATTTTATAGATGCGTAATATCTCCTTCCTTGTAAAAAATCTATTTTCCCTTACCCGCCTTAGAAGCTTCCTCATAGAGAGGCGACATCTTTCTCAAACGCTCCACAATTGGTGGCAGTATCTGGCAGACATAGTCAATATCCTCAACACTGTTTCCTGCACCGAGGCTGAAGAGAAGGGAGCCTTGAGCTATTTCCGGCGGAACTCCCATAGCTGTCAGCACATGGGAGGCTTTAAGCGCCCTTGAAGTACATGCGGAACCGCTTGAAGCTGCCACTCCCTCAATGTTTAAAAATAAAAGCATTGATTCTCCTTCTATATATTCAAAGGAGATATTAACATTTCCTGGAAGTCTCTTTGTAGGATGACCATTAAGATATGCATGCTCTATTTTTGAAAGGAGTCCCTGGATAAATTTGTCCCTTAATTTTGTCAGAGCCTCTACCCTTCCAGGAATTTCTGATTTTGCTAATTCACATGCCTTCCCCATACCAGCTATCGCTGGAACATTCTCTGTCCCTGCCCTTCTGCCATTCTCCTGGACTCCTCCATCAATGAAGGGGGTAATCCTGATACCCTTTCTGATATATATAGCAGCAACACCCTTAGGACCATAAAATTGGTGAGCTGCTAAACTCATGAGGTCAACTCCAAGAGCATTAACACTTACTGGAATAGTCCCTGCTGTCTGAAGGGCATCAGTATGAAAGATAACTCCTGCTTCTTTAACGACCTTGCTTATTTCCTCAATTGGTTCGATCGTCCCAACCTCGTTAGAGGCATGGACAATAGAAACGAGTATGGTATCTTTTCTTATTGCAGAGCGGACCTGCTGAGGGTCTATCAGTCCAAATTTATCCACAGGGACATAGGTAACTTCAAACCCTAATTTTTCCAGGCTCTTGGCAGAATGCAGCACTGCATGGTGCTCAATCTCGGATGTAATTATATGCTTCCCTTTTTTCTGATGGGCAAGGGCAATTCCCTTTAGGGCAAAATTATCACTCTCTGTCCCGGATGAGGTAAAATATATTTCTTCCTGCAGAGCACCAATTAGTTCTGCAACTTTTACTCTTGCTTCATCAACTGCTTGCTTTGGCTTATCTCCAAAACTGTGAAGGCTCTGAGGATTTCCAAATTCCTCCTTTATATAAGGTATCATTGCTTCTGCCACTTCAGGTCTTACAGGTGTGGTTGAGGCATAATCCATGTAAACCTTCCTTTTCATCAATTCCTCCCCCTTCTTTATTCAAACATGGTCCAGGTAAGTGTCAGAGGGTCATAGTATCAAAATTGTAGGGCAAGGCTTTAACCTTTGCCTGCCTGTCGGAAGGCAGGCATTAAGCAACCCTGAAGGGTTACCCTAAAAATCTTCCAAACTTCCTAGCTTACGCTCCGAACTCCTAGCTTCCCATCTTTTCAATTTCCTAATTTTCAATAACGCAGGGTAAACCTGAAGGCTAAAGCCTTCAGCTACGAACCTGTGGCTACCCACTCGACTCCCTGACTCCCCTCGATTCCTCGGACCCTCATATATAAAGCTTTGTTTCTGCATCTGCCGCTAATTTCAGTATAGACGGCAGTCCCATTATTTCATCAACCCGTGCCAGAACATCTTCTTTCTTCAGCCCCATGAATGCTACATTTGCGCTGCAGGCTAAAAATCTAAGCGTCCCAAGACACTTTACTGTATCAACCATTTCAGTAATTGAATTGGGATTTAAAACCTTCATTTTTTCATACACATCTTTACCCTGGTTTTGGAATTCAGGTGACATATCAAACTCGTCACTCCTCTGCTCTACAAACTTCCGAAGCGCTTCAAAAAAGAGTACTACATATACCTCCTCTCCCATTGCTGCTGCTGTTACTGCAAGGGTAGTAGTCTGATAAAGCTTATCATAGGTACCACTATGGGCAAATATTACAAACTTTCTTTTTTTCTCAGTCACCTTTTCTCCTCTTCCATTCTCTTCAAACTCTTCAAAATTCTAAACCATTCCAATAAAGATTTCTGCAAAAAACTTATTTATGTAAAGACTTCCCAAAGGCTTAGCTAACTGCGATAACTTCCTTAACATCTGGGACTTCTTCCTTTATAATCCTTTCAACCCCCATCTTTAAAGTCATCTGTGCTCCGGGGCATCCGGCGCAAGCCCCTTTTAGTTTAACTTTTACTTTCCCGTCCTCTACATCGATTAGCTCTATATCTCCTCCGTCCATCTGCAATCTCGGCCTTATTTTTTCTATTACGGCTTTCACTTTTTCTAACATTCTGTTCTCACCTCTCTTTCAAGTTTAATCTTTCTTATTATCTAATACATTTTTAAATCATTTTTTCAATGTAAAACCTTCTTAGCCCTTTTTAAGATTGCCTTTCCATCTCTTCTTTTTGCCAACAATCATCTTCACATTTCCTGCAGAATATTTTTATCATATTCCTCTTCTAACATATTAATATGCTTCTCCTCTTCCTTTGCAAGAAAGCTAAACATTTTTTTTGCTCCAGGATCATTAACAGTTTCAGCAGCTTTTTTATAAAACTTATAGGAGGCTTTCTCTTTCTCTAAAGCAATTTTAAGAGCGTCCTGGACTTTTGTAGTCGTATCAACCATTTTCCACCTCCCTTTAAAAATTACTTTTTACAACATTTAATATCTGAAATTTAATTAAAAAAACTTCCTCAAATTTTCTGTTAATTCAGAACTAAATATTCTATAAAAAATAGTTTTAATTATATAAAAAGTCAAGCCTTCAATTGAATGCTTCCTTTTTACCAATTGCTTTTAAGAACCAGGTTTTCAATGCCGTTTTTACTGAATTCATTTTCATACTTTTCAATAAAGGGTTGTTGTTTTTCAACCCGTTCTTCAAATTCCATTTCTTCAACTGCGTCTTCTCCATATTTTTTAATCAGGTCACGCATTGCCAGGCGGTTTATTAACTCGTCCCATAAAATTCCATCGTTATATTCACTTATATATTTCTCTACTTTACTTTCTTCTTCAAATTCTATTGTGGGAAAATATTTATCGAATTCCTTGTTATGCCTGATGTAGTTTTCTAATTTAAAATCTTTGGCAAGGGAATAGATATATTGTTCTATTTCTTCAAATTTTTCTGCTTCTTCTTCTCCATGGGCATAATTTATCATCCAGTATCCTAAATATACCAGCTTGATTAAATTCTCATACTGCTCCTTTGTGAATTTAATTTCCATTGTTAACTCCTCTTAGATTAAAACGCGGATTCGCCGGTATCTTAATGTATCAAAGTATCAAACATAATTATAGGCATTAGGGCAAGGCTAAAGCCTTGCCCTAATGCCTGCCTTCCGGTAGGCAGGCAACCCTAAAGGGTGCCCTACATATCTACCTGGCTTTCCAACTTCCTACTGACAGGCGGGACGTCTGTCCTACTATTACTTCAAACCTCCAGCTCATAAACGGACAAGTCACCGAATCGCCCCTACAGGGCAGACTCAAGGTCTGCTCCTATATTCACTATTGGCTATTTCCTATTCCCT
>Ga0154356_1117_pt7 | contig 13487 bp, 11 predicted proteins | sample RifGroA2_FD_115884 | JGI IMG/M metagenome (GOLD analysis project Ga0154356, IMG submission 115884) | Candidatus Schekmanbacteria bacterium GWA2_38_11 | reverse complement strand
CTATAACCCTTTGCTCTCTGCCTCCATAGTAGCCTCACCAGATTCTGAGGCAGAATGTTCTTCCTTCTTTGTTTCTCTCTCCTCGCCGTATTCTTTTTCCCAGGCATCTTCAGCAATCTCTGCGTACCTTCTTGCGTATTCATCCAGAGCAGGGGCTAATTTTGTGAGCGTAGCTTCTCCTCCCTGCTGGGTAGGCCTTGCGCAGGCATGTGAAACTACTTCTCTCAGGACATTGGGCCTGTCAATAATCATGCACGGGCGCAGCTTGTTTTTCATCCCACGCTGCCTTGCCCTTAATTCATTGAAGAAGGGAGATTTCCATACCTCACAGAGGGATTTCCCCTTTATATTATCAACTGAAAATTGTGAGAACACGCAGGGTTCAACATCTCCTCTGTTATTTATGTGAAGATAAACCCTTCCTGAAATACATCCACCAACAGATGTCCCATCATTCCAGAAATCTGCCAGCACTATAGGCTTAGTCTTTCTCATTTCAATTATTATTTTTCTCCTGTAGTTTCTTTGCTCAGGAGTTGGCATGAGGTCTACGTCCGGATTTCTTCCTATAGGCATGTAGTTAAAATACCACCCTAAAAAACATCCCTTATCTACGAAGAAATCTACAAACTCGTCACTAACAATAAGCTCATTATTCTGTCTGGTTGCAGTTACTGAAAAACCATAAGCCGCACCTCTTTCCCGCAACTCCTCCATGACACTGATAATTGTCTTAAAAGTGCCTTTTCCTCTTCTCTCGTCAGTTTCCTTTTCGAATCCTTCAACGCTTATACAAGGGAGCACATTTCCCAACTCGGCAATATTCTTAGTAAGTTTTTTCTTTGCAATCATGGTGCTGTTGGTGAAAACCTGAAAGAATACATCATTGTGTTTCTCAAAAATTTTTAAAATATCATCACGGATAAATGGTTCCCCGCCTGAAATTACAACAAAATATATTCCATATTCCTTGCCTTCAGTAATTACCCTGTCAATTGTTTCAAAATCCAGGTCGTCATTTTTATTGTAGTTGGCAGAATAACAACCATAGCAGGTCAGGTTGCATCGCATTGTTGGACTTATAACATAAAGAAGAGGCGGCCCGAGGCCTTCTCTTGCAATAAAGTCATTCCTTTTTTCACCGCTTAAAAGCGAGTAATTCGCAAAAAGGTTCACTGCCATCCTGTTTCTGCATACCTCACTGGCTTTTGCAAAATACCTCTTGGCTTGCAGGATTATGCTGTTTACAAAATCTATCCCATCAGGATATTTAATGTAATTTATCTGAGGTTTTAAGAGAGAGAGAATCAAGTTATCAGGAAGATGCGGGGCTATTGTTGCTATCCATTTCATTGCCTGCCTTACGGCAACAGCCTTGAGAGGCTTATAATTTGACATGACCAAAAACCTCCTTTCAAAAGATAGAATTGTTTACGAGTCTTTTAAAATTTATGAGAAGTTTAAGTCACTCAATAAATAATTATTTTAGAAAGTTATTATTATTTTCTTAAAAAAACTCCTTCATGTATTCTGCCATATAATTCTTTGTTTTGTTGTTATAATAGTAAGAGATAAAGTTTTGTCAAGTGGAGGATTTTCTTTTCATGATGAAAAATAAAATACGGGTAAGGGAGTCAGTTGATATCATTGGAAATGAGGTAATTCCAGGAAAGAGTTCTCCGGTCGAAAACAAGGTGATTAATCTTTCCTGTAGTGGCATCCCCGGCTTTCCCTGTTAACTTTTGCCGCCTGGAGAACTACAATCGCTGCCTGGATGCCGTTGCGAAGCCCTATGAGTTCATCTGAAAGCATTGAGTTGCGGTAAAACTCCTCGATCTCAGATTGAAGTTCAGACAATATCTTTTCAGCTCTTGCAAGTCTTTTTGCTGTACGGACAAGCCCAACATAATTCCACATGGTCTGCTTGATTGTTAACCAGTCCTGGAGGATTAGCGCCGGGTCTACTTCTTCAACTTCGTATCTCCATGAAGCAATTTTTGGGAAATGAATTTCATCTTTTTCAATCTCGCATGTAATTCTCTGTCCGGCCAATGTACCCCAGACCAGACCTTCAAGCAGTGAACTGGAAGCAAGTCTGTTTGCTCCATGGATGCCAGAGCATGTTACTTCTCCGGCAGCCCACAATCTCTTTATGGATGTCCTTCCTTCTAAATCAACAACAATGCCTCCGCATGAATAGTGGGCAGCAGGGACTACAGGGATTGGCTGCTTTGTTATATCAATCTTGTATTCAAGACATTTTCTGTAAATATTAGGGAATCTTTTTTTAATCCAGTCTCCCTTCTTATGTGATATGTCTAAAAATACGCACTCACTTCCATCCTGAAGCATTTCCTCATGAATTCCTCTTGCTACTATATCTCTTGGAGCCAGGGTTCCGAGCCGGTGATATTTTTCCATAAAAGATTCCCCCTTTTTATTTATAAGCTTAGCTCCTTCGCCCCGTAGAGACTCAGAGATTAAGAACCTGTCAGCTTCTGGATGATAGAGGGAGGTAGGATGAAACTGGATGTATTCCATGTTGAGTATCCTTGCTCCTGCTCTATTAGCCATGGCAATCCCGTCTCCCCTTGCCCCTTTTGGATTTGTCGTATGGAGAAACAGCCTGCCGAGACCTCCGGTTGCAAGGGTGGTTTCCTTTGCCATTATTGGAAATACCTTATTATTTATCTGGTCAAAAACATAGGCCCCTGCACAGGTAGGTTCCTTATAGATATCCAGGGAATTGAGGGAATGGTGTGACAATGTCAAAAGGTCAATTGCTGTGAGGGTTGCTTTTATAGTAATGTTTTTATAATTTTTCAAACCTTTGAGAAAAGCTAATTCTATGGCTTTCCCGGTCAGATCCTCTGCATGGATTATTCTTGGGACAGAGTGGGCCCCTTCATCAGTTATATGAAGTTCGTCCTTTAATGTTTTATCAAAGTTTACATCCAGCTCCTTCATCAAAATATCTTCTATAAACTTTGGGCCTTTTTCAGAAAGGTTTCTTGTTGCATCACCTTTGCAAAGGTCTGCGCCTGCTCTCATAAGGTCTTTTATCAGTAATTCCGGCGAATCATTTTCCCCTTTGTAAATTATCCCGCCCTGAGCATGGTAGGTATTGCTCTCCTCAGGTTCCTTAGCATTGGTTATCATTAAAACGGAAAGACCATTTTTTGCTGCAGCCATAGCTACACTACAGCCTGCAATTCCACATCCTATAACCAGTACATCAGTTTCCATAGTTTCCATATTTTCCTCGTTTATAAATTAAAGTCGTTTGCCGTATGAATATCGAGCCTGGAAAGGCTCTCTCACAGTTGCCTGCCTGACGGCAGGCAGGTGGGAAACCCCTTCTGGGGTTGATTCTCATGTACTAAGACTATTGTACTTCCTCTTTTGAAAAAGGGGGATTTTTCTTTTCAAATCCCCCCAGCCCCCCTTTTCTAAAGGTGGGATTTACCCTTTACATTTTTGCTTTGTCATTTGGCATTAATCCACAACTCTTCTAATTTCTCACATATCCAATTACTAACAAGTCCTCCCCAATTTTTTTAATCTCTTTTATATCAATTTTACCTGCATCCTGAAGTTTGGTAATTCCTTCACCACCTATTGTTCCTTTGGCATTTCTTCCACCTATTAATATCGGGGCATAGAAGTAAAACACCTTGTCCACGATCCCCTCGTTTATTGCTGAAGCATTTAGCTCTGCTCCTCCTTCAAGCAGTATGCTTCTCAGTCCTTTCCTGCAGAGTTCTTTCATTAATTCCTTTAAATCAACCTTTCCTCCTCTGCTCCTGGTTTGGATTATCTCTGCACCCATTTTTCTTAACTTGCGAAGCTTCCTCTCGTTCCCATTGGATGCTGTTGTTGCTATTATAATTTCTGAATCTGGTTTAGAAGAAAATAATTCTGCTCTTAGTGGAATTTTTAACTGGCTGTCAACTATTATTTTTGCCGGAGGGTTCACTTCCCTCTTTTTAATCCTTAAATTTAATCTCGGGTCGTCCCTTAATATTGTTCCGATTCCAACCATTATTCCATCTGAGGCTGATCTGAGTTCCTGAACAAATTTTCTTGATTCTTTTGATGTGAGCCATTTGGATTGCCCGCTCCTTGTAGCGATCTTCCCATCTAAGCTCATGGCAGATTTCATTATCACAAATGGTGTCCCTGTTTTAATAGATTTTATAAATGCTTCATTAAGCTCTTCAGCTTCCTTTTCCATGACACCAACTTCAACTTCTATGCCGTGAATTTTTAATTTTCTTATTCCCTTCCCGTTTACAAGCGGGTTTGGGTCTTTCATTCCAATCACCACTTTACTTATTCTTGCTCTTATAATTTCATCGCAGCACGGCGGAGTTTTGCCATAATGAACGCAGGGTTCCAAATTAACAAAGAGAGTGGCTCCCTTTGCCTTGCCCCTGGAATCTTTAATAGCAACAACCTCTGCATGAAGGGATCCTGCTTTGCGGTGATAGCCTTTACCAACAATTTTGCCGTTCCTGACTAATACAGCTCCGACCATAGGATTGGGGCTTGTTGCGCCTTTCCCTTTAGAAGCTAATTCAAGAACAAGTTTCATAAACTTGTTATATTGGCTCTCTTTAAGCAAATTTTATTCCTAAACAGGCTGTTGAAAAAGACAGAACGCACCCTAAAGGGTGCGGCTACATTGTTAATTATCAATGTAATATTATCCGGTAGCCGCAGGCTTTAGCCTGCGAAAAAGAGTTTTTCCACACCTCTCTAAAGATTATTTTGCTTCTACAGCAAAGATTTTTAAAAGTCAAATTTACATCAAGATTACTCACACAAGAGATTAAAATATTTATTATAAATCTCTCTGACCCTTTCTGTATAGTTTTCATAGTCTCTTAAAAGCTGTGCCCCGGGGGACAGCTTTTCAAGTTCCTTATACCCCATTCTCTTGGCAAGCTTTACAATCTTTTCAGGAGACTTGAAGAGGATATTTAATGGCCTGTCCTGTACAATTCTCAGGCGATTCTCAACCATCCGCAGGAATTTATAAGAATTTATAATATCCAAATAGTCACTTTTTTCTAAATGCCCGCATTCCTCAAGTTCTTTTAAAGCTGAAATGGTATTTGGATTTCTTAATTTTTCTTCATCCTTTCCATACTTTAACTGCAAGGCCTGGGTTACAAACTCAATATCAACAATCCCTCCCTCGCCGAATTTCAGGTGAAAGATAGATTCATCTTCGTGTGCAAGCTCTGTTTCCATCCTTTTACGCATCCTGTCTATTTCCGATGCCATCTCTTTCGTAAAGTCTTTTTCATAAACAGTCTTATATGCTATTGTTAGAAATTCTTCATCAAGAGAGTTGTCTCCTGCTATAAACCTGGTTTTTATAAGTGCTTGTCTTTCCCAGAGCTGTAAATGGGTTTCAAAATAATTTTCATAGGCTTTTATGGATTGTGCTAAATAGCCGCTTGACCCGCTTGGTCTGAGCCTTGCGTCAACCTTAAAGACCATTCCATCCTCTCTGACCTCATTCATAGCCTGTAGGATTTTAATGGCAAGTTTTGAGAAAAACTCCTGGTTAGTTACTTTTTTCTGAGAAATTTTGCCGGTTTCTGTATCGCCCTCATCAGAATAGACAAATATGACATCCAGATCAGAGCTGTAGTTAAGCTCCGTGCCGCCAAGCTTTCCTAAACCGAAAATTGCAAATCCGCTTTCTTTCCTTACCCCATCGCTGATTATTTGAGGGATTCCGAATTCCTCTTTAAGCTCTTCAATTGACATTTCATATGCGCCTTTTAAGCACACCTCTGCAAGAATGGATATCTCCTTTGTTATATCATCAAAGCTCATACCCAGAATAATGTCCCTGAGTCCTATTCTTAAGATTTCCTCTGTCCGGTATTTTCTAAGGAGATCTGATTTTTCCTCAAACCTGCTTTTTCCCCGCAGCAGGTCCAAAAGTTCTTTTTCACTTTCCTCTCTTGATTTTCTTTTTTCAAGGAATTCCGGATGCTGGGTAATATCAATATATTCAGGATGGCGTATTAAAATATTTGAGATAAACTCGCTTGTGCCAAATAAATTAAGAAGAATTTCTCTTGCACCTGAGCTCTCAGCAAGGAGTGAGACCATAGTTGTTCTTGCAGGAGAGGTTGAGATAAATTTTTCCAGATTGTTCAGGGCCATATCAGGATCAGGAGTTTTTGTTATTTCCTTAAAAAGAACTGGAGCTACTTCTCTTAAGAGGTCTTTGCTTTTTCCTGAAAAGTGGGAAAAGGGTTTACCGTCTCTGAGAAGTTTTAAATTTTTGTAAGCTATATCCGGCTCTGAAAAGCCCATAAAAGCTAAGATATTTATTGAGTCCTCCTCTGATAGGAGACCCTCCCAGAGAACCGAGAAATTATCCTCTTTTTGTGTTTTCTCCTCTCCTTCCTTTGACTCATAGAAAAGCTTGTCAAATATCTTCCTTACCCCTTTTGTAAAAAAGCTATAGTCACTTAAAAACTTTTCCTTTTCATTGATAGAATAGCCAACCCTGCGGGCAAGCTTTTTAATCTTTTTTTCTTCAGCAGGCATCGAATGGTCCTGCCGCCCTTCAAGGAGCTGTATTCTGTGCTCTACAGTCCTCAGAAATGAATAACCTTGTACAAGGATTATGTAATCTTCAAAAGAGATATATCCGTTATCATTGAGCTTCCTCAGAGCTTTTAAGGTATTTACTTCTCTTATCTTTTCATTTCTGCCACCGTAGATAAGCTGAAGGGTTTGCGTGAAAAACTCGATTTCCCTTATTCCGCCGTAACCAAGCTTAACGTTATTATATGTTCCCCCATTTGCAGCTACACTCAGGTTTATTTTTTCCTTCATTTCCTTGATTTCTTCAATTGCCTGGAAATCGAGATGTTTTCTGTAGATAAATGGTTTAATGGTTTCAAGGAAGCATCCACCAAGCTCCTTATCACCTGCAACAGGTTTTGCTTTTATCAGCATCTGACGCTCCCAGGTTTGGCCCCAGGACTCATAGTAAATTTCCATACTTCTGAGGGAATTTGCCATATCTCCGCTTCTGCCTTCGGGCCTGAGCCTGAGATCAAGCCTGAAGACATTGCCTTCCTCGGTCTGGCTTCCAATGAATTTATTTATCAGATCTGCTAATTTGGTGTAGTATTCGTGAAGGGTAATAATATTCTTTTTCTTTCCGTCTGTTTCAATTCCTGAAGTTTCACCATCATCAGAGGAATAAATATAAATAAGGTCAATATCAGAGCAGTAGTTAAGCTCCCATCCGCCTAACTTTCCGAGTCCTATGATAGAGAATTTACTCTCTTTTTCCTGCTTATCCTTTACCCGGTAAAGAGGCGCACCATAAGTTGCCATCAGAGTCTTTTCTCCAACCCTATATGCTGTCTCAAGGCAGGCAGATGCCAGGCAGGAAAGTTCTTCAGTTACCTCTGCGAGGGTAGCGATTCCTAAAATGTCTCTTGCAGCTATTCTAAGAAATTCTCTGTTTTTGTAAAGCCGCAACCTCTCAGTTACTTTTTCAGGTGATAACTCTGCCTCCTTATCTCCATTTTCATGATAAATTTCTGATATCATTCTGTCACTGTTTTTACATTCTCTCAGAGCTTCTTCATTTAAGACCTTTAATAGGTAATCCGGGTTTTTTATTATAATATTACTCAGGAAAAAGCTTGTTCCAAGAATCTTTGTAATAGACGGAAAAAGCTTCATATCCTGAAAGAGATAAGAAATGATTTCCCTTTTTTTCCCAATAACAGCAAAGAGCCGTTCAAAATTATTTAACCCCATGTCCGGGTCAGGAGAAGAAATAACTGACTTGAGAAGCAGGGTAAATTCTTCTTCTGAAAGGGGGAAGAAACTCAGGAAACTCAGGATTGACTGGATATTTCTTCTTGCCTTTTTTATGTCTTCAAAAGCATCTTTTCCTGCTATTCTCTCTATTTCTTCTTCACTGATAATTTCTGTTTCTCTAATAGGCATAATCGATTTCTTGACAATGTCCGGTACCTTTGGTAACTACAATTAAGCTGTTCTTTATAAACTATAGTGGGTAGATGGGTCAATGTCAAATGGCAAAGCTCAAAATTCAAAACAAGCTCCGGTTATCAGAACAGCTAATATAGTTATTTAGGTTTTGACATTTAAAATTACAATTAAACGTCTATGCTTGAATTAATGATCGTATCTAATTTTTCTGCTGCTCACCAGTTGAGAGATTATGGTGGAAAGTGCGAAGCGCTTCATGGCCATAACTGGAAGGTTGAGGTCTTTGTAAAATCCCCCACCACAGACAAAAGTGGTATGGTAATAGATTTTATAGAAATAAAAAGGGTCACTAACCAGGTGCTTACAGAATTAGACCACAAAGAGCTTAATAAGACCTCTCCCTTTGATGAGAAAAACCCCACTGCTGAAAATATTGCTTTCTGGATTTTTGGCAAGCTGAGTGAAAGATTAAACTCTGGCAATGTTAAAGTAAGCAGGGTAAGGGTCTGGGAAACAGATACCTCCTGTGCAACATATTCAGAGGAATAATTAATAGAAGAGCCATGAAAATCTGTGAAATATTTTATAGCATTCAGGGGGAATCCACATTCTCAGGGTTTCCATGCATTTTTGTAAGGACTTCAGGCTGTAACCTTAGGTGCACTTACTGTGATACAAAATTTGCCTACGAAGAAGGCTCTGAGATGACAGTTAATGAAATCATAGAAAGGATAAAACAATATAACTGCCGAATGCTTGAGATTACCGGCGGCGAACCTCTGCTCCAGGAAGATGTATATAAGCTTATTGAAAGGGCTTTAAAAAAAAAATACAAGGTTTTGCTTGAGACTAACGGGAGTTTAAGGATAAATAAACTTCCGGTCCAGGTCATTAAGATACTTGATGTTAAATGCCCTGGAAGCGGCCAATCTGATTTAATGGATTTTGAGAACCTCAGTTACCTGAATAAAGAAGACCAGATAAAGTTTGTTCTTTCTGATAGAGCTGACTATGACTGGGCAAAGGAAATAATGTTGGCTGATAATTTAATTAACAGAGTAAATGTTTTATTATCTCCTGTCTTTGGGAGCCTTGAGTTAAAAAAATTGGCTGAATGGATATTGGCGGACAACCTCGATGTCAGGTTCCAGATCCAGCTCCATAAAATAATCTGGGATCCCTGCATGAGAGGGGTATGAAATAAAATGTAGATATCATAAAGAAGATGGGAAGATAGGAAGTTAAGAAGATTGGGAGCGTCTGAAATAAAGAAAATTTGCGGGACAAGGATGTTCCGCCTACCTGCCTGCCGGCAGGCAGGTCGATAGACGGGGTTTTCTAATCCTGCAAAAGGATTTAATATGGGGAAAAAGGCTGTTATCCTTTTAAGCGGTGGTCTTGACTCCACAACCCTCATGGCTATAGCCAAACAAGAGGGATACGAACTTTATGCACTTACATTCCGTTATGGACAGAGACATGAGAATGAGATTATTTGCGCAAAAAAAGTAGCGTCTGTTTTTAATGCAAAGGAACATCTAATCTTTGATATTGACCTTGCAAAAATTGGAGGTTCCTCTCTTACAACCAATGCACCTGTTCCAAAGGAAAGAGGGATAAATGAAATATCAGCTTCAATACCATCAACCTACGTCCCTGCAAGGAATACTATCTTTCTCAGCATTGCCCTTGCTTGGGCAGAAACAATCGGAAGCCGTGCTGTTTTTATTGGAGTGAACTCCATTGACTGGAGCGGATACCCTGATTGCAGGCCTGAGTATATCAGGGCATTTCAAAACATGGCGGATCTGGCAACAAAAACCGGGGTTGAGGATAAAGAGAAGATAAAAATTTTTACCCCATTAATAAATATGGCTAAGGGAGAAATCATCAGAAAAGGAATTTCTCTCGGAGTAGATTATTCTCTTACTCACAGCTGCTATGACCCTCTGAAAGGAGAAGGGAATGGGAGCTGGGTAAAACCCTGCGGGGTTTGTGATAGCTGCTTACTTAGAAAAAAAGGGTTTGCTGAAGCAGGGGTCATAGATCCATTATCTTGATAGATTGAATATATTAAACTTTAATGTAAATATGAATGCGGGTAAGAGAGGCTTTAGCCTCCCGATTGTGTGCGATAATTAAGGGCGACTAAAGTCGCCCCTACCCCGCGTTTGGGAATTTTTTGAAAAAGCGAGGAAACCTTATGGGAAAAAAAGTCAAAGAAGAACTTTCTTCCTTTTTTAATACCTTGGTTGAAAAATTTAAAAGGAGAACTTCAGCACCGGAAAATCTGGAACCTGAACTATCAAAATTTATTTCCTTTAAAAAAGAATATCCTTTTTTCTTAAAAAAGAAGTTCTTTAAAGGTGATAAAGAAACACAGTCCCAGGTTTTAACTCTCATATCTGCTATTAATGATAAGTCTCTCTGTTTTCTACTCAGAGAAATGATTGAGGATAAGTTCCTTGATATTGAAATCAAGGTGCAGGCTGCGAATATCATGAGCTTTATTGACAAAAACCTGCCGGAAGCTCTACTCCTCAGTTTAAGGAGAGCAGCAAGTTTTAAAGAGATTTTTTGTTCCAAGAAAGGGGTTCTGCCGGAAGATGAAGCCCAAACCCTTGCAGAAAATTTCTTCGAACTTAACAGGGATATCTGGCCTGGAATCCTGAATCAGATTGTTAGCGAGATGCAAGAATATTCATTACCCTTTGTCTCAAGGCTTATTTTAAAAGATCCAGCCCTTGATATTTTAATAGTAGATATCCTTGCAAAGGTCATACATCAAAAATCAGTAGAGCTTATTAAAGAAATCCATGATAAATCAGGAAGAGAAAATGCAAACCTTAATAACGCAATAAAAAAGTCTTTCTTTCTTTTAAAACAAAGGGGTTTAGGAACAGAAGGGATATCTTTGAAGGAAAAAGTTGAAACACCTGTTTTCAGGCCGCAGCCTCTAAAGGGAGAGGGATACGTAAGCTCTCTTGATCCGGAGGGTAACCAGCTTGTAATCTTCACTCACCCTACTCCTCCAAAAGGGCTCATTTTGTTTCAGACAGTAATAAACTATGATGAAGGGATTATGGATTTCAGAGGGCTTGAATTTACAAAAAAGAGTTTCAGAAGTTATATTGCTGAACAGCTTTCAAATAAAGAGTTTCCTCTTGTTGAAGCTGATTCCCAATATTGTAAATTTCTCTTGCGGGAGGCCTCTGACAGGATGCAGGTTTTAAAAAAATCGCCTCCTCAGGAATATGTTGATTTGCAGAAGTTTTTTGATGAAAAGAAGGTCTCTTTTGAAGAATCATTGATTTACCAAATTATCAAGAGAGATGAGATAAGAGAGAAAGAACTGTCAGAGAGCCAGGTGAAAAAGCTTTTAGACCTGCCTGAGCTTAAAGGAGTTTGCATTAAATCTGAAAGGCTTGAAAAATACCTTAATCAGCTCAATGAGATTGAAACGAGCAAAATTATCCTGAATAAGTACCAGAAAGAAGAGAGGGTTACGGAGCTTCTTGAAGAAGCTGCAAAAGAGATATTCGATAAAGGTTTAATAAGAATAATCAGAAGGAAACTTGAAGAGATTTCCTATGTTCTTTATAAACTTGGGAATGAAGAGGAATCAAAGCTCTCTTTAACTGAAGCAATGTTTATAGAAAAAGATTTAGAGGCTCAGGGGAAAAATCTCTTTTTGATAGAGCTTATGAAAAGATCTGTTTTAAGGCTTAAGAAGATTAAGGAAGAGAGGGAAAAAGAAGAACCTTCGCTAATTTATAAGCTCTAATTTTCTTCTTTATCCTCATCTCCTTCGATCTCTTTTTTAGGCTCAGTTTTTACTTCTTTGATAGACTTTTTAAAATTTTTTATGCCTCTCCCAAGTCCTTCTCCGATTTCCGGCAGTTTTTTTGCACCGAAAATCAAAAAAGCTATCAGAAGTATAACTATAAGCTCAGGCATTCCAAGGCCAAACATTTGTCCTCCTTTAAAGAGTAGATTTTTAAACCTAATCTCTTTATTAAGTTATAAATAATTTAGATATTTCTTAGACAATTGTCAACGCCTATCTTAGAGATTTCTGAAAAGTTTAAAAATACACCCCTCTTGATTACAGCGAGTGAATCTCCCTGCGCCAAGAGCGCAGGGCGTCTAAGCGGTATTCTGAATAAAAACTGTTTTGCCAATTCATCCCTGTGCCAAGAGCACAGGGAATTCTTGGCTTTCATTAAATTTTAGTGTCAATGGTATTTTAAAAAATATGATTACAGAGATTTGAGAAAGATTACACAGATTAAGGGTTTTTTGCAGAAACACTTGTGGTTCTTAGCTTATGGCTGATAGCTATTTTTTGGAGAGAACAGGCTGGATTTCCGCTTTCGCGGGAATGACGTCGCAATCTCTTATTTAGCTATTAGCCTTTATAAGATTGCTTCACTTTGCTCCTCACAATGACCAATAAGATTGATGGGATTGTTGACAGGGGTTTTTGAAGAGTAGTAATATAAAGTTATGCTCAAATATCTTATTCGAAGACTATACCTTCTTATCCCTGTTGTCCTCGGAGTAAGTACCCTTGTATTTTTAATTATCCATCTTATTCCAGGAGACCCTGTGATTTTAATGCTTGGCGAGTCTGCCCTTCCTGCAAATATCGAAAGCCTGCGGAATGAGCTTGGTCTTAATCAGCCTATTTATGTTCAATACGGGGAATTCATTTTAAATACATTCCGGGGAAATTTTGGAAGGTCAATCACTACAAACAAGCCCGTTATAGATGTAATAAGCGGAAGGTTCCCTGCAACAATGCAACTTGCCTTAGGGGCAATAATAGTCATGCTCCTGATTTCTCTCCCTCTTGGGATTCTATCTGCCTATAAGAAAGATACAGTCATAGATAACGGCTCAAGGATATTTGCGCTCCTTGGAATATCAATCCCCAATTTCTGGCTCGGGCCGCTCTTGATAATTCTTTTTTCTGTTAAACTCGGTCTTCTTCCTGTTTCAGGCAAAGGAGGGATAGAAAGCATGATTTTACCCTCTATCACTCTTGGTTTAGGTATGGCAGCAATAATTACAAGAATGGTAAGAGGAAGCCTCCTTGAGGTAATAAATGAAAACTACATAATAACAGCAAGGGCAAAGGGGTTGCGGGAAAGCAATGTAATTATCAGGCATGCTTTAAAAAATGCCTTTTTGCCGGTTGTAACAATTGTCGGGCTTCAGTTTGGTTCACTTCTTTCAGGAGCAATAATAACTGAATCTGTTTTTGACTGGCCCGGCATCGGCACTCTCACTATCGAAGCTATAAACAGGCGTGATTATCCAATGGTCCAGGGGTGCATATTCGTAATTTCCATGTGCTACGTTATTGTAAATTTAGCAACAGATTTAATCTACGGGTTTTTAGACCCAAGGATCCGCTATGAATAAAGCAAGGTATAAGAAAATCTTTAAGAATAAACTTACTGTCATAGGGTTTATCA
>Ga0154356_1017_pt2 | contig 13660 bp, 12 predicted proteins | sample RifGroA2_FD_115884 | JGI IMG/M metagenome (GOLD analysis project Ga0154356, IMG submission 115884) | Candidatus Schekmanbacteria bacterium GWA2_38_11 | reverse complement strand
TGGTTTAGATTTTTTCCTTTGAACCATTTTTGTCCTTTAGCCGGAAATTGCAATATGAATAAGCAATATCAATACTCTAATTTACTCTGATCACGGATTTAGGGCTTGAAATGTTTGGAAGAGTATTAAACACAACCTGTTAGGGATTAATAGTGATCTGCTTTTGAATACATTTCTAATATAACCCTTTGAACTAATATATAAATAAGAATTTAAAAGCAACAAGCTGTGAAATCAACGACGCAGAATAACAACACTAAAAAAATACTTTCATTTTTATTAATTACTTTTCATCCTGTCGGGAAAGTAATTAGTTTTTATTATTTTTAATATAATGTGATCCACTTTGTCAAGGCAGCAATTGAAGTAAGGTCTTTTCTGGTTTCACTGTTAAAATTAAAAATAAGCAAAACATAAATAAAATAAAAAGGGCTGGTTTAAAAACCAGCCCTTTTGTAAAATTGTAAACCTTTACCCGGATGCTTTTATTATTATTTTTTTAAGTTTACAATTAATCTTTCACCGTTATCTGAGTCATCTCTAGAGATTTTGACATTAACTTTCCTTTTACTTCCGGTTACTTTAACAGTAAATTTGTCAGATGTATCCTTCGCTCTCACGTTCAAACCATGTATCACGTATTCGCCGTTTTTAGTTGTTGTTTTTCTTGTTATACGAGGTTTAGTTTTACCTTTTAGGGCTATCTTGCTTACATTGACTCTGCTCTTGCTTTCAAGGGTGACTTCAGCGTCTTTTACCGGATGCCGTTTTGAGTCAGAGACATTACCAAAAATTGTAGCACCTGATGAGGACGAACTTAAAAGGTCAAATATAACTCCTTCAGCAGAAAAAGAAGAAGATTTTTTTGCTGAATGAGAACCTCCAGCTTTTGCTTTTGATGATGCCTGGTGAAAATTGAAAAACACCAAACCTACAGAAATGATTAAGCAAAGCATAATAGATACTAAACCTAATTTCTTTTTCATTAAAAGCACCTCCTTTTTAATTTGTTATTATATTTCGGTAAATCTGAGATGATAGTAAATTTGAAAGTAGTTTCCTGTCAAGATATTTTAGAAAAAATAGAACGTGAAACCCCCTGCGGGAGCACTGGGTTTTTTACTATCTGATTCGGAAATGATTGACATGGTTTTTAAAGAGAGATAAATGTTAAACAACAATTAGGAGTAAAATCTTATGAAGAAAAAAGTTATTATTTCATTTTTACTTTTAGCATTGGTTGGGTTCTGGTATCTTAAAAAAACTTCTGTTGTTTCTCAAAATAAAGTGAAGCAACCAAAAAAGCAAAGCCTCGTTGTAAACAAAGTAAAACTAAAAGATTATCCTTTCAATCCAAACATAGGCAATTATTCAAGAAAACCTTCAATAATTTTTATTCTTTTGGATGCTGCGAGGGCTGACCATTTTTCATGTTATGGTTATAAAAGAGATATTACACCGAATATAGATGCCATTGCAAAAAAGGGTGCTGTTTTTCTAAATAATTTTTCTCAGGGCACCCATACTATGCAGTGCATACCCAAGATTATGACCTCAAGATATTACTCTGAAAAAGGATTGGCGACTTATCCAGACACAAGATGGCGATTTCGTTTTGTAACAAATCCAGAGGATTCTATTTATTTGCCGGAGATCTTAGAGCAAAATGGCTACCTGAACTTAGCCTTTTCTACCCACCCCTGGGTTAATGAGGATTCTGATTTTGTAAAAAAGTTCCATTGGCTTTATGAATTTAAAGCCAATGATAAACCATATGCAGAAGCCGATCAGGTAGTTCCTTCCGCCCTTTCATGGCTTGAAAAGAACAAGGAAAAGCAATTCTTTTTATATCTCCACCTTATGGATACCCATTCCCCTCATGAAGTTTTACCGCCATATGATAAATATATTAATAAGAATTATAATGCCCGGCTAAAATTTAAAAGAGGCAATGTCATTGATGAAGATAAATTTTTTTCTAAGGTGACAAAGGGTGATATAGAACACCTAAATGCTATTTATGACGGTGATCTGAATTTTGTTGATCACTATGTAGGGTTACTCTACAAAAAACTCGAGAGATTGGGAATTAATAACTCCACTCTTTTTATTGTAACTTCTGACCACGGAGACCTGCTTGGTGAACATAACAAGTTAAGACATCAAGTCGAAGACTTTGCAATGGAAGAGCTTAATCATGTCCCATTAGTAATGGTACTGCCAGGAAAAATTCCGCCAGGTTTAAGAATTGACTCGATAACTGAAAGCATAGATATTATGCCAACAATAATGAATCTGACAGAGATAACACTTCCAGAAGGAAAAAAAGTTGACGGCGAAAGTTTAAGCGGGTTTTTTTCAGGCAAAAAAAAAGACGGGGAAGGTGAAGCGTTAATGGTTGCTGCAAGAGATTGGGGTTTTGCCAGAGCGATCAGGACAAAAGACTTTAAGTTTGTAATAGATGGTAACAGATATCTTTATGATATGAAAAATGGCTCAGGGCAAACAAATATTATAAATTCCAATATTGCGGCTGCTCAGGAACTTGAAAAAAAAATTAATAGAAAGCTCGGTAATGGAGAGAATGAATGGAAGAGTTTTATAAGAAATTTAAATCCTAACCTGTCCTTTACTGAAAAAATTGTTAAAGGGATTAAGACGGCTTCCCTGTCCGGATGGAAGATAAAAAAAGAGCATGTCAAATATCTTTCCAAGGGGACTGATGCTCAACCACTGGATATCAGAATTCAGGTCCCGAACGATACTTATAAAGTTTATCTTGATGGGAAATTCAGCAAAAAGAAATTTTTTAATTTTAAAAACTCACTCTTTAAAATCCGTGCTGAAAATGATAAAAACTATAAGATTTATAATTATGATAATATTGTTAATAAAAAGTTGATACTGATAGGTGAGTATAAGATTTCTGATGGTTTTTTTGATATGTCAATTGATGACCTGAAAGAGAGCCCGAAATTTAAGCTTAAAAATCTGATTTTTAACCCTGCCGGGGCCATTAAGGAACATGAAGACAAGGAGAGAACAGAAAAATTAAAAGCCCTCGGTTATATAAATTGAAGCCGTGTAAATTTTATCCTCCAATATGACTAAGCCTTATTTTATTTGGCAAATGGTTTTTATTGTTGTTTGGTAATGGTTTTATAAAAGGTTTAACTGCACTTTCAATTTTGAGCATTGGCCAGATTGTTAATGCTGCAACAGGATCAGTTGGTATTATTGTTAGTAATGACCGGCTATGAGCGGGATGCAGCTGCTGGTATAGGAATCAGCGCTGTGATAAATATCATCATGAATGTTCTCCTGATACCTAAATGGGGCATAATTGGAGCAGCAATTTCTACAGCTTTTAGCTTGATTCTGTGGAATATTCTGCTGACGATATGGGTTTACAGAAAGCCCGGGATTAATTCAACCTTTGTAGGGTTCGTTCCCAGAACGAACCGAGTGAAATAAATATGGAAGCTAAGCAGACCTTTAAGATATTAGTTAACTCAATGCCCAAAAGTGGTACTTTTCTCCTCTGTAAGGCAATTGATCTTATTGGTTTTAATAACATTGCAAGAAGAAATTTATTACAAAAAATCTTTAGTAAACTGGGAGTTGGACTCCCTTCTGGTTTTGGTCATGCCACTGTTGCTAAACACTGGTTACGAAGAATATATGGATATTTCAGTTATGAATGTAAAACCTCTATGATACCGATTGGAGTAGTTTCACCGGTTAATGTTCCAGCCAAGCTTATGGCACATTGGCTTAAAACGATTCCAATAGGTCACTATATACCAGGTCATATACCGTGGTCTCTGGAGTTAGATAAAATATTGTGCCAACTTGGATACAGACATATTTTGATCATAAGAGACCCTCGTGATGTTTTGGTTTCATTTCTGCATTATGTTATAAAACCAGAACATGGGTTAAGCAAAGACTTTAAAAGATTATCTAAGGATGAACAGCTTGAGTTTGCCATTACAGGAGGATATGCAGAAATAAGAGGCACTCAGGTATTGGGAATCGGACAGGCATTTCGTTCAATAATGAACTGGAAACAATCAGCAAATTGTTTGATTGTTAGGTTTGAAAGTCTGATTGGAGAAAAGGGTGGTGGATTAAAAAAGAAACAATATGAAACAATCAAGAAAATATGTGATTACCTTGAAGTTAGTTCAGATGAGAAATTTATCTCAAATTTGTGTGAATCAGTTTTTGACTCGTATTCGCCAACATTCCGAAAAGGGCAAATTGGTGCGTGGAAGAAAGAACTAACCAGTGATTGGATAAAAACCTTTAACCGAACACATGCTGATTTATTAGAGGAATTGCAATATGATTTAGAAGGTGATGAGATATCTTTATGATATGAAAAGCGGATCGATGCAGGCAAATATTATAAATTCCAATATTGAAGTTGCTCAGGAACTTGAAAAAAAATTAGTAGGAAGCTCGGTAACGGAGAGAATGAATGGAAGAGTTTTATAAAAAATTTAAATCCTGATTTAGTTTTTACTGAAGAAATTGTCAGAGGGATAAAAGTTGCTTACCTGCCCGGGGGGCAGATAAAAAGGAGACATGTCAATTATCTTCCGAACAGAGTTGATGCACATCCACTGGATATCAGAATTCATGTCCCTAACGATACTTATAAAGTTTATCTTGACGGGAAATTCAGCAAAAAGAAATTTTTTAATTTTAAAAACTCACTCTTTAAAATCCGTGCTGAAAATGATAAAAACTATAAGATTTATAATTATGATAATATTGTTAATAAAAAGTTGATACTGATAGGTGGGTATAAGATTTCTGATGGTGCATGAAAAATTTAGTCCGAACATTCCTGTATAAAGAAGATACTGATACTCTCAAGGGTCGCCTTGCCAAAGGTGCAGCGGGTACATTTGCGCTCAAACTTATTGCTGCCGGGTTAGCATTTATCATTAGCGTTCTTCTTGCCCGTTTGCTTGGTGTGTCAGGTTATGGTATTTATGCTTATGCTATAGCCTGGGTCAATTTTTTGGTAGTTCCTGCAGCAGTAGGACTGGAAAAACTACTTATCCGTGATATTCCCACCTATCAGACTCAATTTAAATGGAGTTTAATGCGGGGCCTTATTAAGCTTTCAAATCAGGCAGTACTGGTTGTATCTTTATTTATAGCCTTATTTGCAATTTTTATTTCCTGGATTCTATCATCATACTTAAATCCACAGATGTTATTGGCTATCAGTATAGCCATGGTGATGCTTCCTTTTATAGCACTTATTCGTATCAGACAAGCAACCATGCAAGGGCTTAGTCAGGTAGTGCTTGGTCAACTGCCCGAAATGCTTATTCAGCCATTATTGTTTATTATACTGGTTGGTTGTGTTTATTTACTTTTTGGAAACTATTTAAATGCCCCATTGGCTATTGGTGCTAATGCTGTAACTACAGGAATTACCTTTATTGTAGGTACAAAAATGTTGCAAAGGACACTTCCGCAAAAAACTATGGAAGCAATACCAGAATACAAGACAAGGGATTGGGTATGTTCAGCATTGCCATTACTACTGCTCAATGGACTCCGAGTAATTAATGCCCAAGCAGATATTATAATTTTAGGGGCAATAAAAGGAGCTGAGGTAGCGGGTATTTATGCAGTTGCTAATCGTGGAGCAGGGCTTATTACATTTGTTTTGATTGCGGTCAATGCAGCATTAGCGCCCACTATTGCCAGTCTGTATGCAGCAGGAGATATGAGGCGCCTGCAGGAAGTAATTACAAAAAGTGCCAGGATAATATTATTAATTTCCCTGCCAATAGGACTAAGCCTTATTTTATTTGGCCAATGGTTTCTATTGTTGTTTGGTCATGGTTTTATTAAGGGTATAACTGCACTTTCAATCTTGAGCATTGGCCAGATTGTTAATGCTGCAACAGGATCAGTTGGTATATTGTTAGTAATGACCGGCTATGAGCGGGATGCAGCCATTTGCACTGGAGTTAGCGGAGTATTGAATGTTGTTTTAAATATGGTTCTTATACCCATATGGGGAATTGAAGGTGCTGCAACAGCCACTGCAAGCAGCGTGATTGTCTTGAATCTTTTGCTGGCAATATGGGCATATAAAAGGCTTGGAATTAACCCAATTTCTATAAGAGAGATTAGTTTATTCAAAAAAATCTATAATAAATAGGAAGTTATTAAGAGAAAAATATGAATGACAAGTCAAAATGTATGAGTCCTGTAGCAGTAGGCGGTGTCGGGGGAAGCGGCACAAGAGTGGTTGCAGAAATTCTAATACAACTTGGTTTTTACATGGGAAATGATCTTAACGCAGCTTATGATAATCTATGGTTTACTCTCTTGTTTAAGAGGCCTGATTGGTTTTTTAAAAATTTGAATAGCAGAGAGTCACAAATTTTTAAGGGAATAAACATATTTGAAAATACCATGACAGGAACATTAAGCTCAAAATATAATGAATTGATTTTTATAATGAAGGCCGCTGTTGAAATGATGTTTAAAGGACAGGATCATTTAGGTTCGGGGAAAGGTCTGTGGCCTTTAAAACGAGTTCTAACTATGATTCAGTCAAAAAAAAGATATTCTTTCAAGGACATCGGGTGGGGGTGGAAAGAACCAAATACGCATATTTATATTGAATATTTAAGCAGATACTTTGATAACTTAAAATATATTCATGTTATCCGTCACGGACTTGATATGGCTTACAGCAGTAATCAGGCTCAGTTGTATAACTGGGGCATTATGTTTGGGGTTGAAGCCAATAATTTATCAACACCTCTCCCTATCCTTTCGCTTAAGTACTGGAATGAGGCAAATAAAAGAGCTGTTGCTCTTGGTAAAAAACTCTTTAATGAAAGGTTTCTGGTTATTAATTTTGAAAAATTATGTATTAACCCTGAGGATGAAATAAGTTTGTTAATAGATTTTCTTAAGATAGATAAAAAAAAACTGGATATAAATGAACTTGCAAAATTGCCAAAACTGCCCAAGTCTGCCGGCAGGTATAAAAATTATGACTTAACAATTTTCAGTAAAAATGAAATTGATACGGTAAGAGATTTAGGATTTGAAGTTGATAAATAAAAAGTATTAGTCAAATAATGAAGATAAAAATCAATTTTTAAAAAAGATTGCATTTTTAAATTTCCAAAACACTATGAAGAAATAAAAAGTTATGGAAAATCCGCCAGTCATAATAATCGGTATGCACCGTTCCGGAACGAGTATGGTCATAAAGATGCTTGAAAAATTAGGTCTATTTGTAGGCAAGCAAAAAGACCTAAATCACGAGGCGCTGTTTTTCCAAAAAATCAATGACTGGATTATGCACCAGTGTGGAACCAGATGGGATAATCCCACCTTAATTCGTTACTTACTTAACAATGATGATATTCGCAAGCTTTCAAAGGACTATATCAGTTTTATTATAAAAACACCTCATGCAATAAGTTATCTCGGTCTAAAAGGATACATACGCTACCGTACCCCTGCCAATCTACCTATACCATGGGGATGGAAAGACCCTCGTAACACATTTACTTTACCTATATGGATTGATCTTTTTCCTGATTCAAAGGTTATACATATTTACAGACATGGAGTAGATGTTGCGAACAGTTTGAAAGTAAGGCAGGATAAAGTATTGCAAGAGGAGAAAGCAATTTATAACAAACGGAAACCATTTTATTTTCTCTTACCCAAACGTTCTGGTTTCACTGACACCGTACGCTGCACCTCAATGGAAGGAGGCTTTTCACTCTGGGAAGAATATATGCAGGAAGCAAAAAAAAATCTAAATAATCTTCAAAATAGAGCTATAGAAATAAAATATGAGGACTTTTTAGATCAACCCGAAGGAAACCTTAAAACTCTTGCGCAATTTTGTAATCTGAACGCAGATGAATCAAGAATTTCTGAAATAGCTCACCAAATAAACAGAGAGCGTGCTTACGCTTACAGGGCAAGTAAAAAATTAAAAACTTTTGCTGATAGTGTTATTTCAAGACTCAGCGAAAATGGTTACTATGAATAAAGAACCTGTTATCAACATATTGCTTGCTGCCTATAACGGTGAAAATTATATAACAGAGCAGATCCATTCAATCCTTAAACAGACATATACTAACTGGATTCTAATAATCAGAGATGATGGATCTTCAGATAGAACAATAGAGATTATCAAGCTTTTTATAGAAAGGTACCCTGAAAAGATAAAGTTGATTAAGGATAATCTGGGAAACCTTGGGGTACGCCAAAACTTTACAAAGCTCTTAGAATATTCAGATGCGGACTATATTATGTTCAGCGATCAGGATGATGTATGGTTACCACACAAAATTGAGATTACCTTAAAGAAGGTGAAGGAGCTTGAAAAGATTCATGGGAGTGAAGTCCCTTTATTATTACATACTGATTTGAAGGTCACTGATAGAAATTTGAAGGTATTCTCTGATTCTTACTGGAAATACCAGAAAATAAATCCTTCAAAGGGGAAATATTTAAACAGACTCTTGATTCAAAATACCATTACTGGATGTACTGCAATGATAAATAAAAAACTAAAAGACCTTGCCATCCCAATTCCTGAAGCCTCAATAATGCATGACTGGTGGCTTGCTTTGGTTTCATTAGCCTTTGGAAAAATAGATTTCATCCGAGAATCTACAATACTTTACAGGCAACACGGAAGAAATGATATAGGAGCTCAACAATGGAATTTTACTTATGTATTCAAGAAGGCTATAAAATTCTATGAAACTGAAGACCTTAAGGAAAATTTACTAAAAACACAGCAACAGGCTGTTGCCTTTTTACAGAGATATAAGAAATTTTTAAATGAAGAGGACAGAATAAAAATAGAAGTTTATTCAGAGATGTTACATAAAACTTTTATTATAAAAAGATATCTGATTTTTAAATACGGCTTCTTCAGAATAGGTTTTATCAGGAATTTAAGTCTGCTTTTAAGAGTATAGAGCACCATAAAGTAATGAAACATCCTAAGGTCTATATCATTATTTTAAACTACAACTCATGGTCTGATACGATAGAATGTCTCGAAAGTGTTTTAAAAAATGACTATCCAGACTATCAGATTCTACTTGTTGACAATAACTCTACAGATAATTCTTTAGACTGTTTAAAAAAATGGTTAAATGGTCATTTTAATTTACAAGTTAATCAAAATAATCCTTTGAAAGATCTCTCTAATCCTCCTGCAGTAAAGCCTATTTCTTATATCTACTATTTAAAAGAAGTGGCTGAAAGAGGCGGAGACTTAGAGCTTGAATCAAAAAACAACTATCAAATTATAATTATTCAAACTGAATGTAATTTAGGTTATGCGGGAGGCAATAATGTCGGAATCAGATATGCTTTGGCTAAAAATGATTTTGAATATATATGGATTTTGAATAATGATACTGTGATAAACAGTGAAACTCTTTCAAATATTGTAAATTCTGCAATAGATGATAAATACGATAGGCCTATCGGTAGTTATGTTTACGAATATCGTGATCCTGAAAAACTTCAAATGTACGGGGGGTTGAGGTTTTACAAGTATTTTGTTTTAAGACCTTTTTTTGCAAAGTTAAAGGAAGATATTGATTTCATTTCTGGTGTATCATTGTTTTTATCCAAAAAGAAAATTAAAGAATTAGGGTTGATTGAAGAAAAATATTTTTTGAATTTTGAAGATTTAGATTATACTTATTTTTATAAAGAAGCTTTTAGTAATAAGTATACTGATGTTACACCTTTTTTAATAGCAGGTAAAATATGGCACAAACATTCTGTATCCCAAAGTAAAGATAAATTTTTACATTCCTATTATTTTACAAGAAGCACACTTTATACCTCACGTAAAATAAATAGAATAAATTATTTTTTGACTTTTACCTATGCAATTTTTAGAGGTATTTTTTATTTTCTACTTGGTTACAGAGATAATTCGAAAGGGATTTTCCTGGGTATAAAGGATTTTATGAATAAGAGAACCGGCAGATTGACTTAATATGAGAAGAGAGGGATACCAATACAAAAAGTTTTATAGTATGAATAGTGGAGAAAAAAGTTGTTTCATATTATCAATCTGCATTCCTGTTTTTAATCGGGATATACACCTTTTGATAGGTAAGCTGATAGAGGAAATATCTGCTAAAAAATACCAGGAGTATATTGAATTAATTGTTATGGATGATTTTTCGTCCCGCACTGAATTGAAATATGCTAATCATCAGTTCATTCTTGAACAAAAATCAATAAATCTTCATTACATAGAACTTGAGCAAAACGTTGGAAGGTCAAAGATAAGAAATCTGCTTGCAGAAAAGGCATCAGGCAAGTTTCTCTTGTTTCTTGATTCAGATGTGCTGCCTGACCAAACAGATTTTGTAAAGAAATATCTTGACTATGCTACTGAGAATAAATGGGACGTAATCTGTGGCGGACTTAGTTATAAAAATAGGACAGTGACTGGTAAAGAATATGATTTTTATTTCTATTTTGGCAGCAGAGCTGAAGCGAAATCTGTGGAAGCGCGAGGCAGAATACCATGGCGTTACGTATGGACATCAAACGTAATGGTGAGAAAGTCAGTCTTCTTGCAAACTTCGTTTGATGAGAGATTTGTTGGATATGGTTATGAAGACTCGGAATGGGGGATTCGGTTAACTAAAGAATATAAAGTGTTGCATATAGATAATACAGTATCTCATCTGGGGTTAGTTACCAAGGAAACCGTTTATCAAAAAATGCGTGACTCGATAGGGAGTTATATGTTACTGGCAAAACTACACCCTGAGGCTTTTAGAGAAAGCAGTATTCATAACATATCAAAATGGATAGTGTTTTTAAATAATCAGTTACTTGAAATTGCTGATACTGTGTTAAAAAAAATGTTTTTTTCCATTAACAGCAACAGCCTTTGTTTTTTAATTTTCCAGCTTAATAAAGCAGTCTTGTTTGCAAAGCAAGCAAAAAACCAGAATCCTTAAATATTTTTATGGATCCGTTGGTTTTCAGGAATTAGCTGAAAAGGGGTACTATTCTGGTTCAGTGAAATAAAAAACAATTCTATAATTGTTATTGAAAGATTTGATATGCATTATTTGTTATTGAGGAACAGAATCAAAAACTTATATGACAGAGCTAAATTGGTTCTTGCTAAATTATTAAACGATGTAGAGACACTTGACTCAATAAAGAATATTCCCGGCGCAGAAATTTTTTCTGGATTAACTCAGGATTTAGAATTGACGGCATATAGAAATATGGTAGATTTTCAGGAGTATTATAATTCTACATTGGATAAGAGATTAGCTGTTGAAAAATATTTTGCTTCTAAATACAAAAATAAAATTTCATGGATTTTCAAGGGTTATTGCCAATGGTGTGAAAGGGATACGGATTTTTTGGCAGATTGGAGATACTCTGACGGAGTATTACCAAATTATAGGGAAAGATTGGTTTGCAGCTATTGTGGTCTTAATAATCGCCAGAGGTTTGTTGGAGATTATCTTAAGAAACTGTTAAAAAACAGAAAAGAAGTTTTTAGGATATATTGTTATGAACAGGTAACTAATTTTTATCAGCATATGGCCAGGTACTTGAGTAATGCAGATTTTACAGGAAGTGAATACCTCGGCCACAATAAAAAAAATGGTGAAATCATCGCGGGTATAAGGCATGAAGATGCTTTATCCTTAAGCTTTGATAGCGGACTATTTGATTTTATCATTTCTAATGACGTTTATGAACATGTTCCAGATGTAAAAATAGCGCTGGGTGAAGCTTATAGATGTTTAAAAAAGAATGGTGTTTTGATATTTTCAATTCCATTTTTTGTTGATGAAAGAATAACTAAGCAAAGGGTGACCATTAATGAAGAAGGGGAAATGATACACCTTTTCCCGGAACAGTATCACGGCAATCCTCTCTCACAAAAAGGATCTCTTGTTTTTTATGATTTTGGCTGGGATATTTTGGACTATTGCAAAGAAAAAGGATTTAAAGATGTTTACATGGTAGCTTATTATAGTCTGTTTTATGGATATATTGGGAACGGTATGCAATTTATCTTTTGTGCTGAGAAATAAGAGTTTATCCTGAATCCTGTATCATCAATAAATATTTATAAGGATATTTTTTTAAACTAAGTACTTGGAAACTTATTTATGGTTAGCGTTATTATTCCTACACTGAATGCTGAAGCATATATCCATAATCTCATCAGGGTATTGCAGGGACAATCTGTTTCCTGCGAAATCATTATTGTTGATTCTTCGTCTTCAGATAATACGGTTGCAATTGCAGAGTCTTATGGACTCAAGGTGATAAGAATAAAAAGAAAAGATTTCGATCACGGCGGGACCAGAAATCTTGCTGCATCTAATGCAAGGGGCAATGTATTAGTTTATTTAACACAGGATGCCTTGTTAGAGGATACCAAATGCATTGAGAATTTAGTTAAACCTTTAAGTGACCCAATGGTTGCTACTTCTTACGGCAGGCAGTTACCTAAAACCGACGCTAATCCTGTTGAGAGGTTTTCGAGACTATTTAACTACCCTTCTACAGAATCTATTAAAGGTATAGATGATTTACCAAAATTGGGGGTAAAAACTTTTTTCTTTTCTGATGTATGTTCTGCCATTGAGAAAAAAAAATTTGAAGAGGTCGGAGGGTTTCCAAACAGAACAATTATGAATGAAGATATGTTTTTAGCAGCGAGACTCCTTCAAAAAGGATATAAGATAGCATACAGCCCAAAAGCATCTGTATATCATTCGCATGATTATTCGTTGAGCATACAATTTAAAAGATATTTTGATATTGGAGTTTTTTTTAGCCGGAATAGATGGATTAGAGATTTGGCTAAACCCGGGAGAGAGGGTGTTGAGTATTTGAAAGAGGAAATCAAGTTTTTAATTGCAGATAAGGAGTTGAAGTGGATGCCGTTTGCAATATTAGAAGCTGCGGCGAGGTTTCTGGGCTATAGAATTGGATTCTTTGAAAAAAGCTTTCCCCTGTGGCTGAAAAAAAGGATAAGCTATAACAAAAATTTCTGGGAAAAGTGAGAGAAAGTTTTAAAGTCTAAAAATTTATTTAAAACCGTGTTCCTCAGTCGGGAATTTTCCTGTCTTTACTTCCTGCTTAAAATCTTTTGCAGCCTGAACAATTGTATTTTTTAAATTAGCGTATCGTTTCAAAAATTTTGGTTGGAACTGGTCGTCAAAACCCAGGAGGTCATGGATTACCAGAACCTGTCCGTCGCAGTATGGCCCGGCACCGATACCGATAGTCGGGATTTTAACCTCAGAGGTTATCCGCTTTGCAAGCCCGATTGGTATTCCCTCAAGGACGATTGAAAAGGCTCCGGCCTCTTCAATGGCCTTTGCATCATTTAATATTATTCTGGCTTCTTTCTTGTTCTTTCCCTGTACCTTATAGCCGCCGATTTTGTGGATTGACTGCGGCATAAGCCCTATATGTCCCATGACAGGGATATTGGAATCCACGATCTTTGCAACCGTATCCCTGATTCCTGCGCCTCCCTCAAGCTTTACCCCTTCTGCCCCTGCTTCCTTTATGAAACGGGAGGCATTGATGAGTGCCTGTTCGGGCCCAAGCT
>Ga0154356_1127_pt4 | contig 13977 bp, 15 predicted proteins | sample RifGroA2_FD_115884 | JGI IMG/M metagenome (GOLD analysis project Ga0154356, IMG submission 115884) | Candidatus Schekmanbacteria bacterium GWA2_38_11 | reverse complement strand
TGTTAATGTATAGCATCCTTGGATCTGATTGATGCTGCTCATTGCCAAAAGTGGCACCTGGCGCAGACGGTCCAACTCCATTTGGTGAAGTTGAATAAGCGTCGATGATTATATTAGGGTCGAATTCAAACATAATAGTTGTAGCATTACTATTACTGGGGCTTAGAAATAGAAGCAACGCTATGATACTCACCACCATTAGAACTATTACTCTTTTTTTCATTTTTATCTCCTTCAAAAATCAAACCTCAACACCACTTCCCATGCTTTACTATATGCAACATATGTGCCACAAAACTCTCTTTTATGAATTAATTTTTTAACAATTTGATTTTTAAGAGAATATTTTTTTACTGAGTTAACTGAGTTAATAAATTTACAAAAATTCTAAGTATTTTTCAATAAAAGTGTCCAAAATTATGACACTTTTATTGTCACTTATGAAAGAGTTTTTTATTATAGAATATATTATTTATTATCAATAACATAACCCGTTATTTTTTAAAATTTTTTTACAAAAAATGTTCATTTTTTGGACACTTTCTTTATTTTCAATCCTTTGAGTTATTTTTCATTTTTGCTTTAAAAGAGTTCTAAAAAAGTTCTTTTTAAGCTCTCTAAATCCATAACTATTCTTACTGTTGTTGGGACTAAATAACCTGATCTTATTTTTTTAAAATCCCTTCTCCTACAGAAATAGGCTTGTTTTTTAGCAAAGGATCCAAATAGGTTCCATAAAGATCAACCTGTATCCTATCTGGATTTCTTAGCCTGTACTCATTAAAGGTTACCTCTTTTTAAATCTCTTTCTCCCTAAAATGCCCACCCCGATCAGACCAGAACCTAAGAGTAAAAGGGTTGTGGGTTCAGTGACAGAACCAGGGGCGAAGACATTAGCTGTATCAAGGCTACCATTATCTAGTACTCCAGAAGGTACAATAGCTGGTGGAAGACTTGATATAACACCAAAGACTTTTGAGCTCTCTCCATACCCAATTTTTGGTAGAAAAATGAATGTCAGTTCGCCAAAACTAAAATCCGCCAAGGAAGGCGTCTTAATACCTGTTGAATCAGAAATATAATAGATTCATCATCAGCAGCGGAGCCCCCTACATTTACACTTGTAATCAGACCCAGAAAAGGTATTGCAATACCACTTGCTACGTCTGAAGAAGGTGGTGCGGTATTAACTACTATCTGGTAGAGATATAGATAGTTGCCAAGGGTAGCGGCATCTATACCTGGCCTAACCCATGAGTAAATGGTACCATCCGGACCTGTAAAAGGATCAAAGTCAAAGGTGTCTGAAAAACTATATGTTGCTGCACCAAACAAACCATCCACATCACTACCTAACACTGAAGTAATGGCCAAAGCATGGGCTGTTCCAAAGCTCAAAAACATGGTCATTAAAACAATCACTATTCCAGAAACCCATACTTTTTTCATTTTCACTATCCTTTCACCTCCTTTAACTTATAACTTAATTTTGTTCTGAAAAATTAAACCTTACAAATGCTTTTGTGTTTTTTAGTATGCAATAGTTATGCCATCTATTTTTTAATTTGAAATTTAATTGATTAATAGTTTTATATTTTGGAGGATATATTTTTAAAAAAAGTGTGTAAATTTTTTTAAAAAGTGTTCAATATTTGAACACTTTTTTATAGTTCAAGCCTTGCTGTTGCATCAAGGTCAAACTTATCCCTTTCTCCTTTTAAAATCCTAAAGTATCCTGCAATCCCAACCATTGCTGCATTATCAAGACACAGTTTATTGCTTGGATAATAAACAGTTAACCCTTTTTCATCAGCTCGTTTCTTAAGTTCTAATCTTAATCCCCTGTTGCATGCAACTCCTCCTGCTATGGCAATTGAAGAGCATTCCCTTTTATCTGCTGCCTCAATTGCCTTATCCACCAAGACATCTACTACTGCTTTCTCGAAACTTGCTGCAAGATCAGACAAATGTTTTTTAGAAATCTTTTTAATCTTAGCACGTTTTGTTTCTTCATCATATAGTCCATTTTTTTTTAGATAAGAAAGCACTGCGGTCTTGAGCCCGCTAAAACTGAAATGGAACGGTTTTTCCTGCATATAAGCCCTTGGAAAAGGAATGGCTTCCGGATCCCCTTCCATTGAAAGTTCATCAATTACAGGTCCACCCGGATAACCTAAACCCAGCATCTTTGCTACCTTATCAAATGCCTCACCTGCTGCATCATCCACACTTTTGCCCAATAACTTGTAGTTTCCAATTTCTTTAACAAAATAAAGATTTGTATGCCCTCCTGATACTACTAAAGAAATATAAGGAAATTTTATCTCAGGCTTCTCTAAAAGTATGGATAGCAGGTGCCCCTCTAAATGGTTTACACCAATAAACGGGATTCCTCTGACAAAAGCTATTGCTTTTGCTACTGAGAGACCAACAAGGAGAGAACCCATAAGCCCCGGCCCTTTCGTAACAGCTACTGCCTCGATATTTTCTAAATTTATCCCGGCCTCTTTTATTGCCCCTTCAGTTATTGGAATGATGGATTCTAAATGCTGCCTTGAAGCAAGCTCCGGAACAACTCCTCCAAACCTCTTATGGATTTCTACCTGAGAAGCAACAATATTTGATTTTATTTTATATCCGTCTTCAAGAACAGCAGTTGAAGTTTCATCACAAGAACTCTCTATACTAAGAAGAAGCATCATTCTCTCCTTCTACAGCAACTCCTCTGTCAATACTCACCCTATGCCCCTTACCGTCTGCTTGCTCAATAGCTTCAATAACCTCATTCTCTTTACCAGGAGCAAAAGCCAAAAAACAACCTCCACCTCCGGAACCATTAATCTTACACCCCAAAGCACCTGCTGATTTTGCTGTATGGATTAACTCTTCTATCTTTTTTGTGGAAATTTGTAATCCATCTCTTAATATTGAATGCTGTTTATCAAGCCACCTTCCAAAAGATACATCATAAACCTCTCCTTTATCAATAAATCCCTTTACTTCTCTGGTTAAGTCTCTTGTCATGAAAGTAGCTTCAAGTTTTAACCTTGGTTCTTCAGGTAATTTTCCTAAAAATTTTTTTATCTCTTCTATCTGTGTCTTCCGGAAATCAAAGGCCCTGTATTCTTCTCTAATCTTTTCAACTGCAGAATATACATTTGTTTTGATTCTATTTAAAACTCCTTTTGTGTCTTTCTGTACCAGACTATCACCAATAACAAACCCGTTCAGTTTAATTTTAAGCCTTATAGCTTCTGTCTTTTTTACTGAATCCCCGTCGCTTCCGGAATCAATGTAAAGCAATCCGCCTAAGCTTGCGCAATAATGGTCCTGCATTCCTCCAGGTTCGTTAAACTCTTTAACCTCAGCCTGATATGCTAACTCAGCTAATTCTTCTTCAGATACTACCTTTTTACTCTTTGATATAGTTAAGAGGAATTTGATCCATGCCGCTACCATTGCAGATGAACTTGATACTCCTTTGCCAATTGGAATGCTGCTCTCAATTATGCAGTCATATCCCTGATCAAATTTATATCCATATCTTGTTAAAACGGTAAGACAACTCCTTAAATAATCCCGTTCCTTCTCAGGGGTAAAATTTTTAGTAGATAATTTAATTACCTCTTTTTCTCCTATATCAGGCATTTCAATTTTAAGTGCTCTATCCTTATTTCCGGTTCCTTTTATTCTTATTCGTAAATTAACTGCAGCTGAAATGACAGGTAGTCCAAAATAATCCTGATGTTCCCCAAAAAGACAGATCCTCCCAGGTGCAGAAATTGTGATGATTTTATCTTTATCCATTTCTTTAAAAGTCTTTAAATCTCCCCCTGCCCTCTTTTTTAAAGGGTGGTCCGAAAATGGACGACTTTAGTCACCCCTACCCCGGGGTAAGGGAGGTTTTAGCATCCCAATTTTTGCGCTATCGTGTGAGGTAATGACTCATGTGAGTTTGCTTCAATAATAGCTTGACAAATTGCTGAATCTCTATTGTGGGAAAGTGAGAGAAATATTTTTGAAACCTTTACTTTTTTTGCAAAGGACAATGCCTTATTATGTAATATAATCTCTGGTTTTCCTGATGCATTATTGACAACCTCAATATCCCTCCATCTTATTTCCTTTGGCGCTGCTTTACCTTCAGGACTGAGAGCTTTATATACTGCCTCTTTTGCAGTAAATCTTGCAGCGTAGTGCTGATATTTATTTCTTTTACCTTCACAATATTTTATCTCTCTCTCACTGAAAACCCTTTTCAGAAATTTTTCTTTTTCCTTCTTGATAATTTTCTTAATTCTTGATATTTCTATATGGTCTATACCTATCCCTACTATCAATATCCTTCCTCTTTAATTAATTTATCAATTCTTTTGCCAATTTTTAAAATTCTTTCAAGTTCCTTTAAATCCACCATGTTAGGACCATCACACAGTGCTTTCTTAGGATTTTTGTGAACCTCCATATAGATAAAATCACAGCCAAAAGCCAGAGCAGATCTTGTGAGAGGCATTACGAATTCTCTCTCTCCGGAAGAGGACTTACCTGCTCCGCCCGGGAGTTGAACGCTATGAGTAGCATCAAAACCTACCGGGTATCCAAACCTGCGCATAATCGCAATCCCTCTGAAATCAACCACAAGGTTGTTGTATCCAAAGGAAGTGCCTCTCTCGGTTAAAAGGATTTTCTTATTTCCTTTATGCTCGATTTTTTCAATTATGTTTTTCGTATCCCACGGAGCAAGGAACTGTCCTTTTTTAATATTAATCGGTTTTCCCTTCTTTGCGATTTCCTGAAGCAGATCCGTCTGCCTGCATAAAAAAGCAGGTACCTGTATTACATCCAATACCTTGGAGGCATTATCAACTTCAGAAATTCTGTGGACATCTGAAAGGACTGGAAGTTTTAGCTTATCTTTAATCTCAGATAAAACATCCAACCCCTTTTCTATTCCAGGGCCTCTGTAAGAATCGACGGAGGAGCGATTTGCTTTGTCAAAAGAAGTTTTAAAAATCAGTGGGACATCGACCTTCTGGCACAAATCTTTTAGTCTGGCTGCAATCTCTATACACGACTTTCTGCTTTCAATTACGCAGGGGCCAGCAATCAATAAAAAGGGATTCCCATTGCCAATTCCAATATTGCCTACTTTTACAGTCGTTGTTACCATTGGATTACTTTCTTTGAAAATCCTTTTAGCGGGGTTAGAAAACCCCGCCTATCGACCTGTCTGCCGACAGGCAGGTAAGCGGAACATTTTTGTCCCGCTAATTTTCTAATCTCATTAAATACTAAATTCTAATATCTAAATCGTTCGGCTGAGTTCGGTCAAAGTCCTCAGCCGAACGATCGGACACCACTTTTAAAACATCAATTTTGCACTTTTCATTTTGCATTTTGCACTTCCACTTGTTTTCCCGCTTCCTACATCTTCTCCGCTTTCATACTAATATCAACTGCAGTTGCTGAATGGGTAAGTGCGCCAATTGATATAAGATCAACCCCCATCTCTGCAATCTTCCTGATATTTGAAAGGTTAACCCCTCCGGATACTTCAATCACTGTTTTTCCACCTATGAGTTTTACAGCCTCTCTTAACTCATCTACATTCATATTATCAAGCAAAATGATTTCAGCCCCGGCTTCAAGAGCATCCTGCACCTCTTTTGAATTGGAAGCTTCAACCTCGACCTTCAAGTAAGGAGGAATAAAGTTCCGTATTCTTTCCACTGCCTCCTTTATTCCACCACACAAGGTTATATGGTTGTCCTTTATTAATACCGCATCAAAAAGACCAAACCTGTGATTCTCTCCTCCGCCAATTTTAACAGCATATTTCTCAAGCATCCGCCATCCAGGCGTCGTTTTACGGGTATCCACAATTTTTGCCTTCGTCCCCTCTACCTGGGAAGCAAACTTTGATGCATAGGTTGCAATGCCTGATAACCTCTGGAGAAAATTGAGAACAACCCTTTCGTAGGTAAGAATAACTTTTGCGTTTCCCTCAATTAATTCTATTAGTTCTCCTTTAGGAACAAAATCCCCATCTTTGAAAAAGGGTTTAAAGTTAAAAGTGAGCAGTGATTTTTCAAAAATCCGGGGAACAAGATCAATCCCAGCCAGAATAAGATCATCCTTTGCTATGATCTTTCCTCGCGCCTGGGTTTCCTCTTCAATTATCCCGTCAGTGGTTAAATCTCCCATTCCAACGTCTTCATTCAATGCCCACTCAATTATCTGGTCTACTTTCTTCCAATCAAGTCTCACCATAATTATAACTCCTCGAGAGCTTTAAGATGCCCCTCAATCTTAATTTTTTCTTTTATCAACTCCCCGTATTTCTCCCTGTCTTTCTCTATTACCTCAACCGGGGCATTATTTATAAAAGCCGTGTTTTTAAGTTTTTTGTCATAGGAAGAAAAATCCTTATCTATTTTGCTGAGTTTTTTCTGGAGTCTCTTTTTCTCATCCTCAAAATCAAAAATCCCTTCAAGAGGGATAAATATTTCCATGTCCCTGACAACACCGGTTGCTGAAGCCTTTGGCTTTTTTATATCCTTACCAGTGACAATATCAGATGCCCTGCATAATTTTAAAATATACTCCTTCATGGAATCCAGTTCCCTTTTCTCCTCTGAACCCGGCATTTTTATAAATACCCGTACCTTGGCTGCAGGAGGAATGTCCATCTCGCTTCTGATATTCCTGATCTCTCTTATTAGGTCCTTAAGCCTTTCCACACTCTCAGCAGCCTCCTGATAAAAGTAAGCGTCCCATTCTTTAGGATAAGAAGAAGTCATTATGCTCTCAGTTTGTTGCTGGGCTGGTTTCCTTTGCGTCATTATATATTGCCAGATCTCTTCTGTTATAAACGGCATGAAAGGGTGTAAAAGTCTTAAAGTTTTTTCAAGCACATCAATCAAAACTTTCTGAACCGTGCTCTTTCTCTCACCCTTCTCATCTGTTAAGTCAGGTTTTGTAAACTCAATATACCAGTCACAGTATTCATGCCAGAGAAATTGATAAATGTAGTTGGCTGCATCATTAAACTTATAGTTTTCAAAAGCAGATATTACATCTAAAATCAAACGATATAATTTACTATAAATCCATTTATCAATAGAGGAAAGAGAATGCTCTCTTATTTGCTCATCCTCTTTATCAAAATCCTTTGTATTAGACATAACAAATCTTGAGGCATTCCATAATTTATTAACAAAATTGCGATACCCTTCAAGCCTCTCTTCTGAAATTCTTATATCCCTGCCCTGAGCAGCCATAGCAGCAAGGGTAAATCTAAAAGTGTCTGCTCCATACCGCTCGATTATATCAAGAGGGTCAATAATATTCCCTTTCGATTTGCTCATCTTCTGTCCTTCAGCATCCCTTATCAAAGCATGAATATAAACGTCTCTGAATGGGATTTTCTTCATAAACTTAAGCCCCATCATTATCATGCGGGCAACCCAGAAAAAAAGGATATCAAATGATGTTACAAGGCATGATGTAGGATAAAATTTTTTAAGCTCCTTTGTTTCCTGCGGCCATCCCATGGTAGAAAAGGGCCAAAGTCCTGAGCTAAACCATGTATCAAGGACATCATTCTCCTGCTCCAATTTCTCGCCACCACACTTTGAACATTTTAAAGGCTCAGCCTTAGCCACAATAATTTCACCGCATTCTCTGCAATACCATGCTGGTATCCTGTGGCCCCACCAGATCTGTCTTGATATACACCAGTCCCTTATATTTTCCATCCAGTCAAAATAGGTATTCTCCCAGACTTTAGGTATAATCCTGATATCTCCTCTCTTAACAGCTTCAATAGCAGGAGCTGCCAAAGGCTTAGTCTTCACAAACCATTGCTTTGAAAGATAGGGCTCAACCACAGTCTTGCACCTGTAGCAGTGCCCAACTGAATGGAGATAGTCCTCTATTTTTAATAAAAACCCTTGGGTCTCTAAATCTTTCAGTACAGCCTCCCTTGCCTTAAAACGCTCCAATCCCTTATATACCCCTGCCTGATCGTTCATAAAGCCATTTTCTGACAGGACATTTATCTGCTCAAGATTATGCCTTAATCCTATCTCAAAATCGTTTGCATCATGGGCAGGTGTAATCTTTAGAGCCCCTGTCCCGAACCCAGGATCAACATAGTTATCTTCAATTACAGGAATTACCCTTTTCATCAAAGGAAGAATTACCCTCTTACCTTTAAAGTTTTTATATCTCTCATCTTCAGGGCTTACTGCAACTGCTGTATCACCTAACATGGTTTCAGGCCTTGTTGTGGCAACAGTTATAGATTTTCCCTCCTCATTCGAAACCGGGTATTTAACGTAATATAATTTTCCTTTTGTCTCAGCATATTCTACTTCTAAATCAGAAAGAGCTGTACGGCATCTCGGACACCAGTTTATTATATAATTACCCCGGTAAATCAACCCCTCTTCATAAAGACGGATAAAAACCTCATTCACAGCTTCAGAAAGGCCCTTATCCATTGTAAACCTTTCTCTCTGCCAGTCACAGGAACAGCCCATTTTTTTTAGCTGTTTGATTATAAGCCCGCCCTTTTTTTCCTTCCATTCCCATACCCGCCTGATAAATTCTTCCCTTCCAATATCATCTCTTTTTACTCCTTCTTCCTGCAACTGTCTTTCAACCACATTCTGAGTGGCAATCCCTGCATGGTCAGTACCAGGAACCCACAAGACGTTATAGCCATCCATTCTTTTAAAGCGAACCAGAATATCCTGAAGTGTATTGTTAAGCGCATGACCTATATGCAAAGTCCCCGTCACATTTGGTGGCGGTATAACAATTGAATAAGAAGGTTTATCTGAATTTTCATCAGCATGAGAAAAATTCCTGTCTAACCAGAAATTACCCCACTTCTCTTCAACTTTTGTAGGATCATATACTTTTTGAAGTTCAATATCCATAATGCAAAAAGCTCCTTTATCTTCTTATAAGCAAAATGAAGGAAATATATTCTAAAATCGATAGACGGGGTTTTCTAATCCTGTCATATAGGGACAAGAATCTCCCTCCTATCGAATGTGATTTATGTCTTTCACAAAATTAAACTAACAGAAAGGTCTATAGCTGTCAAGATTACTTCCCTGACTTATAACTTATGACCTATAATTTATAACCTCGTATGCTTTGTGCTTTTCACTTTAAACTTTACGAGAGTTCAAGCGAATTTCTTGAACCCTATTACCTTCTGCTCTTTTTGCAATCCACTACAAGCCATTATTCTGTTGACATTTAACTCATAACTATTTTAAAAAACAGCCCTGACCTTAAGATCTCTTTTTAGAGGCTATATTGTAACTTTCTTTTGTCATTGCGAGCGTAAGCGAAGCAATCCCGACGGGATCGCCACAAGCTGATAAATCAGCTCTCGCGACGATCCTTTGGATCGGATGGCTTCGGTCGCTTTGCTCCCTCGCCTGCCTGCGGTAGGCAGGCAATGACATTACAGCACAGTTCACCTAAAATGATACCGGAGGTTTAAATGCAGTCTGAGGAAGATATAAGAAAAGATTTAAAGTTATTCGAGAAATTTTTCCAGAGGCTTACAATCGCTAAGGAAAGAGAAATAGCTCTGGCAAGAACCGGAAAAATGCTTGTTTCCGGAGAAATCAAGGAGATGAAAGAACTTGCGGTTAATATTGAATCTCTCTTTGGCAGAAATTCAACTATCACGAATTTCAGACTTAAAAAAATCTTTGAAGCAGAAAAGAGCAAGTATGAACTAAATATGAAAGGTTGGAAAAACAGGAAGGACTATGTATTGCAGGCATTTGAGAGAATGCTAAAAAGTAAAAAAAGTGAGGAACAATGAACTCTTCAGGAATTAAGAAGATTTCTGGCGGAATTAATGCTGTTAAAGGTATTAAAACTGTAGGTATAAGTTGCGGAATCAAAACCAATGGCAAAAAAGATCTTGCTTTAATACTTTCCGAAACAATAGCAACTGCTGCAGGAACATTTACTACTAACAGACTTAAGGCAGCATGTGTGACCGAAAATCAAAAACGGATCAAGCGAGGTCTGGGACAGGTAATAATTGCAAACAGCGGTAATGCCAATACATCTACTGGAAAAAGAGGGTTAGAAGATACAAAGGAAGTCGCTGCCTTTACTGCTGAGAACCTGAATATTCCAGAGGAACTGGTACTAACTGCTTCAACGGGAATAATAGGAAAACCGCTTGATGTTGGAAAAATCAAAAACGGTATAAAGAAACTTATAAGCAAGATTAATTCAGGAGATTTTTCCGGTGCATCAGATGCAATACTAACCACTGATACTTTTGCAAAAGAATCAGCAGTTGAAATTAAAATAGGAGAAGGAAAGATAAGGATCGGAGGCATTGCCAAAGGCGCCGGAATGGTTGCTCCCAACATGGCAACTATGCTTGCCTTTATCGCAACTGATGCAAAAATCAGAAAAGATCTCCTCAAAAAGGCTCTTCATGAGGCAGTAACAGATTCTTTTAACATGATCACTATAGATGGTTGTATGAGTACAAACGACATGGTCCTGATTCTTGCTAACGGCATGGCAGACTGCGGGGAATTTAAAGCAAAATCTAGGGAGTTCCCTCTTTTCCAGGAAGGGTTGAAGTTAGTTGCTAAAGAACTTGCTAAGATGATTGTTGTGGATGGCGAAGGAGCAACAAAGCTGATTAGAGTCAAAGTTTCAAAAGCAAGGTCAAAAAAAGCTGCTAAGACTTGTGCAATGGCAATTGCTAATTCCAATTTAGTGAAAACTGCTTTCTTCGGCGAAATCATGAATTGGGGAAGAATAGTAGCAGCTCTTGGTGCTTCAGGGATAGAATTTTCACCTGAGAAAGTTTGCATTTTTTATGATGGTGAAAAAATTGTTGAAAATGGGTGTGCTGCAAATTTCAATAAAAACAAGATTCAGAAGATTTTAAAAAAGAAAGAAATCATTCTGGAAGTCTGCCTCAATCAGGGAAAAAACAATACTACAGTCTTGACTTCAGACCTTTCTTATGAATATGTAAAAATTAATGCATTGTATAGTTGAATTATTTTGGCTTGACAGAAAAGATGGTTGTGCTATTAACTGCTTGACTTGGTTTGATATTTAGACTTTGGTATTTGAACTTAAAAAAAATTTAGCCTGTAATATTTTTAAACGTTTTAAAAATTTAGAATAAAAAGGGGGTGTAGAAATGACCAGAGAAGACCTGAAAGACAAGGTGAGAGAAGACCTTGGCCTGACCAAACAAGAAGCGTCTGAAATAGTAGAAGGGGTTATAGAAACAATCAGGCAGACGTTGTCTAACGGGGAAGAGATCATATTAAGCGGTTTTGGGAAATTTGCTGTACGCGAAAAGAAACAAAGAGCAGGAAGGAATCCCAAAACAGGACAAGAATATGAAATATCTCCAAGAAGGGTTGTAAGTTTTAAGCCGTCAAAGGTTTTTAAAGACGCACTAAATGTAAAATAGCAATACAGTTCCGGTTCTTGTTAGTCTTTCACTTCAATTGCTATAATTTATTATTATATTTCATGATGCCGTTTCAGTTTTCTATATACTGGAACGGCATCAATTAATTTTCTTACCAAGTTCCTTCATCACAAGTTTAACATCTTCCCAGACAGATCTCTTTTCACTTGGATTCCTGAGGAGGTATGCAGGGTGATAGGTTGGCATAACTTTTATTCCCTGATAGGAATGGAATTTCCCTCTCAGGAGCGATATTCTTTCCTGCGTTTTTAAAAGGGTTTGAGCAGCAAAGGTCCCAAGGGCACATATGACTTTAGGTTTTAAGATGGAAAGTTGTTTTATGAGAAATGGTTCACATTGCTGAATCTCATCAGTCTCCGGATTACGGTTATTGGGAGGTCTGCATTTGATGATATTAGCAATGTAAACTTCTTTTCTGTCATATCCCATAGATTGTATAATTTTTGTTAAAAGCATTCCTGCTTTTCCGACAAAGGGCTCTCCCTGGATATCTTCATCAGCACCGGGTGCTTCACCTACAAATACCAGTTCAGAATATAAATCTCCTGTACCAAAAACCAGGTTCTTTCTTGTCGGGTGGAGTTTGCAGCGTGTGCAGTTTCCCATTTCCTTTCTCAAAAGCTCCATCAAAGTCTCTTTTGGTGCTTCCGCCTGTTTTTGCTGGTCTGATATTTTTTCACGGGGATTTATTACTCCTCGTACTCCAAGGGTCTTCTGGAAATTAAGATAGTTTTCCAGGTCGTGTAAAATGCTGTAGATTTTGTTCATCCAATTTACTTTATCTATAAACCCTATTTCTGTCAACTCTATTGAAAAACTTATTCCGCGGTCATTGCGAGGAGTGCCCTGCCTGCTGGCAGGTAGGTAGGCAGGTAGCGACGTGGCAGGAAGGAAGCCTCCCTTACCCGAATTTTCCTTTTTAATAGCTGGAAAAAAATACTTCCGAACAGAGTAATTGCTATTAATAAATGATTAAATATAAAAGGACTTTTATTGACCTTTTAAATTATATGGTATATTTATACAGTAAAAAATAGTATTTTGCCAAAGGGAGTTAAATTATGAAAGAAGAACTAATTATTTGTGACCCCAAAATTCTTTCCGGAAAACCTATATTAAAGGAAACCCGTATCTCAGTTGCATTTATCCTTCAGTGTTTTGCTTCAGGAATAACTACAGAAGAAATCTTACGGGGATATCCAGCCTTAACCCGTGAAGGAATAACCGCAGCACTCGAATATGCTGCCAAAAATTTTGAAGGGGATTGCTTGTAGTTTTATCAGAAGGGCGTTATCGCCTGCATCATTATCATCAAGAGAAAAAGTAAAATAAAAACTTATTTTTCAAAAAACTCACCCATACCAACCCGCACAATTACCATCTTTCAGGTTTTCAAGTTGCTTTGGAAATAAAATTGAAATAAAATAAAAAAATGAGTTTTAGCAGAATAATTAAAAACTTAATTGGTCTGATTTTTATACCTCTGGTTTCAGGAGCGGCTTTATCTCTCTTTGACACTGCTGAGGATTTTTTAAGGGTTAATAAAAACAGCCTTTACCTCCCTGCAGGAATAGCACTTTACGTTCTTGTCAGAATCATTATATCCAGACTCGGCTCATCCTTAATGGAATTTTTTGAGGTCTTTTATCATGAACTGATTCACACTTTTTATTCAATAATATCCTTCAAAGGAGTAAAGTCATTCTTTGCTTCTGACACCAAGGGAGGAGAAATTGAGATTTCAAAAAGTAATTTTGTAATCGAACTTTCTCCTTATTTCTTTCCGCTCTTTGCGCTTATCTTCTGCGGGCTGAAACTTTTTATAGAAAAAGAATTTCAGTGTTACATGATTTTTCTTGCCGGATTAGGAACAGGTCTACACTTATCATCACTATTCCATGACTTTAAGTTTGAACAGAGCGACATAGAAAAAAATGGTGCATTATTTTCTTTTGTTATTGTTCTGCTGCTGAATATAATTTTTTTTGGAATAATACTTTCAATCTTAGGTTCTGATCATTTAAGTATCTGGCAATTTTTTGAGAGGTGCATAAATAATTCCAAAAACTTGGTTGAATATTTAACCAGGATTTTGCTTGACGTATCAGGTATAAAAAAATAAGCTCATAAAAAAGGAGGAAAGAGAATGAGTTCAATCTCTTTTAAATTATTTCTCGTTTTTTTTATTTCTATTAACTTTGTCTTTTTTTCAGGATGCTTCTTTAGCAGAATAAATCATCTGGACAGTGAAATACTTGAATTAAAAAATAACCTCTCTAAAATAGAAAAAGACAGATCTACTGAAAAACAGCAGACAGAAACAAGGCTTAAGTCATTAGAACAGGGATTTAAGAGTAACAGTTCAAGGATAGATGAACTAATGCAGAGAACTTCAATAACCGGAGGAAAAGTGGAAGAGGAACAGATAAGAGAGGGAAAGTAAGAGTTTAAGTGTCCGAGGATTC
>Ga0154356_1114_pt1 | contig 14114 bp, 15 predicted proteins | sample RifGroA2_FD_115884 | JGI IMG/M metagenome (GOLD analysis project Ga0154356, IMG submission 115884) | Candidatus Schekmanbacteria bacterium GWA2_38_11 | reverse complement strand
GGCAAAATTGTTTTATTTTTTCCTTCTCAATAGTTAATCCGGCTGCTGATTTATGCCCGCCGTAACTTTTTAAATACTGGCTGCAATGCTTCAGGGCTTTATAAATATTAAAATCAACGGCAGACCTGGCTGAACCTTTTCCATTATCCCCTATCAAAACAGCAGGTCTACTGTATGATTCTGAAATCCTGGATGCAACTATCCCCAATATGCCCGGATGCCATTTCTCATCAGAAAGGACTATCACTCTTTCATTTTCTAAATCTACTGACTTTTCTATTTTTTCTTTCGCTTCCTCTAATATTTTCTTTTCTATTGACTGCCTTGTGCGGTTTTCTTTATCCAAAAATTTTGTGATTTTCTGAGCTACATCTTTTTTCTTTGTAGTCATCAGATTTACACAGTAATTAGCAGACCCAAGCCTCCCTGCAGCATTGACCATCGGAGCAAGGAGAAACCCCACGTGCCAGGAAGTAAGTTCCTTTTTATCAAATCCTGATATTTTTATTAATTCCTCTATCCATGTAAATTCGTTTGATTCAGATGTCAAAGACTCGAAATCCCCAGAGTCCCGGGATTCACTTGAATCCTTGAATCCTTGAATCCTCGAACCCTTCATGAGCCACAATCCTTCCTTTACAAGAATTCTGTTTTCTCCAGTTAGACTTGCTACATCCGCTACTGTGCCAAAAGCTGATAAAATTATTAACTCATTTAAAAGCTCCTCAGAGCATTTATCTCCAAGAAAAGCCCTTGCGAATTTATATGCCACGCCGACCCCTGCCAGTTCCTTAAACGGATAATTGCATTCATGCTGTCTTGGGTTTAAGATTGCAAAGCCATCAGGAATTGTGCTGTCAGGGAGATGGTGGTCAGTGACGATCAGGTCAAGGCCGATCTCCCCTGCAAGATCAATCTCACGAAAACTATTTATTCCCGTGTCTGCTGTTATTAAAAGGCTGAACCCCTCATCATTAGATTTTTTAATTATCTCCGGATTAAGTCCATACCCCTCGGTAAGCCTGTTAGGAATATAAAAGGAAGGGGTAATACCAAATTCCCTGAGTGCAATTAGCAGAAGGGAAGTAGCTGTTACACCGTCAGCATCATAATCTCCAAATACCAACACCTTTTCATTGTCTTTCTTTGCCTTAAAAACCCTTTCAACAGCCTTGTCCATATCTTTCATAAGAAAAGGGTTGTGCAAATCATTTAGACCACCTTCGAGGAAAAAGATAGCTTCTTCTTTACTTGCTATACCACGGTTTATGAGGATTTGTGCTGTTGTTTTTGAAATTGACAAAGAGCGGGCAATCTCTTCCCGAAGTGTTAAATTCTGAGGATATAGCTTCCAGTTATCGTTTTCCATCTATCATTTCCCTGCGTAATTTTCAGATATAACCAGACTTTTAAAAATGTAGAAACTGGCCCTTACAGATTGTTGAGAAAGTAGAATTAAACCAATAATTGCCTGCCTGTAGAGGCGGGCTCTGTCACTGCTCGCAATCAGGAATCTCTTCTCAGAGATTTCATATATTTATTGCGCACCCTGAGGAAAAAATCCGTAGTAGTTTTGAGTTTATAATCAGGATATGTCCATGGGTTAAATTCAACATGGCCCTTTTTAAAATTCAAGGTAATCTCAGCAAATATCCCGCCCCGCAGATATATCCGGTGCTGATAGTTTTTTGTGGTTGCAAGGACAAGTTTTGAAGGAGTTATATAGCCTGGGTCAATATTTATTCTGCGGTCCCCATCCTCCCTTTGATACCTTTCTTCAATCGAGTTCGTATAAAGCTTTATTTCAGCAAGGGTTGACTTATCTACTAATTCTTTCGCAGTAACAAATCCTTTTTCTAACCCTACTCCCATCTCTTTTTCGTAATAACCTGTCAGGTCAAATCTGAACGGGGGTACTTCCTCATCCATTTCACCAAACTTTTCAGTTAAATTCTTTAAAGCCTGGCTATAGACAGTTTCATCAGAATATAATATTGCAAAAAAAAGCTTTGCCTTTGCCGGGAGTTTTATCTTCCCCATTTGTGGAAATTTTATTTTCTAAATTAAAAATTTAGTTAATTTTAAGTAAAAATAAGGATGATGTCAATCTTATTAGTTATTCAAAATATTAAAGAGGGAAATTTATTCTTTAGGATTTAAATTTAAGTGTCCTCTCAAATGTAGGGTTTGAGTTTCAATCCTTGTTTTAATGGATGCTCCTCTCAAACTTCTTTCTGTGCTCTTATTAGTCTTTTTGATTGACAATGCAATGCGAGGATTTTTAACTAATATTAAATCACACAATTTTCAATTTTCTCCAAAGATGTATAATTAATAGGATAACAGATGTCAGCACGGGTGTTTTCGGCAAGATAACGATTTTATTTCCCTGCTACTCTCAGCTTGTTGACATAGTTTCGCCACGCACCTTTTGGAGAGCGGGACTGATTTGAGGTATATACAAGAGTTATTAGGGCATGCTCACAGTAAAACTACCGAGATTTATACCCATGTTAGCACCAAAAGCATAAGCAAAATTCGAAGTCCATTGGACAGTTTAGACTTGAAGAAAAGAGGTAATGACTGACAGTATTTGTCACGAAAAGGGAATCTCAAACTTTTCAGCCAGAGGTGGAATAAACGAAATACTTCGTCTATCATCCCAAATCTGTAATAAAAAACGAAATAGTTTGCTTGTGTACAAGTTATCTGAAATTGCGTGCACAAGAAATTTCCAGGATTTTTAACTGCCCAATATCTCTTCAAAAGTTCTTAGAAACCCCTCTCCCTCAGAGGATTTGTCAAATTCCTTTAGCCACTCTTTTATATACTGAATATCAATCGCAGGGTTTTTCAGGATAATAACTCTTACATCTTCCAAATCCCTTGGCCTGCCTGCAAAGATTTTGTGGATTATCACATCTTCAGGTGAAGCAAAAAAGACTTCCTCTCCCGATACTGTTACCTTCTTTGCCTTTTTTATTGCTTGCGTTTCATAAGGAGTAAAAGAAAAAATAAAATCAACCCTTATCTGTGTTCCTTCATCTCTTGCTGGCAGTACGAATGTTTTTTTAACAAAGTCCTCAAAATTTTCAGGGATTATTTTAAGACCAATATCTTTTAATACCTCAATAATTTCAGATACCCTATTAATGCTTATGCCAAGCGTTATATCAATGTCCCTTGTTAACCTCGGAGAACCGTAGAATAGAACTGCTTGTCCGCCTATAATCATATAGGGAATCCTGTACTTATCAAGGGCTCCGGTTATTCTTACTATAAGTTCTTCAAACATGAATTCAATATCCTTGCGATTTTAATGTCTATCTCTATATCCTCAAGAGGGTCCTTTGGAGGAAGCACTCCAAGGCTTACTCCTTCCTGCCACATTGCCTCAAAAATTTTCAGGGCATCATGATAGGACAATTTTTCAGCTTTAAGCTCTTCTCTCTCAAATTCTTCCCAAATTTTTTTATCTTTAATCATTTTTTATTCTGAGGCGGTATGGAAATCTTTCTTCGCCAAGGATTTCAAGAATCCATATAGTTTGCATAAACTTGAGTGCTGAAGACCTGAAGGCTGAAGTTCTGAAGAGGCTTTTGGTATCAATCTTCAGATCTGATGAGTTTTTAATAATTATAAATATCCAATCTAAAAAATCAACAAAATTAACTAATAGTAAAGCTAATTTGACTAAGTCTATAATAAAGAGTAGAAAAAAGTAGATTTAGAAATATGTGAAATTTGTCAAACTTTATCATGCTTAAAATATCAATATTTCTGCTCCAAAAATGAACAGATTAATTTGTGCATTGTAGTAATAGTTATGGAAAGAGTTTTCCAGATACTATCAAATGATGAGTTAGAAACTAAAAAAATCCCAAAACCATCTTTCCTGTAAACTACTTCGCAAATTCAAGGTTGATTTCCCTGCGTTTTAAATCTATTTCAGTGACCTTTACCTTTACCCTGTCGCCAAGCCTGTAAACTTTCTTATTGTGCCTCCCCTTCAGGCAATGTTTTTCCTCAATGAAAAAATAATAATCATCCTTAAGGCTTGATACCCTGACCATTCCATCCACAAAAAGGTCACTGATCTCAACAAAAATCCCGTAGGCGGTTACCCCGGAAATAATACCTGAAAATATACTGTCTTTCTTGTCATAGAGAAATTCAATTTTTTTAATCTCAATAATTTCTCTTTCTGCATTTTCCGCAACCCTTTCTCTGACAGAAGAATGGGTTGCAATATTATGGAGTTTCTCTTCAAACCCTGATTCCGCACTTTTAGTCAAACGTCCGTGGTTTAATATTTTCTTTAAAATTCTATGTACCATAAGGTCCGGATAGCGTCTTATAGGAGACGTGAAATGGGTGTACATCTTTGAGGCAAGGCCGAAGTGACCAATGTTATCTTTTGAATAAAAAGCGTGCTTCATGGAACGCAGAAGCAAAGATGATATCAGGTGTTCTACAGGAGTACCTTTAACCTTTCTTATTAAGCCCTGAAGGGCTTTGGGAACTATCTTTCCTATGCCTTTGAGGTCATAACCCAAATCTTTTATAAACTCATTAAACTCCTTTATTTTTTCACTATCAGGTTTTTCATGGACCCTGTAAAGGGAGGGAATATGATTCAGGAAAAGGTGGGATGCAACCGTTTCATTGGCTGCGATCATGAATTCTTCTATTATTTTATGGGCAATATTTCTCTCAGATTTTAAAATGTTTGTTATATCTCCTGTCGCATCTATGATAAATTCCGGTTCCGGAAGGTCAAAATCAAGACTCCCTCTCTTATCCCTCTTTTCTTTCAGCAATAAACACAGCTCTACCATATTCATGAAACTATCAAGTAAGTAAGAGTACCTTCCAATCAGCTTTTTATCCGAATCAACCAGAATCTTTTTTGTATCCTCATAGGTCATCCTTTCATTACTTGAAATTACAGACTCAAACAGCTCATACCCTATCCTCTCACCATCCCTATTAAACTCCATAAGGACTGTTAATGTCAGACGCGGCTCATTCGGTTTCAGGCTGCAAATATCATTGGATAATCTTTCAGGAAGCATTGGAATGCAGAGATCGGGAAAATAAATGCTTGTACCTCTCAGGAAAGCATCACTGTCAAGAGGACTCTCCTCTCTGACATAATGGGCAACATCAGCAATATGGACCCATAGCTTATAATTTCCCTTTTCAGTTTTTTCTATTGATACGGCATCATCAAAATCTCTGGCCTTCTCGCCATCAATTGTCACAGTCGGAAGGGACTGCAAATCCACTCTTTTTGCTATCTCTTTTTTATCAGGATGGGAACAATTCAATGATTCCCTGTTTGCATTTTCAGAAAACTTCTGTGGGATTTCATATTTTTCAATAGCAACCTTTGTCTCAATAAACCTGTCCTGAGGAAACCCTAATATCTTTGCAATCCTTCCTTCCGGGTTGCGGTTAGGCACCGGGTATTTTGTAATCTCTGCAAGGACTAACTGGCCATTTTTTGCACCTGATTTTTCATCAAGCGGAATATATATGTCCTGAAATAAATCCCTCCCTTCAGGCAGTACCCAGCCGTGGTCTTTTTTATCCTCAAAAATTCCCACCAGTCTTTTATGAGAGCGTTTTAAAATCTGAACAACCCTCCCCTCAGACTTTCTCTTTTTTGGTCTCTTCTCAATCCTTGCAATGGCAATGTCCTCGTGCATGGCACCGCTGAGATTATTGGCATGGATGTAAAGATCTTCCTCGCCTTCTTTAAGCGGTATAATAAAGGCAAAACCTTTCCTGTTCATTTTCACTTTACCGACAACAAGGTTCATCCTCTCAGGAACCCCAAAGCGGCCGTCTTTAATCTTTACAACATCCCCTGCCAGCCTGAGATCTTCAAGTAAATCCTCAAAGACTTTCCTGTATTTTTTTGATACCTTGAAGTGAGATATAAGCTCTGTGAGATCCAGAGGCTTATAAGAGGATTTCCGCATGTATTGAAGGATATCTTCTTTTCTGATTTTCATAATTAATTAACTTCCTTATATTATTAATACCTTTGGGGTCAGGCGAGACCTGCCTGCTGGCAGGCAGGTCTCGCCTGACTTTTACTAAAGTGTTTTAATGTATATCTTATGAAGTAATAAATCAATTACTAAAACTAATTCTTCACGTAAATGATAGGCGGGTCATTCCTGTCCCGCCTTACGAAGTGGCGGGGTTAGAAAACCTCGCCTATAGAGTCAGGTTAAATTCATTCTGAAAAAATCTCTGTAATCTCACCTGAATCTGTGTAATCAGAGATCTCTCTCAAAGATCTCCTAAAAAAGGCTTGCAAAAAAAATATCATAATGTTAAAAAATTAGATTTAAGGAGATTAATTTTGGAAGAATGTGTTGAAAGAATATCAGAGAAAAAGTCCTTACTCATGACTTTTGTATTGGCGTTTTTATTCCCCGGAGGAGGACATTTCTATTTAGGTAAAAGGGGCAGGTCAGCAATAATATTTTTGTTTCTAACAGCTCTTTCCTTTGCAGGACTACAATTTTTCGGGACTTTTTTTATTCCCCAGGGAGAGATGAGCGATCAGGTTTTTTCAAAAATATTTATTTTTCTTTCTGTTATTGTACAGTTATTCAACGGGATATTCTATCTGATCTTAGCAGGCTTTAAAATGACAATCCATATGCCGCATATAAACGCTACGGTAGGAATGCCTGGAATGAGTGAAATCGGAGGTACCTTTATTATAATTTCCGGGCTTTTAAATATGCTGATTATGATGGATGCCTATGACATTGCAGTGGGGAAGAAGGGCTAAAACCTGCTGACAATGTTGAAAGTAGTGGTAGAGTCAAACTAAGAGCCATGGCAAATTTCAGAACTCATGATATTAAAAACTTAAAGGACTAAAATTTAATTTCAAATTTTGAACTTTGAATTTATTTTGTCATTTGCCTGCCGGCAGGCAGGGATTTTGTTATTTGTTATTAACATGAATAAGTCATTAAACACAATTCTTCCCTTGCAGTAAGGGGCGTGTTAAAATGTATTTGGTAAGAAAGGATATTAAATGTTCCAGGTTTTGAGTCTTATTTTTTTAGCGGTTGTTGTTTCTACAATATGGGGAATCTTAGACTTCGATGAGAGAGAGGATAATTTATTTTTATGTTTTAAGAATGGAATCTATGCATTATTTGGTTTAATAGGTATGACCATAGGTCTTGGTTTAATAATTTCTCTCCTGTCTTGAGTTTTAACTTCCCATTTTTATGATTATAAGAAGCTTAATTGTTTTTTTTAATTTACTACCCTTTGTTTTATCCTTTTTAAGGGATCAAAGGAAATTTATTTTTTTTGGAAGTTCTCTTATAGTTACAAAAGCTGCCCATCTGAAAAGAGCTAAAAAGCTAACGGCAAAGATAGCCCATCTTGGTCCTACTTTCATAAAATTGACACAAATTTTAAGCAGCAGAGCAGACCTTTTACCTGAAATCTACCTTAACCAGCTATCAACTTTGCAGGACAAAGTACCGCCCCTTGAGACAAAAAAAATCATAAAGGTAGTTGAAAATGAATTTAATAAACCGATTGGAGAAATTTTTGAAAAATTCTCTGATGAGTCCATAGCCGCTGCTTCTCTTGGGCAAGTGCACCGCGCAACTTTTAAAGGAGAGGATGTCGTGGTAAAGGTGCTTCGGCCCGGGGTTGAAGAGCTGATATCTGTAGATATATCGATCTTAATGATAATAATAAACTTTTTGCTCCGGGTATTCCCTACTCATGAAATCAATATCCTTAGCACCATAGTCAGGGAATTTTCAAAAATAATCAAAGAAGAAATGAATTTCTCCAGAGAAGCAGAAAATGTTCTCCGCTTTCAGAAAAATTTTGCAGGAAATGAAAATATTATAATACCAGATGTTTATATGGAACTTAACACAAAGAGGGTTTTGGTTCTTAAGTATTACAAAGGCATAAAGATCGATCAGATCGAAGAACTGACCAGGATTAACCTGGACATAAAAAAGATATTAGAAAACCTTATAATTATATATTCCCAGCAGGTTTTAATCGATGGTTTTTTTCATGCTGACCCCCATCCTGGAAATATCTTTGTAAACCAAGAGGGTAAGATTATACTTTTAGATTTTGGGATGGTAATAACTATTGATGAAGAAACAAAGCGGGAACTGGTAAAAACAGCTATTGCGGGTGCTAATAGAAATTTTGATGGTCTGATGGAAGGACTTTCAATGCATCCTTCAGGACCTGAAATTAACCTCACAGTCCTGAAGGATGCAGCAGAGATGATGATGAACATTTTTGATAAGAAAAAGATTTCTAAAAAGAGGATAAAGGAACTTTCTAATGAAATATTCAATACATTTTATCATTTCCCCCTTAATCTTCCCTCAAATCTCGTCTACCTTTTTAAGACAGCAATCTTAATAGAAGGGATAGGAATGAAGTATGATCCGGATTTTAACGGGATTAAGGACGGAACTCCAATTGTGAAAAAAATGTTTGGAAAGGCACTAAAGGAACCGCCCGTTGAAATAATGGATTTTGTATTTAGCAAATTTAGAGACCTCTATAAGCTAACACAGAATTTAGAAAAGGTCATGAGATTAGCTGGAAGAGAGCAGTTCAGAGTCAGACTCCATCCGGTCGACATTGCATGGTTAGAGGGGATCTTCAGCTACATGTTCCGCAGAGTGTTAGTGAGTATAACTGCCACATCTATTGCTTTGGTTGGGGCAATATTGTATTTAAGGATTGAAAGTATATGGTTACTTCTTATATCCTTCGGGTTAGCAGGTTTTTTATTGTTAGTGACTTTTGCACTACCTGCAAGGCGGGTATTTAACCCCGCAGAATGGCACAGAAAAAGAGTAGAAAGAGATATTGAAGAAAAATTCCCATTTGTATCATAATGAAAGGAGATTTTTATGGCTGAAGAAGACAAAAGCAGGGAAGAATTTAAAAAGAAATGCAAAGAATTGCGGCAGAATATTTTAAATGCGGTATTATCAAAATTTCCAGATGAAGTAATAGAACATCTCGGGAATTCTAAAAAAGAAATTTTATTAGCGATCAGATCAATGATAGATGAAGAGATAAAAAAGACTGAAGGGGACGTTACCAAAGCAAAGGAAGCAAAAACAAAACCTCATTAAAAGTAACATGGCTGAGAAAAAAGGTTTCAAAGAATGTCCCTTTTGCAATAGAGAAGTCGAAGAGGGTCTCTTGAGATGTCCCTATTGCAACAGGTTTTACAGGCTTACTGCGGTAAATGAGAGAAATAATAAAAGCACTGAAGAAAAATCTTCCGGTACTTTAAAGACCCGGTTTAGATTAAAAGCAGTTGTTCTTTTCTTATTTTTTCTATTAATCATCTCTTTATTATTTTACTTTTTTTCAGAACAAGAAGAAACCCCCCTTCCAAAAAAGAATTTGTTACCCCAAAAACTAAAAAGTATGATACAATCTCCACAGGCTATAAAGGAAATTCGAGATGGAGAAGTTAAAAAAGAAGGCGATTCAACGAACGAAAATGGGAAAGAAAACCCTGAAAAAGTTATTGAACCGATAACTGAACCCCAAAAACAGGAGAAAAACAGTGTTTCTGAAACAAAGGTAACAGAAACCTCTAAAACAGAAGCCTTTACCCATTATAAAAATGGGATAAATTTTAAAAAGGAAGGAAAATGGGGTTTGGCAGGTGAAGAATTCAGCAAATCAATCAGCCTTGATCCTGCTAATGCCTGGGCACATCATGGGTTAGGAAGAGTTTATCTTCAAAAAGGTATGGATAATGAAGCCTTAAAGGAATTTGGAGAGGTTATAAGAATTAATCCAAAAATTGCTATAGCCAATTATTATAGGGGAAAAATTTATCAGAATAAAAATGATATGGAGAACGCCATTCGAGAGTTTAAAAAAACAATTGGAATAGATAGCAATTTTTTATGGGCACATTACCGACTAGGAGAGATTTATAAGAAAAAAGGAGAGAAAGATCTGGCGAAAAAAGAGTTTGAGATATATGAAAATCTGAAAAAAGCTAATGATAGAAGAATAGAAAACTAAAGAAAACAGGAGATTCAGCTTTGTTCATGCTTTTAAAAAATAAAAAAATCAGGTTTGGACTAATAATATTTCTTTTATTTGAGACATTGACTAACTTGTTGGCGGGACCCAAAAATATTGGGATAGTTTCTAACGCTTTTGCAACTAAGAAAAAATATTCGCCGCCAAAGAAGGCAAAAATATCCAGAAAAAGTGATTTAGCCTTTCCGGTAATAGTAAAGGAAGACAAATCTGATGAGGGATCCGAACAAAACTCTGTAAAAAACCTGAGGAAAGAAATTGAAAGGGTTGTCAATGCCGGAGCCCTGAGAAATTCCCAGTACGGGATTAAAATAAAATCTTTAAAAACCGGAGATGTGTTTTATGAAAAAAACCCTGATCTTTCTCTGCTTCCGGCATCGACTGTGAAATTAATCACTTCTGCGGCAGCCCTTGCTTATTTAAAACCGGAATATACCTTTAAAACCATAGTTTATTATGATGGCACCATGAAAGGTGGTAAAATCAGCGGAAATATTTATCTGAAGGGGTTTGGAGACCCTTCTCTTGTTCCGGAAGAACTCTGGGTAATTGCCAATGACCTGTTCCTCAAAGGGGTAAGGGAAGTATCAGGAAACATCATAGCAGATGATTCTTTTTTTGACGCCAAAAGGATGGGAGACGGCTGGGAGGAATATCCTAAGGAAAGCCTGTATACGGCTCTGGTAGGAGCACTCTCGCTCGGCTACAATACGGTGAGAATTGTCGCTTCTTCATCTTCCCAGAACGGAGTTCATCCTGCTGTGGCAGTAGATCCTCCTACTGATTATATAGATGTTGAAAACAGGATGTCATTGAGAAGATCGGGGGAAAAAGCTTCATTGGCGGTAAGGCGGGTAAACGATGACTATGATGAAAACGAAAAAATAATTTTACAGGGAAGAGTATCAAACCATGGCCAGATAGAGACATATAAGAAAATAGAGAATCCTCCGGTTTATACAGCTACAGTGTTTAAGGATTTTCTTGATAGAAGAGGAATCTCCGTTAAAGGTAAGGTCATGGAAGGATTGGTTACAGGAAATGCCAGGATTTTGTCTATCCATAATTCAAAATCGCTGTCAAATGTGGTTAGGGATATGAACAAATTCAGCAACAATTTTATAGCCGAGCAGATTCTTAAAACCCTGGGCGCTGAGATCAAAGGAGCACCCGGGACAAAAGAAAAGGGGATAGAAGTTGAAGAAGAGTTTCTCGGGAAAATCGGGATAGAAAAAGGAAGCTACAGTCTCGGGGATGGAGCAGGGTTGTCTAAAAAAAACAAAATCACATCTTCCCAGATGGTAAGGCTCCTGGAATATATGTATAACAATTTTGAGCTCTGGCCGGAATATGTCTCATCCCTTCCGACATTCGGGATAGACGGATCATTGAAAAAAAGGCTGAACGGTTTTTTCAGTGAGAGGAGGACCAGGGCAAAAACAGGAACTCTTAACGGAGTCACATGCCTTTCCGGATACGTTGTTACTGCTGATAACGAACCTTTAGCATTTTCCTTCTTTGCCAACCGCTGTTCTGACCCGTGGGCTGTAAAAAGTGTGCAAAACTCGATAATACTAACATTAAACAAATTTTCAAGAAATGGTATCTCTCTGGAGGAAACAAAGAATTAACTCTTGGAGGAATTTTATGAAAAAAAGATTTTTGGGATTGTTTGGATTTTTCCTTCTCCTGTATGGATGCACTCAAGGGACTATTAATGACTTACCTTTTTATATCATTCTGATTCCAGCTACTGTAGCAGTGGTGATAGTAGCTATTTTGCTTGCTTTAATACTTAAAGTCCAGAAAAACTTTTTTACCTCAAGTAAAAGAACGATGAAAAAAAATCTTGCCAGTGAACTCAGCAGGGCCAAACGGTTTAATTACAAAACAGGTTTACTTATCCTTGATGTAAAAACCGCTGTTCCCAGAGGTGTACACAATTTTCTTCCTGGAAGAACCATAGATGTAGAGTCACTGCAGAGTAAATTAAGAGAGTATGACCAGGTTATAAAAATGAATTTCAGAAGATATAAGGTCATCCTTTCCCAGATAGCAGCTGATGAGGATTCTGAAACCATAAAGAAAAGGCTTCTTGCAACTGCTGCGGAGATGAAATGGGGTGAAATCAGGATAGGGGTTGCTTCCTATCCAAAAGACGGCGAAACAGCGGAAGAGCTTATAAAAGCCGCTGAAAAAGATATGAAAGAATAAAATAATTTTTGAAAGGGGGTGACAATAGGATGAAAAGGCTAATCATTATTTTAATCAGTCTCTCATTAGTTTTTTTCTCCTTCTCTTACGGGTCAGTTTTTGCCCAGGAGAAAGCAGGAGAAATTACAGTTGAGGGGAAACTTATTTGTGCAAGCATGGAACCGGATCACAAGCATACCCTCAAGGATTCGAGTGGCAAAGTATGGAACGTTGTCGAGAAAAAACCATATATAATTGGTTGTCAGATAACTGATGTCAAGATAACCGGAAATAAAGGTAAAGGAGATGATATTATTCCAAAGAGCTTTGAAGTAAAACAGAAGGATGGTAGCTGGAAAAAGTACTCCTACTGCGAAACTCACAAGGTAATGGACACTTGCACCACAGCAAGTAAAGCTGAAAAAAAATAGAAACAGGAATCAAACTATAGTAGGACAGGCGTTCCACCTGTCCTACTGCTTTGTAACTATACAAAAGACTTTTTCCAGAAATGGCAATTTTTCCAACATAAGTGGCAAATTATTAACACTCCGAACAGATTATCTCTAATTAATAATGCCATAAAATCAAAGAGATATTATTTGGCATAATTTTTGCTTGATATTTTTTTGTTAATACTCAATGGGAAAAGGATTCATTTGAAGTTATAACACTTTAAAGGGGAAATAAAATGATTTATTTTTTAATCCCGGCTCTTTTCCTCTTCGTTTTTGTATTTTCCATCGCCATTACAAGCGTTGGAGGATCAAGCAGGGACTCTTTCTGATCAATTCAAAACTCAGATGGTTTAACAAGAATCTCTTTGATCTTGATATCAAAAAAATTATTGGATGAGTCAGCTTTAATAACACAAGCCGTATCAGCTCCTCTCGCTGTCCCTCCTACTGCTATTACATCAGAAAAAGGTATAAGACCCGCATCTGAAGCCATTGCAGCAATCTCAACACATACTTTTATACCCTGGCAAAACATCCTCAGAACATTTGCAATAATCTCTTCATGAGAAAAATTAATTTTATTTTTAATGCCCCTGCCTATTCCTCTAAGAACCATTGTTCCGGTATAGACAATCCCGCCTGTTTTCTCTACCTCGCTTTTTACGTCCTCTCTGAATTCCTGCTCGCCGGGTTTTTTAAAACCGGTGTTATGAGTTACAACTATCAGTTTGATATCCTTTCCTTTAACGAGGTTTGCTGCTTTTAAAGCAGTGTCTCCAAAAGTTGAGGCAACTATAAGATATCTTATGCCCCGAGATTCTGCTTCTCTTAAGGCAATTTTTAATGTCTCTTCAGTATTTTCAGGACCAGTTTTAGAAAAATACATTTTTACCCCTCACAACTTAGAAAATCCTAAATTCTAATATCTAAATCCTAAATACTAATGAAAAAATTTCAAAACAGTTTAAAGCATTGAGATTTTGGATTTTGATATTGTTTCTAATTTAGAATTTAGGATTTAGAAATTTTTAGTTTTCAATCATCCGGCTTTGGCTTCTTCTTTTTTCTCTCCGGCAGCTTCCTCCTTTTTACTCTCTTTAGGTGAAGGAGAGCTTATGAGTCGCAGCTTTCTCTGTGCCCTCTTAAGCTTCTTCCTGAGCAACTTTAATTCCTTATCTGCCTTTGGATTCTCAGAATCTGAAGTATTTTCCTTTGATACTTTTTTCAATTCAGAAATCGTCTTTTTCAGGCTCTCAACATTCGTCTTCATGTTTACTCCTATGAAAAATAATTATATAATTTTATAAATGGATTTTAATGACAAAACACAAAATTCAAAATAAATTTCAATGACCA
>Ga0154356_1127_pt3 | contig 14190 bp, 15 predicted proteins | sample RifGroA2_FD_115884 | JGI IMG/M metagenome (GOLD analysis project Ga0154356, IMG submission 115884) | Candidatus Schekmanbacteria bacterium GWA2_38_11 | reverse complement strand
TCGAATCCTTGAACCCTTTCAAACACCTCTTCAGGAGAAAACTTAACGGTATGTTTTACCCAAGTTTTAAAGATTTCAAAAAAAAGGCGCAGGAAGGGAATTTGATTCCCGTTTACAAAGAAATTTACGCTGACATGGAAACTCCTGTGTCCGCCTTTATAAAGATTGATGAAAGCAATTTTTCATTTCTTTTAGAAAGCGTAGAAGGAGGTGAAAAATGGGGTCGCTATTCATTCCTTGGCTCTGGACCGTCCCTTATATTTAAAAGCAAAGGTAGAGAAGTAACTATAATCTCTGACAACAAAAGCAGGAGTTTTACAACAAGTACTAATCCCCTCGATGTTCTAAAGGAAATTATGGATAAATTCCGGCCTGTAAAAATACCCGGTCTTCCAAGATTTTTTGGCGGTGCAGTAGGTTTTTTAAGCTATGATTTTGTAAGATTTTTTGAAGAAATACCTGATTACACCAAGGATGAGCTGGAACTGCCAGATGCCTACTTCCTCCTTACTGACACCATGCTAATTTTTGACAACATCAGCCACAAGATAAAAATTGTATCCAACTGTTACATTGACGGGAAAAAAAGTTTAGAAGATTTATATAAAGATGCACAGAAAAAAATTACAAGGCTTTTTAATAAATTAAAGAATAAGACTATTAAAAAAACATGGTTTGAACAAAAACCTGTTAATAACAAGATAACATTGAAGTCTAACTTTACTGAAAAAAGTTTTGCAAGTATGGTCAGAAAGGCAAAAGGTTATGTAAAGCGAGGCGATCTAATCCAGGTAGTACTATCCCAGAGAATGAGAGCCAAAATCAGAAAATCACCACTGGATGTTTACAGGGCTTTAAGGATAGTAAACCCCTCTCCCTATATGTTCTATCTGAAGCTGGACGGTTTTCATTTAGTCGGCTCTTCTCCGGAGGTGCTAGTAAGGGTTGAGGATAATAAAGTTGAACTTCGCCCTATTGCAGGAACAAGAAGGCGTGGTGAAAATGAAAAAAAAGATCTAAAACTTGGAAGAGAACTTCTCCAGGACCCAAAGGAAAGAGCAGAACATATAATGCTTGTTGACCTGGGAAGGAACGATTTAGGAAGGATAGCAAAAATCGGGAGCGTTGAAGTCAATGAATTAATGGTAATAGAGCGGTACTCCCACGTGATGCACATGGTCTCTAACGTAAGAGGACTGCTTGATAAAAAGAAAAATTCTTTTGACGTTATCAGCGCTTGTTTCCCGGCAGGGACAGTAACGGGGGCACCTAAGGTCAGGGCAATGGAGGTTATTGAGGAGCTGGAATCTACAAAAAGAGGACCCTATGCCGGGGCCGTAGGATATTTCAGCTTTACAGGAAACATGGACACATGCATAACTATAAGAACACTGATATTTAAAAATAATGAAGTTTATATCCAGGCAGGAGCCGGGATTGTGGCTGATTCAAAGCCGGAGCTTGAATATAAAGAAACAATGAATAAGGCTCAAGCCATGGTAAAAGCTTTGGAATTGGCTGAAGGATAGGAGTTTGATAGTCCCGCCTATCGGGAAAATAGCCGAGGCAAGATGCCTGACCCTATGTTCTGACTGGTAAAAATCAGTTAGTCTCTATAGAAAGTCTAAAGTTAAGGGAGAGGGATTTTTATGGGAGTTAATATCCTAATAGATAACTATGATTCCTTTACCTATAATTTAGTCCAATACTTTGGAGAATTAGGGGAAAGGTTTTTAGTTTTCAGAAATGATAAAATCACTGTTTCTGAGATTGAAAATAAAAACCCCCCAAGGATAGTCATTTCTCCGGGCCCCGGTGTACCGCAGAAAGCCGGAATAACAATAGAAACCATCAAACATTTTTCAGGAAAGGTTCCAATTCTTGGCGTCTGCCTGGGACATCAGGCAATAGGAGCAGCCTTTGGAGGAAGAATATCTCAGGCAAAAAGAATCATGCATGGTAAAGTATCAGAAATCTATCATGACGGAAAATATCTTTTTGAAAATCTTCCAAATCCATTTATCGCTACACGATATCATTCGCTGATAATAGATCCAAAGTCATTGCCTGATGTTCTTGAGATAACTGCCCGTTCAGAAGACGGTGAAATAATGGGAGTAAGGCACAAAGAATTTTTACTTTATGGAGTACAATTTCATCCGGAATCAATACTGTCATATGCAGGGAAAGAACTTTTAAAAAACTTTCTGAATCTTTCAAGATAAAGTTCTTAAAAATAAACTACCCTGTGGCAAGACCACAGGAAATTGCAAATTAAATCCTAAATAATGACCAAAATTCAAATGTTCAAAAACATTTTGAAATTAGGGAATTTGATTTTTGAATTTGTTTAGAATTTAGATATTAGAATTTAGAATTTTATATAATAAAGGACACACTTAACAATGATACGAGAAGCAATTGCCAAGTTAGCTGAGGGAAAGGACCTCAGCGAAGAAGAGTCATCCGGTGCAATAAAAGAGATACTGGAAGGAAAAGGCACCAGTGCCCAAATCGCTGCCTTCATAATGGGACTGAGGGTTAAAGGAGAAAAAATCCCTGAAATCCTGGGTGGCGCAAAGGCTATAAGAAAAATGGCACTGACCTTAAAGATCAAGGCAGAGACAGCGGTCGATACATGCGGAACCGGCGGTGACGGTGCTAACACCTTTAATATTTCAACTGCTGCTGCCTTCGTAGTCGCAGGGGCAGGTGTTACAGTCGCCAAACACGGGAACAGGGCAGTTTCAAGTCACTGCGGAAGCGCAGATATATTAAGAGAGCTTGGAGTCAATATTGACCTTTCACCTGACAAGGTTGCCAGATGCATTGATGAAATTGGCATAGGTTTTCTCTTTGCCCCCCTTTTTCACAGTGCAATGCAGTATGCTGCCGGTCCAAGGAGAGAAATCGGGATAAGGTCGATTTTTAACATCCTTGGACCTTTGACAAACCCTGCAGAAGTAAAATCACAGGTTTTAGGAGTATATGATAAAAAGTTAACCGCACCGCTGGCACACGTTCTCGGGCAATTGGGTGCAAGACGGTCATTTGTGGTCTGCGGACTTGATGGTCTTGATGAAATTACAATAACAGATGCTACGCAGATTTCTGAATTCTACAACGGCGAGGTTAAAACTTACCAGATAACACCTGAAGAATTTGGGCTCAAAAGAAGCTCCCTTGATGAACTCGCCGGAGGAGATGCATTTTATAACAAAGAAATTTTGATAAGGATTTTAAAAGGTGCAAAGAATGCCAAAAGGGATATTGTTCTCATAAATGCATCAGCTGCATTAGTGGCATCTGAAAAGGCAAAAGATTTTAAAGACGGAATACTTTTAGCAGAAGAATCGATTGATTCTGGAAAAGCTTATAAGAAGCTTGAAAGCCTTATCGAGTTTTCGAACAGAAAATAGCCGAGGCATTTTGCGACGGACTGGATAACCACAAAAAAGTATCAAGGTGTCAAAGAAAAAACTAAAACTGCAGAGCGAAAAACGCAAAATCAAAATTTAAAATTCAAAAGTTTTTAGTTTTGCACTTTAAATTTTTAGCTCCGACATTTTGATACTTGCTTACAGCCTAAAGCTTATAGCTTACAGCTATTTTGGAATTTTAAGGAAATTATATATCTCTCTCCGAATGACCTTTCCCGTCAAAGGAAAGAAGGGTTTTTCTCCCCTTTACAATCGTATCAATGTGAACCGGCCTTCCCCAGATGTGCCAAAGATTGATAAGGGTATCTTTTGCATAGTCTGTTCTTAAATCAATACCCTCATGACGATGGACCAGATAGAGTTCTCCCCTGTTTTCAAAATTTCCATCCTCAGCCATGATAATTGGCTTTCCAAAATTAGTAAGTGAAAACAGGAACTGTTTTTTTACTTTTTCAAAATCCCTGTCACTGATTTCATATTGGTCTTCTTTATCATTATATTTGTAAACAAATAGTTTCTGATCCTCACAGAATTCCCTGGTGAGAAAAGTATCTATGAAGGTTATGTCGTTATGGATTTTTCTGATCTCAAATATCTTGTCTCTGCCAAGACCAAGGTTTTTATTCCAATTCTTTCTCTCGTTTATGTCCTCGCACTCTTCATAATCCTTCCCAAATTTACCTTTGTTCCATCTGTCTTCTATGTCTCTGAACAATTCGAGTCCGATTTTATACGGATTTATCCTGCCCGGACGGCTCCCTAAAGTTCCTGAATGATGGTCTGCATAGTCAATAAGCTCTGAATCTTTTAGTGCCTTTGTAGTCATTATCTTGGAATGCCAGTAGGTAGCCCATCCTTCATTCATAATTTTGGTTTGAATCTGAGGAGCAAAATAATAGCTTTCCTCACGAACCATGGATAAAACATCCTGCTGCCACCGTTCCAAAGGGGCATTCTCAATAAGGAACAAGAGCACATCTTTCTGAGGAAATTCAGGAAATTTTTTCGTTTTCTCTTTTTCCTCATGAAGCCTTTTTTTCTGCATCTCTAAGAAATCAGGAGGATTGATATAATCTGTCATATACTCCTTGCTTCTTATCTTTTTAACAGTCCTTGATGATTTAAAATCACTCTCTCCTAATATACTTTCCCTCTTTTCCCGGCGCTCAATAAATGGGGAGTGATAATCAATTAAATTGTCAATTGACAGGCAGGTATCAATAAATTTCTCAACCTGTTCAAACCCGAATTTTTCTATATATTTGGTTATCCTTGCAGCGTGATTTGCCATCTCATCAACCATCTTGCGGTTTGTTTCCAAAAACCAGAGGTTACTCTTAAAGAAATCGCAGTGTCCATAAACATGGGCTATGACTGTTTTCTGGTCAGTTATGGTGTTGCATTCAAGAAGGTAGGCATAGCAGGGATTATTATTAATAACCATCTCATAGATTTTCTGCAGACCATAAGTATAACTCTTCTGCATCCTCTCATATTCCATACCGAATTTCCAGTGAGGATACCTGTTGGGAAATCCCTCAAAACTTGCTATTTCATTCATCTGGTCAAAATCCAGGACCTCAAAGATTACAGGGAAGAAATCGAGGCCGAATTCTTTGGCGTAATTTTCTATTTCATATTTTAAGAGCTTAAGCTCTGTTGGCAGTCTCATAATAAAATTAAAGTTTAAAACTCAAAAATCAAAACTTTTGTCAGTATTAAGAATTAAGCAGTAAGTTTTACTTAATTCTTACTTCGCATTGTCATTTTGATTTTTGATTTTCACTTTCCTTTCCCAAATAAGTCTTTAAGTGAGTCATATATCTCTTCCTTCTCTTTTAGAGAGGATAGGACAATATTATCAGCATGTTCTACATTTTCCCTCAGATCATGAATAAACCGTCCGTCAAGGTGGTCCTTTTCTACCTGACAATACCCAAACAGGTTTACCTTTGTAAGGAGCTTATATGTTAAAAGACTTATACACTTTTCAGTATCATCCCTTGACCAATTGTCCCCGTCAGAAAAATGAAAGGCATAAATGTTCCACTGGTTAGGGTCATAGTCTTTTTCAATCATATCTGAACAGAGCTGATAAGCAGAGGAGATCATTGTTCCTCCTGCTGTTCCTAAATGGAAAAAAGTCTCTCTGTCAACCTCATGTGCCTGTGCATCATGGACAATGAACCGGGTCGTAATCCCCTTATAATTATGCCTCAACCATGTATCAATCCAGAAAGTCTCAAGCCTCACAATCTCTTTTTCTTCCGGACCAATAGACCCTGAAACATCCATCATTAAAATTATTACAGCCTTGCTGAAAGGACTGGGTTTAACTTTAAAGGAACGGTATCTTTTATCCTCAGGGTATGGAATTACAATCGGGTTTTTAGGATCATAAATCCCTGTAATTATCTGCCTCTTCAAGGCTTGTTTAAAAGTCCTTTTGAAATGCCTCAGGGATTCAGGGCCTGCTTTATAAATACCCGTATATTTGGCTTTTCCTGTCATCATATCTCTCTCACCTTTAGGAAGAATTCTGGGAAGTTCCAGCTCCTCTCCAATGATTGCAGCTAACTCCTCGAGGGAGACTTCAACCTCTAAGACATGCCCGCCTGGCTGATTCCCAGCCCCTCCTTCACCACCTTCAGCTTCACCCTTTCCCAAAACAGTTCCTATTTCTCCTTCACCCTGTCCGACCCCATCAAGTTTTCTGGTATCGAATTGGAAACTTGGTATTTCAATTTGCGAAACTGGAATCTTGACTAAGTTTTTTCCCTGTTTACCTAACAGTGCATCATGAGAAATGTATTTCTTAAGTTCTTTTCTTATCTTACCTTTAACGATTTGCCTGAAACGGCTCCAGTCTTGTTCAATTGATAGTACCATGACTTTTTATGCTTCTCCACGTTGTAAAAATTTAAAATGAACTACCCTTCAGCAGAGCTGCGAGGTATCAACTTCCTAAATTGTTCGGGAACACGTCTGTCATTCCGCACGCGCCTGTCCTCACGAAAGTGGGGAATGCGGAATCCAGTATTTCCCGTGGAAACGGGAATCCAGTTCATTTTAAAAGTCCCCCGCTTTTGCCTGCCTGCCGGTAGGCAGGCGGTGACAGCGTCTGGATTCCCGCTTTCGCTGGAATGACGGCCGTTAATATTATTTTTCACCCTGATGCAAAGCATCAAGGAATTCTTTTGATTAAAAACCACATTGAAAAGGGTCGAGAATTCAAGGATTCACTAACTGTTTAAACGGCTTTCTGAACCATCGAATCCTTGTACCCTTGACCCCTTTTCTTTTCAGCTATTTTACATCTCCCCTTGCAAATATACTGGCAACGTAATTCAGCACATCTGTTGCACAGGTATCGCAATATCCGTATTTTGATACAAGTCTTTCTTTGACTATATCAATCTTTTTCTGTGTCTCCCTGTCCACTACCCTGGAGACCAGAGAAGAAAGCTTTATAGTATCTTTTTGATCTTCAAAAAGCTTTAGTTCCAGCGCCCTGTGCAGCCTCTCGTTTGTCTTGTAATCGAAGGTCTTGCCTTCAATTGCCAAGGCACCTATATAATTCATTATCTCTCTTCTAAAATCATCTTTTCTGCTTTCAGGAATATCAATTTTCTCTTCAATTGATCTCATCAGCCTTTCATCCGGCTCTTCGTCCTGACCGGTATACTTATTCCTGACCCTTTCCCTCTGGGTATATGCTTTTATATTGTCAATATAGTTCCCGCATAACCTGGAAACGGATTCTTCATCAGCAGAAATAGCGCGCTGCACTTCGTTTTTCACAATATTCTCATATTCCTCTTTTACAACCGCCAACAATTCTATGTAGCGCTTTTTCTGGTCTTCACTCGTAATGAGAGAATGGTGTTTAATCCCTGATTCAAGTTCATTTAAGACCATGAAAGGATTTACACATTTTTCTACCCTTTCAGATACGAGGGCATTAGAGACTTTGTCCTGGATATATCTCGGGGATATACCCTCCATCCCTTCTCTCTCAGCTTCTTTCCTGAGTTCTTTAATATTATCTTCAGTAAACCCCGGGAGTGATTTACCATTATACAGTTTTAGCTTTTGCATCAGGGTGAGCTGGGCTTTTTTAGGTTCTTCAAGCCTTGTAAGCACTGCCCACATAGAAGCCATTTCAATTGTATGGGGAGCTATGTGTTTTCCCCTGATCTTATCAAGGTTGTAATCTTTCAGATAGATTTTCATTTCATCATCAAGCTTTGTTATATAAGGAATATCAATCTTTACAGTTCTATCCCTCAGCGCTTCCATGTATTCATTGTTCTGGAGCTTCCTGTATTCAGGTTCATTAGTATGCCCGATTATCAGCTCGTCTATATCGGTTTGAGCAAATTTCTTAGGCTTAATCTTATGCTCCTGGGATGCTCCAAGGAGGTCATATAAAAACGCCACATCAAGTTTAAGAACTTCTATAAACTCAATTATCCCGCGGTTTGCTATATTGAATTCACCATCAAAATTGAATGCCCTCGGGTCAGAATCTGTTCCGTATTCAGCAATCTTCCTGTAGTTAATGTCACCGGTCAGCTCTGTAGAGTCCTGGTTCTTTTCATCCTTTGGTTGAAAAGTTCCTATTCCTATGCGGTCTTTCTCTGAAAGGAGTAAACGCCTTGCAATTACATGATCTATTACTTTTGACCAGTCCCCATCACATTTACGAAGGATCTCACGGTACTGGAACCTGCAGGCCGGACACAGATCCCCTTCAAAGGTAATAAAATCTTCCTTTTTCTTACCTTTGTTAAACTCCATTAATATATTTTCCCTGAATTCAAAAGGAATAAGGTGAAGAGGCTCTTCGTGCATCGGGCAATCCATGCAATCAGAAGATCTGGTCGCCTGCCCGCTTCCCACCGGTTTCCATCCATATGTATACAGCGCACCTTCCGGAGTTTTAGAATACTCCTCTACCCCCTTTTTAAGAAGCCTTACAATAGTACTTTTAGCTCCTCCAACCGGCCCATGCAGCAGTAATACCCTTCTTTCGGTCCCATATTTATTGGCTGCAGATTTGAATATATTCACCATTCTCATGAGAGATTCATCTACACCATAGACAGCATCCCTCCCATCGCTAAACTTGTCATCGAAAAAATGGTACCGGATTAAGTTCTTCTTATGCTCCATGTAGTCCGTATATCCGTGGGAAATAATCATGTCATAAGTTCGCTGGAAGGCATTGCGGGTCACTTTAGGATTTTCTGCTACAATATCCAGGTACTCTTTAAAACTACCTTCCCAGTTGAGTTCTTTAAAATGTTTTATGTCCTGATTTTGTTTGATCATCGACAAGATATTATCGGCGTAGCTCATTTACCCCTCCTTATTAATACCCTCAAACAGCATACTCTTTTTCACCCCGATGCTGATTTTGAGAATAATTTTCAATCAAAGTTTTACTTTACAATCATATACCATAATATTTTCAAAGTTTCAAGAAAATGAATGATTAAAAGTAAAATACTTTATTTTTTCTCTTTGTCAAAGAGATTTCTGAAAAGTCTGATTTAAGGTCTCTCTCATCTTTCAGAGACCTCACAGAAATTCTTTGACAAAAGCCAACTCAGATGATATTTGAGAATTATGAGCATCCATAAAACAAAAGCTGTTGTTCTAAAAACCGTAAACTTTGGAGAAGCAGACAAAATTGTTACTCTTTACACTCAATCCTATGGAAAATTGGGTGTAATTGCCAAAGGCGCTCGCAGGATAAACAGCAGGTTTGGTAGCAGCCTTGAGCTTGGAACTCTTATTGATGTCCTCTTCTATGGAAAAGAGAGCAGCAACTTATCAACTTTGACACAATGCAATATAACAGAATCCTTTAGAAAGATCAGGGAGGACTTTGACCTCCTCTCGGCATGTTTTTACATGATCTCGGCTGTAAATGAGATGACGAGAGAGAAACAGCGGAATGATTCTTTATTTAATCTACTTATTGAAAGTTTGTCCACTCTTTTAAAGATTGGAGATATTTTTAAATCTATTGCCTTGTTTGAAATTAAATTGCTCAAAATATTAGGATATGAACCAAATTTGAAGCAATGTTCGGCATGCAGGACTGAGGTTTCAGATGGTGAGGTAAAGTTCTCAGTCACAAAAGGCGGAGTCATTTGCAGCAGTTGCGGAAAAATTCATAATGATCTGGTCCCGATATCATTGGGAGCTTTAAGATCTTTGGAAAAGATGAGGGATTGGGATATGGCTAAATCAACCAGGCTCAAACTTTCTCCCTCTTTCAGAGAGGAAATTGAAAAAGTACTGTATCCCTCAATCAAATATCACATTGGGAAAGAAATTAAATCAAGAAACTTCTTTAAAAAAATAGAAAGTTACCATTTAGAGGTATAAGATGATAACAAACACAGAAAATGTAGAGGTTCGATTCATCGAACCCGACCATTTAGAGGTATAAGATAATGAACCCACAAAAACAATTAGCAGAATGGTTAGCAAAAACAATTGCTACAGAGCTAATAAAAAGAAGAAAAATAATCTTGAAAACAGAGGAATCAAAACTTATTGAGGTAATTGCAGATTTTCTTTTTAAAGACTTAAAGGCTGAAGAAGAAATCAACGCTCAGGTGCGGGAAATTCTGAAAGAGCATAGCCAGCAATTAACAAATGCAAATGTAGATTATAACAGGATGTTCAACATGGTGAAAAAAAAACTGTTGGAAGAAAAAGGACTTGAGGTTTAGGCTTGCAGAAGAAGTATCAGAGTTAGGGAATGATATTCCCCTGATTGTCATTCCTGCCTGCCGGCAGGCAGGCGAAAGCAGGAATCCAGACGTCGTCCCCGTGAAAACGGGAAACTAGAATAAAAAAAACTGGATTCCGTGTCAAGCACGGAATGACGGAAAGCTGATAGATAACCTTGACACTTTGATATTCTAAACAAACAAGGGTAACTACAAATGAAATTTACCCAGGAAAGAATAAACAGGGTTTCAAAAGAAATCACTTCAAAGATTATTGGTGATGGCCTTATTGAGAACAAAACCGGTGATGAAAACGACCTCCGGCTTGCTATAGTAAGGATCCTTACTGATGAGTTTAGGGTTGAGGAAGTTATTGATGAGGAAGTAAGAAGAATCATAGCAAGCTATTCACGAAAAATTCCTGAGGGAAGCAGGGAATGGGAAGTTTTATATAGGAAACATTATGATGAGCAGATGAACAAGCGAAGGAAGTTTTGAATTTAGAATTTATTTATAGTAGCACATCTCAAAATTATCGCCGTCACTCTTCAGATAACAGTGCTGGGTCAGCCAATCACCAAGGTATATTGAAAATTTCTCTTTGCCATCTATCATCTGTTTTTGAATCTTTGGCTCATGGCTGTGCCCAAAAATTGCTACATCAACACCTTCTGAGAATTTCTTCTTTGCAAAAGACTCATAAGCCTTAAAGAGCTTTGAGCTTCCTCTGTCAAGCCTGCTCCTGCTCATCTCTGATACTATCCTTGCTACTCTCCACCAGAAGCCCGGATGTGACAACCCGACAACTAAATGTACGGGTTTATTTTTAAGGAAAAAATTTAACACCTTGTGGCCTATATCAATGGTATCTATTGAATCTCCGTGGGTTAAATAAAATTTCTTATTGTTTATTTCCTTCTCTAAAAACTTGGGACTGACATGAGCATTTAGGACATCGCCAAAAAACAGGTCAAACCGGAATTCGTGGTTCCCTTCAAGAAGATATAATTCAACCCCGGAATTCTTAAGCTCTATAAGTTTGTTCAGGAGAGGGATATATTCATGGTAAACCACGCTTTTATATCCATACCAGAAATCAAAGAGGTCTCCAAGAAAATAGAGGCTCCCGGCAGTGGCTTTAACGGACTCAAGAAACTTAACTAAAGATGTCTGACTCTCATCATCAATTTTTGCTATATGAACATCAGATATAAAAATATGGTTCTTTGGCAAAAAACTTACTCCATTTTTAGAAATTGTAATTTTGGAAAAACGTTAAACTCAAAAAATCCCCCTCATCCCCCTTTTTCAAAGGGGGAATTATTTGCCAGCTTCCTTAGCAAAAAGGGAATAATCCCTCCTATCCTACTTTATCAGAGGTTAGTATATTCTTTCCCCTCCTTTAGAAAATGGGGGACGGGGGGATTTGAGAACCCCTATTTAAACGCAGACTAATGCCCGCATCTACCCTTTTAAAGAAAAGCATTTAACCTTAAATGTTTTATAATAGATGATAACCTCTTTAGTCAAAAGAAAAGTGATTCTAAAAACAAAAACTGATTGACATAATTGATGAACATAATATAATATTTTATGAACATAAGATGGAGGTGATAGATAATGCCCTTAAAACATAAGCATATAATTATTGATCAGGATTTGATTAAAGAAGCAAAGGAATACATTGGAGGAAGAACAGATACTGAGGTAATCGTTAACGCATTAAAATATTTAGTTGAGGAATCTAAAATAAACAGACTTCTTAAAAAATCAAAAGGAAAGACCAATCTCGAAAAGGTTTATAGTTGAAAATTATAATAGATACTGACATCTATATTGACTACTTAAACAAAGGAATTTACGAAGATATACTCCTTAAGGACGGATATTTCAAATATCTTGCCCCTATCATAATCACTGAGCTTCTTGCTGGATGTAGAAGTGATGAAGAAAGAAAAATTATAGAAAAATTAAACTATATCAGCGATAAGAGCAATAGGATTGTTCTGTATTCTCCCCAGGATTATATAATTGCTGGAAATATTTTAAACGCTCTCAAATTTAAAATGGGTTATGATTTGAAAAAATCTGTTTCACTGACTAACGATGTATTTATTGCCATAGCTGCCTGGAAAATTGGAGCAATTTTATTTACAAAAAACAGGAAAGATTTTAGAGCAATACAAAATTATATTTCTTTCAAGTTTGAGTTTGTTGCTCAGGCAATGTAGCAAAAAACTGGTAAAAATGATTTACGATTGGCGATTTTTGATTGGGGAAATGTTTCAAAGAAGAATAAAGGGTACGGCAGGCTGTCCCCTTTTCTCTATATTAAGGATTGGCAAAGCTAACTTTTGTGTTCTTATTAGCCAGAACTTTACTTTATCCTTGACTTTAGATAATAAATAGCGATATTGAAAATAGAATTAAAGGAGGAGTATAGTGAGAGCAACCTTTCATTTTACATTGCCGGCAAAGGTAAAGAAAAAGAAAAAATGGTTTGTATCATCCTGTCCCGTTCTTGATATATATTCCCAGGGAGAGACAAAAGAAAAAGCTTTAGAAAATCTTATAGAAGCTGTAAGATTATTTTTTATCTCTTGCTATGAAAGAGGAACTTTAGATAATGCCTTAAAAGAGTCTGGTTTCAAAGCAGTTGAAATAAAATCCTCTAAAGCTGAACATCCTTCAAAAAAATATGAAAGTATTGATGTTCCTATTCCTTTCCATATACCGAATAAAAGCGGACAATTTACATGCCACGCTTAATTCCTGTCCACTGGAAGAAATTAAAGTGCGTTTTTGAAAAAGTTGGTTTTAAGGTAGAAAGAGTAGAAGGAAGTCATTTAATTCTTACCAAGCCTGGTGTATCACGCCCCGTAGTAATTCCTAAATACGAAAATATAGACATTGATATTATCAAGTCTAATATGAGGACTGCCGGAATGAGCAGAGAGCAATATTTTGAGCTTCTTAAAAAATGTTAAAGCCTTTCCAAATTTCCGAGAAGGCTTCTCGGAAATTCATTATGGGAGCAAAGAACAGCAGTGGGAAAAATAAAGCAATCCCTCTAATAGGAAAAGGGTACGGCAGGCTGTCCCCTTTTCTTGTTACAATCCTGTGTGAGGATATGTAACAAAATTTTTCTCACCGTGTGAGTTTTCCCCAATGCCATCCACCTTTCAGACAACCCATAGCTGATTTACAAAACTCCAAAATATTTTTATTTTTGATATTGGTCTTTTTGATTGACAAGACAATGCACTTAGTTTTGACTAATAATAAATCACATAATTTTCAATTTTCTCCAAAGAGATTTCATCTATAGTGTGATAGCTGTCACGAAGAATAAGTAAGTACGATATCCCATGTATCCAATACTATTAACAAAGGAGGAGAGTTATGGAGCGATGGTTAGGCCGAGTCTCGGAACTGTTATATTCCGTAATGCGCATTATTTTCGGACTGCTGTTTGTGTGCCATGGAGCCCAGAAGCTTTTTGGCCTTCTGGGGGGTAAGGCAGAGCTATCAAACCCGGTGATGCTTTTTGGAGGAGTTATCGAGTTCTTTGGAGGAGCTCTCATAGCCCTGGGTCTTTGGACGGGCTATGCCGCATTTTTATCAAGCGGTGAAATGGCTGTTGCATACTTCACGGTGCACGCACCGCGCGGTTTTTTTCCAATCGTGAACAAGGGAGAGCTTGCCGTGTTATACTGCTTCATCTTCCTTTACATTGCATCCCGCGGCTCGGGGAAACTTAGCCTTGAGCGGATAATTTGGGGGAAAGGAAGGTAGTGAGGATCAGCTAAAATCCCCCTTATTCCCCCTTTTCCAAAGGGGGAGATAAATTTAAAAATGAGAATTAGAAAAACATCTCACAAATTAATTTATGACTTATAACTTTTAGCAATTGGAATTCATATTAAAATACTGGATTCCTGCTTTCGCAGGAATGACAGCAAGGAGACTTATTTTGAATTTTGAGTTATCATCGGGCGTGA
>Ga0154356_1155_pt4 | contig 14297 bp, 17 predicted proteins | sample RifGroA2_FD_115884 | JGI IMG/M metagenome (GOLD analysis project Ga0154356, IMG submission 115884) | Candidatus Schekmanbacteria bacterium GWA2_38_11 | reverse complement strand
AGCAAGAAAGAGGTTGATGCAACAAAGATATACATAGTTGATAAGAAAATAAATTATTGCACAGGATGCGGGGGACACCTGGGCGGGAAAAAATGCACTCAGAAAGATGATATGGATGAAATCCTGTCAGAAATGCAAAAGGGTGATGCCTTTGTCTTTGGCACTCCAAATCATATGAGGGTTTCATCAGCTCCGATGGTTAATTTTTTAACCCGCATGATCCCGCTTCTTGCAATGAAACCTGTTTTTGATGAGAATAAAAACATTATTGATGCTGAAGTTAATTCAAAGGTAGAAGGAAAAAGAGTCGGCGCTGTTATAAGCCAGGGCGACCCGATGGCTTCATCATCTGCACTTGTATTGCAGATACTGGCAAATAATTTTGCTGATTTGAGAATGAAGTTTGTGGGAGATGTTTTGAGTGTGAGTAATTTGAAAAAGGGAGAGGTAGCCGGCAAGAGGGAGGAACTTAGCAGGGCTTTTGCTTTAGGTGTCAGGCTTGCAAGATAGGTCACCGGTTCTCCCACTTTAAAGGCGGTGTCATACCTCATGTTTTAATGGTAGCCGCAGGCCGTAGCTGAAGGCTTTAGCCTTCAGGTTTACCCTGCGCGCTAAGCTCATTGATATTAAAAAAAATTATTCGCAACCTAAAGGTTGCGGCTACATTATGACACAGCCTGCAAGCGCAAGAGTGAGGGGTATTATTCATGACACAAAATTCCGGAGGTTAACTTGATCGGTATTTCAACAGTCTGGCAATCAGGTAAAATAAAAAGCGGTGAAAAATTATATGGCAGGATCTATGGCCTGGGAGTAAGTGCTGTTGAGCTTGAATACAGGATTACAGGTGAAACCTATAAGCAGATGAAGCCTTTACTGAAGAAAGGAGAATTAAAGGTCCTTTCAATCCACAATTTTTTCCCTGTTCCAGATATCCTTACAGCCGGAAGCGGTGATGCATTCCTGCTATCTTCTCCTGATGAGGAGGAGAGAAAGAGGGCTTTAAAATATACCGCTATAACCATAGAGCATGCCAATGACCTTGAGGCGCAGGCTGTTGTCCTCCACCTTGGCAATACGGGGATTGAATCATATAAGAAAGAACTTTTTAAATTTTATGATGAAGGAAAGATAAAGTCTGAAGAGTATGCGAAGTTTTTAGAAAAAATAAAAACTGAGCGTGACAAAGTAAAACAGAAGTATTTTGACTCCGCCCTTTTTTGCCTTGATAAACTTACCAAAGTTGCTGAGAGAGAAAATGTGATGCTTGGCATAGAGAATAGATATTACCTGCACCAGATCCCTGACTTTGAAGAAATGGGTATAATTTTAAAAAAATTTGAAGGGGCTAATATCCGCTACTGGCACGACGCAGGGCATGCAGAGGCCTGGCAGAACTTAGGGATAAAAAAACATGAGGAGTGGCTGAAAGAATACGGAGCACATCTGCTTGGGATTCATCTTCATGACTGCGAAGGCTACAATGACCATGATTCCCCCGGTAAGGGGAAGATTGATTTTAAGATGATAAAAAACTATCTCAAACCTGAAACTGTAAAGATAATTGAAGTAGAGCCGCATGTCACTGAAGAAAATTTAAGAGAAGGGATTATTTTTTTGAAAGATCTGGGGATTAAGTAAAATTCTTTCAAATTCCAACCCATCTTTTAAGACTGTGTCACAACTCATGCTTTAACGGTAGCCGCAGGCTTTAGCCTGCGCTAAGCTCATTGATATTAAAAAAAATTTATTTGCAACCTAAGGGCTTAGTCGTGAGCTCAGCCGAACGATTAAGGGGGATTTTAAAAAGTAAATAGAATATTGTATAACTAATCAATGCAACAGAAGCTTCCTAAAGTTTTATCTGCAAGCAGAAGGACAGACCTTGTAGCGTGCTATCCGCAGGAATTCTTGACAAGGCTTAAGGAGTTTCCTTCAGAGGATGTCCACTCAATAGTTATATGGACAAAAAATCCGGCAAACCTCATTAAATTAAAAGAGCTAAGGGATACCCTCGAAGGATATGACCAGATTTATCTTCATCTGAGCATAACAGGAATGGGTGGGACTGTGCTTGAACCTAACATTCCAGAATGGAAAGAAGTGGTAAAACTACTACAAGAGCTTATAAAATTTGTAAAAGGAGCTAAGAGATTTTCATGGCGGTTTGATCCTGTAGTTTATCTTGAGAAAAATGGAGAGGAGTTTACCAATTACCCTGTTTTCTCTGAGATCCTTCCGTATATGGCTGAGCTTGGCATCACTGTATGCAGGACAAGCTTTCTCTCACCATATAAAAAAGTCATAAAGAGGCTTGGAATTGCCGGCTTTAAAATTGTTTCAATTTCGCAGGAAAGGATAAAAGAAATTTTTGATGAGCTGTCGCAGAAGGGAAGAGATTATGGAGTCACTCTTCTATATTGCTCCATGGATGACTTTGAAGTATCAAGCTGTATAGATGGCAGACTCCTTACAGAGCTTCATCCTGCGAAAAAAGTGTGTGACTTAAAAAAGGATAAAGGCCAGAGGGCAAGATGCGGTTGCACGGAAAGCTTAGATATTGGCTGGTACTCAATGAAATGTTTAAATGGCTGTCTCTATTGCTATGCCACTCCAGCATGAAATCGTAATGAGAAATTTCATAAGATTTTTGTTTGGAAGTAAGTAATTTTTTGTTTGATATTTTTAATCAGTAACCTATAATCAGAAATCAAAATTTGCCAGCCCGATAGGGTAAACAAATAATACCTTCTAAAAGAAAGGCTTACATATGATTGAAGACAATTTAGTTAATGAATCCAGGGTAAGAGTAATTAGTGTTTTAGAGGAATTAGTTAAAAACGTGAATAAAAGCAGTCTTAAATTCTGCTCTTGCAAGCAATGCCTTTCAGATATCGCAGCAATTGCATCAAATAACCTCCCGCCAAGGTATTGTATCATTTCCGAACATGCATATGAAGATAAAAGGGCGGAAGGTCTGACTTATGATGTAATAAAAGGGAAGGTCGAGGAGGCAATCGAAATTGTAACAGAATATCCTCACCATGACAGGGAAATCTGATCTTTCAGCTTTTTGACTTTCCTTTCTATGCTTTAAAAAAGCGGCTGCTGAAATTACAGTCTATTTGACTTTCTTATTTAATCAAAAGAATCCCTCGAAGCTCTGCTTCGGGGTTAAATCATCTCTATTCCTTAGCCGTCATTCCTGCCTGCCTGCCGGCAGGCCATGTTCTCTATTTTTGTAGGGACAGCCCTTGTGGCTATCCTCGGACAGGGACAAGCCCTGTTCCTACGAGACTGGTTCCCCGTTTTCACGGGGACGACGTCTGGATTCCCCCGTATCAAGTACGGGGCAGGCTTCTCAAGCTTGTCCCCAACTTGATTGGGGATGTGGAATGACATGAACTGTCCAGGAAGTTTAGACCTCGCAGCTCTGCAACATAGTTGATTTTAAGTTACTTAACCAACATTAAAAAATAATTGACAGGGAATGTGTTTTGATATATCTATATATAAATATATAAAAACATAATTATAGGAGGTTTATGGCCACTGTAAAAGTCATTGCAGAGATAGATGAAAATTTGAAAAAGAACCTTTTTAAAGCGCTTATTGATGATGACCTCACGTTCAGGGACTGGCTATCAATAATGGCAAAGGCATATATTGAAAAGCGGGAAAAACCCAAGGAATAGCTTTCCTTTCAATTCATATCATCTTTCCGGTTACTGCCTATATCCAAATGCAGTTTAGATTTCATTTGCGATTTTATAAAATTCTGTGTATAATGGCGCAAAATAAAAATAGAGCAAAATAAATTTGAAGTTACACTAAAACCTATCCAACTTGAAGATATCATCTTAGAGTGCGTAAAAGGCATGCAAACCTTTGCTGAAAAGAAGGGGTTAAAATTGGAATTTTATAAACCTGAAAAACCTTTACCCAAAGTCATGGTTGATCCCTTTAAAATCCAGGATGTCATCTTAAATCTCTTGAGCAATGCCATAAAGTACACAAGGCAAGGTAAAGTAATGGTATCTATGGAGCAAATAGGCAACGAAGTCATAACCACCGTAGAAGATACCGGCATTGGAATAAAGAAAGAAGACTTAGACAGGCTTTTTACCAAATACGAAAGAGGTAGTGGCCTTGCCAAGAGCACTGCCGAAGGCTCCGGCATTGGCCTTTATATCTCAAAGAAGATTATTGACCTTCATCACGGCAGAATCTGAGCTGAGAGTGAAGGAGAGGGAAAAGGGAGTAGGGTTAGATTGGGTTTAAAATCATCTGAATAGAAGAATTGGATAATTCCTCAGATATATAAACGTAAATAAAAAAACTCTTGACATTTTAAACTGCATAATATATTGTTCCCATTATGGGAACAAAAACAAACATATTTAATCCCATACTCATATATGAAACTATTAGGCAAAGAACTATTGCACGATTTCAAGGAAAAACATGCTGACGCTCGATCACAAATTGAGTCATGGGAAGCAGAAGTCGAGGAAGCACAATGGAATACTCCGCAAGACCTTAAAAGGAGGTATCCAAAGGCAAGTCTTCCAGGAAATCAACAAGCGGTTTTCGATATTTGTTGGAATAAATATAGGCTGTTAGTGAAGGTTAATTATAAAAATGGAATAGTATTGATAAAAAAGATAGGTACACATAAAGAATATGATAATTGGAATATAAGTTAGAAAAAAACATGAGCAAAATTAAGGTAATAAAAACTAAACAAGATTATCAAGAAGCCCTCAAATTAGTTGAGGAGCTAATGAGTCATGATCCGGATCCCGAATCAGAAGAAGGAGAACAACTTAGTCTTCTTAGTACTCTTATTCAAGATTACGAGGTAAGAGCATTTCCTAAAACATTACCCAATCCTATTGATGCGATCAAATTTAGAATGGAACAGGCAAATCTCAAACCAGCTGATCTAGTTCCTTATATTGGCAGCAGAAGCAGGGTGTCAGAGATTCTTTCAGGTAAACGACAATTAACTATCGATATGATTAGAACATTATCAGAAGGTCTGGGAATCCCTGCGAGAGTGTTGATAAAACAACCTGAACCAGGCGAAGAATCGGAATATCAAAATTGGGATGATCATCTTGTGGCAGAAATGAAAGCACGAGGATATTTTGGTGGCGCCTCATTAAAAAAATTCGACAGAATTGAGCTGCTCAAAACTTTCTTTTCATCTATCAATTCTCCTGCACTGATCGTAGGAATGCTTCGCAAATCTAATTATCGATCATCGCCTCTTACAGATAAACATGCGTTATCTGCATGGGCTGGTCGTGTGCTTCAAAAAGCTAAAAAAATAAAAGTGTCAAAGAAATATAAACATGGCACTATTGATCTTGCTTTCATGCAAGAATTGGCAAAATTAAGTCCGAAAGACAATGGTCCTATCTTGGCTCAAGAGTATTTGAAAAAAAACGGGATCATATTAGTAATTGAGCCCCACTTCTCAAAAACTTATCTCGATGGCGCGACTATCTTAATCAACAAAGATAATCCAGTTATTGGTTTAACTCTTAGACATGACCGTCCAGATAATTTTTGGTTTACTCTCATGCATGAAGTTGCACATATTGCCCTACATTATGGTCAGGACATTTCTCTTTTCTACGATGAATTTGAGGATATTAAAGGGCTGGATATCGGGTCAAAAGAGAAAGAAGCTGACAATTTAGCGAGTGAGGCATTAGTTCTCTCAAGTAAATGGGAAATAAGCCCAGCAAAATTAATCCCTTCTTCTATAGCCGCCAGTAGTTTAGCAAAAGAGTTAGGTGTCCATATTGCTATTATTGCGGGCAAAATAAGATACGAGGGTGGAAAATGGGCTTACTTGAATAATATTATTGGCAAAGAAAAGGTTCAGAAATATTTTCCTAAAGAAAAATGGGGTAAAAAGTAATATGTCTAATCTAAATCATTATGTACCAATACTTAAATGGAAACGTGCCGAGCAAAGCGCGTTGCAAGCGTTGGAAGATAAAGAAAAAAATACCATGACCCCACTTATTGAATTGGTAATGCCAACGGTATCACGCGATAGAACAGAAGGTGAAAAAAAGAACAAAAAGAGAATCAGAAAAACTGATGAGGAAATATTTACGGAAATAATTAAAAAATTTAAAGAGAAAAGAGTAAAGGAAATTCCTCAAGAGATTCTACAGTCATGGGGTACTAGACCAGTATTTCTTGATTTTACTCTCTTGCACGAAGCTCAGCTAACAATCCAATTAAAAATCAACAGTTTAAATGAAATTATCCTCACAGGAATGGATATTGGTCTTAAAATAATACCCGTCATTAATCTGAATGATGATTCAAAAATTAAAGAGACAGTTGCTTCGCTTTCAAAAAAATATAATCAGGGAATCTGTTTGAGGGTGGCTCCTTCTGATCTTGCAAACACAAAAAATTTGAATAAAAAAATTGAAGTATTTTTAAAAGAGATCAATCTATCCAAAAAGAATATCGATTTGCTCATTGATATTAAAGAAATCCAAGAAAATGGTGGGCAATATATGCAGTTTGTGAATGCAAGTCAAAAAATTGAAGATCTGTCTGAATGGCGAAACTTTATTTTCGCAAGCGGTGCGTTTCCAGAAAATTTATCCAAATGTAAACTTGATGAGCCGACATTTCTTCCTCGTTTTGACTGGCAAAACTGGCTATCCTATACAGAAAGGAAAGATCTAACAAGAAATCCTGTTTTCGCGGATTACACGATTCGTAATCCAATTTTTAAAGAGGAGCTTCAGTATTACCAGTCAACTCCCAGCATCAAATATACTCGTGAAAAATGCTGGCTGATTATGAAAGGGAAAATGGGTGAAAGTTATCATTATTTAACCAACGCCAAACTTCTTGTTGAAGACACAAAATATTTTGACGGAGAAGCATTCAGTTGGGGAGATAAAAATATCGCACAAAAGGCAAAATACTATCACCAATATATAAGGGATTTTAATAGTGGAAAAATCAAAAAAGGGAAAGGAACTGGTCGCAATACCGACTGGATTGCATGGGGCATCAGCCACCATTTAATATTGGTAATAAACCAAATCGCCAATCTCCCCTAGAGACTAATAATGTCTCTCGAACCTTTTCTTTGAGCATATCTGTCTCTAATACATCGGCCAATCTTTTGTATACAAATTCACGGGGCTTAGAACGTACCCCTCCTGCTTGATCGTATTCCTCCAATATTTGCAATGCCTCCTCTCTCCACAGCAATCGCGCTATAGAAACTCCAACCTGATTTCGATTATCATCAGCTTCACGAATAGTATGAAAAATGATTTCATTATTCGTATCAATTTTTGCAGTCATAATACCCCACCAATCAGGAACAAGATTTATTGCATCATATAAATGGCGCTTTCCGACAACCAAAGTTAGTTTATCGAAAACAGCATTATATTCATTCATCTGTTCTGGTAACCGTTGCAAAGTATCCCTATCACTTTTTATTTCATAACCATGCATAATTCCGTTCACAACAGCAAAGTCGATTCTCACTGTGCCATGTCGAATACCCAGTTCTTCAATTATCCGGACCTTCTTGTCTTTTGCATGATGATTCTCCAATTTCTTCTTTAGAGCAGAGCGTATGATTAAATCATTTGTGAGAATCATTTTATAAAAAGTTTTTGTTTTCATATTTAATATGAAATAAATAATATTTTTTATTAATTTTAGCATAAATCAAGAAGAATGTAAAAATAAATCAGTGTATTTATTAATAATAAATATTCGATTTGATTATTTGTTAGCATATATCTTCACTGCTTCATTGAGGGACCATAGAGCAAAATAACGGTTTTAAATTTCCGCGCCGTTTGGAGACAATTTGTCTTAAATAAACAAATTTCCCCACCTTGTTATTCATTCCAGCCTCTATAAAATGAAAAATAAAATCCAAAATTTTTTTTAAATTAATCTAGTGTGGTGTTACATAAATCTCTTTACATATGTGAGGGACAGCAAATCTTGTGAAAGGCTGTCATTGTGAACGAAGTGAAGCAATCTCGCTGCCAAGCTGATATAAAGAAGGGATTGCTTCGTCGCTAAAGCTCCTCGCAATGACGAATCAAATGTAAAGAACTGTTTGTAACAGCACACTAAATAACAAGTTTTTCATACTCTTGTTCTGATTTACTATCCATGCTAAAGTATTTTAAAAGCCTCTCAAAGAGTTTATCTAACATAGTTCGAGGTCTGTCTCGTTGCGGGGCACTGCAATTTCCCTAAATAGGCAAAAATACCTGCCTTGAAAAATGCTCTTAGCCAATTAGAAAAAGAGGGGAAAGCTATTAGAGTGGCACAGAGAAAGCACGCCCATGCAGAGGGTTGTTCGCATGGCTGCACTTATCCTTGCTATGAAATGATGTTAAGAAAGAAAATCGCTGCGGTTAAAGATGAGGATTGAAAAAGACCTAAAATTGCCAGTAACGCCTTTTCTAATATAACTTCTTATCAGTCTTTGCTTCCCACATTTTGAAAACTTCTCGTGCTTCTGGCTGCGCAAGCTGGATGAATGAAATTTTGCCGGTAAAAACATCCTCTTTCATTAAAATACCTTCTGGGTTTCCTGAGAAAATAATTTAAAACAGGGGAAGGTTCTTTTTCCCAGGGTTCTCGCGGTCTGTTTTGAGATATGATCTATTTATTATAAAGTTATGAAAACTGCCGGTTAAATAAAAATCACTTCCTGTTTTTATAAAATATAGGGGCGGGAAAACCGCCCCTATTAAACACAGGCTGTTCATTTGGGCTTTGCCTCCATGCCTGCAGGCTGTTTTGTAGCCTGTGAGAATATGAGATTTTAATTTGAGACTCTCTTTTTTCTATTTTAGCATCTTATGGTACAATTGATTCGTATACCTTCCCGACCATCTTGGCAGAGGGTGTGAGTGTCTTTTTGCCGTCTGTCCAGTTTGCCGGGCATACCTCTGCCGGGTGTTGTGCGACATAGATATTTGCCTTGACCTTTCTTAAAAGCTCTAAAGCATTCCTGCCAACGTTGTAAAAATTTACCTCTGACATAACAAGCTTACCTTCAGGATTAATCAGGAATGTTCCCCTAAGTGCCAGGCCTGTTGCCTCGTCATATACACCGAATATTTTTGATACATTTCCGGTGGGATCTGCTCCCATGAGGTATTTTACATTCTGCAAAAGCCTTTCAGACTGGTGCCATGCAAGATGGCTAAACTTAGTATCAGTGCTAACAGAAACGACCTCGCAGCCCATAGATTTTAACTCTTTATGCTTTTCAGCAAGGTCATTGAGCTCTGTCGGGCATATAAAGGTGAAGTCTGCCGGATAGAAAAATAAAACTGTCCACTGTTTTTTTGCTTTAATCTCGTCAAGGCTGATTTTAGAAAAGTCTTTCTTCTCAGGATCATAAACCTCCATCTCAAAATTCTGTACGTTCTGTCCAACTCTTGTAATACTCATATTCAATTCCTCCTTTTTTCTTTTTTTTGACAATCCCTGCAGACCCCATAAAAATTTATGTGGTTTCTGACAGGCTTAAACTCTTCTGCAATATTGCCGGGAAGCCGTAAGGCTTCAGAATAGTCTTTGAATACATCACCTATCTTATTGCACTCTGTGCAGATAATATGATGGTGCGGTTTTGGATTAGGGTCATAATGTTTTTTCTCCCAGTCAATTGTTACCTCATTAATCTCTCCCTTGTCCCTCAATGCCTGAAGCGTGTTATACACGGTAGCAAAGGACACGGTGGGGTATTCCTTTTTTATCTCCCTGAATATATCCTCTGCTGAAGGATGGTTTTTGTTGCCATCAAGATATTTCAGGATAGCAAGCCTCTGGGGCGTAACCTTGAGACCCAGTTTCCTATGCTTTTCTATAAGCTTTTTCATAAATCCTAATTTAGAATTATTCTAAACTTGGAATTATTATAATCTGCAAAAGATATTTGTCAAGAAGTTTTTTAGAAAGGCTTTTAAAGTTTTTCTGTGTAATCTTTTTAAAATCAGTATGGTCAAGGAGAGTTCTGATAAAAGATCATCATTGACAAAGTATCTCACTTTGTTGCATATTTGCATTGTAACTGCAAATTTGCAAATAAGAAGGTTGGAGGTTCTTGGTGTATATTGATCGGGATATTGAACGGATAATAAAGAGTTCAGTAAAGCAGTTCCCGGCATTGATTGTCACAGGACCAAGGCAATCAGGGAAAACCACTTTACTGAAGCATCTTTTCTCCAAAAGCCACAGATATGTTTCAATGGATAGTCCTGATACAAGGCTTATGGCAAGAGATGAACCGGCACTGTTTTTTGAGAATTATCCACCACCCATTATAATTGACGAAGTCCAGCATGCTCCTGAGATTTTTTCTCATATTAAAATCTTAGTAGACAAGAACAGAAATAAAACTGGTCAATTTCTTCTGACAGGCTCGCAGAGTTTTCCATTAATGGCAAAAGTGAGTGAGTCTCTTGCCGGTAGAATGGCTGTCTTTACATTATTAGGTCTTTCTTTTAACGAGCAGTTTGAGCACCCTGAAAAACTGAGTATATCTAATCTTAATAAAAGAGCTTTAATGGGTGGATTCCCGGAAGTTGTTACAAAGCGGAATATAAATTTTCAAATATGGTTTTCAAGCTATCTTCAGACATATCTTGAAAGGGACATCAGGCAGTTACGGCTGATAGGAGACCTTACAGATTTTCAGAGGTTCTTGCAGCTTCTGGCTGCCTTCAATGGCCAGGCGATAAACCTATCAAGTTTTTCTCGTGATTTGGGTGTTGCAGTTAATACCATAAAATCCTGGATTTCAATCCTTGAGGCAAGCGGGCAGATTATTTCAATTAAACCATTTTATCTAAATAAAGGAAAAAGGATTATCAAAAGTCCAAAGATATATTTTCTGGATACAGGGCTTTTATGTTATCTTTCAGGAATTATATCTACAGAGCAGGTTTTTAAAGGCGTTGGCTCCGGGCAGTTGTTTGAAACACTGGTTTTAGGAGAAATCGTCAGAAACTTTTATAACCATGGCATAGTACCAAGAGTTTTCTGGTGGAGGACCACATACGGTGAAGAGGTGGATTTTGTAGTAGAGCATAAAGGAAAACTCATTCCCATTGAAGTCAAATTAAGCTCAAAGGTTAATCTGGATATAGCCAGAAACCTTCTTTCGTTTTGTGAACTCTTTGGTGAAAAAATTGATAAAGCCTTTGTAGTTAATCTTTCTAAAGAAAAAATTGTTCTTTCTAAAAAAATAACTTCATTCCCTTTTGCAGAGTTTGTGAAATATAATATCTTTTAGCGTTACGCTTTTGGGCTTGCGCCCGTAGCTCAGCTGGATAGAGCGTCGGACTTCGAATCCGCAGGTCGCCCGTTCGAATCGGGCCGGGCGTGTTAAATAAAACAAACAAACTCTTCCCTGGAGATTTTAGAGCAGTAGTTTCTCCTCCTGCAGGATGTTGCCCATAATATTTTTCAATTAAAAAATCCCGTCCTGAATTTTATTTCTGGTTAATGGCATAAAAGTCTCAGTTTACACTGGTTGTTGCGGTCTGTCCTGCTATTTCTGAAGAGGGCGGAATTCTCCTGTTTCTTCTACCTCTACAGGGTAACCTTCAAGGGTTGTGGGGATTTTCCTGGCAAGTTCAGGTGTTATTTTTGAGACATATACCTTTATGCACGGTTTCTGGTTGCAAAGACCAATAGCTGTCCCGACAACACCGGGGATTGCCATCAGCTCCTTTGTATGCTCTTTTAAGACATCTTCGATTTTTTTTAATTCCATAAGGGTTTCCCTGCGCAGAGTATCATTGTTTTTATTGGCACAGGCTGGGGCAGAAACTGCAATAGCCATTATGATGCTTATGCCGAGGACGGTAATTTTAATTGCCTGAATCATAAACAGACCTCTTCATGGGGAAAGAGAGTAACAGAATATTTAAATACTTTCCTTCCCCCATTATATTATTTTTAAAGAGCGCCTGCCAAGCTATTTTCCGTCTATAGTTACGCCAAAGTTGCTCAGTACATCCTGAATGCTGTTTGCGACCACGTATGTTCCTGAGGAGTTTCCGGCAAATAATAATCCCACAGGGTTAGCCTCGGGGTAAGTCACAAGCAGTGAGCCTGAGTCACCAGCCTTTATGAAAGCTTTTTGGGAGGTGACAATAATCTGGTTTACAAAGGTTGCAGTTTTATTTGTGCCGTAAGAGACAGTCACTGTGGCGTTAATACCTGCGATTGTTCCTTTTGTGAGTGATGTTGTCCGGCCGTATTTCTGCACTGCCATACCGAGGGCTGCTGCAACAGGAGTTGAGCCTGGTGTCCCGTAACCGGTTGATGGTGTTGAGTTACCTAAAAGCGATTTTGATGAGAGGGCAATTGCTGCATCGAGTGTATTGGTTCCTCCTGAGAAGTTAATCGGCACAAAAGCAGAAAGTGTCCCAATATTGTTATTTCCTCTTAAAGCACAGCTTGTATCATAAAGACCGGGCTGAAGAACCTGACTCCCGATGGAGGCGTTATTCTCAAGGGCATAGACATGGTTGTTGCTCAGGGCATAGACGTTTGTCCCATCTGTGACCCTTGCCCCGATTGTTCCTGATGAGCACTCGCCGATATTGCCGGTTGAGATGCCGATCGGTACTGGCAGAGGGAAAATGGAAGTGTTTGAAACTTTAATCGGGTTCTTTTTGTAACCTTTCACTTTCATTGCAGTGAATTCGCCTGTCACTTTTACATTTACCGGTATCCCTTCAAGATTATCTGGGATTTCTCCTGCCTCAACCTCCTTCTTTGCAAATACAAGGACAGATGCATTGCCTAAATCATCGATACCCGTAGCTGTTCCTATCACATCCGGTTTAGACATCAGTTCATCTTTATGGCGTTCCTGAACATCCATTGTCTCTTTAATCTTGGGATGGACTTTGTCAGAAACAACTGAGTCTTTGGTGATCTTTGCTTCAGCTATACCGGGTTTAAAGAATCCGCGGTCTCCTGGAAAGTTTGTGAGAAAGAATGCAAGGATAAGGACAGAGAGGACAATTGCATACACGGAGTAATGACGGAACTGGTTTTTCATTGAATGCCTCCTTCTTAAGAATAAGTTGGTTTTTATCTTTTTAAATTGTTCGGTAACTTTTTCCCCTTCAAAGAGAGTCTTTTATCAAAAAAGATAAAAAATTATAAAAATATATTTTATATTAAATTTAGAAAAAAAGCTTCACTTGTCAATACCAAAAGATATTAATCTTTTTTTAAAACTCGGTGAATTAGCTTATTGAGCTAAGGAGTTTTTTTAGAATTCAATCCTGTATGAAAAAAACATTACCCTGTCTTTTAAGCTCTGCTCTGACAAAGATTTAGAATTTTCCTTTAATTCGTCAATCACCTTTCTTCTTGCATCCCTGTTATACTTGTGGGCATCTGAGATTGCGTTATAGATATTCCCGGAATACCAGCCAAGCTCGAAAAAAGATAAAATTCCTACTGCAACATAGATATCCCTGTTAAAGGATTCGATTATCCCCCACGTGAAGACACCGTTAAGAAGAAAGGCAAAGAGGCTGTCAAGCTTCCTGCCTGTATAGAGCTGACCGGCTCCTGGAAGTGCAGTTGAAAGAATGCCTGCTAAAAGAGGTGATTTTCCGGGGAGCTTTTCTATTTCTTTAGTCCCTTCCATAAGTCTGTCAGCAAGCGGTTTGTACTTGCTTGTTTCCTTTACCTCGCTGAAGATTTTTAAAGCATTATTAAATTTTTCATTTTCAAGATAGCTTACCCCGAGGCTTATCTTAGCCCTGTTAGTCACTTCGTCTTCAGGATATTTTTCTTCGATGAGGTCGAATGTTTTTTTTGAATTCTCTATATCTCCCTTCTTAAGATAGCTCTCACCCGTTTTTTGGAGTGCATCCTTTGCTAAGGGTGAGTCAGGGTATTTGCTATTAAATTCTTTAAAGCTCTTTATGGCATAATCCCACTTTTCAGCCTTGAAATAGCAGTTCCCGATCTGGTATAAAGCCTTTTCTGCAAGGGGGTCCTGAGGGTAATAATTTATAAAGCGCATGTACTCAGTTATCGCACGGTAGTATTCCTTTCCGGAAAAAAGGTTTTCGGCAAACCCGAAAAGCTTCTCCTTATCGGTTAATTGAACTTCCTTGCCTGTATCTGCCCGGGCTGTGAGTAAACAAGCCTCAACATCATCTGAAGCTGCGAAAGAAGGTGAAATAGCAAAGAAGAGAAAGATTCCGAACAGAGTGGCTCTGATA
>Ga0154356_1007_pt1 | contig 14658 bp, 12 predicted proteins | sample RifGroA2_FD_115884 | JGI IMG/M metagenome (GOLD analysis project Ga0154356, IMG submission 115884) | Candidatus Schekmanbacteria bacterium GWA2_38_11 | reverse complement strand
CTTTAGACCAATCTTCCTCTTTATCTTGAATCAACTGCCCTAAAGCTCCAACAATAATTGGAATTTTTCCAAGCTCCTCACACGAAAAGTATGCCAATAGGTAGGCTCTGGCATACATGCCATTATCGTAGAGTAGCTTTGCTTCCTTATGAAGGCTTTCAGCATTATCGAATATCGATAGCCTAAGCTCATGTAGTTGATCAATATTGAGTTTTTTCATATGCCTAACATTGATTTTTAAACTTATTATATCCTTTTACAAAATTAATAATACAATTAATCACATGTCAATTAAAAAAAATAAAACAAAATAAAAAAATATAAATGGCTATGATATACGGACTATCCGGGAACTTCTGCCATTGTCAAGGCAGTCAAAAATTGGGAGGCAAATTTAAAAAGTGAAAACGATCAACAACGTCACATTATTTTTCCTGAAAAGTTGTCTTTCTTGCAGGTCATTAGGGATAAAATCGTGTGGGGGACCGGAATAAAGGGTTCGATGAATCGAACCCCTACAGCATGAAAATCAGAATATAATAATTTTGGATTTAGCGGGTTTGATAAATCAAACCCCTACGATTAAGAGGGGGACTGAAATACAATAACCATGGATTTAGCGGGTTTGACCTGCCTGCGGTAGGCAGGTAAATCAAACCCCTACATCACTGGACTTCGTCGCATTTAATGGTCTTTATATAGATTCCTTTTACCCCTGAATATCCCGGATAGATATCACCTGTTAGTTCAACTTCGTGGCCGACTACATGAACAAGGGTCAGCCATGTGAATTTTTTTTTGCTTTGAGATTTGATTTGTTCTTGAAGCTCTTTCCCAAATATGCGGGTAATTCTCGGGGCATTCATGTTTTGATTCAGGAATATTGTGGATGTTGCTCCTTTTTGGGGAGCCGGATAGTAGAGTGTGCCGTCCTTGGTAAGGAGAAAAAGTTTGCTTCCTCTTTCTGCATCAGTCTTTGCAACGGCAAGTTCTTTTTCGGTGTAGAACTTCTCATAGGGCCTGTTTGCCGAGTCTATAGTATCATTGAACAAAGTATTTCCATCTATAACAATTGCCTTAAGTGTCTCTGCTCCGGCTGAACCGGCAAGCATTAACAGAATCAGTGCGGGGAGAATTATGTTCAGAATCTTCATTTTAACCTCCAGTATGTAATAAATAAGGTTCATTCTCTAATCCCGGTAAGCGAGATTTTCATTAGATAAGAAAAAATTTTCCACAAGTTATAAGTTAATTTTAAGTCTCCGCTTGTTTCAGATCTTCAAGGACAACAGCCTCTCCTTTTGCTTTTCTTGACAGGTCCTTGTAAATCAGGTAACTTGAAAAACAGAAACCAAAAATTATAGCTGTCATGATTGGCCAGTTAATATGAACCCATGGCTCTTTGAGCATTCCCCATTTGGCAAGTATCTCAACATCGTTCCAGAATATCAGAACTACAGGGATGGAGTATCTTATATTGGGTCCGAATTTATCAAAATTGAGCAGTTTATATGCAAGGTAAAAAGCTACTGCAAAAGAACAGAAGAACACAGCATAAATGAATTTACCCTTGGCGCCAAAGATCGCTTCATCGTAACCCATTATTAATAGGACATAGAAAAACCAGGTGGTCATAATATACTCAAAAGCTGTTCTTGGTCCATAGTTGTCTACTTTTCCAGTAGCTACGGCACCTCTCATAAGATGGAGTTTTCTTCTGAGGTAAACAAAAAAGTTACAGCGGACAGACTCCTGAAACATAAGATACATGCAGACCATTAACAAAACTCCAACTGTCCATTGCATCATCCTGTATTCAGGGTAGCTTCCATTATAGGTATAAGATACCCCTAATCTTTCACCGCCATAGATTAAGCCGTATTCAAACGCAATCCACATTCCTGTGCCGCCTAAAACCCCTAAAAAGCTCTGCCAGCCGTCGCTTTTAAAGAATCTTGTTAAGACAATAAAGAGAAACCCTACAACCATACACCACAGACCAAAGGACCACATTAAATTGGGATGGTTCTTATTGATTATCACCATAACTATATGACCTATGGCAACAAGACCGAAGAGCCAGATCAGGGATATGGCAGTATAGAATACTGCTTTAAGTTTTATAGGCTGCTGTCGCATCTGCTTTATTGTAGTCATCAAATACCTCCTCCTGATTTATTAAAATCTACATTAAGTTAATGAAGTTCTAACTATGCAGGGAAAAACCAAGAATAACGCTGAGTTTTTTAACCCTGACCTGAACTTTCTAACAGGCATAGTTTAAAGAACAAACAAAAAATAATATACAATAAGATTAATATTTTGAAAACATTTTTTTTGTAAATTCTTGTAATGGGAATGTAAATTAAATGTAAAGACGTAAACGTTCTTTCCTTCTATCGAGAATGTAGGGCAACCCAAAAGGGGAGGAAACTTTTACACCCCTATGCAGAGCATCGAGGAATTCTTTTGATTAAGCAAGGCTAAAGCCTTGCCCTACAAGGGATTGCGTGAGAGGGAATAATCAAAAGAAATTTCATTGCCGAAGGGGGGATTCGAACCCCCACGGGAAACCCGCCACCCCCTCAAGATGGTGCGTCTGCCAGTTCCGCCACTTCGGCGTATAAAAAATTCAAAAAGCAAAATTATGGAACAAAAATCAAACTTTCAGGGTTAAGTACTAAGGATTAAGTACCACCCTCACCCCGACCCTCTCCCATCCTGCCTGCCGGCAGGCAGGCAAGGGAGAGGGAGATTGAGGCTTCAGCGTATATAGAATTAAAATTCAAAGTTTGAATATCAAAATTACTGTACAAAATCAAGATAAAAGTTTCTGTGTAATTTATAATTGGCATTTATCAGAATTTATGGTATTATAAATATATGAGTAAAAAAACACTTTCAAAGAAAAACAGGTCATTGCCTGCCTTCTTTGCTAATGTTTTATGGTCCTATGATTTTGTTAAGATTGACCCTGAAAAACATAAGAAGACCATTATTCTCAACGCTATAAACTATGGCGACCTGAAACATTGGCGATGGATAGCCAATTATTACGGCAAAGAAATAATCAAAGAAATATTGGAAAAGGTTTCAGCGACTGAGATAAAACCCCGCACCAGGCGTTTAGTATCAATTATTTTCTCGGTGAAACATTTTAATTATGCACCCAGAAGTACTCACTGAAAAAGGCAAAGCTCTTTTCCCACTTTTGAAAAATTTTAGTAATTTCTATCTTGTTGGCGGAACAGCTTTGGCATTGCAAATAGGACACAGACTTTCTGTAGATTTTGATTTGTTTTGTCCCGATGGAATCCCAAAAACTCTTTTATCAAAAGCAAAAAAGGTTTTTAATGATAACACTGTGGGAGCAGCAGTTAACAATCCTGATGAGCTTACTGTTTTTATAGATGAATACAAAATAACTTTTCTTAGATATCCTTTTTCTGTGCTTTTTAATTTTGTAATCTACAAAGGAATAAAATTACTTGATTTGAGAGAAATTGCGGTGGCAAAAGCCTATACGATTGGCAGAAGAGGGATGTATAAAGATTACATTGATTTGTATTTTCTCATTTCAAAAGAGAATATTTCTATTAATGAAATTATTAAACTATCTGAGAAGAAATATAAAGATGAGTTTAACAGCCGTCTTTTCCTTGAACAGCTTATTTATTTGGAGGATGTTGAAGAAGCGGAAATCCTTTTTTTTAAAAAGCCGGTATCAAGAATAGAAATAAAAAAGTTTTTTATTGAACAGGTAAAAGAGGTTAAATTATGAATAAGAAGCACAGATTTGAGCGAATAGGGAGCGAATAAATCTTTTTTCTGCTTTGCTATTTTTTTGAGGAATTCTTTTTTGGTCATTATTAATTATGCTCTACATTGTGATTACGAAAATGCTGCAGAACGCCCTGTCCTGTGGACGGGGATGAAAGCAGCGATTTAAAACCGATAGACGGGACATTCTTGTCCCGTACCACGTTTTCGCCGAAGCTGGAAAGCCCCGGCTATCCGTGAAGCCACGCCCTGTGGGCGGGGAGCTTCACTTCAGCCTGCTTGTCTCCAGATTTTGCCTGAGTTTGACTATTGTGTCTGGAGGGATATAGCCGCGGGCTAAAACCAATGGATAGATCAAAGACCTTTTGCCGACTAATGTTCCAGGGTTTAAGACAGAATTGCAGCCTGATTCGGAGTTATCTCCCATAATAGCTCCAAGTTTTATCAATCCTGTATCATAGACCTTATCATCTATTTTGATCTTTATAGACTTGTCCACAGATATCTTATAATTCGAAAGGATTGTCCCTGCTCCGAGGTTGACATTGTTTCCAAGAACGCTATCGCCTAAATAGTTGAAGTGAGGGGCATGTGAGTTATTAAGCATTATGCTATTTTTTAGTTCTGTTGCATGGCCTATAACACAATTATCTCCTATGATTACATTTTCTCTAATGTAGGCACAGGAGCGGATTTCCACATTATCTCCAATTATGGCAGGGCTTTTGATTACAGTTCCTGGCTCTACAGTAGTGTTTTCTCCTATATAAATATAATTTCCATGCAAATAAACGCTATGAGGAATTTTAGAGTTTATGGTTGGTTTTAAATTCTTTTTTAGATAATCGGGGAGAATCTTAAAACAGTCCCATACAAATTCCAGCCCTTCAAATAGCCCTTTATGCTTAAAGCTGCTCAAATCAAAAAAGTCTGATGGTCGAAGCATTATGCCCTCTGAGAAATACCCCTCACCCTAACCCTCTTCCCCAAGGGGAGAGGGAAATAATAGAAAGCCTGACTTACCGAGGCAGGATGCCTCGGCTATTTTTAAAAAAATTACTTTAAAAAGGTTCAAATTCCCTCTTGCCCCCCTTTTCTAAAGGGGGGTTTGGGGGGATTACTCGAATCCTTGAATCCTCGAACCCTCACTCTCCTCATTATGCGACCGTTACCGACTTTGCCAGAGACCTGGGTTTATCCACATTCCTTTTAAGGGCAGTAGCTGAAAAATAAGCAAAAAGCTGACCTACAATAAGCTGCATCAGGGGGGCAACTAAACTGGGAGTTTTAGGAAGAACTATCTTTTCATTAAAAACCCCGTGCGCATCTCCAAAATGTATACCGAGAACAAATCCTGCTCTGGCTTTTATTTCCTCAACATTGCCCATGGATAATTGAAATATTGACCCATCTTCTTTAGGAGGCATAAAAACCAGTGTGTTGATGTCTTTATCTATCAGCGCAATAGTTCCGTGCTTCATAAATCCTCCGGGCATCCCTTCAGCATGGCTATAAGTAACTTCCTTCATTTTTAGTGCAGACTCCAGTGCAATGGCACTATAGATTCCTCTGCCTAAATATAGCCAGTTTTTTACGTGTGCATGTTTGTATGCGATATTCCTTATTATGCCTGAATATTCATTCAGAATTACGCTTACTGTCTGTGAGCCGGTTTCTAATTCTTTGTAGAACCTCTGGTAATCTTTATTAGATATTTTTTTTTTCAATTTCTGCATTTCCAGAGCTACCCTTATGAGGATCACGATTTGCGACAGGGCTGCTTTTGTACTCAGCACACATATCTCAGGTCCCGTGCCCTGCATTATAGCATGATTGACCCCTCTTGCTATGGAAGAGCCTACTACGTTCACAATTCCAGCAGTCCTGGATTTTTTTGAACGGGCAAACCTCAGAGCCCTGAGCGTATCATAGGTTTCACCTGATTGTGAGATTGCAATTACAAGAGATTTATCATTAACTTCTGCAACATATTCAAATTCATCGGATGAAACGGCTGGTATATATTTTTCTGCTAAATTTGAGAAATAATATTGAGCGGCTAAGGCTACATAATAGGTAGTTCCTACTCCTATCAGGTAGGGTTTTTCACTCTCCAAAATCATTTGCGCTAATTTTACGACAGATTCTTTTTCTATTTTCAGGGCATTTAAGATGGTTTGAGGCTCTTCATAAATTTCCTTCAGCATATAATGAGGATAACCGCCTTTTTTTGCCATCTCTGCATCCCATTCAATTTTTTTAATCTCTCTTTCAATCTCAACCCCGGTAAAAGCATCCTTTATTGTGAAGCTGTCATGGTTGACAATTGCATATTCACCATCGTTAAGAAACACTATGTTTTTAGTGTATTCAATAAAAGCATTTACATCCGAGCCTACGAACATGTCATCGGAACCGACTCCAAGGACAAGGGGACTTTCATTTCTTGCACAATATATTGTTTCCGGTTCATATATGGAAATCATGGCAAAGGCATAGGTCCCTGATAATTTCCTGATAGTCTCTCTCAGGGCTTTCTCTACGTTTCTACATTTATTGTAGCATTCTTCAATCTGGTGAACAATAACTTCAGTATCAGTTTCAGAGAGGAATTTGTGGCCTTTTTTCTGAAGTTCCGCTCTAAGTTCTACAAAATTCGATACAATTCCGTTATGGACGACGGCAAAATCTTTGTTGCAGCTTGCGTGTGGGTGAGAATTTTTTTTTGAAACTCCTCCGTGAGTTGCCCACCGGGTATGAGCTATGCCGATGTTTCCTGACAGTTCAAGAAATTTTTCCTGCAAATTAACTTCTTCCACTGCGCCTACATTTTTTCTTATCTGAATGTTTTTATTAGATATAAGAGCCATACCGCAGGAATCATACCCACGGTATTCAAGGTTTTTTATGCAATTTAAGAGTTTCTTCGTGATATCCTTTTTACCTATAACGCCGCTTATTCCGCACATATGTATAATCTCTTTAGATTGATCCCTTATGCGGGATCTTTGCTTTATTGGGGATGATGGTTCCAGGCAAGATAGTATTTGAAGCACCTATTACAGCATCATCTCCTATAAAAGCTCCGAGTTTTTCAAGTTTGCTGTCTATATAATTGTTGTTAATGCGGGTCTTGACGGTCTTTCCGTCTATATGTCTGTTGACAGTCATTACTCCGGAACCAATATCAACCCTATCTCCGACTATGCTGTCGCCAATAAAGGAAAGACGCCCAATTTTAGCATCCTCAAAAATTATGCTGTTTTTGATTTCCACTCCATAGCCCACAAGGCTACGGGCTCCCAGGGAAGTATTTTCTCTAATAAGACAGTTATTGCCTACAAAAGAATCAGTACCAATATAACAGGGACCGTTGATAGTTGCTCCAGCCTTTATAATTACATTGTCCTCTATAAGAACAGGGCCATTTATAGAAACATTGTTTTCAAATTTTGCCGTAGTTGCAATTGAAGTCCTTTTAATTGATTTCATTAACAGCTTATTTGCATCTATGACATTCCATGGATAGCCGATGTCTATCCAGTCTTCTTCAAAAATCGATGCGTGGAGACCCATCTCCTTGACAAGAAAGGCGAATGCCTTTTCCATGTTGCTTTTAGCCTTTACCAATAATTTAAAGAATTGCGTGGGGAGGATAAAGACCCCAGAAAGAATATAGTTCCCGAACTTTCTGTTAGAAGGCTTTTCAATGATCTTTGTGATCTGTACTTCCTGGTCCATGTAAATATTTCCATAAAGGCCTGGAGTGGGAGGCAAACATATAGTTGCAATAGGACCTTTTATGGAATTGAAGGAGATTAAGGTGTTGAGGAAAATATTTGGATAAAATACAATATCACCGTATACTAAAAAGAAGTATCCTCCTTCAGCAAAACAATTCCTGGCAGAGAGCACTGCACCGCCGATGCTGGTTGTCCCTTTTTGTTCAGCATAGTTGATAGAAATGCCCCACTTTTCTCCCCTGCCAAAATAGGTTTTTATCTTTTCCTTTTCATGCCCGACTACGATGATATGGTCATTGATTCCTATGTCTTTTAAACCAAGAAGAATATATTCAAGAACCGGTTTGCCGCAAATGTTGATCATTGATTTTGACCGGGTCTTGGTGATGGGGTTTAAATTTACACCTCTTCCACCTGCTAAAATTAAGGATTTCATAAAAATTAATCTCCTTTTTAGTCAACGATAATTTTTAAAAAATATCTGATTTCAGCCCCTTTGTCAATTAAATTATCCCGGCTTGTGTGATTGAGGTGAGAGTATCATAGCGCCAGAGGATTTTGAGTGACAAGTGATAAGTAGCCGCAGGCTTCCTGCATGCCGGCAGGCAGGTAGCCTGCGTGGCAGGGGAATAGCCAATAGGGAATTGGAAATAGAAAATCAGAAAATTGGGAAGTTGGGAAATTGAGAAGTTAGAAAGTTTCCTGGCAGAAATGTAGGGCAACCCAAAAGGGTTGCTTTTCTGCCGGCAAACAGGAATTAAGCAAGGCTTTAGCCTTGCCCTACGGCTGAATACTGACCGAGGCAAGATGCCTCGGCTATTATACCTTGACACTCCCACACTAATAAGAGCTTTCAAAATAGGGTTTTTCAAACAATATATCTACGAGGTTACCCTTGGCTTTATCATTGTGCAGACGTATTTCATAAAATTTTTTAAAATCAACAAACTCTGTTTCAAACTGTGAATAATCTATTTCCTGACCGGCTATATTTTGTGTTTCATACCATATCCTGTCCAGATGTTCCTCTAATAATTTTTCTGCCTTTCCCATTGTTTCAGTAAAAAGCTGGTTATCTTTTCCCTGACTCCGTTTGGTAAGTTCAGACTTCAGAATTTCATATTCAGCCCTGCATTGCTTAAACAGAGGCTCATCCCGGCTGATTATACTCGAAATAGTCCCAACCCTCATGTTTCTTATTGTTGTGCCGTCGCTGACGGGCTTATTTATTGCAAGCTTGTTTGAGAAAACCTGCACAAGGATTACCTCGTCAAGCCGCTTAATGAAGTAATTTTTAAATTCTTCATTAGAAAGCTTTTTTATTTCTGTGTCAGGCAATATCGGGTGGTAATGTGCGCAGGAAGTTATCAAGGTAAAGACAAAGATTAAAAAAAACCGGGAGATGGATTTGGTATTTACCATATTAACTCCTTAATGTTTTTATTCTTAAAAGATTTTACAACACAACCATTCTCTGATTCTCTGTGCAGAACTGCTGATTGACAGGGTTATGTTAATCAAAAATATAACCTGAATTCCCCGTGCGGAAGCACTGGGATGAAACGTTACCCTTTGTAGGGTTCATTCCCCGAACGAACCGAGTGAAATAATTATTTTAGGCACATTCGGGGAATGTGCCCTACATTTTAATAAATGCCACGCGCAAAAGCACATGGTAAATTACTTTAAAGTTGACTATAAATTCATTCAAAAATTTTGTCAAAGTTTTTTCACAATAAATTTAATTGCCAAAAAAAAAATCTTTTGTTACTAAATAAAGGTTAGTGATTATTTGCAAAATCCGCACGAGAAAGGAGAACGCTTTGCCCCGGGATAAGCTTGATAAGCTAAATACTCATGGTCAGTTTGAAAAGATTGTGAAAATAATAGAGATACTCAGAGGCCCTGATGGATGTCCCTGGGATAAAGAGCAGACAAGGGATTCCCTTAAGACATATCTGATAGAAGAGGTACATGAAGTAATAGAAGCCATTGAGGAAAAAAACCCAAAGCTCCTTATGGAGGAGTTGGGAGATCTCTTGTTTCAGGTATTATTCCATATCGAGCTTGCCAGGGAAGAGAAAGTATTTACTGTTAATGACGTTCTGGAATTTGTTTATGAAAAAATGGTAAGGCGACATCCTCATGTCTTTGAGGAGCGAAATGTAAAAAACTCCAAAGAAGTTCTTTTGCAGTGGGAAGATATTAAGAGAAGGGAAAAAAAAGACAAGAAGTCTTCTTTGGAAAGAATACCTAAAACTTTACCAGCCCTCCTTTATGCCCTGCGTTTACAAGATAAGGCTTCACGGGTTGGTTTTGACTGGAAATCTGTTGAGGAAGTTTATGAAAAGCTTAAAGAGGAGATCTCAGAATTCCACAAAGCCTTTGCCTCGGGGATAAAGGAAGAGCTTGAAGAGGAAATCGGAGACTTGTTTTTTACGCTGGTAAATATATCGAGGTTCCTTGCGATTAACCCTGAAGAAGCCTTAAAAAAAAGCTCTAAGAAATTTATTTCCCGTTTTCAGTTTATAGAGAGGGAAGTCGGGAAAAGCGGTAAAAATATTGAAAGTTTCTCACTTGATGAACTTGAGAAATTGTGGGAAAAGGCTAAATTCAAAGAAAGATAGGAAAATGTGAATGAACAATTCTGATTTTGTCCATCTCCATGTTCATACCCAGTACAGCCTTCTGGATGGTGCCTTAAAGATTAAGGATGCGCTGAAAAAGGCGGGCGAATTTAAAATGCCTGCCCTGGCAATTACCGACCACGGGAATATGTTCGGTGCAATCCAGTTTTACAAGGAGGCTCTGCAAATCGGGATAAAACCGATTCTTGGCTGCGAGGTATATATAGCGCCGGGAAGCAGACTTGAAAAGTCAACTCCAAGAGGAATTGCCGAAGCATCCTTCCACTTTGTGCTGCTTGTGAAAAACCTGACCGGGTATCATAACCTGATTAAGCTTGTCAGTAAATCATACTTGGAAGGGTTCTACTACAGGCCAAGGATAGACAAGGAACTTTTGGCAAAATATTCTTCAGGCCTTATTGGTCTCAGTGCATGCCTGAAGGGAGAGATTCCCAGTCTTCTCAGCCGGGAAAAGTTTGAAGATGCCTGCAAAGTAGCAGAGTTTTACAGGAGCATTTTTGATAAAAACGATTTTTATATAGAGATTCAAGATAACGGTATTGAAGCTCAAAAAACAGTAAACAAAAGACTGATTGAATTGGCAGGCAGACTTTCCCTGCCTGTTGTTGCCACAAATGACTGCCACTATCTTTCAAAATCTCATGTCCTTGCCCACGAGGTGCTTCTCTGTGTCGGGACAGGAAAAAATTTATCTGATACAAAGAGGTTAACTTTTTCATCAGACCAGTTCTACTTCAAATCACCTGATGAGATGAGGAATTCTTTTAAAGATATTCCTGAAGCAATCCACAATACGTTAAAGATTGCTGAAAAGTGTGATCTCAAAATTGAATTTGATAAGTCATACCTTCCGGTCTACCAGTCGCCTGAAGGTCTCAGCCTCGATGATTATTTAATAAAACTTGCAAAGGATGGCCTTGAGAAAAGACTTGAGAAGTTGAAGGCTGAAACCGGAGAAAAGGATTTTGAAAAAGTCTTCCTGTCCTACAGGAACCGCCTTGATGATGAACTGCGTATCATTACTGAAATGAACTTTGCAGGATATTTTCTTATTGTATGGGATTTCATAAAGTATGCGAGAGAGCAGAAGATACCTGTAGGTCCCGGGAGAGGCTCTGCTGCAGGAAGCGTAGCAGCCTATGCCCTTAATATAACTGATGTTGATCCTATCAAATACGGACTCATATTTGAAAGGTTTTTAAACCCTGAAAGAAAAAACATGCCTGATATCGATACAGATATCTGCAAAGACCGCAGAGACGAAGTAATAAAATATGTGAAGAACAAATACGGCAAGGATAATGTCGGCCAGATAATAACTTTCGGGCAGTTGATGGCAAAGGCAGTTGTGAGGGATGTGGGCAGGGTTTTAGGAATGCCTTATGCTGCTGTGGACAGCATTGCAAAGCTTATTCCTACCCAGCTAAAAATAACTTTGGGCCAGGCAATCGAGAAAGAGCCCGAACTGAAAAGGATTATTCAGGAGGACCAAAAGATAGCTGAACTCTTTGAAATAGCCAAAATCCTTGAAGGTTTAACCCGTCAGGCCTCGACCCATGCTGCAGGTGTGGTTATATCGCCAAGACCTCTTGATGAATTTGTTCCTCTCTATAAATCCTCTGAGCAGAAAGGTGGAAGTAAATCCGGCGAAGAAATTCTGACCCAGTACGCAATGGATGACATTCAGTCAATCGGACTTTTAAAGATGGATTTATTGGGCCTTAAGACCCTTACGGTAATCCAGAATACTATTGAAAGAATAAAGCAGAACAGGGAGGTAGAACTTGATTTGGACAATATTCCTATGAACGATTCTGCAACTTATAAGCTTTTCTCGGAGGCAAATACAGTCGGAGTATTCCAGCTTGAAAGTTCCGGTATGAGGGATCTTCTGCGGAATATTAAGCCAAATCTCTTTGAAGATTTAATTGCTCTGATTGCGCTTTACAGGCCGGGTCCTATGCAGAGCGGAATGAATGATGATTTTGTCAAGGCAAAACACGGGAAGAGGAAAGTCCGGTACGAACTGCCAATCTTAAAACCCATCCTCGAGAATACCTACGGAGTTATACTTTACCAGGAACAGGTAATGAAGATTGCTAATGAGGTAGCCGGATTTTCCCTTGCAGAAGCAGATATCCTGAGAAGCGCTATGGGGAAAAAGAAATATGAGCTTATGACCAGGCAGAGAGAAAAATTTATTGAAGGGGCAAAGAGAAAAGGTTTCGACTCTGCCAAAGCAGAAAAAATATTTGACCTTATGGCAAAATTTGCAGGCTATGGTTTCAATAAATCACACAGCACAGCTTATGCCCTGATAGCTTACCGCACTGCTTATCTCAAGGTCCATTATCCTGTGGAATTCATGGCTGCACTTCTATCAAGCGAGATGGACAACACAGATAAGATTGTAAAAAATATTGCTGATTGCAGGGAAATGGAGATAGAAATATTGCCGCCTGATATAAATGAAAGTTTCAGCGATTTTACCATAAAAGGTAATTCCATCAGGTTTGGGCTGGCAGCTATAAAGAATGTAGGTGTTCAGGTGATTGAGTCCATCATTAGGACAAGAAATGAGATTAAGCTCTTCAAGAGCCTTTTTGATTTCTGTGTAAATGTTGACCTCAGAGTTGTAAACAAGCGTGTCGTAGAAAGTCTGATCCTGTCAGGTGCCTTTGACCGGCTCGGAGGAAATCGCCATCAGATGGTTCTTGCATTGGATCTCTTCCTTGAAAGAGCGCAAAAAATTCAAAAGGAGAAACAATCAAATCAGGTGAGCCTGTTTGGCCATTTTGATTCTGATGAATCACCAGAGATCAATTCCTGTCCACTGCCTGATAGTCCTGAATGGCCGGAACATGAGTTACTGTCAAAGGAAAAGGAAATTCTTGGGTTTTATCTTACAGGTCACCCTCTGGCGCGTTACGCATCTATTATTGAGCGTGTGAGCAACTGCGATTGCGGGAGTCTTTCACAGAAAAATAATTCTTCGAACGGCGAAGCAGAGGAAAATTTTAACCAAACAGAGGAAAGTCCAAAAGTAAATAAACGGGAAGGTGAAGCAGTCAATATTGGAGGCCTGATAAAAGATTTCAAAAAGATTTTTAACAAGAACAATGAGGAAATGGCGTTCCTGAACCTTGAAGATTTGAACGGGGTAATAGAGGTTGTAATATTTTCTGATATTTACAAAAAATATTCCAGCCTCCTTGAGAAAGACACTCCTGTACTTGTAAAGGGAAAAGTGAGTTACAGAAACCATGCCCCTAAAATATTAGCTGAGAAGATTATCCCACTTGAGAAAGCTGAAGAAGAGCTGACCTCGAGAATTTTAATTGATTTCACCGCCAATGGTCTTTCTAAGGAACTACTCTTCAGTTTGAAAGAACTTTTGATAAGAGAAAAAGGGAAATGTTCTGTGACCCTTAAGGTCGCAACTTCTGAAAACCTTTTGGCTACTATTGACCTTGACCAGGAAATAAAAATAAGCCCCTGTAAGGAGATTCTCCAGGAGATTGAAAAGCTAACAGGGGAAGGGACTGTTCATTGTTTAATCCAGTAACCTCCTTGCCCCGACAAACCTTTTCTTCCAGTAAGAATTATTCAGATTTTCAAAAATCACTCCGCGGCTTGCAGAGGAATGCACAAATTTGTCATCCTCGATATATATCCCTACATGGGTAATTCCGTAAACAGAAGGGACTTCCATGTTAAAGAGGATACAGGGGAAAAAGCATGAACTCAGAAATATTAAAGGTTTTGTATTGAAGAAAACCAGATCTCCGTATTCAAGATCATCTTTATCTACTTTTTTTCCTGTATTATACTGCTCCCTCGCGGTTCTCGGCAGCGTTATTCCTGATTTTTTGTATACTTCCTGAGTAAACCCGGAGCAGTCAATTCCTTTCTGTGATGAATTTCCCCACTGGTAGGGAGTCCCTAAATAGCTTTGAATGGCCTGATGCAGCATTTCTTTCTTTTTATTTGCCTGGGAAGCGCATCCAATAGAGAGAAAAGCCAGAACCAAAAGAATATGGAGTATCTTCAATTCTAATTTTTCAAATTCCCACTGACCCCCCTTTTCCCCTGCCTGCCGGCAGGCAGGGGAAAAGGGGGATTTTATAGTGTAAGCCCTTCCTAAAGAGGAAGATTTTATGCTATTTGAAAAATGATAGAATCTTCTGCTCCCTATTTGGAAAAGGGGGATCAAAGGGGATTTTTTAATTATAAGTTTCATGTTTTTTTAAAATTTTCTGAAGTATTTTTTAGTGTGTGATTATAGTAAAATATTGTTCTTTTCAAATCCCCCCTCACCACCCCCTTTTTCAAAAGGGGGATTTTCAAAATTAATAAAATCATATCCTAAATTCCTTTATGGGTAAAGGATAAAGGTGAAATAAAGGTGAAATGAAATTGTGATAAGGATATTATAAAATGAATTACCCCCCAGCTTGGAGACTGTGTCATAATAGATGATAAGGGAG
>Ga0154356_1151_pt1 | contig 14748 bp, 11 predicted proteins | sample RifGroA2_FD_115884 | JGI IMG/M metagenome (GOLD analysis project Ga0154356, IMG submission 115884) | Candidatus Schekmanbacteria bacterium GWA2_38_11 | reverse complement strand
CCCCGTCTTTTTGTGTCTTTCTATCTATCAGCCTTCATAAATGGGCCTTTCTTTTTTCGAAAACCAATCACTTGGGTTTGACAGATACTCATATGTATTTTCCAAAACTTCATAATGATTGCTCTCCTCTTTTACCAGCACCTGATAAAATTCTTTTTCAAAAAGGCTTTCTGCTTTTTCTGACCTCTCCTGATAAAATTTATACCCCTTTATTTCCATTTCCTTTGCAATCTTAATAGCCTCAATATCACCAGGATCAATCTCAAGGGACTTCTTGATATCATTATTTACTTTATTGAAGATTGTTTCAAATTTAACAGAATTTTTCTCTCCCTCAACCTTCTTGGGAGTTTCAGGCCACTCCTTGGATTTTTTAAGCCCTCCATAGATATTCTGAATTCTTTCTATATGTTTTTTTTCCTCTTCAGCAATTGATTTAAACATTTCCTTCCCCAGAAGGTTTTTTGTCTTCTTACTCGCTTTGATGTAAAACTGGTAACCGTCCTTCTCAAGTTTTAAAGCAATTGTAAGAGCCTTTAAAGCTTCATTGTTTCCAGTTGGCATAGTTCATATACCTTCCTTTCTTCAATTAAGTCATATTTCACTTAACAACGAAAATGTGATTTTGCCGGCATGCAGTGAAACAGCGAAAAACGTAAAGCGCAAAACCAAAATTTAAAATTCAAAAGTTTTAAGTTTTGACCTTTAGTTTTCAGTTTTTTGTTTTTAACTTTTAGCTAAATCCTCAAGCTATCAGCCTAGAAAATTCTACCACTTCTCCTTAAAACTTGGCCCGTATAGCTTTTTAAAAAACTTATCCTCATCAGAAATATAAACCGCGTTTTCTCCCGCCATATTCTGGCCCGCTATTTCCCCCTGGGCGGATGCACTCTGCCAGCCAAAATTGATTCTATTAAGCTTCTTATTAATATCATAAACCTGTGCTGCGTCTCCTGATGAGTAAATATTTGCAATATTTGTCCTCAGCTCTTCGCTTACTAAAATTCCCTTATCACATTTTATCCCGCTGTCCGCCAAAAAATCTATGTCAGGCTCAAGCCCTAAAAAAGCACCTATGAGCTGGCATTGTATTTTTTTCCCTTTGTTTGTAAACACCAGGTACTCTTTACCATTCTTATCTATGATGTCATTGATCTCCTCATCCATGTAAATGACAACTCCTTCATCCTTAAGTTTCCATTCCACATCTTCTCTTGAAACTTCTGTGAGGTTAGAGGGCCAGAAATAATCAGATCCGGTCAGATAGATTATTTCAATTCCCCTTCTTTTTAGTGACCTGATCAGTTCCACTGCAATGTAGCCGCCGCCAAAAATAACCACACGGGAAATATTCTGTATTCTTTCCTTTATTCTGCAGACATCAGCAAAGGTTTTAATTGTAAATATCTTTTCCCTGTGGATTAAAAGTTTTTGCGGCAATTTAGGCTTTGCTCCGGTAGCTAACAGCAGATAATTATAAGTTTCTTTTCTCCCGTTGCTTAAAATAACCATATTCTCAGACGGTACCACCTCTAAAACCCTCTTCCCATTCAATAGAACTATTTCCTTGGATGCTAAATAATTTTTAAAAAATATCTCCTCTTCCTTCAATTCCCCTGAAAGGAAATCAGTGAGTGTTGGCCTTATATAAAATGGATTGAACTCATCAGAAATAAGAAAGACTTCACCTCTTGTGTCTATGTTTCTAATTGCATTTGCAGCGCTCAAACCTGCTGCCCCGCATCCAACAATTATATATCTCATGTCTTCCTCCCCTGTTTAATATGCAAATATTATGCCACACCAAAAATTTATTAGAAAAACATTTTTATTATATTTTAGAGGCTAATTAAATAAAATAAATTTCACAGATCAATTATTAAAGTTATGAGATAAGCTCTTTGCTGGTAATTTATCTTCCTGCAAGCTCAGGATATTTCATGGTGAATACGTTAAACTCCGAGCTTGCCGAAGAATCAAATTACAAACCATGTAATCCGGTTATAAAATCCGTATAAAAAATATAAGTTTTATTCTGGCTAAATCAAGTTTTAAAAAAATTTTAGTGTAATTTCATTTCCAGTTTCTTAAAACCTGAGTTATCAGCCTTACTCCAACACCGGTAGCCCCTTTGGGAATGTAATCTTTATCTCTATCAGTCCATGCTGTACCTGCAATATCTAAATGGATCCATGGACAGTCTCCAACAAATTTCTTTAAAAAAATCCCGCCAAGAATAGCCCCTGCACCGCCGTTGCTGCCAATATTCTTAATATCAGCTACATCGCTTTTAATCTGCTCTTCATATTCCTTCCACAGAGGTAATTCCCAGACCCTCTCAAAGGTTTGCATACCTGCTTCCCGAAACATCTCCATCAATTTCTGATCATTACCCATCATCCCTATAGCCTGATCTCCTAATGCAACAATACATGCCCCTGTAAGCGTAGCTAAATCTATAATTGCCGCAGGTTTAAATCTTTTTGCAAAAGCTAATGCATCAGCTAAAATCAAGCGTCCTTCTGCATCCGTATTCTGAACCTCTATGCTCTTGCCTGAATGAGAAATTACTACATCACCGGGTTTTGTTGCTGAACCGCTTGGTAAATTCTCAGTTGCCGGTATAAGGCCAACTACTCTTAATGGAAGTTTTAAAGAAGCTGCAGCCTGGATTACCCCGAGAACCACTGCCCCGCCTGCCATATCATATTTCATCTTGTAAAGGTCCTTGCTCGGTTTTAAGCATATTCCTCCGCTGTCAAAAGTAATCCCTTTTCCAACAACAACTATCGTATGAGGTTTGGCTCTTCGAGGATGATAATCCATTATTATAAATTTTGGAGGTTCTTTGCTCCCTTTAGCTACTGATAAAAATGCACCCATTCTCAGCTTCTTAATTTCTCTCTCTGAAAGGACTTTGCATTTCAGCCTGAGGGCTTTTGCAATCTCTCTTGCTTTTTCAGCCAGGAATGTTGGTGTTGAAAAATTTGCTGGTTTAATAATCAGCTCCCTGCTCATGTTAACAGCAGAAGAAAGCTTTTCCCCTGCGTCTACCCCTTTTTGAGCCTCTTTAAAATCCTGTCTGCTTTCCAGAAGCAAAGTAAGCTCTTTAATCTCCTTCTCCTTCTCCTTCTCCTTTTCACTTACCAACTTATCAAATTTAAAAAGAGCAAGCTCAGCCCCCTCAACTATTCCCTGAAAGATATCTGCGGTCTTAAATTTTTGAGGGATTCTTTCAGGCATTGCTATTACAGCCTTGCTTGTTCCTATATCCCTGACCCGTTTGAGTCCATTGCCTACTCTTCTGCGTATCAGGTCCAGATAAAAGTCATCCTGTTTACCCAAACCCACAAGGAGAAGTTTTTTTGCCTTTAAAAATTTACTGGTGTGAATCAGTAAGACCTGGTCACCTTTCCCCTCAAACTCCTTATTATTAACAAGATCTTTTAACATCCCTCCAAGAGCACTATCTAACTTCTTATAAACCCCATCAGGTCCTTTATCTTCATGAAATTTTTCAAAAAAGAATACTATTACAGCTTCAGCAACCTCATTTTCAACTTTCCCAACTTTCAAAGATATTTTCATCAATGATATCTCCTTAATTGGTATCTTTTAGGTTTGGAACTTTTAAATAAAAAAAATACCTGCTTAATACTAAAGTTCTCTTTTTATTAAGTCAACTGTTATAAGGAATGAAGCACGTTGATTTAGTATCAGCAATCAACAGTAAAGAACCCCGCCTAAAGGCGTGGCTTTTGAATTTATTTTGTTTGTTTATCATTCCCGTGAAACTTGTCCTCGACTGCGATCAGGGAACGGGAATCTATTCCCTTTTTAAATCATACAGGGATAAGTTTTCTGGATTCCTGCTTACACCTGCCGGCAGGCAGGCAGGAATGACATACAAGAAAAGCAACTTTTCATCCCCGTCTAAAGACGGGGTATTCAAGTCATATTTTAATAAATTTCAATAACCAAAAAGCTTATAGCTGCCGCCAGAAGAGTTTAGTTCAAAAATGTCTTCAGTTTTTTAATATTACTATTTCTCCGAAGCTTGCTGATTGCTTCCTCTTCTATCTGTCTTATTCTTTCTCTTGAAAGAGCAAAATCTTCTCCTATCTCTTCCAGTGTATGGTTTACATTGAAATCAATACCAAAGCGCATCCTCAAAATCCTCTCCTCTCTCGGGGATAAACCTTTCAAAACTTCTCTCAACCTCTTCTGAAGTTCCTTGTCGCTCATTTCTTTCTCCGGAGAAGGAGAATCAATATCCTCAATAAAGTCCATCAATGAGGACTCATTATCCTCGTCTTCCATAACCTTATCCAGTGAGATAGGTTCTTTCTGGATCTTAAGAACCCTCCTCACAAAATCCTCCGGAACCATTACCCTTTGCGCCATCTCACGTATTGTTGGTTTCCTCTTCAGTTCCTGAGACAGGGACTTGAAAGCTGCCCTTAATTTCCTAATCTTATCAACAATATGAACAGGTATTCTTATGGTTTTTGACTGCCCCATCAGAGCTTTCATAATTGTTTGCTGTATCCACCAGTGTCCGTAGCTACAGAATTTTATGCCTCTTTTATGGTCAAATTTATCTATAGCAGTCATTAACCCTATATTTCCCTCCTGAATCAGGTCAAGAAGGTCTAATCCCCTGTTTTCAAATTTTTTTGCTATGCTTATAACAAAACGAAGATTAACCTTTACCAGTTTAAGCTTTGTTTTCTTATATGTATCCTGTCCTTCCCTTATTGTCCTTATCATCTCCTCAAGCTGGTCTGCAGACAAGATTTTATCCCACCTCTCATTATACTCGAGAGGTTTTTGTTCCTTTGAAGAATCTTTGCCTTTTGTGTGGCTTCTCTTTTTCTTCTTGCGTTTTAGAGCTTCAGACGCTAATTGAATAACTTTCTGTCCAAGCTTTTCAACCTGGTCCTGGTTAAAGGGAATTTTTCCTATTAACGAAATAATCTGCCCATGGCATTTCCTCAGATCATTTTTTATCCCCTCAAACCTTCTACCCTCTTCCTTGTACCTCGCCAATGCCTTCAAACAGGAAGTTAATTCCTTATTTTTCTCTGCAATCTTATCTATTATTGAAAGGACCTGCTCTTTCTTCTTCTCTACCCCCATCAAATACAACTCATCAACTGAATTAACTCCTAAAACCTCCTTAACTTTAATCCCACAATCCCTGAGTTTCCTGCCAAGCTCAATTATCTCTCCAATTGAATATGGAGATGTGATAACTGCCTTTAAAGTTTCGTCTCTTGCCTTTTCCAGGGTTTTAAAGCTTTCAAGCTCTTCTTCCCGGGTGAGATAGGAGTTTCCTCTTATCTCCTTGCAGTATTTTCCCATAGGATCCTCACCTGTTTCAATTATAGTTTCCTCTTCTTCCTCGGAAAAAAACTCTTTTCTGTCTCCATTGCTGTCATCAAATCCCTCAAACCCAACTTTCTCCTGTTCATTTTCATTAAGATCAACTGGCGTTTTTTCGCTTAAATTCATTATTTCTTCATCATATACTCTCATAACTTTTCCCTCGGTTAAATTCAAGTAATATATTTCAAAGTATTAATATACTTCTGAATTCTCTTATTCCCCTCTTCTTCCATTTCCCGTAAAAGTTTTTTCCTTCTCTGGGTAAATTCATAATGCTTTGCAGCATTATCTACCAGTAGCCTCAAGCTCTTGTGGTCAAAGGGTTTTACCAAAAATCCAAAAGGCTTCAGTTCCTCTAAGATCTCTTCTTCTGTAGCATCACCCGGATAACCAGTTACAAAAATAAAAGGTACATCTTTATTCTTTTTAATCTTTCTTAAAAGGGTTATGCCATCCATTTCCGGCATCCTAATATCGCATATAACAACTGCATAATCCTCGCCGAGAAGCTTTTCCTTTGCTTCTGCACCATTGCATGCCTGGTCTATAACATAACCACTATCTTCCAATGAGTTGCAGATAGTTTCCCTTGCAATCTCGTCATCATCTACAACCAAGATATGCTTGAAGTTTGACATATCATCTCCCCCTTCCTTCTAATTCCTCTCCAGCGGATTTGTTCTTCAATTCCTGCATCTCTTTTATCAGTTTCTTAAAAATTTCTTCAGCCTCACTATCATTTACACTGATAGAATATTTTCCCTTTGCAATTCCTGACCATGTTTTTATTGTTAACTCTATTATCATTCTCCACCCGCACCTCCTCAATTCTAATCATTACGTAAACGTAATATATAATATAAAATTTTATAGTACTGCTTTAAACAATTTTGGAGCCTCTTCGTATTTCCCTGTAAGATTGCAATTTTTTCTGCAGTTGCTGATTTCTTTTTTACATTTGAAACATTTTTTTATCAGCTCCTTTGAAACATCTATATCGCTCTTCATCTGCTTTAGCCTCTCAATCTTTTTATCTAACTCCAAAGACCTTTCCTGCAGGAACTCATATAATTTCTTTGCTGATTCCCCGCCACTGCTGCTCATTTTGCGGATTGTAAACAAATTTTTAATCTCCGAAAGAGAAAGCCCTAAGGACTGAAGCCTTTGAATTATCAATATTTTATTAAGGTCATCGTTATTGTACTTTCTAAACCCCCCAACTGTCCTCTCGGCCAGGGATATTAGCCCAAGCTCTTCGTAATACCTTATGGTTCTTATAGATGTACACGCTTTTTTCGCGATATCGCCTATTTGCATTGCCAACCCTTCAAAAATATTTATATTAATTTTTAATTCTTAACCAAATCCAATATATGTAACTCTTACGTTATTGTCAAGGTTTAAATCCATCGTAGTTTAGTTGCGTTCATTACTCTTGGTTCGTCAGGTTCACCATTCTGAGCAAAGTCGAAGTAGTTTATATCCCACGGAGTTTAGTTGCTTTCATTACCCTGTCAAGGGCAATCATATAGGCTGCAACCCTTGCTGAAACTTTCTCTCTCTTAGACAACTCGCTTACCTCCCTGTAGCTCGAAATCATCTTTTTCATCAGATTATTATTGACATAGTCCTCTTCCCAGGAAACTTGCTGAAGGTTTTGGACCCATTCAAAATAGGAAACTACAACCCCTCCTGCATTTGCCAAAACATCCGGTACTACTGTAACTCCCATCTGCTCTAACATCCTGTCAGCCTCAGGGGTAACCGGACTATTAGCTCCCTCTATTACTATACTTGCCTTTATTTTCCTGGCATTTGTTTCCTTTATTTCACCTGCCAAAGCTGACGGGATTAAGATATCGCACCCAACCTCTAAAAGCTTCTCATTAGATATTTTCTCTGCCTCAGGATAGCTTCCAACTGACTTTTTCTTATTATAAATTTCTTTGACCTTATTTACGTTTAACCCTTTCCCGTTATAGACCCCTCCTTTTGAATCACTCACAGCAACAATTCTGCATCCTTCTTTCTCAAGTAAAAGCGATGCATTGTACCCTACCTTCCCAAAACCCTGAACCGCTACCTTTGTCCCTTTTAGCTTTAATTTTAAATCCCTGGCAAGTTCTCTGGCAAGAAATACTATGCCCATACCCACTGCTTGCTCCCTCCCTAATGAACCCTCAAGTTCAAGGGGTTTTCCTGTCACAACCCCAGGGGTATAGCCATAGATTTTAGAGTATTCGTCCATCATCCATGCCATGATTTGACTGTCAGTTCCAATATCTGGCGCCAATACATCACGGTTTGGTCCTATGAACTGAATAATTCGCGATATATAAGTCCTCGTCATCCTCTCAAGCTCTCCTGACGACATCTTTTTAGGATCACAGATAACACCACCCTTTGCCCCTCCGAAAGGGATATTTATGAGGGTTGTTTTCCATGTCATGAGGGAAGCAAGTGCCCTTACATCATCAAGACTAACCTTTGGATGATACCTTACCCCGCCTTTTTGCGGCCCCCTCGATTCATCATGCTGTACCCTGAACCCAATAAAAACCTCAATACTTCCATCATCCATTTTTAAAGGTATTTCAACTTTTACTTCCCTGACAGGAGATTTTAAAAGCTTTCGCATCTCGGAAGAAAGATTGAGTCTGTCAGCAGCCAGATCAAAAAACTTATTTACTGCACTTAAGTTACTGAATCTTGCGGCCATTTACATATCCTCCTTTGAAAGAGCTCAAGTGGTCAAGGATCAAAGGATTCAAGTAAATAAAAATCAAATACCAAAATTTTGAATTTCTGATCCCTTAACCTTAAAGTTACTTCAGCTTTCCAGCGCTTCAGATCTCTTTAACAACTTTGAGCTTTGAACTTTTAGTTTTAAGCTTTTCTATTAAGCCAATCTTTTAAAGAAAATTCAATTGAAATCCTTACGTTGTTCGTTTAGGATAAGAGTTAAAAAGAGCTCTTAGTAAAAAGAATTAAGAATATAAAATGTCTTGATTCTGTGCTGCCAAAAGCGGGTAAGGGCGACTTTAGTCGCCCATCCAATAAAACGTCCCTTATCAAGGGAGGCTAAAGCCTCCCCTACCCTCTTTGCAAGCATGGAATTTCCAAAACTATTCACTTAAAAAGAAAGAAGAAAGATGGCAGGCAGAAAAAACTATGACATTATAATTGTCGGCGCAGGTACTGCAGGTCTTACAGCCGGGATCTTTTGCAGGATGAGAAAGTTTTCAACCCTTACTATTGACCTTAAAGAGCCTGGCGGGCAGATGACATCAATATACCCTTCAAAGCCGGTAATGGATTATCCCTCCTACGATTTGGTTCTGGCTGTCGAGTTAGCTGACAGCATCATAAAGCAGACAAAAAAGTTAGGGATCGATTTTATTTTAGGAGAAAGAGTAGAAGAAATTCTTACTGTAAGCGATGGTTTTGATGTCGTAACCTCAGATGTAAGATATAAAGCAAAAGCTGTTGTATTAGCCATGGGCATAGGGCTATTCAACCAACGGGAATTAGGAGTAATTGGTGAAAGGGAGTTTACAGGCCGCGGTGTTATTCATGGAATACCAAAAATAAATACCGCAAAGGATAAAAGAGTCCTATGCGTAGGAGGCGGCAATAGCTCACTGGAGGTAGCTTTGGCAGTAAAAGATATAGCAAAAGAAGTTACATTAATTCACCGCAGCAAATCCTTTGAGGCATATGAGTTTTATAAAGAGTCAATAATGAATTCTCAGGTCAAAGTAAAATTTCATACAGAGCTCAAAGAAATTTTAGGAGAGGAAAAAGTAAATGAAGTGATTCTTTTTAACCGTGAAGATGAAAAATATGAAAAACTGAAAGTTGACCTTGTTGTTATAAATATAGGCCTGGTCCCAAACTTTAAAAAACTTAGAGACTGGAACCTTGAGGTAGACAATGCTGGAATAAAAGTTGATTCAGAAATGAGGACTTCAAGAGAAGGGATCTTTGCCTGCGGCGATATGGTTTCCTATCCGGGTAAACTCAAACTTTTAATCTCTGCAAGCGGAGAAGGTTCTATAGCTGCCGAATCAGCTTTTAAATATATTCAGAAAAAGAATCAGGAAGGATAGGCCAAACTCAAAATTAAAACTTAGAAGAATTCTTTTGATTTAAATATTAATCAATACTGAAATCTTTTAGGCAAGATATTTTTAGGGGAGTAAATAATAGTTCGGAGACTATCTTACTCTAAACTCCATACTCTAAACTCTCAACTCTAAATAGACAGACGGAACACCTGTCCTCTTTGCTTCCATTTCCTTCCATTTTGAAATTTAAAATTTGCAATTTGCATTTTTCAATTGGCAAGCTACAACTCGCCCCTACTACTCACTGTCCACTAACTGCTATTGACTTTTCACTGCCTTTATCCAGCACCTCTCTTACTTTTCTTAAAAGCTCGCTCGGTAAGATAGGTTTTGAAACAAAGTGTAATCCTTCTTTAAGAAGATCTTTTTCATGTATAATGTCTGCAGTATATCCGCTTGTAAAAATCGCTTTAATGTCAGGACATATTTTTTTTATCTCTTCATAAGCCTCTTTGCCATTCTTTTTTGGCATTATTAAGTCAAAAAGAAGCAACTGAATTTTATCTTTATTTTCCGTGAATCTTTTAATCGCATCCTCTCCATCCACTGCCTCCATAACCTTATATCCAGATTCCTCAAGAACGCTTTTTGTTAGCTCTCTAACCCCTGCATAATCCTCTGCAACCAGTACTGTCTCTGTACCACTTGTTAGTAATTGTGGATTTGATGGTTCAGATTGTGTGTTTAAGACTTCTGTATTTGATCCTAATATAGGCAGATATATCTTGAATGTTGTACCCTTATTTAATTCACTATAGCAATTAATATAGCCGTTGTGCTGCTTGATTGTTCCATAAACCATTGACAGCCCGAGTCCAGTTCCTTTTCCAACTTCCTTAGTTGTAAAAAACGGCTCAAATATTCTCTCTTTTGTCTTCTCATCCATACCCGCACCAGTATCTGAAACAGAAACAAGGGCATACATTCCGGGCTCACCACCATCATGTTTTTTTAAAAATTTTTTGTCCAATTCCACAAGTCCTGTGCTTATTATTAAATGCCCTCCTTTAGGCATTGCATGACGTGCATTTGTGGCAAGATTCATCAACACCTGCTCTATCTGTACTGAATCTGCCTTAATATTTAGACTTTTATCTGTGAGTATTGTTTTCAATTCAACATCCTCACCAATAACTCTTAACAAAAGCTTTTTCACATTATTTATAATCTCATTAAGGTTTACCGGCTTGGAGTTAATTATCTGTTTTCTGCTAAATGCAAGGAGGCTATGAGTTAAGTCAGCAGCCCTTTTTCCTGAAGTAACTACCTGAGTTGCATAATCCTTTAATGGATTATTTTCACCCATCTTTGTCTTTAAAATCTCTCCATAACCTATTATTGCAGTCAGGATATTGTTAAAGTCATGGGCAACTCCCCCCGCAAGCTGGCCAACAACCTCCATTTTCTGCGACTGACGAAGCTGGTCTTCGAGTTTTTTTCGTTCGGTAACATCTCTAAATATTCCTATTGCTTCCCATTTTCCTTTTATTTTTACTCCAGATATAGAAAACTCTACCTGGAATTCAGTCCCGTCACGTCTGAGAGCGTTTAATTCAATGATTTTGCCAATGAGCGGCCCCAATCCCTTTTCCTTGAAATAACTAAATCCATTCTCAAAATCTTGACGGTATTTTTCAGGAATAAGACATGAATGTATTTTTCCCCCAATGATCTCCTGACTTGTATAACCAAATATTCTTTCAGCCGCTTCATTAAAATATGAAATTTTCCCATCATTATCCATCATTATAATAGCATCCTGGGCTGATGCAGCGAGATTCCTGAATTTCTCCTCACTCTCTCTTAGAGATTCCTCAACCTGCTTACGCTCTGCCATTTCCTTTTCAAGCCTTTCATTTGAATCCAGAAGTTTCTTGCTATGCTGTTTAAGTTTTTCATCACGCCCCTGAATTTGCTCAAGCATTTCATTAAAACCGGCAATCAGGACACCAAGCTCGTCATCATTCTCTTTTTTAGCTCTAACTGAATAGTTTTTCTCTTCAGAAACAACTTTCATTGTTTGTGCCAGATGCAGAATAGGGTCAGTGATCAGGCGTTGGAGTTTTAATGAAATAAGATATGCGACGAAGAGTGTTACACCCATAATTGTGGTGACAATAAATAACAGCCACATTAGCTTTGATAATAACTCCTCTGTATCAGATTGTATGACAATTGTAGCAACTAACTGGTTATCAAGAAATACTGGTTTAACAATTTCAATATCATAGTCAAGGTTCCGTATTGTAGAAGAATTTGATTCTTTTATTAATTCTCTGTAATCTTTAACCTTATGCGTTAAGCTATCTTTATCGAGACCTTTAGCAATATATTTTGCAAATAATTTATTATCTTTAGTTATGATGTAAGCAGATAGGATGTGTGGATTAAGACTGAGTCCTTCAAGAGTGTCTGCTGCAGACTTGTTGTCATTAAAAGTAATGGCTGCTGAAGAATTTTTCCCGATAATATCTGCCAGAGCAAGAAGTTTTTCTCTCTCAACCTGCCAGAAAGATATAGCCTCATTTGCAAAAAATCCTATAGAAGCTAAAACTAAAACAACACTGCTTGTTACCAGTACAACCACCATTATCTTGAATTTAATTGAACTATTTAAGAATTTTTTTATCATATCTTTTTCACCTCACCTATTCTATAACATCTTTCGCTAACTTAAGAAGCTGGGAGCTGATGTTAAGACCTGCTCGGTGTGCTGCTGATAAGTTTATTTCAAAGCCTATTCTGTTATTTACCGGAATCAGATTAATCATCCCGCCGTGTCCACAGAATTCTTCCATGTCAGAGACTGTCAAAACATGTAAATTCCTTACATCCATTAAAATAGATGTTAGCTTTTTTTTCTCAGAAGAACATATAAATAGGACATGGCATTCTTTAATGTCTTCAATACTTGTGTAATTTTTAATAATTACTTTTTTCCCCTTTACTGTTTTCCCTTTTATAGATTCAATAGCATCACCAAATGGATCATCGCCAAGAATACAGACATTTAGAGCATCTGAATCGTTAGAAAGCGCTGTATCCGGCCATTCGACGAACTTGGCAAAGTTATATAAAAATGCAGCTTTTATTTGATATTCTTTATCCTGATAGGATTCTGAATATGCAATGGGAAAACTATTCATTATTGAAAATATAATTAGAAAGACTATTGACCTAAACAAGCTCCTCTTGACCTCTTCAGTTGAAAACAAAATCATACTTCCTGTATTTTTAAAATTAAAACGTATAAGTAATCTTTAATCGAAAGTTCCTTCCATCCTGCTCTATGGTATCCTGCCGGTGTTCTACTGCACCAGGATCATGGAAACGCTTGTTGAAGAGATTATAAATACTGCCTGAGATCTCCAATCCTTTTAGCAGGTTATGGCTAAAAAGTGTCAGATTAGTAACCATAAAATCATCTGCGGAGTTTCCAGCAAGGGTTTTTCTTTTACCCGTGTATTGTACTTCAAAGCCGGCTAATAGTTTTTCCTTCACCAATGGCACGATGAGATTAAACTTAGCCAGATTCTTGGGCGAATTGGTCAGAATTTTATCAGTCTTTTTATCTTGGGTCTCTGTAAAGGTATAACTGATTCTCCCCTCTAACCCATTAACCCATTTATAATTCGTTTCCAGTTCCAACCCCTTGGCTTCAATTTTATCAGTATTCTTATACACCTGTAATTTATCTGAATCCACCTCCTGGCTGATTAAATCTTTTATTGTGTAATAAAATCCGCTCACATTAACACTAATATGATCCCCAAATGATTGCTCCAGAATCATTTCGTAAGTCCTAATAGTTTCAGGATCAAGACCAGGATTAGCCTTACTCCCCCCACCTTTATAGTAAAGTTCATAAACATTAGGAGCCCTGAATGCTTCACCGTAAAGAAGCTTTAAAGTTGTTTTATCTAAAGGTTGATAAATCAATGCCAGTCTTGGATTGGTAGTACCACCAAATGTGTCATAGTGGTCATAGCGCACACCGGCATTAAAGATGAGATTATCAAGAATTTTGAATTCATCCTGAAAATAAAAAGCCCATATTTTGGAGTCTCTTTCATCATCTAAATACTCTAAATAAGGATCTTGATCGAAATTGCGCTGGTCCTGGCGGAAATTGTAACGATATTCTGTACCCAATACGACTGTATGTTTTTTTAATAATGTCTTCATCAGCTTCAACTCTGCTCCAGCCCATTCACCGCGACCAGAATCTTTATTTAGGGTTACAGGTGGATAATTGTAAATATAGTCTCCGTGATAATAAGCGTGGTCATAAGAGATCCTGCCCATTAAATTCGTTTGATTTTGAAAGTTATGTTCATATTTCAGGTCAACATAGGCCCTCTCGTCATAAGTTTTATTCTGTGAATCATTGAAAATGGTACCCCAGGGCGCAGTGGGAATCCTCTTTTCTCTGGATACATAAGCGCCTTCAATAAGAAAATCTGAGTATGAAAATTTAGTGAAAAGACTATAATTTTTATCATCATCGTTATAGAGGGCAACACCGTTATGGGTGGCAGGACTGTCAAATTCCTTGAAATACAAACGACCTCGCCCTTGGCTGCTGTATATGGAGCCTGATAATGCCATATCTATGCCGTTTGTAAATTTGTTACCATAACTGAGCCGGCCATTGTACGTATCATGGCTACCTGCAGCGCCTGAAACCTCAATACCTCGAAAATCTTCTCCTTTCTTGGTAATAACATTTATTACCCCAAAAAAGGCATTACTTCCATACAGAGAAGAACTCGGTCCGCGGATAACTTCGACCCGGTCTATGAGATCCACATCCATTATAAAATCTGTTCCGATAGTTGCCATATCAAAAACATTTTCGTTAATTCGATGGCCGTCCACTAAAAGCAGAAAACGGGTATTGTAATCACCAGGCCGAGCAAACCCCCTTATTCCGACATAAATATAGTTACGGTCATATGTGGTATAAAACCCTCTGACGCTCCTGAGTATCTCAGCCAAGGTACGATAACCATATTTCTTAATCTCGCCTGCTGTAATAATGGTCACGGAAGAGGGAGCTTCAGTTACCTTCTGTTCATATGTGGAGGCACTGCGAACAGTGATGCTCATAAGCTCCTCAATAGTTAAATCAGTCAGCTCTCTGGTCCCTTGACTCGAATTAACCTGCTCTGCGGAAGTGAGTAAGTATGGAAAGAAAAGAAATATTACAAAAAAAATAGAAAAAATTCTTTTT
>Ga0154356_1126_pt3 | contig 14917 bp, 10 predicted proteins | sample RifGroA2_FD_115884 | JGI IMG/M metagenome (GOLD analysis project Ga0154356, IMG submission 115884) | Candidatus Schekmanbacteria bacterium GWA2_38_11 | reverse complement strand
AGCATCAGCAAGGAACCCGTTATAATCATGGGTTATTATTTCGCTGACTCCTCCGACATTTGTAGCGACTACAGGGACAGACATGGCGCATGCCTCTAAAATTGTCATTGGCAATCCCTCAGTGTATGAAGTCAGGAGAAGCAAATCCAGTTTCTGGTATAAAGTATGCAGTTTGTTATCATCTAATTGACCAAGGAACTGAAATTTATTTTCCACTCCCAACTGTTTGATCATAAGTCTCATTGATTTCCTTCCAGGCCCCCCACCTGCAACCCAAAATTCACAATTAGCCTCTTGATTAAGTATCTTTTGAGCAACACGGACAAAATCAATAGGTCCTTTTTCTTTGCTAATCCTTCCAACAAATCCAACAGTGAAATGGCGGGTTAAATCCTCTGGGAATATATCTCTTTTCTCTGGTTGCCATTTATTAATGTCAATGCCATTCTGAATTAGATGTGTCCTGTAGATTCCGTGCTTTTTTGCAATTTGTTCAATATTTTCAGAAACAGCAATCACTGCATCAAATTTTTTTAATAAAAACTTATCGAGTTTAGTATATAATATGCTCCTGTATCTTTTTCTTGTCCATCCGTGAATGGTGCTGATAATTTTTAATTTTGGGAAAAATATTTTCAGTAAGTATCCATAAAAATCTGTTTTTGGGTCATGGCAGTGAATAATCCTGACTTTATACTGCCTGATAAGTTTGATAATATTCATAAATTGTTCTACGTTAAAGATACTGTTGCCTGGAAACTCAAAATAGCTGACTCTGCGTTCTTTTAGACTGTTAGAAATAATGGAAAGATCTTCTGAAAATTTTCGTAAATATACTGCAATGAACAAAAATTGACTTGAATCTATATGTGTTGCGGAATTTAAAATTATTGTATCCGCTCCACCTCCGGCACCTGTTGATTGTCTCAAATATAATACTACAATCTTTTCTGACATAGAGTTTAGCAATCACGTATAAAAGTTATTATGGTTTACTCACCAAGTTGCACTTTAAGACCCTAAATCTTTCAATTGGGATATTTTTTAAATCATCAAAATAGTTATATTTACTCCATATGCCTCCATCAGGGCCAAGATTCTGGGAATAAATTTTGAAATCTGAAGATCCATCTCCATTATACATTCCATATTTTTGCATTGCTCTAACAATCACCATTGTTGCAGGAGACAGATTTAATGAATCGATGTCAAGTGCAGGGTCAAGCTGCAGCCTTGCCCCTTCAGGGATGTATTCGTAACCAATCTCTTCTCCATCTGTGACTGAAGCTGGAGGACTGCAGAGTTGTGGTTTCCCTTCCGGGAATGTTGCCTTCCGATTAATGGGAGAAGCAAACACCAAGGCATGGTTAATCTCACCAGCTTCAATCTCTTCCGGTCGTATTAAACCAGCAATTAATGGGAATCCAGAACCACGTGCTCCAGATGTCCACCAGTATTTCCCGGAAAAGGGGTCACGAAAACCAGGACCATTTAGATCCCATACATCTATTCTGCTCGCAATCCATGAGCCATCCGGCAATTTTTTAGCCCGAGAGAAATCCCAGCTCTTTCGCACTTTGGGGTCTATTAATAACATATGTCCATCTTTTTCTGGATCTGGCCATACTCCTTCAGGGATTGGAATCCCTTCTGCTATACCATTTTCATCAGGATCAACTGTATAGTAAAGATAGATGCTTGTAGTTTTTACATCTACTTTTGGGCTATTTTTAGAATCTATAACGAAGAGCGGAATGGTCCATTTTTTTGTGTCAATTTTAAGTACTTTAGCCTTGTATTTTAGATTATTAATCATTAATTCTGAAAAAGAATCTGTTTCTGGATTTTTCGGGATTGGGGTATTCCATGGACAATTAGGACCGAATGCCTTGAAATTTGCAGGCAGAGACATACCGAGATAACCTTTGCTCCCTGGTTTTTCATCTAAGGATATAAGTTGGGGTTCCTCGGTTTTAGTCTTTCTCTTTAGGTTAGAATATAAAAAGAAAAAGATTATGAAAGAAAAAAAAATGGTAAATAAAATAATCCCCAAGGATTTTTTATAATTTATATTCGAGTCCTCCTCCTTTATTGTTTTTCATTGCTGGTGTATTGTCGCATAAACGTAATTGGAGTTTAATTTTTTAAAAGCCCCGCCTTTAGGCGGGGTTCTTTACCTCTTAATTCAAAAAATTGGTAAATTGGTTTGAGAGTTATTTTGTGAAGTAAAGATGTCTTCAAAAGTTGAAATTCCTTTCAGACACTTCCGTTCTTCCAAAAGGTGGAAAGATTTAGAATCCCATTTTTGTTTTTCAATATCGTATTTCCCCATATTTTTTCCAGTTTCCCTAAGCTCTTTGTTTTCACTTCAATTCTTTACGCATAATAGTATTCTATTAGTCTGTTTTTTGGGGGTTCCATTTTACAATCTGTTTTCCCATTAAAAAATCAAGAACTCCAAACAGAGTCCCATAGTTTCCAAGACAAAAGTAAAAAGCCAGTGATGTTAACCTTGTTGCTATCTTTACAACTGGCAAGTGTTGAAATAAGAGCCGGTAAGACAAGGCAAGAAGATAAAAAACAATTTGTAAATATAAGGCTACTTTAATAGGTGGGATATAGAAAGATAAAAACAAGCTACTGGAAAACATGAATATTAAGAAAAAAGGAAGGAGTCTTCTAAAGCATTTGTTTATTAAAAGACTTATGGAAAACAGGCCGTATTTAAGAGGATTAAATAATTCTCGCATAATATAGATGCCAGTGAGGCTTCTATTTACAATTCTACGCCGCCTTTCAACTTCGTGCGCCGAACTTCTGGAAGATGCTTTTATGAATGCTTTGGCGTCTGGTTCAAAGAGAAAGCGGTGATTCTGCTTTATGATTGATAAACATAGATACAGGTCATCAGTCACTCCCGGGGGTATGGGTTGAAATAAATCTTTTCTAATGGTACAAAGAGTTCCTGTACTAGAGGTGAGAAATCCTATTTGACTCTCTATTTTTTTGATCGTACTATCAAATCTTAAATAAGAACTTTGAGCCTTAGCTAATTTACTTATATCTTCATAAATAATACACTTTCCGCAGACACCTCCAACCTCCGGGTCAGCGAAATGTTTTACAAGATTTATTATGGCATTTGGTTCCAGCATTGCATCAGCATCAGAAAAGACAATTACTTCTCCTGAACTATTCTGGACAGCTTTATTAATCCCATAGCTTTTACCATCGTGAGTCGGGGAACACAAAAAACGAAACTTTTTTTCAGTAAAGGGTTTAACTTTATTTTCGGTTTCATCCGTTGAGCCGTCAGAGAAAACGATAATCTCATAATTGCCTGATGGATAATTTAAAGCAAGGGAATTTTTAATTTTATCAACAATTATATTTTCTGCGTTATGAACTACGGTAATTAAACTTACCGATGGATGGGTTGGAGAATATTTAGAAGTTTTCTTCCCCTTGATTAAATACACAATCCAAATCAACAGGGGATTGAAAAAAAAGACAAGTAAAATGCCTAACATAGAAAAGGCAAATACGAAACTATTTACTATAAGTAGCATTTTCATTATACTCTCCTCCTGGAATTTTTTGTGCAAGTCTTAAGGCTATTTGAGATAAGGCAAGAGAGAACCAAAAATACTTGTTATAGGTAGTGCTTAGCATGAAAAAATAGATTAGCATTGAAAGAAAGGATGTTCTGTATGCCCCCACAAGTGCTGCCATTTCTTTTTCCCCATGTGACAGGAAAAGTATTTTAGCGTTATTGAAATTTTTTAAACTAAACCATATGATTATAAGAAAAATCACAAAGCTAATAGCACCTGTTTCAACAACGACTTCAAGATAGGAATTATGTGCGTCGCGATAGTAATCTTCCTCGCCTATTGCAAAGTGACGCGCATATATCGAAGTTGCATATATCTTACTAAAAGTGCCGGGTCCTGACCCTATTATAGGATGCTCTTTAAATGCTTCCCATCCAAAATATAGGTATGAAATACGCCTCCCCATTGCTGTATCTGTTTTAGTTTCAGTGATGCTTTTCTGCCGTTCCCAGTATGAAGAGGGGACAAAAAATATTATCATAATAATGGCAATTAATAATAATGCGGTTACAAATCCCAGGTGCTTTACCTTGAACTTTCTTATGTGTTCAATGAGAATGAGGAGTAGAACAACTGCTAAAACAATTGCTCCGCCTCTGGAATACGTTAGCATTATCGCGATTAGATTTATAACAAAAAGTCCAATAGCTATGAATTTTCCAAAAAATCTACGAGATGAAAAAAACCAATGAGCCAAAAGAGGTAAATTGAAGATGATCATAGCAGAAAAAAGGTTAGGGTCACTAGTAGTTCCAGTTGCTCGTTTTAATGTTTCTGTGCTTACATCCCACGTACCCATCGTAAAGAGTGATATATTAAACATATAGCCTATTATAGACAGGAAAGAAGTAACTGAAATGCTTGAGATGAGAATTGTAGGTAATGTTTTACAAAAACCATTTCGGGATATAAATATTAACGTTATAAAAAAGAAGATATAAGCAATAAATAACTGTCTGAGATTATCTAAAGAGGTGAAAAAGTATTCAGACATCAGGGCTGAGAGAAAACGGATTACAAAGAAGATTAAAAACAATGACCACATGTTTGATTTTATGTTAACAGAATCCATTTTATTTAAGAGAAAATAAAATAATATAACTATAGCGATCCAGAAACCGACAAATTTTGAAATAGTTAAGAATTGATAGGGACCTGAAAGACCTCTATAAGCATCAAAGGGGATCAGAAAAACTATCAGGTAGTATCCGAATTGAGGGTTGTGGCCAAGGAAAAGCAAAAATAAAATAGCTAAACCTGGAATTATTGCAAACAAATAATAAGGGGTAGCAAGCAAACCAACTGACACCACTATAACAAATAAGAAAAATAATATTTCTATGGGCCTGATTGTGGTAAAATTAAAAAATTTTTTTAAATTATTTTTACTCATTTTTTATCCATTCCTGAAAGGGATGCCTCTGAGTAACTGGACGAAAAGAGCCAAACCAGATATATTCCAGCGAAGAAATGTTAGAAGAAAGAGAGGCAGTAAGAAAATAAAGGGTCTTTTAAGGCCAGCAGTTGAAAAAGTTAAAAAAGCTGAGGGGAAAATCCAAATAAATATCAGTGAAAGTGTAAAAGGTATATTTAAATAAAGAATGGACAGAATAATCATGAATAGAAGCAGGATATGCCAGCAACTCAGAATAGGATTTCGCAAGGTTCTAAAAGAAAAACCCCATTGTTTGGCAAGCTGCAGAGAACTTCCCTGCCGCCAGAATTCTTTTTTTAAAAATACCCAAAGACTCTTATCATATCCAAGGTGAACTACTGCTACGTCAGGTACAGAAATAGCTCTGAAACCAGCCCTTAACACCCGAAATGTCAAATCCTTATCCTCACCGGTTATCAGAATTTCATTAAACCCTTGTATCCTTTCAAAAACGTCCCGGTTAATAAAAATATTTCTTCCAGTTAAAAAATCGACATTAATTACCTTATCTCTGTTAAGGCGCAGAGGATTTCCCCAGATTCGCCCTACCCATCCAGCTGAGGAAGGTACATTTACAATAAATCCCAGTGCACCTTTAAAGCCATCACAGAAATACTTTTGTGCAATTTGTAGCAAGTTATCAGGGACAATTATATCTGCATCTAAAAAAGCTAATATATCACTCCGGGATACCCTTGCCCCAATATTTCTGAGTGTTCCAATACTTTTCCTTTGACCCTCAGTGTTTTCTATAATCCTGATACCTAATTCTCTTACTATCTCAACTGTTCCGTCAGTTGAGCCATTGTCCACAACGATAATCTCGTACTTAATCTTTTTATTGTCATTGGTTTTAAGTGATTCAATGCATCTTCTGATATGTTCAGCTTCGTTATAAGCAGGAATAATAATAGTAAAATATGTGTCAGCCATAATTTTAATATTATACCATGCTTTCAGATAAAAAATATTGGTGTACCATATAAGAATTTAACGGGGAAATTGGTGTATACTTAATAACATATGAATATTTAAATTGTTTATTTTTTATTTCAGACTCTTTATATACTTTACCGGTACATATAGCTGATTTTTCACTTACTCCTTTCTTGCCTCTTATATTCCAGGTTATTTTCAATTTAAAAAAAGAGTCCTTTTGATCAATTTTATGATTAGTATACATAAGGAACGCATCCTCATTAATATCTACTAATCGAGATTCATATGCAAAACTTCCTTTCTCATCATTTTCTGATCCGATATAAATTTTTGCCCCTATAGGCTGAACCCTCTCCAAAACACGCTTTTCTGAATACATGCCGAGTATCTTGTTTTTTAATACCTTATTACAAATTTTAAATATCTTATAACATGTTGTTACGACAACAACTAATATAGTATAGATGATTATAGATGTATCCCATAGAAGGTCTTGTTTTTTTACTAAAAGCCTGTTATCGATCAAAGTTCGAATTCTTTTTGGTGAACTATGGGGTGTGAATAACTGGGAGAACCCAATAAGCCCTGGTTTGGTATCAAATCGTTTATCATATCCTTTAATATGTTTACAAATCTTTTCATAAATTTCGGGACGTTCAGGCCGGGGTCCTACAAAATCCATATCACTCTTTAGAATATTAAATAACTGTGGAAGTTCGTCCAGACGACTATCCCTTAAAAACTTTCCCCAAGGTGCCACCACATTATGTTTCGATGACAATAGCTCAGCTCCAATTATTTTTTGAGCGTCTGGGATCAAAGTGCGAAATTTATACATTGTGAAGGGTTTTTTATTGCGTCCAAGACGAACACCTTGATAAAATATAGGCCCACCATCCTTTAATTTTATCATAATGGAAATTATTATGAATAGCGGGATTGAACAGATAATCAATATAATGGATAAAATAGAATTAAAAAAAGTATTAAATACAACGAAGACTTTTGAATAACCACCTCTAAACTTGGTTCTTCGCTTTTTCTTAGCCATTTTATTTATTGGTTCATCTGATTTAAATAACAGCTGATGTAGATTGCAGCCACAAAAACATTAAATTACCTTTTACCTAATAATGGTTTAATATCATAGGATAGCTTTAAATTGCAATATGTATAAAGCCTCTAAGATTGTTGTATCATTTGGATCTTTGTTGTAAAAAATAATTTTTATGACATTTGAAATGTCAAATAAATTTGAATCTTGAGCTTTGACATTTGAGATTTTTTGAGAGAGGCTTATATCTCATCTGTAGTTTCTTAGTGCCCTGATGCCTTGGCAGCTTGAACGGTTGCTACCTACCTTTTGTAGCAAGACCAAAAGCTAAGGCAAACTGAGGTCCAAGATCTTCTATGGTCTCTTGGGTGATGTCTCCATTTCTGTCTAAGTCCATCAGAGGATTGAAAACCTCTGTCATGATCCCCAACTGCTCAGTTAGATACTCGGGAAGATTGTTCAGGTTGCTACTACCCCCGCTTAATACTATCCTGTCAAATCCCTTATTCCCGCGTAAAGGCCCGATGGATGCTGCGTTTAATACTATCCTCCTGTCGAGCCCCTTATTCTCGCTCCTATTCTCATAATAAACCAGGGAGTTTTTGAGGTCTTGAATGAAGAGGGAAAGGTTCGGCTCCAATAGCCTAAAGATAGAGATATCGCCTTTTTTCTTAAGTTCCTCAGCCTCGCTATAGTCAAGTCCCATTTCTTCCTCAATTACCTGGGTTAATCTATTGCCTCCCATGGGGAGATAGTGTGTGAAATAGAGCCCTCCTTCTCTAAATATATTGAGGGTAGTCTTTTCCGCTCCTATATCCAACATCACCACTGTCTCTCCTTCTTGTAATGCGAAAGAGTTGAAAAAGGAGTTCATCAGAGCAAGAGGCTCTAGCTCCACTGCCTGAGGTTCAATATCTAAAGAACGCAGCAGAGCAAGGTGTTGCTCTCTTAACTCCTTTTTTACCGCCACAATTAATACATCTGAACTCTTGGAGCCAGATATAGTACCCATGGACTGCCAATCCATCGCCACATCCTCTAAGGGGTAAGGGATGTGTTTCTGGGCTTCCTGCTTCAGGTTATGATCCAGTGTTTTCTTAGTGGATAGTGGGATTTCAATCTGTTTTACCACTATCGAGTCACCTCCCACAGCAGTAAATATCTTGGCTTTATCCCTTCTTGCCCTTTTAAAAAACTCCTCTAAATTGTTTGTCTTGCTTGCCTCGCTGAGCAAAAGGGTCAGAATTTTTGATCCCTTAATTTGAACTGCCTTGATGGAATGACTACCTATATCTAAGCCGATTCTGGTTCTCATAGGGAAGCCAAGTAATCTCCTCTGCGTCGAACCAAAAATCTTAAATGGTGTGACTGAATCTTCAATGGTAACTTTCTCTTCTACTGCTGGCGGGATCTCTTGTGTTTCTCCTTCAGCCACAGCACCCAGGGGAATTTCATCTTCCCTGACTTCATCAGTGATGGTAACTTTCTCTTCTACTGCTGGAAGGATCTCTTGTGTTTCTCCTTCAGCCACAGCACCCAGGGGAATTTCATCTACCCTGACTTCATCAGTTGTCTGAAGGATGGTGTCACCTTTGGATGATTCAACCACCTCCATCTTTTTCAAATCTTCTATTTCGATTCCACTGAGTTCTGCCTGCTCAAGAAAGGCTTTTTTTTTTATCTCTTCTTCCCTATCCGCTGTACTTCTGTCCCTCAGTGTACCCTCATCTATACTACTTGATTCCCCACGGGTGAAGAAGTTTAACTCTTTAATCTCCCCCAGGTTCAACCCAGGAGCCTTACGTGTCAGCTTTTCCCCTAACCTTACCCCCTCTTCTTTAGCCAGGGATAAAAGGGTATCTATCCGGTTGGGAAGGGGAAGCCCTCCCAGAAGGGTATAAAGCCTGATAGGCTCTTCATCAGGGATTTGAAACAGCCCGGTATAGATAGCATTTCCTCTTGTAAGCTCTGTTGCCGCGCCGATGAGGTTTTCATAGATTGATGCCGGGTTTTCCTCAAGCACCTTTTTGGGGACAAGTAAGATGAGCGCACAGATGGTGGCACTTGTATAATCGAATCCAGAGGCAAGTAGCCCCCCTGAGTCCCACTGCTGGCGAAGGACTGAGGATAAACTGTCGTCACTCTTTAGGTCGTTACTGTTTATCCTGCTCAGTCCATAGGTCAAGACCCCGGGGAAGCTAAAGACCTTTCTCAAATCCTCTGAATCAAAGCTCCTTAAGGGGAAAAATAGATGATTTTGGCTAATGGAGTTTATCTCATCAAAGATATCGACCACGGTACGATTGGTTTCCTCGTAGAAGGAGGCGAGGTTTACCTTGGGAAGGAACTCAAATATCTTCTGGTTGTCCAAAAGGATATAGGATATGGAGCCAGATTCTCTGACCTCGTCTATCGCCTTTACCGCATTCACCTTGGCAATACTACCCTCTATATCACGGGGAAGGGTAAGAAACAGAGAGATGGGTTTTCTTAACTCCTTTAATATGGTGATGAGTGTGGTAATATTGCTTCCTGTTCCTCCCCCAAGGCCGGCAGTAAGAAGCAAATGATCCGAGTTAGAGAGACGATCTCCGATAAGTTCAGTAATCTTAGACGAATTATCCTCCAGGTACCTTCTTCCTAATACCACATCCTGACCAGTCCCATCTCTTCCAAAAAGGCCAATATAGAGCTTTTCTTCCTCCGGGATAGGTAATGCCCGAAGATCGTTTTGGGAAGTATTAAGGCAAACTACCTTATAACCTCTCTGATAGAATTCATAACCCAGATTTCCCCCGCACTGCCCCAATCCCACTACCCCTATCTCTATACTCTTGCGTCCAGCTTCCATATATATCTCCTTTTATGGTGTAAGTAAATTATTCCGTGCTTTCGCACGGGGGTTTCAGGTTTTGTTTTTGCTAAATAAGAAAGCAAGAAATAAAATTTAAAATTGTGTTTACATCAAAAACCTTTTTCATTACAGATGAACATGGATATAAAAATAAATTAGATAATTAGGCCAAGTTATTATTATTTAAAACAATTATAAATATATTTTTAAAATAAATTTGTCAATATAGTTTTTGTGTGAATTTCGTGTGAATTTTTCTGAGTAAAGAAGCTGATGAAATAGCTAAAATGCTGGCGCCATCATTGCTTAGAATGGGCGGGCGTTAATTATTTTGCCTCATTTATTTGCTTTAGCAAGTTCTTCAGGCTTTTCTTCAGGAACTATGTGGCAACACTTATCTATATATACCACTTGTGAACCTTTAATTTCTTTATGCAACCATTCTGCATTCGCAGGATGAACACCTTCACAGTAGATTTCTTTTTAAATTTTTTGTAAAAAATTTTTTCTTCTTCACGATGTGTTTGAAGTTATTCGCTTCTGCTCCATTATAAATCTTTCCCCTGGGATTGGCTATTCTCGTTTTGATGAGATTCAGGAAACTAACAAGGTATGGAATTACGAATAAATTTTCTCTCGTTTTTCCCACTATGAATGTCCTGAGCCCTGTTCCACCAAGATTCTCAGAACCCTTTTTCTCTGTTTCTTCAGTTGCGGGAATTGAGAAAATTAATGACAGTCCGGCATAATTATAAACATCCGAAGGATTCTTAAATGTGTGATCAAAATACTCTCTTAGAAAGCCAAGGCTGCATCCTGTTATGAAACCTACAAGGAGACCCAGAGGAATAACTACTTTCCTTTTAGGGAAAACCGGTCCATCTGACGGAAAGGCCTTACTTAAAATACTTATGTGTGAAGAAAAATTAGTTGCATTAACAGAAGTATTGATTTTTGCTTCTTCTCTTCTCTTAGAGAAGGTATCATACGAGAATCCCAATAAATTGGATTCTCGTGCTATCCTTTGTGAAAGAATTAGTTGTTTCTGTAGTTCAACATTTCTTGCATTAATGCTATCTAATGTGTTTTCTATATTACGTATCTTTTCATTTACAATGTGAAGTTGGTTTAACTGATTTTCTTTATACGCTATGACCTCAGATTTTAGGGATGCATATGTCTCATTAATTTGTTTATCTATAGACTTGACTTTTTCACTTGACGGAGAATAGGTTCTTAATATATTTCCCCGTTCAACAACAAGTGTCTGTAGTTTAGGGCTAAGACCATTAGCGCTATTGATCGGGTTGTTTTCTATAAAAGAGAAAAATTGAATATCCTTCTTATTAAGCTCTTTTTCCAAATGTTCTATATATAATATTTTTTCAGTTGAATCATTCTTTAAAATGTTTAATTGCTGTTCCAGGTCTTTCTTAATAAGGATGTTATTCTCAATTTCCTTTAATGGGTCCGATACTTTGTTTTTTTTCACCAAATCCATCAACTCATTCTCCATCGTTTCAAGGCCTTTGTGGAAATTGTCTGCCTGCTGAGCGAAAAACAGCTCAGCCTTGTCCGGATTATAAATGTTCATACGATAAATCATATATTGATCCATTAAAACCCTTAATATTGTTGACGCATCATTTGGATTTTTGTGGTAATAGGTAATTTCAATAACATTTGAAGCAGGAATTAGTTCAGTCTTTAAGCTATTTTTTATATTATAGACCTCCTCATTTAAAGAAATCTTTGTCCATTTTTTCTTTTTGTAATATAGATTATTATCATACAGATATTTGATAGTTTTTTCTATTGTATCAGGCGATGTTAATATTTCTACTTCAGAGGACAGATCTTCCTTGGTTACTGGAAAAGGACGTAATTCTTCTTTTTCAAGTAATTCCGGGCTCTTTTCAATCTTTTTGCCTCTCACCAGTATTGATCCATAAGCACCGTAGGTAGGTGGCCAGAGAAACGCAATAAGAACAGAAAGAACAAAAATCAAGGCAGTGGTCCAAACAATAACTTTCTTCTGTGCAAAAAATATAAAAACAAGTTCTCTTTTATAATCTTCTGTTTTCATCATCTTCACTTTTTAGTTTTACTTGTTGTTGGCTCATGGTACTATTTGCCTTTTAGTTCTACTTGTTGTTGGTTCATTGTGTAATTCATAACTAAATCCTATGCCTGCACTCGCACTCCAACCATTGAAAAGTACAATTTGTGCTAACTGACGCATTAATTCTCCAGCCTCCGTAATAAAGGTTTTTGGAACAAAAACTAAATCATCAGGCTGGAGATAAAAAAATTTGCTGTCACTTTTCATAGCAAGGGTATCTTTTAAGTTAATTCTTGTAGAAATAATCTTCGTTTCATGCTTTCGAGCTACGATAACGCTGCTGAGCTTAGCTCCCGGAAGATAACTCCCTGCAAGTGTTAATGCCTCAAAAATCGTAACAGGCTTCATTATTTGAAAAGCTCCTGGATTGGTGACTTGTCCTAATACATATATAAGTGAACCAGAATACTTTTCCAGAAAAAGGTCAATATGGAGATCAGGTATCATCTCCTCGTATTTGGCATTTAGTTCTTTATTAACCACCGGAATCGTTCTACCAGCCACAAATATATCACCAACCATTGGGAATGTAACATATCCATCAGGTCTTACAGTGACCAATCTGCTTAAACCCCTCGGTGCGGTATGAAGATCAGCTTTTAATTCCTTAATGCTTGAACGAAACTCAGGAACAACCACATAAAGCTCTGGATCTTTTAAAACTTTACTGTATTGAGCTTTTAGCTCCTCTGTTAACTCATCAACAGTTTTTCCAGCAGCAGATATTTTTCCCAGATATGGTAGTGTAATGGTCCCATCTGGACGAATCTTTTGTGTTTCGTTTAATTCTGGTGAAAGGACAAATTTAACATCTACAGTATCATCAATTTCCAGCCTAAATTCCGATTTTTTTACCCATGTATGTATCTGAAACAGAATATCTAAAATATCTCCAGGCGCTATGAGGTAATCAGAAAATACATCATATGAATACGAAGATTTATCCTGATCGAAAGAAAAGGTGGTTCTGTCCATCACTATCTCTCTCTCACTTGAAGCACATCCAATGAGAATTATAAAAAAAACAAAAAGAAGAATTGCTGACATATTTTTTTTCAAAAAGCATATTATATTTGAATTAAATCTTTCCATATTGCTAAGTTATTTTAAGTGGATTTCAACCCGTCTATTTAAGCTTCTTCCTTTTTGAGTGCTGTTGTCAAACTTTGGCATAGTCTCACCATAGCCTACTATTTCGATTCTGGAAGAATCTATACCTTTATTCACAAAAAACGTTTTAACAGAAGCTGCTCGTCGTTCGGATAATCTCTGGTTGTATGTGTTGCTCCCCATGTCACACGTATTGCCTTCTATGATTATATTCTTAGAACTCTTCTTAAGAACAGCCACTATGTCTTCCACGACCGGAAGCATCTGGTTCCTGATTTTTGACGAGTCGAAGTCGAACGTAACATCTGGTAATGTGAAGTTTTCTGCCTCAACAACAGGTGCTTCTGATTCTATGGTTGGCTCTGACTTAGGCTCGATTGTTTCCGGCGATACTTCCACCGGGTTCATGACAAGACGAAAACCAATGTGAGAGTCTACTTCGTCTGGGTTAAATCGACTGCGATAGGCGGAACGACAAAACCGTGGGTATTCGTTCCAACCACCTCCACGGCGAATCTTAAACCATCCTCTTTGCGGACCAGTAGCATCAGTCACATTAATAAAAGGATATTTTCTTTCCCAGTCTTGACACCATTCCCACACATTACCATGCATGTCGTACAAACCCCAATCATTGGGTTTTTTCCGGGCAACTGGGTGCGTACCTCCATCTGAGTTTGAAACATACCAACCCATAGCATCTAAATTAGAGTCATAGCAGCAATTTCCTTCTTTTATGTTACCGTTTGCAAGAGAGGTCTTGCTGCCAGCACGACAGGCATACTCCCACTCAGCTTCTGAAGGGAGTCTGTATTTTTTTGTCCCGTCAAGATTGTTTAGCCTTCTGATGAACTCTTGCACATCATACCAGCTAACGTTCTCTACAGGGCAATCATCGCCACAGTTTAAAAAATACGAGGGATTGTTATCCATCACTGCCTTCCACTGCCCTTGAGTCACCTCCGTGGTTTGCATATAGAAACCTTTAGTAATGGTAACTTGATGCTGTATCTCATCAAGGTTCCTGCCCAATTCATCAGTCGGGCTGCCCATTGTAAACGTACCAGAAGGGATGTAAACAAAATTAATGCCAATGGAATTGGTGAATGTTTCCCCTTTTTCAGGGGACAAGGGTGTTCCTTGGTTAATAGAAGCAGCTTTATCTGCCATATAGAGCTCACTTGTTTTTCCTGAACATCCTGCAATGAAAAGCATTGATAAAATTGGAGCAATCACTATAAATATATTTTTCTTCATCTCCATAAGAGGCCTATACTATAAAAACATTGTATTGCAAAAATCTTTCGCTTCGCAAAGTCTCTGGAAAAATGAGAATTATTGAGATGTTTTTTAGTAACAAAGTAAATTATATTTAGCTTAAATCTTTCCATAAAGTGCTTTTGGTATATAATATTTTCTCTTATTTAAGACAGCCCCCAAAATATTTCCACCAACGTTATTTATCTTTTCTTTAGCCTGTTGCAAAATCTCCCACCTGGTCTTCTCAGCTTCTATAACAAGAATTATTCCATCAAAATATTTTGCAATGATAGAAACATGCGAAGACATTAAGGCAGCGCAGGTATCAAAAATTAAGTAATTGAATTTTTGTCTTAAGTAATCGAGTTTTTCCTTGAACATCTTTGATCTGAATAAATCAAGCGGATTGGATATTTTAGTACCATGGGGAATTATTATTAAGTTCTCATCTTCAGTTTTCCTTATTACCTCCTCATATTCTGCATTGGATACAACTAAATCAGATAATCCGGGGGTACTTCCCACATTG